>Ga0247727_10018173_pt1 | contig 11093 bp, 10 predicted proteins | sample WisWelCaveWW1625_FD_202498 | JGI IMG/M metagenome (GOLD analysis project Ga0247727, IMG submission 202498) | Biofilm microbial communities from Wishing Well Cave, Virginia, United States - WW16-25 | ecosystem: Environmental > Aquatic > Deep subsurface > Groundwater > Cave microbial mat | place...
CCCCGCCCCGGGGGCTATCCGACGCCGTGCTCTATGGAGTGCGGACTTTCCTCGATCCCGACAACGCAGGACCGCGATCGCCCAACCGACCTGAGGCGTTGTCATCATACACGCAAGAGAGGCGAGCGTCAACGGCGCGAGGGAGGGTGCGTCGCACTTGCAAGACGAAAGAAGGTCATCGAGCAGAAGGATGCCAAATATAACGAGATGTATGTTGAAAAAGGTGCGACGCACTCTTTGGTTGCCAAAAATGACAGTTTTGAAAACGGGCAAAACTTCATTGGAGAATTCGACAAAAGACATTAAAATACACGATAAGAATTAATACACCGTCCCGAAGGCGATGTCCTGAGCTTGTCGAAGGGTTTCCTTGTTAAACCTTGTTGCGCTTTTAAAACCTTCGGGACGTTTTGCACAGGGTAAGTGAAGGAGTCTTTGTGAGCAACTGGCACGGAAAAAAGATCATTGGTCTGACAGGCAACATCGCAACCGGCAAAAGCGTTGTACGACGTATGCTCGAACATCTCGGCGCGTATACCATTGACGCCGACGCCCTTGCTCATCGCGTCATATCGAAAGGCGCGCCGGGTTATCAGCCCGTTCTCAACATGTTCGGCTCATGGCTCCTCGATAAAGATGGGCAGATTGACCGAAGCAGACTTGGTCACCTTGTTTTTTCGGACGCAGAAGCCCTCGCGCAACTCGAAGACATCGTTCATCCATACGTCCTCCAGGCGGTGGATCTGCTCGTGAAGCGCGCGAGTCAAACTGTCGTTGTCGTCGAGGCGATCAAACTCCTCGAATCAGAGTTGCGGCGTCAGTGTGATTCCGTTTGGGTAACAGATGCCCCGCCACAGGTCCAGATTGAACGGCTCGTCCGCAAACGCGGCTTGAGTCAGGAAGACGCGATCCAGCGCGTCCACTCGCAATCCGCGCAAAAAGAAAAACTTGCCGCGGCGACCGTCGTCATCAAAAACAATGGGTCATACGACGACTTGTGGAAACAGGTGACCGAAGGATGGAAAACCGTCTCACCCGCCGGGGAAACTGGTCCCGTCCAAATTGCCGAATCCAAAGCTGGAGAGTTTTCCCTCCAACGCGGACGCCCACGCGACTCGCAAAAAATCGCTGAGTTGATCACGCGCCTGAGCAAGGGCAAACGCACGATGAACAAAGATGACGTGATGGAAGCCTTCGGAGAAAAAGCCTTCCTCCTTCTTCAAATGAAGAACGAACTCGTTGGCGTTGCCGGCTGGCAGGTGGAAAATCTCGTGGCGCGCACAGACGATTTATTCCTCGACCCGAAAGCCGCAACAGATCAAGCATTGCCTCTTCTCATCCATGAAGTCGAACGCGCTTCCAGCGATCTGCAATGTGAAGCCTCGCTCGTCTTTCCCCCAATGGAACTCATCGGATTCGATTCAGTGTGGAAACAACTCGGCTACGAACGCCGCTCGCCTGAAACGCTTGGCGTGCAGGCATGGACGGATGCCGCGAATGAATCCATGCATGCAAGCCCCGCGCTGCTCTTCAAACAACTCCGCGCCGACCGCGTCCTCCGCCCGATCTAAAAGACCATGTAATTGGTAATTTGCAAGGGGAGGGAAAATCGTTACGCCAATTTCCGTGAATATTAAGGAATTAGCGGATAAGAGTGAACGCTCCGGCTGATCCCCCATTTACCAATCGCTAATTACCAATTACACTCTCATCTTACGCATGTCATTCTGAGCGCCAGCGAAGAATCTCTGAGATTATCGTAGAGACCCTTCGCGGAGTTTATCCTGAGCCTGTCGAAGGGCTCAGGGAATCACAATTAGGCGCGTAGGTGAGTTACACTTTCATCAATGGCGAATTTCCTCAACAACCTCCTCTTCATATTTCAACGCCTCAACTGGCTCAGCGTACTGGACATCCTGCTCGTCACGTTGATCTTCTTCCTTGTGTTGTATTCCCTGCGCGATACACAGGCGATGGTGTTGTTAAGAGGCGTCATCTTTTTGGTTGTCGCGCTCATATTGCTTACCACGCTGGTTGAACTCCCCGCCTTCTCATGGCTGGTACAAAATTCATTGCCCGCCCTGCTTCTTGCCATTCCGGTCATCTTCGCGCCTGAGATTCGCCGCGCGCTCGAACGACTCGGACGCGCAGGCACGCTTGTGACCGGAGTCAACCAACCTCCGCAGGCGGATATGAAAAAAGTGATCCATGCTGTTGTGGAGGCTTCGCGGCGGCTCTCCGCCCGCCAGCACGGCGCGTTGATCGTTATGCAAAGGACCGACAACCTTAATCAATATATTGAAACCGGCGTGCAAATGCGCGCACAGGTTACACCTGAGCTACTCTTGCAAATTTTTTATCCCGACACACCTTTGCATGACGGCGGAGTCATCATCGCCGAGGGGCAAGTCGTCGCGGCGGCTTGTGTGATGCCGCTCTCCGCCAGCGGAGTCCTCAACCGCTCGCCCGAACGCCAGATGGGGCTTCGACACCGCGCCGCCCTCGGCGTATCTGAAGTCAGTGACGCGGTATCCGTTGTCGTTTCCGAACAGAGCGGTTCCATATCCATTTCACACGCGGGGCGTATGATCCGCCGCATTGACCCCGAACGACTCGAAAATATTCTCGTCGCGTTCTATCGTCCCGAAACCACAACGCCGCAACGGATCTGGCTGCGACGATTCTTTCCGTATTTATTTAATAGAAAGGATGAATAACGACGTTACTCAAGTGCGTCGCACCTGACTTAATTTGAAGTATCCGAACAAGCAGTCGCTACTTGTTTAACAAGATATCCTGCCCGTTTCGTGCGACGCACCCTCAAGGAAAAATAACATGCGCTGGTTTGCTTCCAACATTCGCACCCTCCTCCTCGCGCTCGTCCTCGCGGTCTCGGTTTGGATTTCCGCCGTCACCGCCGCAGACCCGGACGAAGTGCGCTCCCCCGTCGCGGTTCCGCTTGAAATCGTCGGGCAGGAATCTTCGCTTGTGATCACCAATGAAATTCCGTCAACCATTGAGGTGACCCTGCGCGCGCCGCGTTCGGTTTGGGATCAATTGACCGCGGCAGAACAACCCATCCGCGCCATTTTGGATTTATCTGACTTCAGCGCGGGCGAACACACAGCGGATATCCAGATTCAAATTTCCGTCAGGCCTGCGCAAATCGTTCTCTCGAACCCCGGGTCTGTTTCTGTTATCCTCGAACGACTCGCCACCCAATCCTTCCCCGTTGATCTTTCACTCAGCGGGCAGCCCGCCGTTGGCTATCAGGCAGGCGACGCAGTGATTGACCCAACCGAAATCATCATCTCAGGACCCGAGTCGCTGGTGGAGCAGGCAACGCGGGCGCGCGTCCTCGTCAGCCTGGATGGCGCGCGAGAAAGCATGGATCAAGCCATCTCGGTCCAGGTTCTCGACGCGCAGAATGCTGTCATTGAGGGAATCACGATCAATCCCGAATCCATTCACGTGACGATTCCAGTGAGTCAGCAAGGCGGATTCCGCGATGTGGCTGTAAAAGTGATCGTCAGCGGACAGGTCGCCGCGGGCTATCGCCTTGAAAATATTTCTGTCTTCCCACCCGTCATCACTGTTTTTGCATCAGACCCCGAACTGGTGAACGCGTTGCCCGGCGTCGTCGAAACCCAGCCGCTTGATCTGCAGGACGCGAAGGAAAATATTTCCACGCGGCTGGCATTGACCCTGCCCGCAAACATCACCATCGTCGGTGTGCAAACTGTGGAAGTGCAGGTGGGCATCTCGCCCATTCAAACCAGTCTCACGCTTTTGAATCAAACAATCAATGTCATCGGTCTTCCCGAAGGCTTGGTCGCGCAGGTTTCGCCCCAAACTGTGGATGTCATCATCTCCGGTCCCCTGCCCGTGCTCGACGCGCTGACCCCGCAAGACATCACAATTACTGTTGATGTGACCGGGCTTGCGGCTGGGGTTTATCAACTCACACCCACCATTGAAGCGCTGGTGGATAACGTGCTGGTCGAATCAATCCTCCCTGGCGCCATAGAAGTGGTATTATCCATCCCCGGCACGCCAACACCAAAACCGTAATCACCCTCACCCCTGCCCTCTCCCAATGGGAGAGGGGGAAATGAAGAATGACAAAACCAATCGTAGCGCTCGTTGGCAGACCCAACGTCGGAAAAAGTACTTTATTCAATCGCCTTGTGGGCGAACGCATGGCTATCGTGGACGATACGCCCGGCACCACGCGCGACCGTCTCTTCGGGGAAGCCGAATGGAACGGGCGCACATTTCACATTGTGGATACCGGCGGCATTGACCCCACGCACGGCGGCAAGGCTCCTCTTTCGATTGGTTCCGCGGATTTTATTGATGATATCCGCATTCAGGCGCAGGTCGCGATCAATGAAGCGGATGCGGTCCTCTTCGTCAATGATGGCGAAGCGGGGGTTACATCCCCCGATCTCGAAGTGGCAGACATCCTTCGTCGGTCACAGAAAAAATTGGGGGATGGAACGCGCTGGCCCCCCATCTTTGTGGTGGTCAATAAATGCGAAACAAGAGAGAGGCGGGACGCAGCGCCTCAATTCTACGAGTTGGGGCTGGGTGACCCGATTCCCATTTCCGCGGTGCACGGGACGAGCACCGGCGACCTGCTCGATATATTGGTATCAGCCTTCCCCGATGAAGTTGATGAAGGGGAAGATGATAGCGTCAGGATCGCATTGGTCGGTAAACCGAACGCGGGCAAGTCCAGCCTGTTGAATAAATTAGTCGGTGAGGAACGCGCGATTGTGAGTCCCATCCCTGGAACGACGCGCGATGCGACGGACACAAAGATCGAAGTGGACGGATTGCCCGTCACATTGATTGATACCGCGGGCATTCGCAGGCGCGGCAAGATCGAACATGGCGTGGAGCAATACAGCGTCCTGCGTTCGTTCAAGGCAATTGAAAGATCAGATGTTGCCCTGCTGATGATTGACGCAACGACGGGCATCACATCACAAGACGCGCACATCGCGGGTTTCATTCTCGACGAATGGAAATCGTGCGTGGTGATCGTCAACAAATGGGATGCGGTTGAAAAAGATTCGTACTCGATGGAAGATTTCACACGCAGAATCCGCTCTGATTTGAACTTCATGGATTACGTGCCGCTGTTGTTCATCTCTGCCAAGACCGGTCAACGCGTGGACCAGGTTCTACCGATGGCATTGCGCGTACAGGAGGAACGTCTCGCGCGCCTGACGACATCCAAGATCAATGCAGTCATTCACAACGCACAGGACGCGCATCCGCACCCATCCCACGCGGGGCGGCAATTGAAGATGTATTACGGAACGCAAGTGAGAAGTGACCCGCCGACTTTCATGATCTATGTCAACGAACCGAAGTTGATGCACTTCACGTACCTGAGATATTTGGAGAATCAAATCCGTGAGGAGTATGGATTTTTAGGAACGCCGATACGGATAGTGATGAAGGGACGGAGGGAGTAGTTCAGTAATTGGTAGTGGGTAATTGGCAGTTCGAGATTAGAGAATTGGAGATTGAGTAAGTAGGATGATATGTTCGTTTCGATCATTGACCTTTCCCACCGCAGGTCCTCGAAATCAGAATAGGAAAGAGGCAAGTGCTATAATGGTCATGAACGAAGGAGAATCTTATGCGCTGGATTAACATTCGCAAAACCTATCCAAATCAATGGCTGGTGATTGAAGCGGTCAAGGCGCATAGCGTCAAAACAAAACGCGTGCTGGATAAAATTGCGGTCATGGAGACCTGTCTTGACGGAACGACAGCCATGCAGAAATATCGCAAACTGCATCAGCAATATCCTGAACGGGAGTTTTACTTCGTCCACACCAGCCGCGAACAATTGGATATTCGTGAACGCCAATGGCTGGGTATACGGAGGGGACATGTAACTGCAACTCAGGGATAGCCTGCCATTCGTCAAAGTCTCCATCACGCACAAGGGAAAATCCATTGAAATTCCCAACGTACTGGTGGACACTGGTTCGGGAGGCACAATTTTAGCGGCGGACGTAATGTCCGCCGTCGGCATTGTTCCACAGGCTGAGGATACCTTGCACACGATTTATGGTGTGGGTGGAAGCGAAGTCGTTTTTACGCGCAAAGTGGATATGCTGAGTGTAGGAACTTATACCATCAGGCATTTTGAAGTTGAAGTCGGGGGAATGGATTACGGATTCGACATTCAAGGTATTTTGGGAATGGATTTTTTGATCGCGGCTGGCGCGCAAATCAACCTCAAAGAAATGAAAATCGAATTTATTGATTCGCCATAGGTTGCTTTGATGGATCAAACCTACAATTACATCATCATCGGCTCCGGCTTCGGGGGCAGTGTCTCTGCGATGAGACTGACTGAAAAAGGCTATTCCGTTCTCGTCCTTGAAAAAGGCAAACGCTACGACGACGAAGACTTCGCCAAAACGAATTGGCAATTTTGGAAATATATTTGGCTTCCTACTATCCATGCTCATGGGATTTTGCAAATCAGCATCCTCAAAGGCGTGATGGTATTGCATGGCGCGGGCGTGGGCGGCGGGAGTTTGGGATATGCCAATGTGCTTGAAGTCCCAACCGATGAAACATTTGGGACACCCGCGTGGAATCGAAATGTGAAATGGGGTGAAGTATTGCACCCGCATTATGAGACGGCGAAGAAAATGCTCGGCGTGGCGCGCAATCCAAAATTATGGAAAGCCGATGAAGTCCTCAAGCAGATCGCGGAAGAGCGCGGCATGGGTCACACCTTTCGCGCAACGGATGTCGGCGCATATTTCGGGGAAGAGGGTGTCACTGTCCCTGATCCATTTTTCGGCGGCGAAGGACCCGAGCGCGCGGGCTGTCGTCACTGCGGCGGATGCATGGTCGGCTGTCGTTACAACGCCAAGAACACACTTCCAAAAAATTATTTATATTTCGCAGAGAAGAACGGAGCGGAGGTCAAAGCCGAAGTTGAAGTGGTGGATGTGAAGCCGCTTCAAACCAACCCGACAACTGGCGCGCGTCTCGAGATTCATGTTCGTCCCTCAACCTCTCTGCTCAAGCCGCTCTCGAAAGTGTACGCAAAGAATGTCATCTTCTCGGCGGGCGTCATGGGGACAATGAAACTGCTCTTGAAATTGCGCGACGTAAAAAAATCGTTGCCAAATCTTTCGCCGCGACTCGGCGATATGGTACGCACCAACTCCGAAGCCCTGCTCGGCTCCATCGCGCGCAAATCGGACATCAATTATTCGAAAGGCGTTTCCATCTCTTCGATCTTCAATGCGGATGAAGTGACACGCGTCGAACCCGTGCGCTACCCCGATGGCTCTTCGCTCATGCGCTTCCTCGGCGCGCCGCTCGTCTCAGATGTGACCAGCGTGCCCGCGCGTATTTTCAAATCTCTCACGTGGATCTTCAGCAACCCGATTGATTTTTTACGCGCGATGATTTTTCCTGGATGGGCGCACAACGTCACCATTTTGCTCATCATGCAACACGTGGACAATCACATGAAGTTCCGCATTGGACGGAGTCCACTCACGCTCTTCCGCCGAAGCCTGGTTGCTGAACAAGAAACGAATCATCAGATCAGCGCCCGCGTCGACGCGGGACATGATGTGACGCGTGAATTTGCAAAACGGATCAACGGCGCGGCATTGGGGTCTGTCACTGAGAACGTGTTCAACCTCCCTACCACTGCGCACATTTTGGGCGGCGCGCCGATGGGACGAAACGCCGAAGAAGGTGTTGTAAACGAAAACTTTGCCGTGCATAACTACGAAGGCATGTATATCATTGACGGCTCGATTATGCCCGCCAACCCTGGAGTCAATCCGTCGCTTACAATTACAGCGTTGGCAGAGTATGCGATGAGTAAAATAGAAAGTAAAAGGTAGACAGGGAAACACGTAAACAAGGAATTACGGAACTCGTAGCTTGAACCCTGCATCTTTCCTCTTTCCTTTGTGCTCCTTTGTTCCCTTTGTGGTAAAAAAGGAGCATGACAACCTTCTCCCCCTCCCTCGATTACGCCCACCAACTCGACTCACAAGATCCCCTCGCCTCCTACCGCGACCAGTTCATCATCACCGACCCGAACCTCATCTACCTCGATGGCAATTCGCTCGGACGCATGCCCAAAGCCTCGGCAGAGCGTGCCAAACAAATCGTGGACGAAGAATGGGGACACGACCTCATCCGCGGCTGGAACAAAGGCTGGTGGGAGGCTCCCGCACGCGTCGGCGATAAGATCGGTCAAATCATCGGCGCGGCATCGGGACAAGTCCTCGTCAGCGATACAACCTCCATCAACCTCTTCAAACTCGCGATGGCGGCATTGACGTATCAACCTGAGAAGAAACGCATCATCACCGACACGCTGAACTTCCCATCTGATTTATATATTTTGCAAGGATGTGCTCAACTCTTATCCCCCTCTCCCTTACAGGGAGAGGGACGGGGTGAGGGTCAGGCATACAAAATCCTCCGCATCTCCTCCCTCGACAACGACATAACCCCCGACCTCACCGCCCTCGAATCAGCCATCAACGAAGATACCGCCCTCGTCACCCTCTCGCATGTCCTCTTCAAAAGCGGCTACATCTACGACATGCGTCGCATCACCGACCTCGCGCATAAAAAAGGCGCGCTCGTGCTCTGGGATTTGAGTCACTCCGTCGGCTCCATCCCCATCGAACTCGATCAATGCAATGCAGACCTAGCCATCGGATGCACCTACAAATACCTCAACGGCGGTCCTGGCGCGCCCGCTTTCCTCTACGTCCACAAAAACCTGCAAGAAAAACTTTCATCGCCCATCTGGGGCTGGTGGGGTCAAACCAAACCCTTCGACTTCGGACTCGACTTCACCCCCGCCCCCGATGCGCAAAGATTTTTAGTCGGCACACAACCCATGCTCTCCCTCCTCACGATGGAAGCCTCCCTCGACTCCATCCTCAACGCGGGGATGCCAGCCATCCGCGCCAAATCAATCTTGATGACGGACTACGCTTCATTTCTGACCGATAATCTGCTTGCCCCCTTCGGCTTTTCCCTCGGCTCCCCGCGTGATTCTGCCCAACGCGGCTCCCACATCAGCATTCGCCACGCGGACGGCTACCGCATCAACCGCGCTCTCATCGAGGAGATGAACGTCATCCCCGATTTCCGCGAACCCGATAACATCCGTCTCGGCTTCGCGCCGTTGTACACATCCTTCACCGAAATCTGGGAAGGGTTTGATAGAATCAAACGCGTCATGGAAGAAAAGCGATATGAGAAATATCCGAAACAAAAATTGACGGTGACATAATCTTAACTCTGGAGTCAGACAGCAAGCTGTCCGAGTAAAGTCCAACGGCAAGCCGTTGGACTCCAGAAAAGAGGACATATGGAATCCAAACCCGACACAATTAAAGTATCAGCTAATCATCGCGAAGAAATATATGCAAGTCACGCGAATTTATTCGTGACCGTGAAAGGCTCGTCCGTGGTCAGCGGCAACGAAGCGATGAAAAAAGCCAAGGAGGTGAGTCAACTCGTCGAAGCGCTGACTAGCTTTGGGCTGAGTCCCGAAGCGGTGCATTTGCAGGGAGTCCGCATAGAAACGGCGAGCGGTGGCGCCTTGGCGCCACTCAAGTCATCCAGCGCGGTGTATCGGCTGAAAATCCAATGCGAAAAACTGGATCAATTCGCAGAGATACTGGATATTATCTCATCCCAAAAGAACGCCACACTCGAACGCGTAGAGTGGAAGTACAACGAAGATGAAGCGCGCGAACGCGGGTTGAATACCGTGGTGGAAAAGGCAAAGAGCAAGGCGCAAAAAGTTGCAGCATCGCTGGGCGTAAAGTTATTGGGTGTGTATGATTTTATCGAAAATGCATTCGATGAGGAAATGCCTGTCCCTTTTCACGCGCAAGCCGTGATGATGAAGTCGCACGCTGATGCAGCCGATGAACCAAGCCTGGGCATGGATATTCAACATAGCAAGACAATTCATGTGAATGTGGAAATTTGGTATCGAGTATCAGCGTTTTAAAATCAAAAAGCCAGGGTGTAATGTCCCTGGCTCTTTTATTTCGCAAACCGTAGGGGCGACCCTTCAAGACCGTCAAGGTATTTGCCCACGCTGGGCGGGTCGCCCTTACTGTGTCAGGTGAGTCAATTATTTGCGGGCAAGCACGATAACAGAATTGCCGTCTGCAGAGGTGATCGTCAGAGTGTCGCCGTCAATTACGAACGCCGCGGATTCATTGAATAAAGCGAGCGTTGCCGCTTCCTGATCACCGACAGGACCCTCACAAAACTTCAGGGTTGATACAACGGCGCCGAAGGTGATCGTGTCGCCATCCACTTTGTAATCGCCGTTGAATTGATTGCAACCCACATTACCGTTGAGTTTTCCATCCGAGCCGAATTCAATGGAGGTGTCCACGCCAGGCGCGGCAGGCGCGGGGCTGGATGTCGATCCGTAAGAAACGAGATTCCACGTCCCAACAATAGTTGCAGAGCCGCCAGAACAGGCGGCTAACACGAATAGGGCTAACAAGCCAATTACCAACTTTTTCATTATGATCTCCAAATAGTAGTTTTGATATTCTGACGCTGGCGGGCACAAAATGTTCCCGCGCCGAGCGACATGTTCATAATGAGAATCACTGAGCAACTCACTAGCACCTTTGTTCTAGGAATGATAAAATGTTCTCCTTACAGGAGTAATCTTCATGAATTCAGAAACCATCCTTGTTGAACAACTCAGCAAGACCTACCAGGTGCCCGAACGCGAAGGCGGATTCAGCGCGGCGGTGCGCGGGTTCTTCAAACGCAAATACAAGGACGTGAAGGCTGTGCAGGAAGTCAACTTCAAGGTCGAGCAGGGAGAGGTCGTCGGCTTTCTCGGACCAAACGGCGCGGGCAAAACGACCACGCTGAAAATGCTGGCGGGCTTGCTTCATCCAACGGGAGGCACGGCGAATGTGCTCGGCTTTACCCCGTGGGAACTGAAATCTGATTATCTCCGTTCGATGACGCTCGTGATGGGGCAACGCAATCGTTTATCGTGGGATATCCCCGCGGCGGATTCA
>Ga0247727_10018174_pt1 | contig 11093 bp, 8 predicted proteins | sample WisWelCaveWW1625_FD_202498 | JGI IMG/M metagenome (GOLD analysis project Ga0247727, IMG submission 202498) | Biofilm microbial communities from Wishing Well Cave, Virginia, United States - WW16-25 | ecosystem: Environmental > Aquatic > Deep subsurface > Groundwater > Cave microbial mat | place...
TCGAAGTCGTTGTTGAAAAATGCGGAGGTCGCGCACACGCTTCGTGAACGCGGCAAGGATTTTGGTTTTTCATTTGATAATCTAAAACTGGATTACAGCGTCGCCTTTAAGCGTTCGCGGCAAAATTCAGACCGTCTGACGAAGGGCGTTGGCTTTTTGATGAAGAAGAATAATATCGCTGTGTTCATGGGTTCTGCCATGTTCAAAGCAAACGACACGTTGAATGTGACAGACAAAGACGGCAAAGTCACTGAACTCAAGGCGAAGAACATCATCGTCGCCACAGGCGCGAGCGCGGCAATGTTGCCCAATGTGAAAGTAGATGGAAAGAAGATCGTCACGTATGTGGAAGCGATCATGCAGGAAACATTGCCTGCCTCTGCTGTAATTGTTGGCGGCGGCTCAATCGGCGTGGAATTTGCCACCGTGTGGAGTTCCTACGGCGTGGATGTGACGATCATCGAGCTCCTGCCGCGCATCCTGCCGCGTGAAGATGATGAGGTCAGCAAGGAATTGACAAAAGAATTAACGAAACGCGGCATCAAGATCAAAACGGATGTGAAGTTTGAAAGCATCGCGGTCTCGGGCGCGAAGGTGAAAGTGAAACTTCCAAACGAGACTCTAGAAGTGGACCAGGTGTTGGTGGCAACTGCCTTCACGCCGAACAGCAAAGGTCTTGGGCTTGAAGCGGTGGGAGTCAAAGTGAGCGACCGCGGCATGGTGGAGGTCAACGAAAAGATGCAAACCAACGTCGCGGGCATTTGGGCGGTCGGTGATGTGACGGGTAAACTCATGCTGGCGCACGTCGGTTCGGCGATGGGAATCATCTGCGCGGAAAATATTGCAGGCGCGGAAACGATCACACTCGATTATGAAATGATGCCGCGCGCGACGTATTGCCATCCGCAGGTCGCGTCGTTTGGACTCACTGAAGTGCAGGCGAAGGAACGAGGCTACAACATCAAGATCGGTCGCTTCCCATTTCAGGCAAACGGCAAAGCGCTTGGGCTTGGCGATTACGCGGGTTTTGTAAAAATCGTGATGGATGAAAAGTATGGCGAGATTTTGGGCGCACACATGATCGGTCCCGAAGTGACCGAGTTACTCCCCGAACTTACGCTTGCGCACTTGATGGAACTGACCCCGCATGAGATCGCGCGTAACGTCCACGCGCATCCATCGCTGAGTGAAGTGTTGATGGAAGCCGCGCATGGCGCGGAGGGAAGCCCGATCCATATTTGATGCTGGCAGGGGCAATTCATCCTGTTTTGGAGTTGACCATGACGGAAGAGAAAACTTTTACAATATCACAGGCTCATTATCAATTCGCTGTGGATTTCAATACCCAGACCTGGGAATTGCTTGAGAAAAAAGATCGCACCCGCAGCGAGGATATCCGCATGTTGGATTTTGCCCATGCTTCGCTTGCGCACTGGCGCGCGGTGGGAGGCGTGGTCCGCCACCAGCGCGGGGAGTGGCTTGTATCGCGCGTCCATGCCGCGCTGGGAGAAGGAGGTTCTGCGTTGAAACATGCGCAACTCTGTTTCAAACTGCTGGAGGATAACAAAAGCGAAATGGAAGATTTCGATTTTGCCTTTGCCTATGGAGCCATCGCGCGGGCGTACGCCGTGGACGGCGAGAAAGTTCAAGCGAAGAAGTTTCTCGAAATGGCGCAAAAAGCGGGCGATGCGATTGCAAGTAAGGAAGACCACGATATCTTTTTCACAGAGTTCAACGGCGGGGAATGGAACGGGGTGAAGTAGTGAAGGAATGAAGAAAGCCGCGCACAGCGCCGAGAGAAGCCCGGCACATATTTAATGAATTCAGACCTCCGAGATCTTCAAGAACGCGGAGGTCTTTTTTGGTATCACGGCGCAGAAAGTGGGAAAGGTCCTTCGCACGTGAACCCAACCGGAGCTTGTACTTCTGTATAATGATATAGATCAACATACAATATCATATCCACACCTTGACCAGAGAGGGTGTAAATGTCCAATATGACATCTCCGGACATCGTTGATCCCTGCCGCTCATAAGATAGAGATTCTCCATTAGGACCAAGCAAGTGATCAAGATAGGCGCGTTCGCGTGATACGCCGGATATGAAATCGCCGCCTACTTTGATGGGATTATTTTCGCTATATCCGTAGGATTCATCTGTCGAAATGGGGCATGAGCCGCCTGTCTCTGTAAACTTGATGCCTTCAATCAGATTGGTAAATGCTTCCTGCCCCACTTTCTTCCAGTGGTCGGGGTTGTCGCTGGTTTGCGAAAGCCCCAAGCCGAACAACACGAAGTCGGAGCGTGGGGAAACGGTCAAAGCCTGCCCTTCAAAATTCAATCCCTGGAATGTGCCGGTTAGGTCAATGACGATGCCGGCTGCGCCGTCAATTTCAATATCTATGGGGTCGCTTTTGGTAAATTCCCAGCCGCGCCGCTCAAGGCTTCCCAAATAGTCGTTCAATACACCTTCGAGTGTGTCACCGCTCTGGTATACATCGCTTGCAAATGAAATAGTCAGCGTTTTTTCTTCATCGCCAATGATTATGACATTTTTATCCACTTGATGCAATAATGGAAACGGCACTGAGATGGTAAAGCCTTCCACCACGGCTAGTGTTACGAATTTGTTAAAATCAGGAACTGCGACGGTTTCCGTGGGAATTTCAGTGTTGGTGGGTGTTGGCGGGGCGGTCTCGGTCGGTTCAACCATATTTGTGACGGTCGGCGCAACAGTTGGCTCCGGCGTTGGCAGTAAGGCGCACGACATCAACAAGATAGAAATGAGGACCAGGGAAAGCGCTTTGTTCATGTTTTCCTCCATTTGGTTAGTGGTGATATGTTTCTTCTTGACCGTTATTCTACATTGTTTTACACTCTCGTAAAAACGAAACGGAAATGGAAATCGTTCCATGCCTCAACCACAAAAAGTAATCATTATCGGCGGTGGGACGTTCGGAATGTCCGCCGCGATTGAGTTGCGCAGGCGCGGTTATGAAGTGGACTTGTTCGACCCGGGTCCGATACCGAATCCATTGGCGGCGACGACCGATATCAGCAAAGTCCTGCGTATGGAGTACGGCGCGGACGAAGACTATATGATCCTTATGGAGGAAGCGTTTGAAATTTGGGATCAGTGGAACCAAATGTGGGAAAAACCGTTGTGGCATGAAACAGGTTTTGTCATCATGGCGAAGGAGGAAATGAAGCCGGGCAGTTTTGAATTGGAAAGTTTTCGTCTCTTGCAAAAGCGCGGGCACAAAGTTGAACGACTTGATGCGGATGAACTCAAGCGCCGCTTCCCCGCGTGGAACGAAGAGGGCGATCGCGACGGCTATTTCAATCCGCGCGCAGGGTGGGCGGAGAGTGGACGCGTACTTGAATGGCTATATATTGAAGCGCAAAGGCTTGGCGTGCACTTTCACATTGGCAAGAAATTTTCGCATTTGTTGGATAAAGATTCACACGTCATTGGAATCCAAACAGACGATGGTGAAAAACACCATGCGGATTTTGTGATCGTCGCCTCAGGCGCGTGGACCTCGCACCTGCTCCCCTACCTCAGCGATGTTTTATGGACGGTGTTTCAGCCCGTCTTTCATTTTGAAGTCCCTGATATGGAATTATTCTCTTCGCCAAAATTTATCGTTTGGTCAGCGGATATATCCAACACAGGCTGGTATGGATTCCCGGCGATTCAAGATAACCGATTGAAGATCGCAAATCACGGCGCGGGCTGGCGATTCCATCCCGACGAGCCGCGCGTGATGCCTGCCGACCAGGAGGAAAAGTTTCGCGCCTTCCTGCACGGCACGTTCCCTGCGCTGGCAGATGCAAAGGTGTTGTTCAATCGCTTATGTCCATATTGTGATTCGTGGGATGGTAACTTGTGGATTGACCACGACCCGGATCGTCCCGGCTTGTTTGTGGCGGCGGGGGATAGCGGTCACGCGTTCAAATTTACACCTGTACTTGGGAAGTTGATCGCGGATGTACTAGAACGCAAGCCAAACAAGCACGCCAGGAAATTTGCGTGGCGCGCGCGAGGTGAGTTAACTACTGAAGATGCGCGATATTTGGGATGTTAGTTGTCCCTCCAGGTATGCTCTCGCCGCCGCTCCACGGGAGTGCTTCGCGAAGGACGGCGGCTTGAGCAATCAGCAGGGGAAGTGGTCTCAGAAAACAGAATCAGGCTCGATTGGCGAAAGAGGCGGGCGAGAGTCCATTTGGCGGGAACCAGATCAGGTCAAAATCAGTCTTATGGGTATAATTCAGCACGCATCCCCATGAAGTAACAGGATCATTTGTTTTCATCCCAATGAGGGCAGGAGGTATTATGAAACAGTCACCCAATCATCCACCAACACAGCCGCGCAATGGGCATAAGGTTTCGCAGAGGGGACTTTTGAGCATTGCCATGTTGCTGGTCAGCGTAGGCGCGCTGGGAATTGCCATGGTGGGCGGCGCAAAGATGGTTCTCGATGTTCTCAATGGTGTTTCAGAGGGCATCGCGGCATCGGTCATTGTGATCGGGCTGGCGTATGCGGTTGGCTGGTTGACGGCGATGGTGGCAATCCGTGTGTATGGCAACCTGGTATTGCCGATATTGATTACCTGGTTTACATGGGTTTGTCTTGCGGCGATTTGCTATCTTTATGTCGAGATATTGGAACGCATGTATATGCAGCCCCCGGAATTTGGAAAGTTCATAAAATATTTGACGGTGATGGGAGCCGGGCTGGGCGCGTTGGTTGGACTGCATTTGATCGTCGAAAACCATGACCTGCGGCCCTTTTCCATTCCCCTGCTGATCATCAGCCTGATCCAATTGGGGATGATCGTGTATCGTTATGTTTTTGACCAGCCCGTCAACGCTGGTTTTCTGTGGAAGGACCTGGTGTTTTTCTTTGCAATGACAGGTTTTTCAATTTTCACTCTCGCGCATATCGGTATCCTTGAGCCGCTGCGCACACGGTTGACCAACTACTTTGACAGGAACAGCACGGCGATCCGCATGCAGGATTGAGTGGGAAAGTTCACACCTGTACTTGGGAAATTGATCGCGGATGCGCTCGAACGCAAGCCGAACAAGTTTGCCAAGAAATTTGCGTGGCGCGCGCGAGGGGAGATCGTTACCGGAGATGCGCGGTATACGGGGAGTTGAAAGTTTGTGTTTATTTCACAACCCTTCCCATCCCCCACCTCACCAGATACCCTGCCGCAAAACTTGCCGCAAGTGCAGAAAGTACGCCTGCAACCACACCAAAGCGCAGGCTGGCGTATTGATTTGCAAATGTTCCCGCCAACCCGCCAAGGAAAATGGCGAGCAGAAGGGTGAGGATCAAAATCAGAATACCCTTGGCGATTTTCGGGTATGGGTTTTCAGTTTGCTTATGTTTCTTGAAAATAGAAGATATGGCTACTGCCAGGCTGAGAAGGAGAAAGACAAAGACAAAGACAGGCGTGGCAACAGGAAATTTCCATAGCGAGATCGCGATTAGCAAAAGAAACAGGATTGGCATGAAGCATCTTTTTAAGAAACTTCTCATAGTAGTTCAGTCGCTTTCCGAGGATATATCTTCATTCTTTTTCTCCAATACATCTTTGGCGATTTGCTTAGTCAAAGCATCGGTGTCACGCGCCCCGATATTATAAACTTCCTTATCTTTAGTGCACATGTATTCGACAGACCAGCGAGATATTCGTGCATTAAAATACATCAGGCCAGTAGCCCTCATCAAATGGCCATCATCTGGGCAATCTCGTATGAGTTTCAAAAGACTATCGCTATATATCTTCATATTATATAATTTTTCTTCGCCCACTTGTAAGGATCTGATTTCGTCCATCTTTTCTCCTTAATGATAAAACTGCTCGAAAAATTTCGCGCCCTGTTCATCAAATAAGCTTCTTAGAATTTCATATCTACTCATCCTTCTTTATTTTCTTCTCCCAAAACATCTTTGGCAATTTGTTTAGTAATTGCATCTGTTTGACGAGTCCATTTTCTGAATAATTCTCCATCCGTAGGGCACAAATATTCCACTACCCACTTTGAAGTAATCGTAAGAAGATACATATCTCCTGTAGCCTTAGACCATGCACCATCAATTGAGCAGTCAGTCATTAAATTCAACAATCTATCGCTATATATTTGAATACTATAGTGTCCTTTTTCTAAATCATTTAATTCTCTAATTTCATCCATTTCAACCTCTTTATCTTTAGTGGTAGAACTGTCTAACAAAGTCGATTGTTTCTCCATCGACTAAATTTTGCAAAATTTTGGACGCTTCCGCGTGTACTTCGAAAAGTATACTCTCGAGGCCGGTAAATTTCTCGCCTTGCAAACCCGTCTCACTGGCAATCTGATCTACCTTATTAAGAAATTCGGGAATTCCATACTCCTGTGATATATCTGGATACTTATTGTCAATACCTTGCCTGAATATATCAAACTCTATATCGTGAAGGTCGTTGTGCATAGTTTTCGGCATTGTAGCTTCCATTTCTTTCGGGATCGTAATTCCCCTCGCTTCGAAGAATTCAGTGGTAGCCTTCGTTCCAACCTGCCATTCATGAGTAATTAATGTCTCGGTATCTTGAAACACAATATGGTATCTTGGATAACCATGACCACCATTAGGCTGTAGGTGACGTAACGGCTCTTGGCTTATAACATCAAAACTACGTTGATTATCCAGACCTTTAAAAACAGCTTCCACATCATCCCAAGAACTCAAATTAAATCGCCCTCGGGTCATATCATCCATCTGACCGACGAAGGTATAGTCGTTTCTTTTCATTTTTTCAGTTACACCCTTAATAAATTCCTCCAACGATTCATCGCCTTTCAGAATGGATTTAAATTCACCGCTGATATTCAGCTTCTCTAGGAGTTCCTTGGCAAACGCCTTCTGCTCGTCACGCATATTCTTTGCCATGTCATACAATGCCTGTTGAGCTTCCTTATTACTGAGAAGTTCTGCAGGCGTAAGGCGCAAAGGCGATCCAAGCGGATAATGTGCCAGTTTTTCAGCCAGTTCTTTTGTCGTTCTCTCGGCAGCCTCTTTGGCGACCTGCTCGGCACTGGTCTCGGCGAAATCCTTTAACGCCTTATCTGTAACCGCCTTGGCGATGTCTTTTGTAATTGTTCCGCCTGCTTCCTTTGCAATCTTATCAAGCACGGCTTTTACCGTTTCTTTCGCCGCTTTTTCCACGGCCTTTTCAACGGCTTCCTTTGCGGCCCGCTCCAGCGTTTCTTTCGTGGTCTTCTCCAATGTTACCCCCGCGACGTTTTCCAGCGCTTCACGCGTGGCGCGCTCGATGGTTGTTTGGAATGTTATCTTGAGCGCAGTTTCTGTCGTAAGTTCGAGGGTCTCTGCGCCTACCTTCACAGTCCATTTCCCGGCTTTTAAGAAATCTCCAAACACCAGCACGGATGCAAAGGATATACCCGCTTCTGTTTTGCGTCCTTCCGAGAGATAGATCAATGCGTTGATTAAATCTGCCGCCTCGCCTACGCCTGTTCCCGGGTAAAGCCCAATGGCATCCAAGGTAGCATGTAAGCCATCACCTTCTTTTTTTACAGGGATCACTGTGCCAGCCGGAATGATCCTTGACCCTGGAAAGGTGGGCACTTTTAAAGTAAATGAGTTGATAGTAGACAGGTCAATTTTTTCGGGCGGATGGATCAAGAATGTCGAATTGAGTTGCTGAATAACAACTGGCGGTGGAGGCGTGGATGCGGCGTTTGATCCGGTAACAAGATCTATGAGCCCATTCCATGCGTCTTTTATATTCCAACCCGGGCTCCAAAATTTCCAAAACGGGGTAGTTTCGATTGGAACTGTTATCAATTTTGGAATATTAACTACATCCTGAACCGTTTCCTCCGGTTGCACATTATTTTCCTTGCTCTCGCCGCGACGAAATTCCTCCAGCGCGTGTTGCCTTGTCGCTTCCTGCACCCGTTTGGCGATGTACAGGGACTGGTATTGTTCCCCGGCGGATTTAATCGCCGCCTCCAATCCCTCTTCTGCGGCTTGCTTGTTGAGTTCCTCGATCTTTTTCTTCTCTGAGTCTAGTTTTTCAAGTTCCTTGATGTAGCCGTTGAGCATTGCCTGTCCTTCGAGCCAGCTGTTGATCTTCCACTGCTGTGTCTCGGCAATGCGCTTCGCTTCCTGCGCGGCGTTGAAGGCATCCACTTCGGCTCGAACTTGCGCGGCTTGCGCTTCCTCCTGCTGACGGCGTTTCTTCTGTTCATCCAATGCTGTGGCTGTTGCCCAGCCGATCAGAGCGGCGGCGGTTGCGCCCCATAATACACCTTGTCCTGAGCTTGTCGAAGGGTTCGAGTTAGTGGTTGTTGAAGCAGAGGCTGTGCCAGAGGAAAGTAATAGGGATTGATGGGTGGTCTCTTTTGCTCCTGTCGTTGACCCGCCGAAAGTCAGGTTCGGATTCGTCGTTGTTGGGGATAGAACTTCGGGATCAGATAAATCTGCAGGTGGAACGGGAAATGCTGTTGAAGATTTGCCTGGCTGAAACAAACCGAACAGCGAATTGGGTTGAGGAACAATCACCCTTCCAAGACTGATGCGTTCATTGCCAGCAGTGTCGGTGACCTTGATCCACACCAGATATTCGCCAGGGGGAGCAACTGTGCCGTCTTTGAATTTGCCATCCCAGGTGATCTCGCCCGTGAATTTCGTGCCTGAAACAATTTCGTCCCAGGCAACTTTTGCAAAACGTTCATCTTCGTCCTCGACCACTACGCGTAATGTGGATAACCCACTGCCATCATCCTGAACCTTATAGGTAATTGTTTCATTGACTTCCCATTCAGTGGGCAGGTCAACTGCTGGAACAAGAGTGTCGATGTAAAAGTCTTGAAAAGGCGTTTCCGTTTCGTTCCCCGCATTGTCGGTTGCTTTGAATAGAAGTGTATGATGCCCGTCGGAAAAAATAATCGGGGAAGTGTAATTAGCATATGCATTACCATCCCATGAGGCTTCGAGGGTTCCAATGCCTGAGGTTGTATCGTTCGCAGTCGCTGTGACTTCCATATTGGAAATATACCACCCATTGCTTCCCGTTGTTCCATGCAGGGATACGTTAATGGACGGAGTAGTTGTATCCACAGAAATAGTCGTTGAAGAATTGGAAATGTTCCCTGCGTTGTCTTCTGCCTGAACAGAAATGTTGTGAACGCCTTCGTTCAAGATTGCGGATGATTCCCATACTCCGCCATTGACGGAAAGCAAAGTGCTTGACAGGCCTGATGTTGAATCAGAACCTGTAGCAGTAATTGCTGTTGGAGAAACGTACCAGTTATTCGTCCCGTTTGAACCGCTGACATCTAATCCAACATTCGGTGAAATCGTATCCACTTTTGCTGAGGCTGTGCCCATGATGGAACTGTCGCCCCAGGAGGATAATGCCCAGAAGGTGAAGGCATTATCGCCTTCGTGCAATGGCACATTACAATTGCTTCCTGAACAGGCGAAGGTTTGCCCATTCAATACGCCTTCGATGGCGAGGATGTTGTAGCCAGATAAAGATTCATTCCCATCCAAAGAAAGTTCAGTGGCAGTGTTGCACCAGCCATTACTTAAATTACATCCTTGCAATGTGGATGTGATGGTGGCTTCGGGGTGGGTGGTGGTGACGGTTTGGAGTGTTTCTTCTTTGCCCCATTGGGTGCGGTCTTTACTAAATAATCCACAATCGCCGGAGTAGTTATCATATCCCTGCCAGGGTTTGCCTTCGTTGGAACAGGACCAGTCGTCCACGCGTTTGTATTTCCATTGGTCTTTGGAAGCAACGTACTGGCATTCGTACAGAACAACTTTGCAGACACTGGTCGTTTCCGTGACAGTCCGGTTGGGTCCGAGATAATCTGCCAATGCAGGAGTGGCAATTGCCAACACGATAAGAAAGATGACAAAATATAGAACGGTTTTACGCTTGATATGAATGAGGTCTGATTTGCCTTGCATACTTTCCCTCTCGAATGAGTGAAATAAGTTAAGCGGCAGGATTGTACTGGTGAATCTTGAATTTGGAGTTTGCGCCCTTGTTATGTTCGTTTACAAATAGGAAAGGCTGTCTGACAAATTTATGTCACAAGAACGGCGCGTTAAGCGAACCCCCAAAAGGAGCAGATTATTTAGCCAGCGGTATCTGAATAATGAACGTACTGCCCGGCAGTTTCTCTTCGTCGGAGCCCGGGCTTTCCACCCAAATTTTCCCCTTGTGTGCCTTGACAATGCCCGCCGAAATCGCGAGACCCAAGCCCGGTCCGCCGCCCTTGAATTTGGTTCTGCCCGAAGAGTGCAATTCCACTTTGCCGAGTTGATATAGTTTTTCAAAGACAATCTTATGATTCGCAGGGTCAATGCCGATGCCGGTATCGCGGATGCGGATCTCGCAGAATTCTCCCGCGCCGTCCACGTTGACGGGGTGCGCGCTGATGGAGATCGTCCCGCCATCGGGGGTGTATTTGATTGAGTTGACGATCACGTTATCCAGCGCCTTTTGCAGGAGTTCAGAATCAGCCAGCAGGGGAGGTAACGCGTTGATCGTGGCATCAAGCTCCAGTTTGAGTTGACGCGCCTGCAAGTCGTCGGCGTAGTCTTTTTGAATCAGGCGCAGGATCGGCCCGAGAGTCACCGGTTCAAGATGCGGATTCAAAACCTGGTTTTCCAACCGCGCCACATCCAACATGCTGTTGACCACCTGGTGCAACCGGTCGCTCCCCTGAAGGACTCCCTCCACAGCTTGCGCAAGGGTTGGGTTGTTTTCCACGGCGGGTGCGGCTTTCACCATACCCATGTAACCTTTGATGACGGTGAGCGGCGTGCGTAGTTCGTGCGCGGCAACATTGATGAAATCGCTCTTATTCTGATCAAGTTTTTTCAAGGTATCGTGTGCAACGCCCAATTCACTTACACGTTGTTCAACCATGCGTTCCATCATCTGGTTAAAGCGCGTCACTTCATCGTAGAGTTTCGCGTTCTCAAGCGCGATTGCCGCCTGCACCCCAAAGGTGCTGGCAAGCAGGACATCATCATGGTTGAACGCCGCGGGTTCGCTGC
>Ga0247727_10018175_pt1 | contig 11091 bp, 6 predicted proteins | sample WisWelCaveWW1625_FD_202498 | JGI IMG/M metagenome (GOLD analysis project Ga0247727, IMG submission 202498) | Biofilm microbial communities from Wishing Well Cave, Virginia, United States - WW16-25 | ecosystem: Environmental > Aquatic > Deep subsurface > Groundwater > Cave microbial mat | place...
TTAACCAAGCTCTTTGGCAGCAAACACGACCGCGACATCAAACGCATTCGCCCGCTCGTCGGCGAAATCAATAAAATTTATGAAAGCCTGGGCGCGTTGAGCGATGACGAGCTACGAGCGAAATCGAACGAAATTCGCCAAAAAATTCAAGAGGCGACGAGCGAAGTCACCGCGGAAATCGCGCAGTTGAGTGCGCAGCTTCGCGGCGAAGAACTACTCGAGGCCGGCAACGGCGCGGAGGTGAAGACGGAGCGCGCCTCGGCTTCCAACGAAGAGCTACGCACGCAGCTTGCCGATCTTGAGGATGAAGAGCGCGAGATCATTCGCCAAGTGTTGGATGAGAACCTGCCCACGGCCTATGCGCTGGTCAAAGAAACGTGCCGCCGTCTTTGCGGCCAACGTTGGGACGTGGTCGGGCACGAGATCGAGTGGAACATGGTGCCTTTCGACGTGCAGCTCATCGGCGGCATCGTGCAACACGAAGGCAAGATTTCCGAAATGGCTACTGGCGAAGGCAAGACGCTCGTTGCGACCATGCCGCTGTATTTGAACGCGCTCGCGGGCAAAGGCGCGCACCTCGTCACGGTGAATGATTATCTCGCGCGCCGCGATTGCGAATGGATGGGAAAAATTTTCGAGCCTCTCGGCTTGCGCGCCGCGTTTATCACCAACGACATGAATCCTTCGCAACGCCGCGAGGCCTACGGCGCGGACATCACCTACGGCACGAACAACGAGTTCGGCTTCGATTATCTGCGCGACAACATGTCCGTGCGCTTGGAAGATCAAGTGCAGCGCGGCCATTATTTCGCGATCATCGACGAGGTCGATTCGGTATTGGTCGATGAAGCGCGCACGCCGCTCATCATCTCCGGGCCGGTGGAGCAAAACATCGAGCAATACGCGGCGATGAAACCGCGCGTGGAGCGACTCGTGCAGGCGCAAGGCCAGCTCGTGAGCCAACTCGTGGCCGAAGCCGAGAAAGAGATGGAAAACGGCAAGGAAAAAGAGTATGAAGCGGGTATCAAATTTTTAAAGGCGGAACGCGGCGCGCCGAAGAATAAACGTTTCATCAAAGCGCTGCAGGAAGTCGGCGTCAAAAAGCTCATTCGCCAAGTCGAAAGCGATTATCTGCGCGATAAAAAGATGCACGAGCTTGACGAAGAGCTGTTTTATGCCATCGACGAAAAGCACCACACCATCGATCTCACCGAAAAAGGCCGCGAGTTTCTCTCACCCAACGATCCCGAAATGTTCACGCTGCCCGATATCGGCGAAAAGATTCATGAGATCAACACCGATACGGCATTGAGCGTGAACGAGAAAGAGTCGCTGAAAGAACAGGCCTCAAAAGAGTACTCGGAAAAGAGCGACCGCGTGCACAGCATTTCGCAGTTGTTGCGCGCGTATTCGTTGTATGAGCGCGACGTCGAATACGTGATCGACAACGGCAAAGTGCTCATCGTGGATGAATTCACCGGGCGTTTGATGCCCGGCCGGCGTTATTCCGACGGCTTGCACCAAGCTCTGGAAGCGAAAGAGAACGTCAAAGTCGAAGGCGAAACGCAAACGCTCGCGACGATCACGCTGCAAAATTATTTTCGCATGTATCATAAGCTCGCGGGCATGACCGGCACGGCCGAAACCGAGGCCGCAGAATTTTGGGAAATTTACAAGCTCGACTGCGTGGTGATTCCCACCAACGAGCCCGCTCGGCGCATGGATTATGAAGATCAAATCTTTCGCACGCGGCGCGAGAAGTACAACGCGGTGATCGACGAGATCGCGGCGATGCACGAAAAGAAGCGTCCGGTGCTTGTGGGCACGATCAGCGTGGAAGTTTCGGAAACGCTCTCGCGCATGTTGAAGCGCAAAGGCATCTCGCACCAAGTGCTGAATGCGAAGTACCATCAACAAGAGGCGGAAATCATTTCGAACGCGGGCCAGCCGGGCGCGGTGACGATTGCGACGAACATGGCCGGGCGCGGCACGGATATCAAGCTCGGCAAGGGCGTCGTGCTCGCGCCGTTGAATCATCAATGCGCGCTCGTAAACAATTCGAGAAGCTCGCAGCCGCTTTGTCCGCATCTCAACGAATACAAGTGCCACGAGAACGCGCCCTGCGGCCTGCACATCATCGGCACGGAACGGCACGAAGCGCGTCGCATCGACCGGCAGTTGCGCGGCCGTTCGGGACGGCAAGGCGACCCAGGGTCTTCGCTTTTTTATCTCTCGCTCGAAGATGATCTCATGCGCTTGTTCGGCTCCGATCGCATCGCCTCGGTCATGGATCGTTTGGGCGTGGAAGAAGGCGAAGTCATCACGCATCGCATGGTAACGAAGTCCATCGAGCGCGCGCAGAAGCGCGTTGAGGGGCACAATTTTCAAATCCGCAAGCATCTGCTCGAATACGATAACGTGATGAACCAGCAGCGCGAGGTGGTGTATGATCGCCGCGGCAATGCGCTGCGCGGCGAAGACTTGCGCGAAGAAATCGTGGAGATGATCAAAAGCTATGTGGAAGAAAAAGTCAATCTCCACATTGCGGGCAAACACGTTGACGATTGGGATTTGGAGAGCTTGCAGAATGCGTTTCAGCGCCTTTTCTTGATCGGCCTGCCGCCGGCCCTGCAAAAGAGCGCGACATTGCAACAGGAAGAGTTGAAAGAAAGTTTGCTCAAACTTGCGCTGCAAAGCTACGCGAACAAAGAGCAGCAAGTCGGGCCGAAGCTGATGCGCCAAATCGAGCGCTTTGCGATGCTGCGTTCGATCGACGACCGTTGGCGCGCGCACTTGTATGAGATGGATCAAATGAAGGAAGGCATCGGCCTGCGCGCCTATGGGCAAAAAGATCCCTTGCTCGAATACAAAGGCGAAGGCTTCCGCATGTTCAAAGAGATGCTGGGCATGATCGACGAGCAAGCGCTCGAGTTCATTTTCAAAGCGCAAGTGACGATGGAGCCGCCGCCGCCCGTGCGTCGCCGCGCGCCCTCGCAGTTGAGCGCCGTGCACCAATCGACCGAGGGCATGGGCTATATCGGCGCGGACAAAGCGCCGAGCGCGCCGCCGCCTCGCCCGGGCAAGCCGCAACCAATCGTGGTCGAGCAAAAAGTTGGGCGCAACGATCCGTGCCCGTGCGGCAGCGGGAAGAAGTATAAGAAGTGCCACGGCGCGGAAGTGATGTGAAAAGTTTTATTGAAGAGAACGTGAGACAAGGATATGCCCGAAAGAGATATTTTTCACGATGCCGTCAAAAATGCCCTCGTCAAAGAAGGCTGGACGATTACGAATGATCCGCTCTTTATTCAGTTCGGAGGCGTTGATATGTACGTTGATTTAGGGGCGGAAAAAATATTGGCGGCAGAAAAGGACGGACAAAAGATCGCCGTAGAAATCAAAAGCTTTGTCGGCGCCTCAATCATTTCCGAGTTTCATACGGCTCTGGGGCAATTCATGAATTATCGTTTGGTTTTGAATGTGCAAAATCCGGAGCACGTTTTGTATTTGGCCGCCCCTCTTGATGTATACGAATCATTTTTTATGCTGGTCTTCGGGCAAGCAGTGATTCAGAGCTATCAACTCAAGCTCATCGTTTATGATGAAAAAAAAGAGGTCCTAGTAAAATGGCTAAATTAGAACAGTACCGCGCCTACGTTCAGGAATTAATCAAACAGTATGGTGCTTACAAACCTTCCTTTGGGGATATCGACGTCGAGACGGTTTTTGATACCGAGCGTGACCACTACGAATTAATCAACGTCGGCTGGCACGAGCATAGACGCATTCGCGGAGCCGTGCTGCACATTGACATCAAGAGCGGAAAGATTTGGATACAGCACGACGGCACGGAGCGAGGAGTCGCCAATGACTTGGTCGAATGGGGCGTGCCCAAAGAGGATATTGTGCTAGCCTTTCACGCGCCATACCGGCGCCAGTTCACGGGCTTTGCGGTGAGTTGAGCAAGGAGCCACCAGTGGACAATCTCCTTCACTAACGCCGTCTGTTCAAATGCGAGGCGCGGGCCAATCGTGAAGTGCTCGCCAGTTTTTAAAAGAAGGTTCAGAATCCGCTTTGCGATTCGTCCCCGCACGTTTGAGTCGTGGCGGAAGAAATGCAAGGGCAAGATGATCACGAAGTCATCTTGCCCTTTTTCTTGCCGAAAAATTCTCCCGTGAAATAAACCCCGCCGCAATTCAATTCTAAGGAGCTTTCGATGGAAAAACTAAAGCACTATCGCCGCCTCTTCAAGTATGATGCCTTGGCGAATCGCGAAGCCTTCATGAACTTGAAGAAGAGCGACAATCCCCCGGCGCGCGCGCTCACGTTCATGGCGCACATTATTGCGGCCAAATTGCTCTGGCTGAAAAGAATCACAGGCGAGCCCCAGAGTATGGCAGTGTGGCCGGAGTTGACTGTGGAGCAATGCGAAACGCACCTTGCAACGATCACGCCCCTGTGGCAGGATTTTCTCGATACGCTCACGCCCGAGGGGGTTGCGCGCGCGGTCGCATACACGAACACCAAAGGCGAAACTTTTTACACACCGGTGGAAGATATTTTGATGCACGTCGTCGTGCACGCGGCCTATCATCGCGGGCAAATCGCAACCGATACCCGCGCCGCCGGACAAGCTCCGGCCTACACGGATTTCATCCATGCCGCGCGTTCGGGCTTCATTGCGTGAGAAACGAGTTCTCCACCTAATCCTTTGCGCAGATCATATTGCACGCTTGATTCCTAATGAGTTTTGAAAATCAAAACCGGTAATGTTCAGCCACGGCTGGGCTGTGGCTGGCGTCTTATTGCGAGTGAACTGCCGATGCCATGGCCAAGCCGTGGCGGATCAAAACATGATTACCGAATTTGATCGTCAAACTCATAAGGAGCTACTACAACCAGGAGTCGGAGTGGAAGCACGAACAACAACATTGTGGCGCGACTTGCGTGAAGCGATTCGCGGCTCGCAGCAGGATTTCACCGAAGGCAGCTTGAGCCGGGCGATATTGTTGCTCGCCGTGCCCATGGTGCTCGAGATGGTGATGGAATCGCTGTTCGCGGTGGTGGATGTTTTCTACGTCGCGCGCTTGGGCGCGGAGGCGGTTGCTGCGGTGGGCATCACGGAGTCGATTAACACGCTCGTGTTCGCGCTCGCCATCGGCCTCAGCATGTCGACCACTGCCATGGTCGCGCGCCGCATCGGCGAAAAAGATCACGAAGGCGCAGCCACGGCCGCGGTGCAAGCGATCATCTTGGGCGTATTGCTGTCGGTGCCCGTTGCGATCTTCGGGATCATCTTCGCTCCCGATTTGCTCCGGCTCATGGGCGCGGAAGAGAGCATCATTACAAGTGGAGTGGGTTACACGAAATGGATGCTCGGCGGCAATATCACCATCATGCTCATCTTCCTCATCAACGCCGTGTTTCGCGGCGCGGGCGACGCGGCCATCGCGATGCGCGCGCTCTGGCTCGCAAACATTTTGAACATCGTGCTCGATCCGTGCTTCATCTTTGGCTGGGGCCCGTTTCCCGAAATGGGCGTGACCGGAGCCGCGGTCGCGACGAACATTGGGCGCGGCACGGGTGTGCTCTATCAACTTTATGCGCTTGCGCGTGGCCGAGGTAGAATCAAAGTGCCGCGTTCGCAGCTTCGCGTCGATTTCGAAGTCATGGGACGATTGCTTCGCGTATCGCTCGGCGGCATCTTTCAGTTTCTCGTGGCCACCGCGAGTTGGTTGGGCTTGGTTCGCCTCGTCGCAATTTTCGGCAGCGCGGCTTTGGCGGGTTATACGATTGCGCTGCGTATCATCTTGTTCGCGATCTTGCCATCGTGGGGCCTCGGCAATGCTGCCGCAACTTTGGTGGGACAAAATCTCGGCGCGGGCAAACCGGAACGCGCTGAACGCGCGGTTTGGGTTTCGGGCGTGTGCAACATGATCTTTCTCGGCGCAATCGCGATTATCTTTATTCTCTTTGCCAAACCGCTCGTTCAGCTCTTCACGCGCGATCTGCAAGTGGTTCCGTTTGGCGTTGATTGCTTGCGCTACATTAGTTATGGCTACGTGTTCTATGCCTACGGCATGGTCATGGTGCAAGCCTTCAACGGCGCGGGCGATACGAACACGCCGACTTTGATCAATCTTGGCTGCTATTGGCTCTTTCAAATTCCACTGGCCTATGCGCTCTCTATGCCGGCTGGCATGGGCGCGCAGGGCGTGTTCCTGGCCATCACGCTTTCAGAATCGTCGCTGGCATTGGTCGCCATTCTCATTTTCCGCCGCGGACGATGGAAGCTAAGTAAAATTTGAAGCGCATCTCTAAAATGTCATTCTGGAAGAACCTTCCCCGGCGCCGAGCACGCAACTTAGAACGAGAGCTGATGCGAGAACTAGGGAAGGTTCTTACAGAATGGCATTGAAGCGGGGCGAAAAGAGAAGGCCTTCCCATTCAATTGAAAACCGTTATCAACCATCCGATCATGATGAAACAGTCTTGGCTCATTCTACTTTGTTTATCTCTTCCCGCCTTCGCCCAGCCTCGCCCCAAGCTCGGTCTCGCCCTCAGCGGCGGCGGCGCGAAGGGCTTTGCGCACGTCGGCGTACTCAAAGTTTTGGAAGAAGTCAACATGCCCATCGACGCGATTGCGGGCACGAGCATGGGAGCGATCATCGGCGCGTTGTATGCCATTGGATACGACGCGAAGGCTTTGGAAGAAATCGCGCTGGCCACGGATTGGCAAAGCCTCTTCTCGGATGACGTGCCGCGACGCGCGCTCGCCGTGCAGGAAAAAATGTGGGACGAGCGTTACATGGTCTCCTTTCCCATTCAACGCAAACGCATCAAACTGCCGACCGGCCTCAGCGCGGGACAAAAAATTTCCACAATGATTACGCGCCTCACCTGGCCAGCACATCACATTCAAGATTTCACTGCATTGCAGATTCCGTTTGCCTGCGTTGCCACCGACTTGGCAAACGGCGAAGCCGTCACGCTCACCAGCGGCTTTTTGCCCGAAACGTTGCGCGCGAGTATGGCGATTCCCACGGTGTTCACGCCGGTCAAATTGCAAGGCCGTTTGTTTGTCGATGGCGGCCTCGTGCGCAATTTTCCGGTGGAAGATGCGCGCAGCCTCGGCGCGGATATCGTCATCGGCGTCGACGTGAGCAGCAAACTTGAAGCGCCCGACAGCTTGGAATCCTTCCTCGACATCATGCGGCAAACCATTGGCTTTCTCGAAGTCGCTTCGCAAAAAAGGCAGCAGCAGCTTTGCGATATCTTGCTCGAACCGAGCCTCGGCGGGATCAGCACGTTTAGTTTCGCTCGCGTCGCAGAAACCATAGCCCTAGGCGAACGCGCCGCGCATGCGCGCCTGCCGCAATTGCGCGCATTGGCGGATTCGTTGAATCGCATTGCGCCGCAAGCGCCGCGCACGAGCATCGCACAAGTCGATTCCATCTATCTCAACACGGTCAAGATCGCGGGCTTGCGCGAGGTCTCGCAACGGCTCGTCTTGGCGGAGTTGCGGTTGCCCGCGCCCACGTGGGTAAGCGCCTCGGAGCTGGAACATGCGATGGCGCGATTGTACAGCACGCACTTCTTCGAACGTGTGACGTATCGCCTCGACCCGAGTGCGCAAGGCACGACGCTCATCGTGCAAGTGCTCGAAAAGACCACGGAGTTTTTTCATTCGAGTTTGCGCTATGATCGCGACACCAAAGCTTCGCTTCTGCTCGGCGCCTCGTTTCGCAATCTCGCGGAGCACGGCTCCAATCTCGTGCTCGAAATGAGGCTCGGGCAGGAGGTGCAATTCGACGCGCAGTATTACATACACACCGGCTTCTTGCCGGGCATGGGTTTGCGCGCGCGGCTCAATCACCAGCGCAATTCGCTGTTCTATTATGAAAGCGGCCGCCGCACTGCGAGCTGGCGCTATAACACCAGCTCAGGTGAAATTTTTCTCGGCACGCTCTTCTCCAACGTGCTCAATGCCGGCCTCGGCGTAAAAAAAGAATACGCGCGTTTTTCACCGGACATTGCGCCCGAAAACTTTCCCACGAGCACGCGGAATTATGTCGCGTATTTCTTCGCGCTCAACGCGGATAATTTGAATCGCAATCTCTTCCCCACGCGCGGCTCGACGCTGCAAATTAAAAGCGAAGCTTCAGAAAAAGGCCTAGTGAGCACCGCGACGTTCACGCGCCACATCTTGCAATGGCAAAGCTTTGTGCCGTTGCACGCGCGCTGGACCGGTTTGAGCGCGTTGCAAGCCGGAACCGCAAACGGCGGAGACTTGCCGCAGCACTTGCAATTGTTTCTCGGCGGCGCAGATTCCTTTTGGGGACTGCGGCTGCAAGAGCTCTCGGGGAAAAAACTTTGGGCCGCGATGCTCGGCGTGCAATATGAAGCCTGGCCGCGACGCTTCCTGCTCGCGCGCTTCAATCTCGGCAATGCCGCGAACCGCACGAAGGACTTGCTGCAAGCGGATCGCATCGCCACGGGCCTGGCCTTCACCTTCGGCGTAATCACTCCGCTTGGACCGATTGAGTTCACGCTCGCGCACGGCAATCGACATCAGGTGTTGACGTATTTCAATTTGGGTTATAAGTTTTGAGGGCTGATTCAATGCTAGGTCAAAAAATAGAACGCAGATCAAATCGGAAACCGCTTTGATAAAAACGGATTTTCTTTTTAAACTTATTTTTGAGCGCAGCTGGCGCTGATCGTTTTTCATCTGCCCTCATCAGCGCCATCTGCGTTCCAAGGCTTTCGCCTTTTGGCAAGTGGCACACTTTAAACTTCTTACTGCTCCGAGCACGAAATCGGGTTACGCTTCGCCTCCCTTTTGCTGTCATTCAGGAGGAATCTTTTTAAGCACTCGGCAGTATCTCCAGCACGTAACCCCGTTTTCGGGGCAGAATGACATCCGAGCAGTGGAAAGCGTAAACCATATTGCGCTCGGAGCCATAACATCTTATTACAAATCACAATCATCGAAGACGCCATGAAAACTTTGCAATTTTGCCGCCTCAAAGCTGTAATCGTTCTTGCGATAATTTTCCTGCTGCAAAGCTTTGTGAAATCCCATGCTCAATCCCTCACGCACGGCCCTTTCGTCGGCGGCGTCACGGACCAACGCGCACGGTTCTATCTTCGCGTCGCGCCGAGTGCGAATGCGAGCGTGCGGCTGGCGCTGACTTCGGATTTCAACAACGCCGTCATCGGACAAGCAACGAGCACCGACTCCACGCGCGACTTTGCCGCGCTCATCGCTATCAATAATCTTCTGCACGATCAGCTTTATTTTTACCAAGCGCTCGTCAATGACATGCCCGTGGGCGACGTGCGCAGCTTCAAAACTTTTCCACGCGTCGGTACTCGTGCGCCGTTTCGTTTTGCGTTCGGCTCGTGCATCGTCAATCGCGCGCAGCCCGGTGCGACCGATGGCCGCGTGTTCGAAGTGATGGCGCAAGACGAGCCGCGCTTCTTTTTGCAGATCGGCGATTGGACCTATCCCGACAGCACGGAATCGCCGCGCAATCCGCAGCGTGTGTTCAGCGCGGACATGGCGCACATTCACGCCAGCTATCGCTCGAAATACGATTCCATCTATGCCGTGCAAAAAGTTTTGCGCCGCGCGCCGATTGATTACGTCTACGACGATCACGATTATTTGAACAACGACGCTTCGGCCACAAGCTACCCGCGCCCGGAATCGTTGCTCACCGTCAACGTTGCTCCGGAGGCGCGCACGAACAGTATTCGCGCGTATCAAGAACTTTTTCCCGGCTATGAATTGACGAATGCGAACGGCGGCATTTGGCACAAGTTCACGTTCGGCAACGCGGATTTTTTCATGCTCGATACGCGCTCGCAACGCAGCCCGAATCTCGAAGCCTTTGTGTACAATGCGGCAACCGATAGCATCGAGTTCGCGCCCTCGCTCGAGCATTCCATGCTAGCGGGCGATCCCAATTTGCTCGGCGAGAATCAAATGGACTGGCTCCTGCGCGAATTGCAAGTCTCGACCGCGGATTGGAAATTTATTGTTTCAACCGTGCCTTTCAATCGCGGCCTGCGCGGCGTCATCGATCTTTCCGTGAGCTTACAAGACAGCATGATTGTTCTGCCCGGACAAGGCGCGCAATCACTTTTAAATGTAGCGTTGGGGTTGAGCGACAAATGGGTGGGCTTCCCCGCGGATCAAGACCGGCTTGCACAATTTCTTCGTGAGCGACAAATCAAGAACGTTATCGTGCTCTCCGGCGATACGCACACCGCCGCAATTGACGACGGCGCAAACGCAGGCCTGCCCGAAATCATGGCCGGCGCATTGGAGCAGTCCAACTCGCTGCTCGTGTTCTTGCTGCAGCTCTTCGGCTTCAACATTTGGAACGGCGGCGGGCAGATCAGCAGCTTCAATGATGCGTATGGTCGCGTCACCGTGTTCGGCGCGGACTCCGTGCATCTGGAAATCGTGGACGAGTTGGGCGCGCTCATCGCGCATCAAACTTTGCATGGCGCCTCGACGAATGCACTTCAAGAACGCAACGCACTTGCGCCGTTCGCCTTCGAATTGTCGCCGAGTTTTCCGAATCCGTTTCAGCCGCAGCGCAATGCGAATGTGACGCTGCGTTATGAATTGCGGCAACGCAGCTTCGTGACGGTCAGCATTCATGATGTGCTGGGCCGAGAAGTTGATCGCCGCGTGCTCGGCTGGCAGACAGTTGGGCAATTCGAATATCGTTGGGCAGGCAAAGATCGGCGTGGTGATTTCATGCCGAGCGGAACTTATGTTTTGCAATTGCACGTGCGCGACGCGAAAGAGCGTTTTTATCAAGCCACACAAAAGCTTTTGCTGTTGCGATAAAAGGTCGTGCTCGTTGCGGGTTGGTTTGCAACTCCCATCACTTTGTCATTCTGTAAGAATCCTCCCTCGCGCTGGGAAGAGCGCCAAGTGCGAGGGAAGGTCCTTACAGGATGACAGATCAAAAAGGCATTCCTATTAACCCATAAACAGAATGCCGCTTCGAGGACAAAATAGATTACACTTCGCGCCCCCATTGCTGTCATTCAGGGGGAATCTTTTTAAGCGCT
>Ga0247727_10018176_pt1 | contig 11091 bp, 10 predicted proteins | sample WisWelCaveWW1625_FD_202498 | JGI IMG/M metagenome (GOLD analysis project Ga0247727, IMG submission 202498) | Biofilm microbial communities from Wishing Well Cave, Virginia, United States - WW16-25 | ecosystem: Environmental > Aquatic > Deep subsurface > Groundwater > Cave microbial mat | place...
TTCAGCGTTCGTTGACCTCCTGCGCCCCCGGTGCGCGCCGAGGTCGCCAACGACCTCTGGCGAGCACCTTAGCAGCCCTCAATCGAGAGACGCATCGCAATTCTTGGACGAACTCCTAGCCCCGATCCCCTCGGATTCGCCGCTGGCGACGCGAACACGTACCGTTACGCGGAAAACGCAGCCACTGGAAAGACTGACCCGCTGGGGTTGGACGCTGAGTACTCCGCGTACGCACAAGATGACGAAGAGTCCGAGTATTGGCGATGGTTCAGAGAGAAGTACACGCCATGGTACACGGCGTATTACAATAACTTCTGGAACATGCTGAAGTTCACACCTGACCAACAGACTGTTATTGCGGCGTGCAACGGTGATCCAAGATGTGAGAAAATCGTCGAGCGCATCTTCGCAGGGACGCCCCGTTATGTTCCGTATTTTTCGTGGCCGCTAGGGGATCATTGTCAGACATGGGCCTTCCAATGTGAACAAAACCTGAATTCCCTCACCTGGGTAAACGAAGGTCTGAGCATCGAGTCGCAGTACTATAACTATATGGGGTGGATTCCTTTGTGGAGCGCGCATGTCATTGTGCGCGTTGAACTCCCCACTGGCTACGTTTTCTATATGGATAACGCTTACCTCGGAGGAGACGACCATATTTTCTTTGAAGTCCCGTCTGACGTACTCTACACGGAAGAACAGTACAAGCAATACTTGCAGGAACAGATGGAAAGAGCATCCGACGTCAGCCAAGCGTTGATGAACAACGGGTTCTTCTAAATTGGCGCAATTGCCAATGCACACGCCAAACAATCGCCGTGCAATTCGCACCTGATTGTGGAAGCACGGCATTTTGGTTATTTTGGTTTTCCCGTATGCAAGCGCGTACGAACGGAATAGGTAGAAAACGGCGGTGTGACGCAGCCACGAAGCGTCGGACCAACACGCAAATGGCTGATCGTCCGCAGCGCGGAGTCAACGCTGGATACGGTAAGGTACTGGAATGGTAGTCGAATCTAAGAGCCCGACGAACCTTGGCTATATCTTCGCCATCCTAACGGGCGTCGTGGTTAGTGCCTTTGTCGCGGTACCACTACTCGAGCGACGGAATCCTCTCGGCCTGATGGCCTTTCTGCTTGGTCCAGTGCTCTCGGTTGTGCTTTACAGGTTGGTCCCGTGGTCACGTAAGCCGCGATCCAACGCTTCGACGCGTCATCAGCGTCTTGCCTTGGCTGTAGCGGCGTTCGTGCTAGGGCCCGCGCTTTCCACGCTTGGAGCGGCGATAGTCGTTCACGTTGGCGATGTGCATCCTCTGGATCGCGGCCCGTGGATCGGAATGGCCGCAATAATTGGCTTCATTTCGGGCAGCGTGGTTGCCATCGCGCTGGCTGTGTCGGCGCCGTTGGAGTAGGCAGAAGATGTTTTCTCTCCTTGCAAGAGGACTCGAATAAGGAGCAAAAGGGATTGAGGGATTGAGGGGATTGAGGGGTCAGGTCTTGACTTTGAACTTTTGGCCGGTAGCGTAGGCGGACGTTGAAGGGGTCAGGTCTTGACTTTGAACTTTTGGCCGGTACCGCGGACAGAAAACGGCGTGGAAAAAGGGGATAAGTCCAAATGATTCAATGATTCTTGTCTTTGATCCTATGAGGGAATCGCGATGATGGACGACGTATGGCTTGCGATTTGTGGCACGGGACCGGAGGCGGGGGTGTGGCGGATTGGGCAGGGGTGTCATGTGATCGGCCGGGCGAAGGGGTGCAACATTCGACTGCAGCATCAGTCTGTGTCGCGGCAGCATGCGATGCTGGTGAATGATGGCGGCAAGCTGTTGATTCGCGACCTGGTGAGCACGAACGGGACGTTTGTGGACGGCAAGTGGGTGCGAAGTGCCAAGCTTCGAGTGGGCACGTTGCTGCGGCTGGGTCAGGTGATGCTCGAACTGTTGGACCATGTCCCGCAGGAGCCGGGGCTGGATGACGGGATTGAAAAGGATGAAACGCCACTCGCTCGCGTAGTGGAGCCGGCCGACGCCGCCTTTCGCGCGGCGCATTTCCCGCCCATGCGGAAGCGAGTGCTCGAACTGCTGTTGGAGGGCCTAAGCGAGAAGCAAATCGCCGGCAAGCTCCACCGGGGGAAACGAACCGTGCACTGGCATGTGGGGGAGATCTATAAAGACCTCGGCGTCCAGTCGCGTGCCCAACTCGTCGCGCACTTCCGAGGCACGAACGGCAACGGCGAGCAATAAGTTCCCCGGGGCGGACTAAAGAGCTCTAACAAAACCGGGACAAGGAGGCAGAAGACGGGGATGGTATCATGCGGCCTTGCCGCCTTTCGTCATTAGAAAGCGGCGATGAATCGCCGTAGGCCAGAGGTCACTTCTTTGATTGTCTGAGGTCTATTGCAGCACACGATCGGCCGGGATGACTGCGACGCGGGCGGCGGAGGGGTCGTCGAATGAGACGATGAAATTGTTGCCGCTTCGCGTGATGCCGGATGCCTTGCGGCCTAAGTTGGCTGCGGCGTGTTCCAGGATGTAATTGGGCTCGGCGGCGAAGCGCCATGTGTTGCCGTCCGTGCCGCCGCGCGTGCCGACCCAGAGACAGGAGTCGCCGAAACAGTGTTTGTACGGGTGATTGGTCACGACGAATAGCTGCTCGGTGACCAAGTCGTAGTCCAGGGCGAGGATGCCCTGGCCGCGGAGGTTCGCTCGGGCGGCGACACAGACGCGGTTCGTGGCGATGTCGAAACTCAGAATCGTTGACTTGCCGTCTTCGATCGGGTTCTTGAATCCGAGCAGGAGCTGGCCGTCGACGTAGGCGAGCCCTTCGATATCGATCTGCCAGTTAAAATCTTTGGACTCCCAGCGAAAGATCTTCGATCGCTTCCAGTTTACCGACGGGAATATGTTCTGTGCGCGAATCTCCTGGAGCAGGTCGCGAGTCACGGTGCGGGCGTTCGTGATGACGAAACGATCGTCCGTTCGCTCGATCTGGAAACTGACGATCGCGCATTCGAGCCGCGACTCCTTGAGCCGCGCTTCGTTTTCTTTTGGCAAGAGATGGCGGTGCGAGCCGACGGCGTAGTAAGTATCCACGCCGTCCCAGGCGAGATCTTCCAAGTCGGTCAACTCGTAGTGCTTGTCGCCGTCCAATTCCACCTTCATCGGCAGGACCTGCTTGCAGATCGGTTGGCCTTTGGAGCTGAACCGCCAGAGATAGAGCTTGCGTTCGTCATCGGAGCCGGCCAAATAAAGGCCCGCGCCGAGTTGCTCGTTCACTTTGCAAACGGAGGATAATTCTTCCGGCAGTCGACCAGGTGCTCGGGTTCTGGGCTCGGAGGTTTCTCGGTGCCAGTAGTCGGACGCCTTCACGACAATGCTAAATGAGACGACCAAAACGGCGAATCGGCCCACAGGCATTAGGCGGCTCATCATGGAACTGACGAAGTTCAGTTTCCCTGCCTGCGTTCGCGTGCAAACAAACCCGGCGATCAGAATCGTGGCCAGAAGCCAGAGATGGCCGGTCGTTTCCATCGATTCTTCGACGTTGTTGTGCCAGTCGCGTTCGCCCGGAATGAATTTCCAGACGCCGTGGTCGAAGGTCTTGGCGGTGAAGTACGTGCAAATGGCGGCGACCACCATGAAAACGACGATGCGTGGTGCAAGGAGTTCGCGCAGGTTGTCGATGCGACGCGATCCGTACCAGAACACGGCGGCCAGTGCGAAGTAAATTCCAATGCCACTGCCGGCGAAGTGGTATTCGCGGCAGAACAGCGATCCAGTGAGAAGTGCCAGCCACAGCCAGTGGAACTCCCCACGCCGGACCCAAAGCGTCAACGCGGCCAGGCAAGCGAGGGCGATAATTCCCGGCCCGATAATTTCCTGAATCGGTTTTTCCGTGATCCAACCAAGAGGCGATCGCCAGAGCCCGAGGATGATCAGCCACGCTAGTGCTGGAACCATCACGACCCATCGCGGAGCCGCGAGCAGAGTTTGTTTAAGTGTGCCGTGCTCCGAATCGAGCGATTTGTTGACTTCCGTTTTGTTCGTGTCGCCGCAATTCGTTGGTCCCATGTCTGACCGCTTCCTTCCTGATGGAGGGGGATTGGTCCGGATATTCCGAACACCGTCCAATATCGGCATTTACTGAAGACGCAGTTTATGAGGATAGCTGGCAAGCTGGGTAATTGTTGATGCCTAAACTGGCTCCTGGTGGAGACTTTGATGAAGTGGCCGTGAAGATCAATTAAGGGGAATCCGATCAAAGTCTATCGTGAGAAGCAACGGCCGAAGCAAAGTAGAGCGGGAGGGAGGCGCCCGGAATTCAAGTTCGGGGTCGCCGCGGATTTGCGATGAGCACTCACGGGCAATCGACACATCTCACCTGAAACTCTTTGATCCCAGTCCAGGCAATGCCGAGGGAACGACGTCATTCGGGTCAGCAAAACGTCTGGTTATTTCCGGCTTGCTGATTCCTGCAGTGGTCGCGGGCGTCCTTTCGATGGCGATGCTGCGGCAAGCTCAGGGCGGGGCAGACTTCGCGGCCCTGGAATCGATTCTCAAAGAGAACCGGGGACTAGAGTGGGCACAAGTGAGCGTCCTCGTCCTAACTAGTTCGCTTTGCTGGGGAGCGTTTCGAGCAGGCAGTCCGGTTCTGCACCGAGCATTTGCGCTGGTGCCAATGCTGATGGCCCTTCGCGAATTGGATGCGCTGTTTCTAAACCACATTTCCGAAGACCTGCACCGCGTACTGACGGGTTCGATGACGGCCGGGCTTGGGCTTTTTGCCTGGCGGCATCGTCGGGAACTTGTTCCCCAAATGCGCGACTTCACTCGACGGCCGGGGTTTTATCATCTCCTGTTCGGGTGCTCGCTGGTTGCGATCTACGCCCAAATTCTGGGCCAGCGCGATCTGTGGGACATGCTCGGCAAGAACGGACCCTACGGCAAGCGGTTCGTCGAGGAAGGACTGGAACTCTTCGGTTACGTCACGATCGCATGCGGAATTTGCGAAGAACGCTTTTTCGGATTGTCCACGCAGGCCACTCCAACGCTAGAACGCGAACATCCTACCGAGGAAGTCACAGCCTTGAATAAGGCAGCGTAGCTGCCCTTGTGGTTGGCTCGGATTCCTAACCTACGATCTCATGGTAGGTTCCCGCTGGCTGGCCGTCGAACAGGCATCATCCTGCCCCCGAATTTGGTCTCAGGTCGTTCTTGCTTCATTCACTCTCGGCCATTATCAAGATCGCTGAAACTGTCTACCGGTCGGGCAGGTATTGATGTCATACCGATGCGAGTTCGGGGTCACGCCATCGCGAGAAACGAGTCCATCTGTGGGTCACACCTAGGAGAGAATCCAATGAGACGCCATCGGTTCTTGATCGCTTTCTGTGCAATTCTGGGCTGGCTCGCGGCAAGTGCAAGGCTGAACGCTGCCGACCCGGCTAAGCTGGTCCCCCATGATGCTGTCGTTTATGTCGAGGTGTCTGACGCATCGCGCATCGTGGATCGGCTGATCGCGCCGGATATTGTCGAGATGATCGAGTCGATCGATCAGTTTCGTCAGTTCACTCAATCGGATCAGTTCGCCCAACTCCGGGCCGTGGTGTCTTACATCGAAACGAAGCTCGGCACGACCTGGCGGCAGGCGGTCGGCGACCTGACCGGCGGTGGCGCCGTGTTCGCGATTCGACCGGGGCAGCCGGACTACGCACTGGTTATCCTGCGGGCAAAAAATGTCGACCTGCTCAGCAGAACGAATCAGTTGCTCATCGAGATGGCCGAAAACGACGCCAAGGAAAAAGGCAAGGAGTCGCCGGTCAAGTCGAAGGAGTACAAGGGCGTCATGGCCTGGTCGCTCGGCAAGGACGAATACCACGCGATCGTGGGTGATACGCTCGTGATCTCGAACAAGCAGGACGGGGTGAAGACCGCGTTGGAAATGAACGTGGGCGAGGGGCCAAAGTCGATCGTGGATCTCGATCTTTGGAAGGAGGCTCGTGGCCGTGTTCCGAATGGCTGCGTCGGCTGGGCATTCGCGCGCGTGGACAAGCTGCGCGAGGCGGGCGTGGCGAAGGAGTTTTATCAAGAGAAGGCGGCGAATCCCGCGATCCCGATTTTCTTCGGCGGCTTGAGCCACGTATTTGGCCAGGCTCCGTACGCAATGGCGTCGCTCGTTCTGAACGACGAGCGACTGGCGTTGCGGGTCGAGGTGCCGCGCGATCCTGGTTCGCCGGGATGGCCGGACCGGTTTCGCGGTTTTTACGCGGCGCGAGCGGGCCAAGAGGCCGCGGTGCCGTTGCGGCCGGCTCGCGCGATCGCCTCGCTCAGCTTCTACCGCGACTTCAAGGCGATGTGGGACGCCCGCGAACAACTCGTCGCGGCCGAGGCACTTCCCGGATTTACCGAACTCGAAACCAACGTCGGGCAGGTGCTCTTCGGTGGCCGTGAGTTTTCCAATGAGGTGCTAGGCGAAATCGAGCCGCGGATCAGACTGGTTGCGGCGGCACAGGATTATTCGAAGACGAAATACACTCCGGATATCAAGATTCCAGCCGCCGCACTGGTGCTGGAGCTAAAGCACCCGGAAGATTTCGGCCCCGAGTTGATGATTGCCTATCACAGCGTCCTGGGACTCGCAAACGTGGGGCTGGGTCAGCAGAACCAACCACGTTTCATGCTTGGCACCGAGACGCACAAATCCCATCAAATTCAAACCGCCCACTTCTATGAACGGGCAGCGGCCAAGTCTGCTCAGGCGGGAGTCCACCTGCGACACAACTTCAGCCCGTCTTGTACCATTGCCGGCCGCTACTTTGTGCTCGGTTCGACGACGGAAATCGTCAAGGACGTTATCGACGCCCTCGGTGACGTGAACTCGCCGCCAAAAACAACCGCACACAACATCGTCTTCGATGCCGACATGGCCCAGATCATCGAGATCCTGGCCCAAAACAAGGAGCCGCTGATCAGCCAGAACATGGTTTCCGGCGGCAACACGCGCGAACAGGCGGAACAGGAAATCGGCACGTTATTGAAAGTGCTCGGCCTGTTCGGCAAGGGCCAGCTCACGTGGACCGCGGAACCGAAGAGCATGCACGTGAACTTGTCGGTGGAGTTTGCGAAGAGGGTCGAGAGTCGAGGGTCGAGAGTCGAGGGCCAGAAATAGCGGAATCTCAAAGGCAATGGTTGTTGTCCGGAGAAAAGCTCCATGCCGTCGTCATCGCCCGCCATAAAAATTCCTTCCGGGCTTGTGCGCCCTGTACTCGGCCCCGTGCCTGCATCTGGCTCTCGACCCTCGACCCTGGACCCTCGACTTTCCCCCTACGAACCGACGCCGACCAATCCATGGGACCGCCGCAAAGTGGCGCACCTCCACCGCCGCGCCGCGTTTGGCGCGACGTGGGCGGGACTCGAAGAGGGTGTCAAGCTCGGTCCGCAGAAGTGCGTGGACCGAATCTTGAACGGAACCGGTCCAGGAACGATCCGTGAAGAAGACTTCGCATCCATGGCACGCACGGCCGTCTCCGCGGGAAGCGACCGGAACCTGCAAGGCTGGTGGATCTTCCGCATGCTGGCCGGCGGACATCCGCTCGTAGAACGGCTCGCGCTCTTCTGGCACGATCACTTTGCCACGTCGCAAGACAAGGTCGCAAACCTGGAACTGATGCTCCGGCAGAACGAGCTATTCCGAAAGTACTCGCTCGGCCACTTTTGGGATCGACAGAGCGGCGGACTCTTGCTGGAAATCTCGCGCGATGCCGCCATGCTTGTCTGGCTCGACTCGAACTCAAATCGCCGCGCGGCCCCGAACGAAAATTTCGCTCGCGAGATCATGGAGCTGTTTGCGCTCGGCATCGGCAACTATTCCGAGAAGGACATTCGCGAGGCGGCTCGAGGGTTTACCGGCTGGTTTGTGAACAGGAACCAGTTCCGGTTCAGTAGCTCCGAACATGACAGCGGCCGGAAGACAGTGTTGGATCAGACCGGCGACTGGGACGGCGGCGACGTGGTGCGGATAGTTGCCTCGCAGCCCGCCGCAGCCAGGTTTCTCGTTGCCAAACTGTATCGCTACCTGGTCAACGAGAATGAGCCGCCCGATTCCGCTGTGCTCGAACAACTCGCCGCCGGCTACCGCGAGCGCGAATACGACACGCGTTGGCTGATTGAGACCCTACTGCGATCCAACGTGTTCTTTTCTCCGACTGCTTATCGGCAAAAGATCAGCTCGCCGATCGACCTCACCGTCGGGACTGTGCGCCGGTTGGAGGGAACTCGCGTGAGCCCCGTCGCGCTTGCCGAGGTGTGCGGGAAACTCGGCCAGACCCTGTTTCATCCGCCCAACGTTGCCGGTTGGGAGGAAGGCAAGGCCTGGGTGAACTCGTCCACGCTGCTTGGCCGCTCGAACTTTGCCCAAGCGATCACCGCCAGTCGCGCCGGCCCATTCGCCGGCCGCACCGATCCGGCGGCACTCGCTGCCAAATATGGTGCCACCTCAGACGCCGAAGTCGTGCAGTTCTTCCTGGAGCTTCTCGTCGATGGCGATGTGCCCGCCGAGACACGCAAGCAACTTGCCCAGTCGCTCAGCATCTCGAGCGACGCTCGAAGTGATCGCATCCGACGATTGGTTCAGTTGATTTTGAGTTTGCCGGAATACAACCTTTGCTAGCCGCCTGGCGTGGTTTATTGTCAGGGGGCAAACTTTGGAGTTCCATGATGACTGCGAGTGAGATTCTCAACCAACTGGCCAAACTGGATAACGGCGGCTACAAGAAGCTGATGCTGAAGCATGGAGCTAAGGAGCCGTACTTCGGCGTCAAGATCGAGGACATGAAAAATAGGTTTCAGAAGAAAATCAAAAAGGACTACAAGCTCGCACTGGATCTGTTCGACTCCGGAAACGGCGACGCGCAATACCTTGCCGGGCTAATCGCCGACGAACAACAAATGTCAAAAGACGACCAGCGACGCTGGGCTGAAATTGCCTCGTGGCCAATGGTCAGCGAGTATTCCGTGGCGTGGGTTGCGGGCGAGAGCAGGTTTGGTTTTGAGTTAGGCAAGGAGTGGATCGACTCGGATCAGGAAAAAGTGGCATCGACCGGCTGGGCGACACTGTCGAGTTTAGTCTCGGTCAAGCCAGACGATGAACTTCCGGTCCAGGAGCTTGAAAAACTAGTTTCACGGGTCGCCAAGACGATCCAGAAGTCACCGAACCGAGTGCGGTATGCCATGAATAATTTTGTAATCGCGGTGGGCTCATACGTAGCCGCGCTAACGGACAGGGCGCTGGCCGCGGCGAAACAAATGGGGAAAGTCACCGTGGACGTGGGCGACACAGACTGCAAGGTGCCCGACGCCGGCCAGTACATCGCCAAGGTCGCCAAGGCCGGCCGCGTGGGACGCAAACGAAAATCGGCTAGATGTTGAAGCAATCGGACCACAACCGCCACAGGAAAAATAATCGAGCATTCTTCAAGGAACTGCCATGAACACGAATCGCCGCCAGTTTTTGGGAACCGCGATAAAAGGGTCGTCGTTGATTTCGATGGGACTGATCGCCCCGACGTTCTTGTGCCGATCGGCCTTGGCCGTGGCCGCGAAGCCAGCCGGCGAGCGAGTGCTCGTCGTCATTCAACTTTCCGGCGGCAACGATGGCTTGAACACCGTCATCCCGTTCGGTGATGACCTGTACGCCAAGAATCGCAACGCGCTGCGGATTCCGACGGACCAGATCAAGAAGTTGGATGATTACTGCGGCCTGCACCCGAGCTTGGAGGGGCTCGCGAAGCTGCACGAGGATGGACATTTGGCCGTGTTGCACGGCATCGGTTATCCGAATCCGAGCCGGTCGCATTTTCGCTCGATGGACATCTGGCACACGGCAAGTCTGGCGGAGAAACTGCCGAACGAAGGCTGGCTCGGCCGAGCGATTGGCCGGCCGGAGCTGCGCCGCGAAGGCACCGTGCCCGCGATCCATTTCGGTGGCAAGCTGCCGCTGGCCATGTCCGGCCGCACGACCGAAGTGCCCTCGATCAATTCGCTCGACGACTACAAGCTGCAAGCCGGCGCCGCCGGCCGCGATCAACTCACCGCCGTCGCGGCCACGCAGCGATCTGAGAGCACCTTGCAATTCCTGCAACGCAGCACGTTGAATGCGTACGCCACCAGCGGCCGGCTGGAAGAAATGGCCAAGAACTACGACACGCCCGTGAAGTATCCGCCCACCGAACTGGCCCGCAAGCTCAAGCTCGTCGCGCAACTCATCGACTCAGGCCTGGGCACTCGGCTTTTCTACGCCTCAATCGACGGCTTCGACACGCACGCCAACCAACTGCAACTCCACGCCAACCTGCTCAAAGAACTCGGCGATGCCGTCAAGGCCTTCACCGACGACCTCGGCCACCATGGCCACCGCGATCGCGTGCTCGTGATGCCGTTCTCCGAATTCGGTCGCCGCGTCAAAGAAAACGGCTCGCGCGGTACCGACCACGGGGCCGGCGCTTCCATGTTCCTACTTGGCGGCAAAGTCAAATCGGGCCAGATCGGCAAACACCCCAGCCTCTCCGATCTCGACGACGGCGACCTCAAATTCCACACCGACTTCCGCTCCGTCTACGCCGCCGTGCTCGAAGACTGGCTCGGCTGCCCCAGCCGCGACGTGCTCGGCGGCGAGTTTCCAAAGCCGCAGATTCTCACGAAGGCATGAGGGCCCATTGGCCGTTGGTGTTGAGCTGTACGCCACAGCTAGTGCCGTGATCTTTCGAAGATTTTTCTTGCCTCTGCCGCTCGACCGACCGTAGGATATGCCTGTTCTTAAATCCTATGAATGGGGGGCGAATCCATGCCGAATCTGGCCGTTCTCGATGAGATCGAAAAAGGCGAATTGAGCATTGCCATTAATGTCGCACGCGACACGGCCGACCGCTTATACCTCACGCGGCCATGAGCGAGACGTTTTCGAACTGCTGGAAGTTCAGGGTCATGAGTGAAGCCAGATCGTTGGCGTGCGCGCTGGGAATCGCGGCGATGGTTTGGTCGATGGCGGCTCGGAACTCCGCGAACGTGGGATGGTATCGACCGTAGAGTGCGCG
>Ga0247727_10018177_pt1 | contig 11091 bp, 10 predicted proteins | sample WisWelCaveWW1625_FD_202498 | JGI IMG/M metagenome (GOLD analysis project Ga0247727, IMG submission 202498) | Biofilm microbial communities from Wishing Well Cave, Virginia, United States - WW16-25 | ecosystem: Environmental > Aquatic > Deep subsurface > Groundwater > Cave microbial mat | place...
ATGAACGGCACTCCATGTGCGTTCATGCGTGATCGACCGACCGACCGACGCAGACGCAACTGCGATGAGAGCAAAGACGAGGCACAAGAGGTTGCACGGTGTTGTATCGCACAATCCAGCAGTGGGCGGAGCCGCCGGGTTTCCACCATTGACTTAGTCCACGACTTAGTCCATATTGGGGCAAGGAGGTTTCCGATGGTCGTCCACATGGTCAACGTCCACGAGGCCAAGACGCACTTCTCGCGACTCCTGGAGCGCGTTGCGGCAGGCGAGGAAATCGTCATCGCGCGGGCGGGTTCACCCGTCGCCCGGCTGGTCCCGATCGAGGCGTCGGTTCGCGCCCGTGTCCCCGGCCGTTACGTCGGCAAGATCACGATTCGTGAGGACTTCGACGCGCCGCTGCCGGCCGACGTCCTCGACGACTTCGAAGGCAAACGTTGAAGCTTCTCCTCGATACGCACGTCTTGATGTGGTGGCTGGCGGCGCCGGAGCGACTTTCTTCCGACGCGCTGTCGGCGTTGTCGAGTGGCCGCGCTCTGGTTTGGTCGGTGGCGAGTACGTGGGAGCTCGCGATCAAAGTAGCGCTCGGTCGCTTGGAGCTTTCGTCGCCGTTGCCGCAATTCATCTCGAAAGTCGTCAAGGACGAGCGTCTCGAAATCCTGCCCATTCACCAGACTCATGCGCTCGCGGTCGCCGACCTTCCCAAGCATCATCGCGATCCATTCGACCGCATTCTGATCGCGCAGGCTCTGGTCGAAAAACTTCACGTGGTCAGTTCAGATCGAACCCTCGAGCGCTATGGAGTCCACCTGATTTGGTGAGCTCGGGCCCTCAGCGCAGCAGCGTCAGCTTGGTCGAGGTAGCGATGGCGAGGTCGCCGGAGCGGGCGACGACGCGCACGACGTAGATGCCGCTCGAGACGTTGTGACCGGCGTCCCAATCGAGGCGATGTTGCCCGGGCGGCAGTTCGCCCGCGGCTTCGTTGCGCAGCGTCGCGACGCGTGCGCCGCGCGCATCGAAGACTTCGACGTCCACCAGCGCCGCGCGCTCGAGATCGAGCCGCACTTGCGCGCGCCCGTCGCCGGTCGGCGCCGCCGAACGCAGCACCGCCCAAGTTTCACCGCTGTGGTCGCGACCGCTGCCTACGTCCGAGGTGAGGGCGTCCCGGAAATCGCCGACGTGTGGCAAGTGATCCGACACCGTCGTCACGTCCTGCGCTTGCAATCCGTACATCGTCCGCTGCGCCGCCGACATTTCGGGCGTGTAGAGAATGAAATGATTGCCGGCCTCCAACACGCTGTCGTTGTAGATGAGGAAATCCAAGCGACCAGGTCCGAACGTACTGGTATCGCTGCGCCAGGTGTAGGCGAACCGCTTCTCGGTCTGGCTCGAGATGACGTCCGCGAGCGCTGTCGCATCCCAATCAGGCGCGGTATCCGGCCCGTAGGTACCGTTGTCGACGATGTCGCCGTTCAATAACGTTCGCAGTTGCTGCGAGAACCCGACCAGGTTCAAGTCGCCCGTGATCAGGAACGCGGTTCCCGCCGGCACCGTGATGCTGCCGCCTGGATTCTTCGCGTCGGCGAGGAACGAGATGATGCGATCCGCCTCGGCCTGCCGCCCGGCGTCGTTCGTGCAACAGAACATGTGGGCGCTGATCACGAGCGTCGTGCGTCCCAGCGCCGTTTGCGTGTCGAGGAGCACCGCCAAATTGGTGTCACTCGCGGGGCCGTCCAAGTTCCACGTTCCCAACACCGGGAAACGACTCACGATGATGACGTCGAAGTTCTTGCGCGCGTACCACGCCTCGCCGGCGCCCGAAGGCAAGAATGTCTCCATCAGCGCCGCCGTCGCCGCCGCGGTGTTGTCGTAGAGTTCCTGGAAACACACGATGTCGGGATCGAGCGCCGAGAACACCCGGTCGGCACTCGGGGTCACGCCCGCATTCCAACCGCCACCGTTGTTTTCGAGACTCAAGACGTTCCAGGTCACGATGCGCACGTCGGCCGCGTTCTGTCGCGCCAATGCGATCGGTGCCGGCGGCGCGACCGCGGTTGCATCGAACGTGTAGGTGAGCGTCTGGCTCGCGTTGGGAGCCTGATCGCCGTTGGTGACCTCGTGTCGGATCTGTACGCGCATCGAATTCCCGGTGAACAATAGATTCACGCCGTCCGGGCGCACGTCGCGCCCAATCGCGATTTCGAATTCCGGCGACGTGATCGAGGGCAGCGAACGGTATCGAAGATCGTCCTGGAACACCGAGACCGAACCGGCGGGGCGATAGAAAGTTCCGGTGCGCGCACCGAATTGCCAGCGCAACTCGGCTCCAATGCCGTTCACCGCGGTGCCGGTCGCCGCGTTCATGTCGGTATCGAGATAGAGCACCAGGTTGTTCGTGCCCTGCAGGCCGACTTCGGCGGTGGTCTCGAAACGGATGAACAAGCACTCACCGTCGTTGGCGATGTCCACCTCGCGCAAGTCGACGCCGGAAACGCCGTCACCGGCAGGATCCGTGAGCTCGACGGCGCCGGTCCAATCACCGAAGGTGCCATCGAGGAAAATGGGCGCCGATTCCGCGCCCGACGAACGCGGTGCGAAGGCGAGAATGCCGGCCAGGATGCAAATCACAAAGCGCAACGGGTTCTCCCGCGTTATTTGCAGCGCTTTATTGTAGCAGGCGGCCGTGACGAAAGCCCAGACCCATCCTGCGTCGCTGGCTGATATGCTGCGGCACGATGCAAACAACGGCATTCCCCAGGATCACACCGGCCAGCGACCATGCGACGCTGGTCACGTTCGGCGACCGCATCGGCCTCGATTGCCATCACAGTGTTCTGCGATTCATGACCGCGATGCAGCGGGCCGCGGATCCCTTCGTGCGCAACTTGCACCCGGCCTATGCTTCGGTTCTGGTGTCATTCGATCCGCGGCTGGTGTCGCACGCGCAGCTGCAGGCGGTCTTGCTCGAACGCCTGCGCCGGTTGCACGAGGTCGAATTGCTGCCGGCGCGTGCGATCGAGATCCCGGTGTGCTACGCGCCCGAATTCGGACTCGACTTGGCGGAGGTCGCGGCGTTGCATCAACTCACGACCGACGAGGTCGTGCAGCTGCATTGCGAAGCCGAATACCGCGTCGATTTTCTCGGCTTTTCGCCTGGATTCCCGTACTTGAGTGGGCTGTCGCCGCGACTCGCGACGCCGCGGTTGCCAACGCCGCGCACCCGGGTGCCGTCGGGCAGCGTCGCAATCGGCGGCGCACAGACCGGGATCTATCCGCTCGCGTCGCCCGGCGGTTGGCGGATTCTCGGGCGCACATCCGTCTGCTTGTTCGACCCGAGGCAATCGCCTGCGACGTTGCTGCAGATCGGCGATCGCGTCACGTTCCGCAGCATCACCCGCGCGGAGTTAATGGCACCATGACCACCTTGCGCGTCGTGCGACCCGGATTCCTCACCACCGTTCAAGATGGCGGTCGCCCGAGGCATGCGCATCTCGGCATCTCCGCATCAGGTGCTGCGGACTCGTTGGCGTTGCGTCTCGGCAACCTGGCCGCCGGCAATGACGAAACCGCGGCAGCTCTCGAGATGACTCTGGTCGGCGGCGCCTTCGTGTTCGATGCGGAAGCCCACGTTGTCTTAGCCGGTGCGGATTTCGGCGCCGCCCTCGCGGGCAAGCCGGTTTCACCGTGGCAGCCAATTCGCGTTGCTGCGGGTGTGCCACTCGAGTTCGCCGCCGCACGCAGCGGGGCCCGCGGTTATCTCTGCGTGCGCGGCGGCATACAAGTTCCGAAGGTGCTCGGTAGCGCGTCGACGCATCTCTTGACGAGCTTGGGAGGACATCGAGGCCGTGCACTCGCCAGCGGCGACGTGCTCGCGATCGGACCGGCGCGAAGGCCAGCCAACTCGATGCATCTCGATGCGAGCTGGCTAGGAAAACTCTACGATCCGGCGCCCATTCGCATCACGCCGGGTCCGCAGTGTGACCGCTTCGCACCGCTCGCCGCGTCGCCGCTTGTGGCATCCGCGTACTCCGTGCTCGAGCAATCGAATCGCATGGGCATTCGGCTCGCGGGCGCCGCCATCGAACGAACGAATCGCGACGACTTGCTTACGGAGGGCGTCTCCTTGGGCGCGATCCAAGTGCCCAACGACGGGCAGCCGATCATCCTATTCGTCGAACATCAGACGACCGGCGGCTATCCCAAGATCGCGAACGTGATCAGCGCCGACATGCATCGCGTCGGACAACTACGGCCGCGCGACACCGTGCGCTTCGAACTCGTGTCCTTCGCGCGCGCGCACGAGTTGCTGTTCGAGCTCGAAGCAAAGGTCGCGGAGCTGCGCCCATGATGTCTTGGAGCCGCGAGATCAGCCGCACGCAATGGAAGTGCCTCTACGCGGCGCAACTCGGCTGGATGCTGGACGGCATGGATATCATGCTGTACGCGTTCGCGCTGACCGCGATTCGCGGCGAGTTCAACCTCGATGCAGCGCAAGCCGGAGGTCTGGCGTCGGTCACGTTGGTCGCCTCGGCCTTCGGCGGCGTGCTCTTCGGCGTGCTGGCCGATCGCATCGGCCGCGCCCGTGCACTCATCTACTCGATCCTCACCTATTCGATCTTCACGGCCGCGATGTCGACGGCGCAAAGCATCGGCGCGCTGATTGTGTGGCGCGCGCTGGTCGGACTCGGCCTGGGCGGCGAATGGTCGGCGGGCTCGGTGCTGGTGTCGGAGACCTGGCCGGCGCAACATCGCGGCAAGGCCATCGGCTTCATGCAATCGGGATGGGCGATCGGCGTCATCCTGGCCGCACTGTGCGCTGCGTTCGTGTTGCCGGGCTTCGGATGGCGGGCGTTGTTCCTGGTCGGCATCTTGCCCGCGCTGCTGACGATTTGGATTCGACGCAATGTGCCCGAGCCCGAGATCTGGAAGGCATCACGCGCGCGACACGCGATCGCGCGAACCGAGAAGCGCATGTCCATCGCGGTGATTTTCCGGCGGCCACTGCTCGCCAGAACCGTGATCGCGACCCTCACGACCTCGTGCGTGCTATTCGCGTACTGGGGATTGTTCACCTGGATCCCGTCGTTTCTCGCGTCCCCCGTCGAGCAAGGCGGTGCCGGACTCGGCCTCGTGCGCTCGACGGCCTGGATCGTGCCGATGCAGATCGGTGCCTTCTTCGGCTATACGACCTTCGGCTTCGGCGCCGATCGCTTCGGGCGCCGGCCAATGTTCATCGGCTTCTTGTTGTGCGCGGCGTTGATCGTGCCGATGTATTGCCTGCTCGGACGCAACGAAGCAATGCTGATGCTCTTGGGGCCGCTGGTCGGATTCTTCGGTCACGGCTATTTCAGTGTGTTCGGCTCGATGCTGGCGGAACTATTCCCGACGCGGATTCGCGCCACCGCGCAGGGCCTCGCCTACAATTCCGGTCGTGCGGTGAGTGCGCTCGCGCCGTTCACCATCGGTGCATTGGCGGATCGCTATGGGCTGGGTCCGGCACTCGCGACGACCTCGGCCTTCTTCTTGATCGGGGCGGCGATGATTCTCTTGCTGCCCGAAACGCGCGGCACCGATCTCCTCGAGCCGCAAGCGTGACGATTCTGGCACCGACCGCTGGGTATAGCGCGTGCGCTCCGGTGTTTACTTCTACAGTATCGCGACGCCCACCTTCACCCAGGACCTCGGCGGCGCCGCGGTGTTCGGCCCGGGGGCCCGCCGGCCGCGTGCGATTTTGCCGGACCTCTCGTTATCTCTGTTGATCGGACCGTAGGAGAGCAGCACCCGCACGGTCGGGATCGATTCCCGGGCGCATGAGGGTGGCGTGTCGATCTGTACGAAATTCCCGGAGCACCGCTTTCCGCGATCGACGAAGCAACTCGTGAACGGGCTATCGGAACGAGCTCTTCACCGCACTCCAGCTGCGCGGGACAACCTCCGTCAGTACGTCCGGTAACTGCGAGGCGATCCAGATGCCGCCCTGCCATAAGCTGGAGGAATGATCGCGAGACGACCAGAACGCGATGCGATCACCGCTCGGCGACCAGGAGGGCTGGTCGTCACAGGGCTCGTCGGCGGTGAGTTGAATCGCCCCTACCCCGGCGGCGGGCATGACCCAGAGATCGCAATGTCCTCCGCGGTTCGACGAGTACGCGATCCAGCGCCCGTTCGGTGACCAGGCGGGATTGCGTTCCATCGCCGGGTCAAACGTGAGCTGCCGTACGGCGCTCGTTGCGACGTCGATCACCCAGAGATCCCCCTGCGAGGAGTACACGAGGGAGCGCCCGTCGGGTGACCAGCTCGGCTTGGAGTCGATGTCGGTCCTGAGATGCCGTACCGAGCGGGTTTCCACGGTTACGAGCTCGAGGCTACCTTCCTCCACGAAGGCGATCGCATCGCCCAAAGGCGACCAGGCGCAAGACCCCACGTTGGGTCGCGACAGCAGAAAGACCGGCGAGCTGGACTCTCCCAAGATCCAGATCCCTTCCGGCCTCGTGGGGTCTTCGTCATAGGGGCGGCCGAACGCGATGCGCCTTCCATCCGGCGACCAGGTCGGCGACGTGATTCCGTAAATCGAGCTGATCGGGTATTCGAAAGCCCCGGGCAACCAGGTTGGAGACTCGCAGTTGAAGTTCGCAGCGCGGAGGACATAGGTCGGAATGTTGTACGGACTGGGCACATTGTCCCAGATGTAGGCGATGTACTCCCCGCTGGGGGACCAGGACGGCTGGTTGGTTCCGCCCCACAGGTCCCTCGACGGGCACCCGAAGGCCTGCAGCTCGATGGATTCTGCCGGGGTCGCGAACCACAAGATCATGCAAAGGAACAGCACCGCATGCCAATCGCTTTGCTGGCATACGAACTTCTCAGTGATCGTCGACGATCTCGACATCCAACGCATCCTTACGGGTCGATGTAGTATTCGACCACGATCGGCTGACTCGAGTAATCGCCGATCACGCCGCGGATTTCATAGATACCGGGCGCGGCGATACGGCCGTAGGGCGGCGGCCAGTCGAAGAGAACGCCATCGAGATGGAAGCTTTCGGTGTGAGATTCCCCCGCATCCAAACCCTGAAGCGCATAGTCGGTAGTGCATACACGCCCGCCTCCGAGACTTGATTCGGCTCCCTCATGAATCGTCTCGAATCCGAGCCAGCAAGTACTGCTTCCGTAACCGAAGGCGACGGGCGACGTGGTTCGGTTCTCGACCGTCACGGTCAGCACCATGGGGTTCTGCCGCGAGAACCGCGGCTGGCTGGCGGACGCCGTGACGATCACGTCCGGATTCGCGGGAGTCCCGGGGCCAGACGGATCATCGCCGCAGCCGGCGATGGACGCCGTGAGGATTGCGGCAAGAACCACGCGTGATCGGTGTCGCATGATCGAAACCTCGGACCGGGCAGACGCATGCAATGTAGCCGGTCGGATGACCGGACGCCAGCCCGCCTGTTCCCGACGCGGATTCGCGCCACCGATGTCGTCGAGTCGCTGACGTGACGATTCGGAAGGAGTTCGCTTAGGATGCTCCGGCGCCCGGTTTCGGGCGCGATCGCGAAAGCCGCCAAACACGATGCAACGAAGCTTCGGCCGTTACGACATCCTGGACAAGATCGGCGCCGGTGGCATGGGCGAGGTCTACCGGGCGCATGACACGCAGTTGAACCGCGATGTGGCGGTGAAAATCCTGCCGGCGCCCATGACGACCGATTCTGCCGCGTTGGCGCGTTTCGAGCGGGAGGCGCGCGCGGTCGCAGCACTGTCGCACCCGAACATCCTCGCCATCCACGACTTTGGCACCAGCGACGGTGTCTCGTACGCCGTCACCGAACTCTTGGACGGCGATACGCTCGCAACCAGGCTCGCGGACGGCCCGCTTCCGGTACGCAAGGTGATCGAGATCGGCACCCAAGTCGCGAGCGGGCTCGCGGCGGCGCACGAACGCGGCATCGTGCATCGAGATCTCAAGCCGGCCAATGTCTTCATCACCAAGGACGGACAGGTCAAGATCCTCGACTTCGGCTTGGCGAAACAATCGGGGATGGCACCCGGCGGCGCCCATTTCGATGCAACACAGCCGCTGACGGATCGCGGCACCATCTTGGGAACGCCGGGATACATGTCCCCGGAACAAGTGCGAGGTGAGGCCGGGGATCATCGCAGCGACATCTTCTCTTTCGGTGTCATGTTGTACGAGATGCTGGCGGGAGAGCGGCCGTTCAAAGGCGATACGGCGGTCGAGATCATGAGCGCCGTCTTGCGCCAAGATCCACCGGACACGCTGACGCATTCGGCAACGATCCCGGCGGGGCTCGAGCGGGTCGTGAATCGTTGCCTCGAAAAACGTCCCGAAGAACGTTTCCAGTCGGCGCAGGATCTCGGCTTTGCACTCGACAACAGCAGTCTCACGTCCATGGCGAGCGCAGCCTCCCTCGAAGTTCCGCTGCGACGCGTGCGGCGATGGTTGCTTCCCATCGGATTCTTGGTTGCGGGCGTCGTGCTGGGCTTTCTCTTGCGCGGGTCGTCACCGAGCACGACGACGCCCGCCGTCAAAGTGAGCCCGGTGACGTTCTCCGGCTGCGACTGGTCCCCGACCGCGTCGCCCGACGGCAAAATGGTGGCCTTCGCTTCGGATCGCGATGGCGTTCGGCGCATCTGGCTCAAACAGGTGCACGGCGGCGGCGAAGCGGCGCTCACCGAGGGCGATGACGACCTGCCACGTTTCTCCCGCGACGGCTCGAGCTTGCTGTTCTCACGCAACGAGGGCCAGCAGTTCTCCATCTACCGCATCGCGCTGGTCGGCGGCCAAGCGCGCAAGGTCGTGAACGACGGCTATTCCGCTGATTGGTCTCCCGACGGCACGCGCATCGCTTTCTTGCGCGCCGGACCCAGCGTCGAGTCCGTGGTGACCCTGGTCGGCATCGCCGACGCACGCACCGGCGAAGAAAGAATCCTCACAACGCTTCCCGACCAATTCGTCTATGGCCTGCGCTGGTCTCCGGATGGGTCCTCCATCGTCGCCACGCAGGGCTCGTACACCGGCAACATCGCCGGCCTGCAAAGGCTCCAGTTCATTGACGTCGAGACCGGTGAAGCATGGGCGGCGGCGCCGGATTCGGTACAAGGTCCGATGTCCACGGCGAGCTGGATTTCCAAAGACGAGGTCCTGTTCTCGCAGGGCTCGAATCTGCTGGGCTCGCTGTCCAATCCGGCGGATCGGGTCATGCGCTTTCACCTTCCCAGTCGCCGTTTCGAAACGCTCTTCTGGGTACGCGATCAGTTCCCCGCCGTGGGCGGCCAGGTCCCGGTCATCGAGCCGCTCAGAGAAGGCGTCGTGCTCTTCGATGAGTTCTCGATCCGCCAGAACCTGCATCTCGGAACGCTCGGCGGTACCGGGGACGGGGCCATGCTCACACGCGGTCGCAGTCGAGACCGGCAACCGGCGTTTTCGCCCGACGGCGCACAAATCATCTTCTCGTCCAACCGCAGCGGCCAGCTCGATCTCTGGACGATGACGCTCGCAACCGGCGAAGTGCGTCAGATCACCGACGACGCGACCGCCGACTGGGATCCGGCTTTCTCGCCGGACGGTCGCTCCATTCTGTGGAGTTCCGATCGCAGCGGCCACCTCGAGGTCTGGATGGCGAACACGGATGGCAGCAACGCGCGCCGCATTTCCGACGACGGACTCGATGCCGAGAACCCGACCCTGACGCGCGATGGAAAGTGGGTGGTGTACTTCAGCGCCAACCCCCAGAAGATGGGGCTTTGGAAAATACACCCCGACGGCAGCGCTGCGACACATCTCGTCGCCGCGCCCGGAAACATTCCGGATGTTTCGCCGGACGGGCGCTATGCCGCCTACATTTGGAACGAGTCGACGCTGCAGCAATCGGAGATCCGCTTCGTCGAGGTCGAAAGCGGAAGGCCCTTTTCGGGTGGGTTCGAGGTGGCGATCCGGCTGCGCACCGGCCCAGTGTGGGGTCGCATGCGCTGGCTCCCGGACGGCCGATCACTGGCCTTCATTGCTCAAGACGAAACGGGGATCTCGGGCGTTTACGTGCAGGATTTCGTTCCCGGCGTGAACACGCGCGCAAGCAGGCGCAAAGCCGCCGGCTTCTCGCCGGACTACATCACCGAGTCGCTCGCCATTTCACCGGACGGAACGAAGATTGTCATCTCGCGCATGGAGGAAATCCGCAGCATCATGCTGGCCGAGCGGACCGCGGATCGCGCCGCCGGGCGCCCTTAGTCATGCCGTGGATCGACTTGAATGCCGATGTCGGTGAGATTCCCGCCGCACTCGCGGACGGGTCGGAAGAGCGATTGCTGCGTCTCGTGACCTCCGCGAACATCGCCTGCGGCGGACATGCGGGGACGCTCGACAGCATGCACGCCGTGTTGGAGATCACGCAGCGGCTCGGCGTGGCGATCGGCGCACATCCCGGGTATCCCGATCCCGCCAACTTCGGGCGGCTCGAGATGGCGATGACTGCTGCGGCGATTCAAGAATCCGTCTTCGGCCAGGTCGCGGTGCTGACGATCCTCGCTGAAAAGAAGGGCGTCTTCGTGCGGCACGTCAAACCGCATGGAGCGCTCTACAACGTCGCTGCCAAGAACATCGAGGTCGCCACCGCGATTGCAATGGGAGTGCGCCGCTGGCGAGATGACATCGTGCTGATTGGACTCGCCGGTTCGACAATGCTCCAGGTGTGGGAGGCAGAAGGTTTTCGCGTCGCGGGCGAGGCTTTCGCCGACCGCACGTATGAACCCGACGGCACGTTGCGCGCGCGTCGTCATCCGGATGCATTGATCACCGATCCCGCGGCGGCGGCGCAGCAGGCCGTCGAGATCGTCGAGCACGGACGCGTGATCTCCATCACCGGGACGCCGATCCCCGTCGTGGCTCGCACGCTTTGCGTTCACGGCGACACACCCGGTGCACTCGACATCGTGCAGGCGATCCGCGCCGCATTCGCTGCGCGCGGGATCGAGGTCCGTCGCCTTGCGTGAGTATCCCAAGCCCGGCGTGTACGACGTATTGCACGCGACCGGCACCGCCGCTGAAGTCGATGCATTGCAGCGCATCGCTGC
>Ga0247727_10018178_pt1 | contig 11090 bp, 11 predicted proteins | sample WisWelCaveWW1625_FD_202498 | JGI IMG/M metagenome (GOLD analysis project Ga0247727, IMG submission 202498) | Biofilm microbial communities from Wishing Well Cave, Virginia, United States - WW16-25 | ecosystem: Environmental > Aquatic > Deep subsurface > Groundwater > Cave microbial mat | place...
CGTCTCCAAAATAGATGGGTTCACCCAGGGCGCGGGCAGAGCGGACGACCCGCGGGTTCATCTCGATCACAACGTACGGGAACTCGTTCGTCCACAGCAGCTTTGCCAGCCGGCGGCCGTTCAGGCCATAACCGCAAATGATCACGTGATCGCGGAGCTGCTCGGTCTTCTCGTCCAATCCCAGACGGCTCCCGCGACGTTCCCCTTTCTGTCCCAGCCAGCGGGAGAGCGCAGGGCCGATCTGAATCAACGCCGGCGTAAGCATCATCGAGAGAACCGCAGCCGAAAGAAAAAGCTGATACCGGTCGGCAACCATCAGACCCAGCCGCTCGCCTTCCTTCAGAAGAACGAAGGAGAACTCTCCGACCTGGGCCAGCGCCAGGGCGGAAAGCACCGCCAGCCGCAGCGGGAATCCCAAGGCCAGCACCGCACCGCCCGCCATCAAGAACTTGCCCACCAGGATAGCGACGGCGCACGTGGCCAGCATGCCCATGTGGGCTGCCGCAAAGCGCAGGTCAATCAGCATACCTACGGCGATAAAGAACAGGCTGTTGAAGCTGTCGCGGAACGGCAGAATCTCCGCCATCACCTGATGACCGTACTCGGATTCGGACAACACCATGCCGGCCAGAAAGGCCCCCAGGGCCAGCGAGAGGCCGAGTTGCGATGCGCCCCAGGCCGTCCCCAGGGCGAAAAAGATCGCTGCGATGACAAACAATTCGCGGCTGCGCACCAGAACAATGGCACGAAGCAGGCGGGGAAAGAGATATCGCGCGCCAAACAGAATTGCGGCGACAATGAGGAGCGATTTGCCAAGCGCCAGCAGGATCTTCAGCGCCTGACCGGTTCCGGGTGCGGTCAGTGCGGGCAACAAGGCCATCATGGGTACAACCATCAAATCCTGAAACAGCAAAATGCCCAGCACAACGCGACCGTGCACGGTTTCTAGCTCGCCGCGCTCATTGAGCAGCTTCAAAACAATCGCCGTGCTGCTGGTGGCAATCAAAAAGCCCCAGAAAAGGCTTTCGCGCAGCGCCAGCCCGACGGACACGAGCGCCGCAAGGCTGAGAACCACGGTGGCCACGACTTGAAGCGAGCCGGCGCCCAGCACCACCTGCTTCATTCTGGCGAGCTTGTCGAGGGAGAGCTCCAGGCCGATCGTGAAAAGCAGCAGGGCGACACCGACTTCTGCCAGGAGTTCCACCGCACTGCGGTCCGAAATCAACCGCAAGCCAAAGGGGCCCACCAGTATGCCGGTGACGAGATAACCGATGATCGTAGGCTGGCGCAGCTTGCGCATCAGGTACGCAATCGCCATGGCGATGCCGAAGAGGACAATCAGGTCACGCAATACGTCGGTGTGCGGCATCGCAGATCACTGCGCAGAATAGCCGACCCTCGGCTGAATCACCAAGAGGAGAAACGCGACCTTCGCGTGGCGGCAAAAGTGGAAGCGGGATGAATCTTTGCATCCAATATGGCACTCGACCTGCAGTCTGGCCGCGGCTATTCTGGTGAGTCGAAAGTCACCGCTGAGGAATCAAAGCGAAGTGGAGGGCGGGCTCGGGCCCGCCCGTACGTTTTTAGCCATGCCGACCCTGGAAGAAGTCGACGAGAAACAAGAGTCGCCGCAAATGACACCCAGCGCTTACCGCTTGCGTTTAGTGGCAGCCTTCGCAGCCGTCTACATCTTGTGGGGTTCAACGTATCTTTTCATTAAGTACGCAGTGGAAAGCATTCCACCATTTTTGATGGCCGGGACACGCCACTTGCTGGCCGGCGTCATCCTTTACCCGTTTGCGCGATTGCGCTCGAAAGAGAAACCAACTCTCGACAACTGGGCGGCAACCGCTTTGATGGGCGCACTGCTGCTGGTGGGCGGCAACGGCGGGGTTTCCTGGGCCGAACAAATTGTGCCATCGGGAGTGGCGGCATTGCTGGTGGCCACGGTTTCACTGTGGATGGTGCTGATTGAATGGTTGCGCCCCGGTGGTGTGCGGCCCACGGCGCGGATCGTCGTCGGATTGGCGCTGGGATTTGCGGGCTCTGGCTTTCTGATCGGTCCAACGCGGTTGATCGGTGGCGGCAGGGTGGACCCGATCGGAGCCATGGTACTTGTCTTCGCATCGCTCTCCTGGGCAACCGGCTCGGTCTTCTCCCGGAGACTGGCCCTGCCGAAGAGCCTGCTCCTCGGCACAGCCATGCAGAGCCTCGCCGGCGGCGTCTTGCTCCTTCTCCTCAGCTTGGTCACGGGACAAGGAAATGCCTTCGACCCGGGAGCCGTAACAATGCGCTCCGCACTTTCACTGGGTTATCTGGTAATTTTCGGGTCATTACTGGGGTTGAGCGCCTACAACTGGCTGCTCGGAACGGTGCCGCCAGCACGCGTGGCCACTTATGCCTACGTGAACCCGGTTGTCGCCATGCTGCTCGGCTGGGCGTTCGCAGGCGAACCGCTCACCTTCCGCACCCTGGCCGCCAGCGCAGTCATCCTGGGAGCGGTTGTACTGGTCATCACCGCACGGCACCGTCCGCGGCAGGAACCAGCTCCAACCGGCACCTGCGCTGCGGCTGAATAGCCAGCCCTCACAATCCACCAGTTCGCTCGCGGCCAATTTGAGCGCAAGAATCGGATAGAATCGGAAGGTCACATCCCGTTATCCTCTCTTTCGCCATGGCGCAGATAAGCACAGGTCGAGTGAACTGCGGCAACAGTGAAGCTTGCTGGCACGCCGTCTTAGCACGAGATGTGCGGCTGGACGGCCGGTTCGTTTTTGCGGTTCGCTCGACCGGCATCTATTGCCGGCCGTCGTGCCCCTCGAGGAGACCAAGGAGAGAGCATGTGGTTTTCTTTGCGCGGCCTGAGGCTGCCGAACGGCGCGGCTTCCGCGCCTGCCGACGTTGCCGTCCAGATGAGGCAGGCAATCGCAGCCCGCAGGGCGAGCTGGTGCGACAGGTTTGTCGCGCCATTGACGAACATCTGCGGGAAAACAGTGAAGGAACGCCCAGCCTTTCGGCTCTCAGCGCTCAGACCGGCTTCAGCCCGCACCATCTGCAGCGAACTTTCAAGCGATGGATGGGCATCTCCCCACGGCAATACGCCGATGCGCTGCGACTGGGCACACTGAAAAGGCAGTTGAAGAAAGGAGACGATGTGACCACAGCACTCTACGAAGCAGGATACGGATCAAGCAGCCGCCTCTATGAACGAGCCAATGGACAATTAGGCATGACTCCCGCCACCTATCGCCGCGGCGGCCAGGGAATGCAAATCGGCTACACCATCGTGGACTCACCGCTGGGCCGGCTGCTTGTCGCTGCGACGCAAAAGGGCATATCGGCGCTTTACCTGGGGGATTCCGATGCCCGGATCGAATCTGCGCTGCAAAAAGAATACCCGAATGCCGAAATCCGACGCGATGATAACGGAATGGGAGACTCGGTTCGCAGGATTTTGAAGCATCTTCGGGGGGCGGAACCACGATTGGACCTTCCCGTGGACGTGCAGGCTACAGCGTTCCAGCGCCGCGTCTGGGAAGAGCTGCGTGCCATACCCTACGGTACAACCCGCAGCTACAGCCAGATTGCACGGGCGATTGGCCGACCCAAGGCGAACCGCGCTGTCGCGCGCGCCTGCGCCACGAACCCGGTCTCGGTGGTCATCCCGTGTCACCGCGTCGTCCGCGAGGACGGCCACCTGGGCGGCTATCGCTGGGGTCTCAACCGCAAGCAAGCACTCCTCGAGCATGAGCACAGGTTGGCCGGCAGGAATACATGAACCGCCAAGACGTGCTCCTGGAGACCTCGCTGCTGGGACTGGTGCGGTTTGATCATCCTCAGGACGAGCCGCACCGCGACCCGCGGGAAGAAGTCTCGCCCGAGTATTCGATCAACTTCGTGGAACGCGGTGTATTTGATCTTCGAGTGGGGCGGCGTTCGTGGCGGTTGTACCAGGGCATGGTGTTCCTTGCGCGTCAAGGACTCGCCTTCCGCTGCCATCACGACGAGGAAATCCCGCGCGACGCCTGTTTTTCCCTGAGGCCTGCGGCTAGTCTGATTGAGCAGGAGCACGGCAACTGGAAAACAATCTGGAAAACATGCGCTGTGCGTTCCAGCAATCGGCTGGCGTACTTACATCTGCGGCTCTCCCGGGCAGTGCGCTCCTCAACGCCATCACTGGCCGTCGAAACCCTGGCCGCAGAAATTCTAGCAGAACTGGAGGTCCTGCTGGGTGGCGCATCCGGGAAGCCTTATCGTGCGCAACAACTGGCGTGGTACACGGAGCGTGTCGAGGCAGTGCGCAACCTGCTGGAAACGAAGTTTGCGGACTCGCACTCGCTGAATTCGCTGGCCAGTTCGGTGGGCATCAGCCCGTTTCACTTCGCTCGCGTCTTTCGCGAGCTGACGGGCAAGCCCCCACACCACTATCTCATCGAGGTGCGCCTCACTCGTGCCATGCAGTTTCTGCGCCGAGGCGCCAGCGTCACCGAAGCCTGTTTTGCCGCTGGCTTTTCCAATCTGAGCCACTTCATCCGCCTGTTTCGGCGGCGCTTTGGCATTTTGCCATCCAGCTTCACCCGGCCCTGCGCTTCCTAACCGCGAAAATCGCAAGAAAGTGCAAGTCACAAGGCCGTGTTCTCCCCTACATTGCCCAACGAAAGACAAGACCTGAGGAGAACACGCAATGCTCGACAAGTTGTTTCTCGCGGGCCTGCTTTTGGTACTGGGTCTGGCCGGCGTGGCACACCGCAGTAACCGGGAGGCGGACGATCGCCCCGCAGACCGACAAGCCATCCGTGACCACATTGAGCGTATCTTCGCGGCTTATCAGGAGCGAGATCGCGCCACGGTCCGGGCAACGCATGCCCCAAACTGGCGCGGCTTTATCCGGTCGTCTCGCTCGATCATCCGCGGCATTGATCATTACATGCAGGAGGCCGACCCTATCCTAGGCGGACCAGCCGAGATCACTGGCCACGAAATTAAGGAGTTCGATGTGGTTTTCTACGGCGACATAGCATTGGTCTCCTACATCGCGGACATCATCTGGCTGCTTGACGACGTTCGCCGCAACGACACCTTGCGCGTGCTGGATGTTTATCGCAGGAAGGACGGCACCTGGAACCAGGTGGCATCCAATGTTGCGGCCCACCCGGACTCAATTGCAGCGAGCCGCCAGCTCTTCCAGCCGCTCAGTGCGAAACAGCGGCAAGAGCTGTTGAGAGACCGGGAAGCTGTCTGGCGCGCCTGGTTTGCAGGTGACCGCGCGCGGCTGGAAGCAGCAGTCCCGGAAGACACCATTGCGATCAATGCCGGGGAGGAGCAGTGGCAGAACCGTGCCTCCACCCTTGCCGGATCCCGTCAATTCGCAGAAAGCGGGGCCAAGCTCCTTCGCCTTGAGTTTCCGCGCACGGAGATACAGGTGTATGGCGACACCGCTATCCTGTACACCACCTATTTGTTTGAGACTGAGACGGCCGGAGGACGACAGGTGCAGTCCGGCCGGGGCACAGAACTCTTTGTACATCGCAACGGCCGCTGGGTCAACGTGGGCTGGCACCTGGATTCGGGAAAGTAATGCCGGACCCGCTGGCTCACCCGCGGGGCTTGATAACTTCGACTCCTTTTGGCCAGTCCGGCTTAAACCGTGAGTCGGGGAGCTTCGGATTGCGGACCAGGTTTGTGTAGTGAAAGATGAAGTAGTCGCCGGAGCCGGTTTCGAAAAACTTCTGCTGGACCGGGAGCCAACTGGCAGCGTCGAGCCAGAGATGGATTTTCGAAATCTGGTTGCGCACCTTTTCGTCCTTGGGCGTCAGTTCCAGCAGCAGGACTTTTCTTTTATCGAGGGGATCCTCTCCCAGCCAGGTGACCAAATAGCTTTTCTTCAGTTCCGAGCCCGGCGTTCCGAACCCCAGTAATTGGAATTGTCCCACGAGCTCACGGTGCTTCCCCAGGTCGAATTCCTCGACGCGTTTGGCGCGGGGATTATAAATATAGATTTTGTCTCCATTCCGAAGAATCGTGCGCGGGTCGGGCTTGGTGAGCTCAATCCGCATCTTGTCGTCACGCCGGACGAAGACCTGGCCCGTTTCGGTGGACCTGTCATTGACCACCACAGTTACCTTGGTACGCTCAACCTCAGCGGAAACGCTGCGGAAATCTTTCGAAGCGTTGTCGAGCTCCTTCAAGATAGACTCCGCAGTCCAAGCCTGCCGGTTCTGAGCTCGTAAAGGAAGCGAGGCACCCAGCAGAGCTGAGAGGACCCCGGCCAGCAGAACCAGCGCCCGCGAGTTGTGTCCGTTCCGGTTCAGAAATCGCCCTCTCGCGCCGTTCAACCAAAACGATGTCCCAGCGAGGCGCGCATCTTACCACAGGCGGTAAGATGCCCCGAATCAGTGCGGTGTTTCGCGGTGCTGAACAGAAAAGAGCTGGGTTGTTACCAGCGGGACTCAGGGTTTTACAAACACATCGTAGAAGGCGACAGTGCCGTCCTCCGCGCGAACCGGCTCATAATGGTCGATTCGAAATGTGCGGCCCTGCAAGACACTCACGTTTTTTCGCAGAAGGTCGTGCAGTTCTCGATTAAAGGCTGGGGTGCGAGCCGGGGCATTTAACAGGCGGGCGTCGAGCCGGTAGGTCTGCATCCCTGTGGCCGGGTCAAAACTGCGTAACTCCACCTGCGCCGTTTGAGGTCCGGATTGAGGCTGATCGCTGAACTGAATCAGGAACGGGGAGAAGAGGACGAAAATGACGATGGCGGCCACGGCAAGGTCGTACTGCCACGTGCCGCGTTCATAAGACCAAAAAAAGGTGTTCAGCAGGCCGCGCCAGAGGGAGCGCATCTCAGTCGGCGGGCAGGCCGTCCACGACGACCCCATCGCGCATGTGGACCACTCGATGGGCGTAGGCGGCCGCTTCCGGGTTGTGGGTAATCATGACGATGGTCTGCTGAAGATCCTGGTTGAGCTGCCGAAGCATGCCGAGGACAACGTCGGAGTTCTTGCTGTCTAGATTGCCCGTGGGTTCGTCAGCGAGGACGATTTTTGGCTCGTTGATGATTGCCCGGGCGATGGCCACCCGCTGTTGCTCGCCGCCGGACATTTCTGACGGGCGATGGTGCAGCCGTTCAGTAAGGCCGAGCATTTTCGTCACCACGTCAAAGCGGTGCGGGTCAAAACCGTTCCCGTGGATGTGTTGCGCGATGGCGATATTCCCGTAAGCATCGAGCGTGGGCAGAAGATTGAAGCGCTGGAAGATAAAGCCCACTTTGTGCCGGCGCAGCTTGGTGCGCTCGGCATCGCTGAGCGTGGTGAGATCATTTCCATCCACCAGCACCTTGCCGCGTGTTGCCTGGGCCAACCCGCCAATGACGTAGAGCAGCGTGGACTTGCCACAGCCTGACTGCCCCATCACGGCTACAAATTCTCCAGGCAGTACCTCGAAATTCACGCCGCGCAGGGCTGCAACTTCGACCTTGCCAGTGTGGTAGACCTTCCACAGGCCTTCGGTCTTGAGTATCGGTTCCAAACCAGCTTCCTATCGCAGGTAGGCTGCTTTCTGCGGCCACGTGGGGCTCAGTTATCTGCCGCCTACAGCGGCTGCCCGTGCCGCTCTCGGAGCAGACGAGTCACCGGAAAGCGCAAATATTGTAGCCGCGATTAGGTTTTCTGCCTAGCCCTCGCGCCGGGTCCAGCTTATGGCTAGATTGGGATTCCGGGCTTGCTGGCAAGCCAAAACCTTACAAGTTTTTACAAGTAACAGTCCCTCCGGTGATTCCCAGCGCGAGATACTGGCGGCCAGAATCTCATGGAGGTATGGCCATGTCTACAATTGTGCGCGTGCTTCGAAGCATGGCAGCAGTCGTGGGCGGCTACTTTGTCATGGTGGTGCTCATCACCCTTGTGCAGGAGACCTGGCTCGGTGGTGTCAGTTGGCAGCGGTCCAGTCCCGGCGTTCTCTTCGTGGCTGGTACGTTCACTTTTCTGGCGGCTGTAGTGGGCGGGTTGGTGGCAGGACTGGTGGCAGGCCGGAGTGCCCTGGCCCACGGCCTGCTCATGTGCGGCATAGCACTGATTGAGACTACAGTATTAATCCTTACCGGCCGGGTCGAAGGCCCGCTCTGGTTCGACTTGATGGCCGCAGGCTCGCTACTCGTCGGAATCCTTCTGGGTGCACTACTGCACCGGTTTCGATTCGAGCTTCTGCATCTGGCGGGTTCTCAACGGAAGGCCAACGGACCCGACTCGACCGAACTACGGAAGGGAGCGGCACGGCACTACTCGTGAGCCAGGGCCTCGATGGGATCTTTTCGGCTGGCCAGCCACGCGGGATAGGCAGCTCCCAGCAAGCCTCCGACAATGGCGATAAGTCCGGCCTTAGCCACCCAGCCAGGAGTGATCAGGATCGAGAGAGTTGGGAAAAGGGAAAGGAAGGCGGAGCGCGTCGCAAAGCTCAACCCCAGCCCCGCCAGAATTCCGATGCCACAGATCAATGCAGCTTCACTGAGCAGGGCTTTGACGATGTAGCCGCTCGATGCGCCAATGGACTTCAGGACGCCAATCTGCCGCGTGCGCTCGACCACCGATGTATACATCGAAAGAAAAATCACCAGGAAACCGATGGCCACTGCCAGCGCGATCATTGACCGTACAAAAATGTCCAGTCCGGGAAGCTTTGAAGCGGTCATCAGCGAGAGGAAATCCTTCAAGGGCCGGATTTCATAGCGTGGAAAAATTTTGCGCATCTCCTCCATGACCGCCGGAGTATGTTCCGGCCGAGTCAGCTTGAGGAAGAAGATCGAAGCCTTATCCCGCGAACCCGAAAGTTCCTGGAGTCTCTGGATCGGCACGAAGAGGCGAGCTCCCTTGCCATGCTCGACGATACCCGCCACGCGAAACTCGTGATCGAGCACCTTGAATTTTTCTCCCACCTTGGCGCCCTTCGCTTTGGCAGCCCAGTCGTCCATGAGCATGTCGTCCGGCCCTTCCATGTCGCGCCCTTCGAGGAATACAAATCCGCCGGAGACTTCGCGAAAACTTTCCGGGTCAATTCCATAAATCACGTCCACGCCGCCCGTGGCGCTGAACTGCAACAGCACCGGCGCAACCGCTTCGACATATTTCAACTCGAGCAGTCGTTCACGGATTTTGAGAGGCATGGGAGCGCCACTGAATGCCAGAAAAACGGAGGCCGAAGGCGGCTGGAGCATAATGTCTGCGCCGATGCCTTCGATGCGCTTGGCAGTTTCTTGCAGAAGGCCGCTGGTCAACCCAACAATGATGATCACCAGAGTCACTTCCACGGCCACGGCCAGGACGCTGATAAGCGTCCGCAGCGGGCGGTAAAGAATGTTCCGGGTGATCATGTGGCCGATCACGGACGCTCCTCTGACCTACCGGTTTCCTGGCCGACTCGAACCAGTTCCGTCCCCGGAGGTTGCTCCAGGCGGAATCGTTCGGAGGCGACAGCCTCGTTCAGGGCAAGTTTTGTGATGCGGATTTCGAGTTGATAATCGGCACGCGGCCGCGCAAGCCAGATTTGCCGCGGATAACGAATGTCGGCCAGCGGCTGCCAGTTGTCGTAGCGAATGTCGGCCACAAGTTTGCCACCAGACTCGAACACCTGCACCCGGGCGATGTTCAGGTCGGCCCGATCAAACCAGATTTTTCGCTCGACCTCCGGCCCGGAACCCGCCTGCCGCAAGAGAGTCAGGATGTAGAAACGCGACACATCCTTGCCGAAACCGTTGAACTCTTCAAAGAGCAGCATCGCCTTCTCCGATATCTCCGGCCAAAAGATGGCCTCGAGCAGGTGCTGGGGTCGGAGATTCTCGATGGGTTTGGCAGAAGGCCGCTCAAACGAAGCCGGGCCGGTGATGAACTTGTTTTTGGAGGGAATGTAGATGGAAAACGTTTCGCCGTCACTGACCATATCGAAGATGTTCTTGGCCACGACTGGAGCTTGACCAATCATCCGTATGTGCGCCGGCTTCTGCGCCAATAGAAAACCGCGGACGTCGTGATACTCCTCGATGACGCCGCTATAGGCCGATCCGGCGATGGGGTGCAACTCGATGCCGGCGTTGACTGAGCGCACGGCGCGGGCTTGCTGGTTGTAGCGCTGGATCAGTTGGTCGGCTGTGGCTTCCAGCGCAACGGGCACCTTTGACGGCTCGATCCGCGTCGTCTCCTTTACCGAACAGCCCGCCGCCACCATGACCGAGGCCATCCCGGCCACCAACATGCTCCAAGCAATGGAAGACGGGTTCCTCAGTGAAAGGCTCCATTTGCACCGGAAACGAGCAATTTAGCAGTCGGTATCAGGGGTGTCAACCAAACCGGGGCTGGCCTTTTTGTGCGATCAAGCGGCCTAGCTTGACCGGGAGACGCTGACCGGCCAGCCGTTGAGTGCCGGACGGGCGCGGCGGATGATTTCGCTGGTCCACAGGCGGGTAGTCAACACGGTGAGAAAGCCATTCTCGAAGTCGCAAATGGAACAGAAGAGATAGTTGCTGTAGGCGTGGTGGTAGGCGTCCACGCCCCGCTGCGCGAGTTCACCCTCAAGCGATGCGTCGCCCGCGGCCAACGGCCCTCCGGCACGGACTCCGAAGGTTTCTCCCTCAAAGCGCGCAAACAGTCCCGCAAGCGCTTCCAAGTTCGGAGGGATGAGAACGAGCGATCGCGGGCTTGTATCGCGAAACGTGATTCCATGTCGCGAGCAGTAGTCACGCACGCGGTCGCCATGACTGAAGAAGTCCAGCACCCAAGGTTCGCCATTGGCCAATGCTGCCACCACGACCGCCCAGGTTCGTGCAGCTTCCGTGCCGCGAACCGGCTCGCGGCTCTCTGGCTTGATTAGCTCGAGCCCGACTGCCTTCACATCGGCGCCCAGATCCATTGGTTCGATTTCAAGTTGGACGGGAAGCGGATCCACCGTGGGTCATGCCTCCGGTTCGGCGGCCGGAAAGCGCCGCTGAAAGTCGGGTGATTGCTTGCGGACTTCGAGCCAGTCAAAAAAGGTGTCTGGAGTCTCCAGCCAAATCTGAAACCAATGCAGGATCTCTTCCTTTTCCGCGCGTTTTTGTGCGTCCA
>Ga0247727_10018179_pt1 | contig 11090 bp, 6 predicted proteins | sample WisWelCaveWW1625_FD_202498 | JGI IMG/M metagenome (GOLD analysis project Ga0247727, IMG submission 202498) | Biofilm microbial communities from Wishing Well Cave, Virginia, United States - WW16-25 | ecosystem: Environmental > Aquatic > Deep subsurface > Groundwater > Cave microbial mat | place...
ACAACACGGCGATGCAGCTCGTGCTCGACCCCACGCAGTTCGACGTGATCGTGACGACCAACCTGTTCGGTGACATCCTGTCCGACGAGGCGGCCGGACTGGTGGGCGGGCTGGGGCTCGCGCCCGCTGCCAACATTGGACCCGACGCGGCGATCTTCGAGCCGGTGCACGGGTCCGCGCCCGACATCGCGGGGCGGGGGGTGGCGAACCCCGCGGCGCAGCTCCTCGCGGCCGCGCTGATGCTGGGGCACGTGGGGGAGCTCGAGGCGGCGCGGCGCCTGGAGCGCGCCGTCGAGACCACGATCGTGGGCGACAACGTGCGGACCAGGGACCTGGGGGGCAGTGCTTCGACAGCCGAGTTCGCCCGCGCCGTGGCCCGGCGGCTCTAGCACCAGCCACCTGTGCGCGAAATGCGGGGAACCGACGCCGGGGATCCCCGTCGGAGGGCTGTGCGCCGCGTGCTCGCGCCGGCTGCGGCGCCGGGCGGCGCGGATCGGGCGCTGGGCGGCGATGGGCACCACCCTGCCGCTCGGTCTGTACTTCGCGCTGCGACTCCCGGCCGATCCCACGGCGCGCTGGGTCGGGGCGGGCGCGGTGCTGATGTGGTACGTTCTGACATCGATCATCGCACGGAGGGTAGCGTGGGAATGGCTGAAGTGAATGCCCAGATCATCAGACGTCAGACGCCAGAGCAGTTGCAAGACGCCAAGTTGCAAGCGGTTCACAGTGGCCAGCAGCCAGTCCCACCTGCGCTGGTCGCTGACGACTTGCGACCGCTTGCAACTTGGCGTCTTGCAACTGCTCTGATGACTGTCTGCTTGGGACTGACGACTGGCGTCACGGCCCAGACCTCCGTCTCGATCTATCGCGACGGCCGCGCCGTGGTGCGGCAGTCCTTGCCCCAGGCCCTGCAGCGGGGGCAGAACCGGGTCACCCTCCGGATCGAGGGGCTCGACCCCGCGACGCTGTTCTCGCCCGACACGGCGGTCACCGTGGTCTCCGCGACGCTGCGGCCGCCCAGCGCCCGCGCCGACGCGCTGGCACGCGCGGTCGGCCAGACCATGTCGTTCGTGCGGGCCAAGGGCGACACGGTGCGCGCGACCGTCCTGCGCGTCGAGCCGCCGCAGTACCGCTTAACCGACGGCCGGCTGCTGCTCGGCGACCCGGGCGAGCCCTTGTTCCCAGCCGACGTTGTGCGGACGACCCCGGAGGCGTCGGTCGTACTGGACGCTGCCAGGAACCGGCCGCGGACCGAACTGGCGTTCGTGGGCCAGGGGGCGACGTGGGAGGCCGTCTATCAGGTCGCGCTGCTGGGCCGCACCGCGTCCGTGACGGGCGCGGCGACGGTGACATCGCAGGAGCTGCGTGTGGATACGGCCGACGTGCAGCTCGTGGCAGGCTCGGTCGCGCGCACCCGCGCGGCCCGGCGCTACGCGCCGGAGGCGCCGATGATGGAAGCGGGCGTCGTGGGGATGGCCGCCCGTGCGGACTATGCCGCCGAGGAGGCAGTTGGCGAGACCCACGTCTACCAGCTCCCCGGCCGGCTGTCGCTCGAGCCCGGCGTTCCCGTGACCACGGCGCTCTTCCCGCGCGCCAGCGCGCCGGTGACCCAGGAGCTCGTCGTTCCCGGTGCGCTGCCCTGGCGCGGCTACTACGGCGGCGGCCCGACCGAGCCCAACCAGATCGCGGTGCAGGTGTGGTACACGATCGAGCGCGCGCGCGGCAGCGGGTTCGGCGACCGGCCGCTCCCCGCCGGCACGGTGCAGCTCTACCAACCGGACTCGGCGGGGCGGCCGCAACTCGTGGGCGAGGCCGCCATCGGCCACACGGCGCCCGGCAAGGACCTCCGGGTCCAGTCGGGCGACGCGTTCGACGTCACCAGCGAGCGGGTGCAGACCGACTACCGCGTGGAGCAGCTCCAGCCGGCGCAGCGCGGCCGCCCCGCCCGCCAGCGCGTCACGGCCGCGTTCCGGGTGACGGTGACGAACGCCAAGGCGGAGACCGTCACGGTGGACGTGCGCGAGACGCGCTACGGCGAGTGGCGCATTGTGGAGAGCAGCGCGCCGGCCGAGAAGCTCTCGGCGTTCGAGGTGCGGTTCCGGGTGTCGGTGCCGGCCGGCGGGGAGGCGACCCTGACCTACACCGTGCAGATGGACAACTGATGACCGTCCAGCTCCTCCACGTCGCGGACCTGCACTTCGGCGGTGTGGCCGACATCCGTCAGATCGAGGCGCTGGAGCGCATGATTCCCGACCTGCGGCCAGACGCCGTGGTGGTGGGGGGCGACCTGTCGCAGCGCGCGCGGCACGGCGAGTTCCAGCGCGCCCGCGCGTTCGTCAACGCGGCCGCCGCGACGGCCCCGGTGTACGTCTGCCCCGGCAACCACGACGTGCAGTGGTGGTGGCGGCCCTTCATTCCGTTCGCGAAGGACGCGCTGTACCGCAAGTATCGCCGGTATTTCGGCGACGATCTCGTGCCCACGCTCACGATCCCCGGCGCCGTCATCGCGGGGACCCTCACCTCGCACGGCGTCGCCTGGGGGTCGCTGACGCCCCGTCTCCGCGACATCGCGGTGAAGGGACACCTCCCCAAGAGCGAGATCATGCGGGTTACGCGGCTGTTCGCCCAGGCGTCGCGGGAGGACGCGCGCGTGCTCGTGGTGCACCACAACGTGTTGCGGGGCGACATCTCCCAGCGCATGGGACTCGCCCGCTGGCGCCAGGCGCAGCGTCGTATCCTCGAGTCGGGGGCCGACGTCGTGCTCTGCGGCCACGACCATCAGGAGGGCGCGGACGTGCTGGAGGGTGGCGTCGTGATCTCAACCGCCGGCACGCTGTCGACCCGCTCCCGTGGCGGCCGGCCCTCGAGCTTCAGCATGGTCACCGTGCAGTCGACCGCCGTGCAGATCACGTTCTTCCGCTGGGAATCGGAGCGCGGCCGGTTCAAGGCGTCGGACACGTTCGTGTTCGCGCGCGGGGGCGGAGTCGGCGATCCCCGCGACGCCGTGCCCGCCGTCGCGTTCCCGCAAGAGGCAAGAGCGCAGCTCCGAGAGGTCAGTTAAGTTCCAAGACGCCAAGTTGCAAGCGGTTCCCAGTTACTCGCCGCGAAGGAGCAAGGGGGGCGGCGGCCTGGAGGCTTGTGGCCGGCGACCGCTTGCAACTTGGCGTCTTGCAACTCTTCTGACAGCTGACAACTGACAACTGAGAACTGCGATGGCTCTCAAGTTCCAGGGCGTCGATTTCTACAACGTGGACGGGTTGCTCTCCGAGGAGGAGCGCGCGGTGCGCGACACCGTGCGCGCCTGGGTGGACGACCACCTGATCCCCGTCATCGGCGAGCACTACGTCGAAGGGCGGTTCCCCAAGCACCTCGTCCCCCAGATGGCGCAGTTGGGGCTGTTTGGCGCCAACCTGCCCGAGACCTACGGCTGCGCGGGCCTCAACAGCGTCGCGTACGGGCTCATCATGCAGGAGCTCGAGCGCGGCGACTCGGGTGTCCGCTCCTTCGCTTCGGTGCAGGGCGCGCTCGTCATGTACCCGATCTACGCCTTCGGCTCCGAGGACCAGAAGAAGCACTGGCTGCCGAAGATGGCGAGCGGAGACGTGGTGGGCTGCTTCGGGCTCACCGAGCCCGACTACGGCTCCAACCCCGGCGGCATGATCACCGTCGCCAAGGAGACCTCGGGCGGCTGGGTGCTGAACGGCGCCAAGATGTGGATCACCAACGGCTCGACCGCGCAGGCCGCGATCGTCTGGGCCAAGACCGGCAAGGTCGACGACGTCGAGTCGATCCACGGGTTCATTGTGCCCACCGATACCAAGGGCTTCTCGGCCAAGGACCAGAAGGGCAAGCTGTCGCTGCGCGCCAGCGACACGAGCGAGCTCGTGCTCCAGGATGTGCACGTGCCGAAGGACGCGATCCTCCCCAAGTCCGGAGGCCTGAAGTCGCCCCTGATGTGTCTCACCCAGGCGCGCTACGGCATCGCGTGGGGGGCGGTGGGCGCCGCGATGGCGTGCTACGACGAGGCGGTCGGCTACGCCAAGAACCGCGTCATGTTCGGCAAGCCCATCGGCGGATTCCAGCTTCAGCAGGCGCGGCTCGCCGAGATGCTCACCGAGATCACCAAGGCCCAATTGCTCTGCCTGCAGCTCGGCCGGCTGAAAGACCAGGGGGCGGCCACGCCGCAGCAGGTGTCGCTCGCCAAGCGCAACAACGTCGACATGGCGACCGACGTGGCGCGCGAGGCGCGCCGGTTGCTGGGCGCCAACGGCATCCTGGCCGAGTACCAGGCCATGCGCCACCTCGCCAACCTCGAGTCGGTCTACACCTACGAGGGGACGCACGACATCCACACGCTGATCCTGGGGCAGGAGATTACGGGACTGAGTGCTTTCAACTGAGTCGCCAGTCGTCAGGTCTCAGTCGCCAGTGAAGTTGCAAGACGCCCAAGTTGCAAGCGGTTCACAGGCGCAAGGCGCAAGGAGGGGCGGTGGCCTGGCGACTTGCAGCTGACAACCGCCTGCAACTTGGCGTCTTGCGCCTGTCCTGGTGTCTGACCGTTGCCGCTCTGGGAACTCCTGTGGCGGCGCAGACCGACTCCACGAAGAAGGACACCGTCGTCCTCGCGCCGATCGAGGTCATGGCGTCGATCGCGCCGGTCGCGGGTCCTCAGATCGGCTCGGGGATCCCCGCGCGGATCGTGCGGGTCTCGGGACGGGAGATCGACGCCTGGGAGCCGCTCACCCTCGCACAGGCGCTCGGCGCCCGCGCCGGCGTCTCGTTCTACGACGATCTCGGCTCGCCGTTCAAGCTCAATCTCTCGACTCGCGGCTTCAGCGCCGGGCCCGTCGGCGGCCTCCCGGCGGGCGTGTCGGTGTTTCTCGACGGGGTGCGCCAGAACGAAGCGGACGCCGCCGAGGTGAACTTCGACCTGCTGCCCCTGGAGCACGTGAAGCGCATCGAGCTGCTGTCGGGTGCCGGCTCGCTGCTCGGGCCCAATTCGCTGGGCGGCGCCATCAACCTCGTCACGCGCCGCGGCGCCGGGCCGCGCGAAGTCGAGGTCGAGTTGTCGGGCGGTTCGTTCGACACCTACAGCGCCGAGGCGTCGCTCGGCGGGCTGTCGAGCGGATGGGACTACTACGCCGGCGGCGGCTACGAGCGGTCCGCGGGGTGGCGCGAGGCGACCGAGGCCGAGGGCTACAACGCCTTCGCGAACGTCGGCCGGCTTGGCCCCGCGCGCGGGATCAGCCTCCAGGTCCTCGGCTCGCACTCCTACGCGGAGACCGCCGGATCGCTGCCCGAGAGCGTGTACGACACCGCTCCCCAGACCAACTTCACGGTCGGGGACTTCGACGACCTGGACCTGCTGCAGCTCGCGGCGTCGGGGTACGCCCCCGCGGGCCCGGGTCGGGGGTCCGTGACGGCGTACGTGCGCCGACATCGCGCGGAGCGCTTCAACGTCAACCAGGTGCCGGACCCCGACGTGCGCAGCCGGACCCGCGCCCGTACCCTCGGAGCGAACGCCGACTGGCGGGTGGTGACCGCGGTCGCCGGCCGGCCCGCCTCGCTGCGGCTCGGCATGGACGCCGCGCGCAATGCCGTCAACGTGCGCCTGTTCGAGAGCGACACGATCACTACGGACGTGGACAGCCCGAGCTGGGACGTCGCGGCCTACGCGCTGGCCGACCTGCGTCTCGGCCGGGCCACCCTGTCGGGCGGCGTGCGCTACGACTACGTGCGCGTGCCCTTCGAGGACAACCTCGACCCCGCGGCCGACACGTCCAGCAGCTTCAGCCGGCTCAGCCCCCGCGTCGGCGCCAGCCTGGCACTCGGGCCCGGCCGATCGGTCTACGCGTCCCTGGGCAAGAGCTTCCGCGCGCCCGCCGTCCTTGAGCTGGCCTGCGCCGATCCCGCGGCAGCCTGTCCCCTCCCGTTCGCCCTGGGCGACGATCCACCGCTCGATCCCGTGGTCGCGACCACGTACGAGCTGGGCGCTGGCTGGACGGCGGGCGCGGTGCTGCTGAACGCGGCTCTGTACCGCACGGACGTGCGGGACGACATCGGATTTCTCCAGTCCGACTCCGCCATTTTCGAAGGCTACTTCGCCAACATCGGCGACACCCGGCGCGAGGGCTTCGAGCTCGAGGCGAGCCTCCCGCTCACGGGCAGGCACGAGATCTACGCGAGTTATGCCTGGACGCGGGCCACCTACCGCACCGCCGCCGACGTCTTTAGCGTGCGTGCCGACAGCGCGTTCGCCTCGAGCCCGCTCGCCGGTCCCAATCAGATCACGTCCGGTGACCGGATCCCCCTCGTGCCGCAGCATCAACTCCGGGCCGGCGCGAGCGTTCGTGTGGCGGACGCACTCGAGACCGGCATCGACGCGCGCTACACCGGCCGCCAGTGGCTCCGCGGCGACGAAGCGAACGAGACGCAGCCGCTCGACGGCTACTTCACGCTCGACCTGCGGCTCGAGTGGGAGACGGGCGCCTGGGGCGCATCGGTCGTCGTGACGAACGCGCTCGCCTCCGTGCGTCCCGTGTTCGGCACGTTCAACGAGAACCGAACCACCGGCGAGCTGGAGCGGTTCCTGACGCCGCTGCAGGGACGCGCGGTGCGGTTCGTGGTTCGGCGGACATTTGGCGCAGTCCGCGGCTGAAGCCGCGACTCGGCGCCTGCCGCTGAGAGCGGCGATGAGGTTCCAGGCGGTTGCCAGACCCCGGTGGACAGGTTTCTTTTGACGACTCCATGACCGAGATCCTGTCGCGCCTCACGACCGCGGTCGCCGATCGCTACGAGATCGAGCGGGAGTTTGGCGCCGGCGGGATGGCGACGGTGTACCTGGCGCGGGATGTGCGGCACCGCCGCGAGGTCGCGATCAAGGTGTTGCGGCCGGAGCTCGCGGCCGTGATCGGCGCCGAGCGGTTCCTGCGCGAGATCGAGACCGCGGCCCGGCTCAACCATCCCCACATCCTGCCGCTGTACGACTCCGGGCAGGCGGACGGGCTGCTGTTCTACGTCATGCCCTACATCGATGGCGAGTCGCTGCGCCGCCGGCTCCAGCGGGAGACCCAGCTCCCGATCGAGGAAGCGCTCCAGATCACCCGACACGTGGCCGCGGCGCTCGACTACGCCCATCGCCACGGGATCGTGCATCGGGACATCAAGCCCGAGAACATCCTGCTGCACGAGGGCGAGGCGCTGGTCGCCGACTTCGGCATCGCGCTCGCGATCCGGGCTGCGGGGGGCGAGCGCCTCACGGAGACCGGGCTCTCGCTCGGCACGCCCCACTACATGAGCCCCGAGCAGGCGACCGGCGAGCGCCAGGTCGACGCCCGCAGCGATGTCTATTCGCTCGGGTGCGTGCTGTACGAGATGCTGGCGGGCCAACCGCCCCACACCGGACCCACGGCGCAGGCGATCGTGGCGCAGCTCCTCACCACCCGCGCCCCCGATGTGCGCGCCCTGCGCGACGCGGTCCCGCCGGCTGTGGCCGACGCCGTGGCGAAGGCGCTCGCCAAACTCTCGGCCGACCGCTTCGCCAGCGCCGCCGAATTCGGCGCGGCGATCGGCCTGGCGACCACGGCGACCGCACCGGCGGCGATCTCGGCCCGCGACGCGATCTCGGCGCTGGTCTCTTCAGTAGTGCGCTCGCGGCGGCTCAAGACTGTCGCCCCGTGGGCGGTGGCCGGGCTGGCGGCGTTCGGGGCGCTCGCGGGCTGGCTTCGGCCCTCGACGCTCGAGCCGCCGCGGCGTTTCACGGTACTGTTGCCTGGCGAGCAGCGCCTGGATCTGCTCCATAACGGCACCGTGCTGGCGCTCTCGCCCAACGGCCGGTACCTGGTGTATGTGGGCACGGGACAGCCGGGCAGGCGGCTGTGGCTGCGCGGCATCGACCAGCTGCAGGCGCGGCCCATCGCGGGGACCGAGGATGCGCGGCACCCGTTTTTCTCGCCGGACGGCGCCTGGATCGGCTTCTGGGCCCAGAACAAGATCAAGAAGGTCGCCCTGGCCGGTGGCCCCCCGCTCACCATCACCGACGCGCCGACTATGCGCGGCGCCAGCTGGGGGCCGGGCGACGTTATCCTGTTCGCCAATCTGAACGGGCCCCTGCTGCGGGTCGCCGCGGCGGGTGGCGCGGTCGACACGGTGACCCAACTCGACACCGCCCGGGCGGAGACCAGGCACCGCTGGCCGGAGATCATGCCCGGCGGCCGGGCGGCGCTCTTCACGATTCAAGCATCCGGGGCCGACGGGTATCAGGTGGGAGTCGTCTCGATTGAAACCGGCGAGGTGAAGCGCCTGCTCAGCCGGGCGACGCACGCCCGGTACGTCCCCACCGGCCATCTGGTGTACGCCAGCGTCGGTGGCGCGCTGCTCGCGGTCCCCTTCGACCCGCGGCGGCTCGCGGTGACCGGCTCTCCAGTATCGCTGCTGGAAGGCTTGCTGGTCCGGCCCAGCGGCGCGGCCGAGTTTGCTGTCGGCGGCGACGGCTCGATGATCTATTTATCCGGGGCGCCGCCAGAGCAGGAGCTGGTGCTGGTGGACCGGCAGGGCGGCGAGCGTGCGCTCACGGGAAAACTGCGGTCGCCGCAGGGTCCGCGGTTCTCCCCTGACGGCAGGCGGGTCGCGCTCACGCTCACGGACGGCGCGGCGCAGGACGTCTGGATTTACGACGTCGCCCAGGGCACGCTGTCGCGGCTGACCTTCGGGGGGCAGAACTTCTACGCCGCCTGGAGTCCGGACGGCCGGAGAGTGGCCTACTCGTCCACCGCAGCCGGGCGCGATCGCGACATCTACTGGAAGGCGTGGGACGGCAGCGGCGCGGAGGATACGCTCGTCGCACGCCCGGAGGAGCAGTGGGAGGTGACGTTCGCGCCCGACGGCCGGTCGCTGGTCTATCGCGAGAGCCATTCCAAGACCGCGCGCGACATCTGGTTCCTTCCGCTGCAGGGCGACCGGACACCACAGCCGTTGCTCACGACGCCGTTCGAAGAGCGGGCGCCGAGCGTGTCGCCGGACGGGCGTTGGCTCGTCTACACCTCGGAGGAGACGGGAAGGGAAGAAGTCTACGTCCGCCCCTATCCCGGGGCCGGCGGCCGGTGGCAGGTCTCGACCGGCGGCGGCCAGGAGCCGCTGTGGGCGCGGACCGGCCGCGAGCTGTTCTACCGCAGCGGCGACTCCCTGATCGCCGTGGACGTGCGGCCCGGCCCGGTATTCTCGGTCGGGAGCCGCCGGCGGCTGTTCCAGGGCCGCTACGCGGCCAACAACAATTACCCGAACTACGACGTGCATCCCGACGGCCGGCGCTTCCTCATGATCAAGTCGCAGGAGGGACCGTCGGAGCTCGTGGCGGTGCTGGGGTGGTTCGGGGAGCTGCGCCGGCGCACGAGTCCCGCGGCGAAGGAACAGTAATTAGCTTTCCCCCCCATGAAAATCGCAGTCTGCATCAAGCGCGTCGCCGACAGCGAAGCGCGAATCAAGATCGGCGCCGACGGCAAGACACTCGACGAGGCGGGCGTGAAGTTCATCCTCAACCCCTACGACGAGTTCGCGGTCGAGGAAGCCCTCCAGCGCAAGGAGAAGGCGGGAGCAGGCGAGGTCGTGGTCGTGTCGCTCGGCCCCGCCGCCGCGCAGGAGACGATCCGCACCGCGCTCGCAATGGGCGCCGACCGCGGCGTCCTGCTCCAGGTGGACAAGATTCCCCTCGACGGCTTCGAGGTGGCCAGGGCGCTCGCCGCCGAGCTGCGCGACGGGGGCTACGACCTGATCCTCTTCGGCAAGATGGCGATCGACGACTACAACCATCAGGTCGGTCCCATGGTGGCGGAGCTCCTGGGTCTCCCCTGCGTGACCTCGGTCGCGCATCTCGATCTGGGGGTGGGGAAGGGGACCGCCGAGCGCGAGGTCGAAGGGGGCATCGAGGTAGTCGAGTTTCCCCTTCCCGCCGTCCTGACCGCCGACAAAGGGCTGAACGAGCCCCGCTACCCAGCGCTCAAAGGGATCATGGCGGCAAAGAAGAAGCCCTTGGATGTGAAGCCCACCGCCATCGCGGCGGGAGGACTCGAGGTGCTGGCGATGACCCCGCCCGCCGAGCGGAAGGAAGGCAGGATCGTGGGCGAGGGGTCGGCGGCGGTGCCCGAGCTGGTGCGGCTGCTGCGCGAGGAGGCGAAAGTCCTGTGACCGCCGTGCTCGCGGTGCTGGAGCAGCGCGACGGCGCGCTGCGCAAGGTGTCCCACGAGATCGTGACCGCGGCGCGACGCCTGGCGGACGGCCTGGGCGGGGAGGTGCACGCGCTCGTGCTCGCGGCCGGCCCCGTCCGAGGCGTGGACGCGCTGGGCGGCTTCGGCGCCGACCGCGTGATCACGGCGACCGCCCCGCCGTTCGCCCGCTACGACGCCGAGGGATACGCCCGAGTCGCTGCCGAGCGGGCGACGACCGGTGGCTACGCGGCGGTCGTGTTCGCGGCGGGCGCGGCCGGCAAGGATCTCGCGCCCCGCGTGGCCGCGAAGCTCGGCGTGGCGCTCGCCGCCGACGCTACGGACGTCGCCGTGGAGGGCGGCGCCATCGTGGCGACGCGGCCGGTGTACGCCGGCAAGGCGCTGCTGCGGGTGAAGCTCACAGCCCGCCCCGCGCTCCTGTCGGTCCGTCCCAACGTGTTCACTCCGGTCTCGCGGCCCCACCCGGGCGCGCAGGAAACCGTCGCGGTGGACGTTCCGCCCGGGCGCGTCGTGGTGCGCGAGATCAAGGCCGCCGCGGCGGGCGCGCTCGACGTCGCCGAGGCGCCGATCGTGATCTCGGGCGGCCGCGGGCTCAGGGAGCCCGCCAACTTCAAGGTGCTCGACGAGCTGGCGCAGGCCTTCGGCGGCAAGGCGGCCGTGGGCGCATCGCGCGCCGTGGTGGACGCCGGCTGGCGCCCCCACGCTGACCAGGTCGGCCAGACGGGCAAGACCGTGAGCCCGACGCTCTACATCGCCGTGGGCATCTCGGGCGCGATCCAGCACCTCGCCGGTATGCGCACGTCGAAGGTCATCGTGGCGATCAACAAGGACAAAGACGCGCCGATCTTCAAGGTGGCGGACTACGGGATC
>Ga0247727_10018180_pt1 | contig 11088 bp, 5 predicted proteins | sample WisWelCaveWW1625_FD_202498 | JGI IMG/M metagenome (GOLD analysis project Ga0247727, IMG submission 202498) | Biofilm microbial communities from Wishing Well Cave, Virginia, United States - WW16-25 | ecosystem: Environmental > Aquatic > Deep subsurface > Groundwater > Cave microbial mat | place...
CATTGGCCAGACTTTCCAATTGAAGGCGTTGATTCTCAACGACGGGCAGGCTGACATAGAAGGGCAAGCCCTCGTGACACTTAATCCAGGCAACTCCGGACTCAACGTTTTGGATCCTCTGAGTCAAGCTTTTACGTCCGGCGCGGAGGTGGTGTGGGACGTGCTCGCTCCGAATACTCCGACCGGGCCTCAAAACATCAGCATCACTGTCAATGCGCCTTTCCCGATTGATGAAAACAGTGGGAATCAAGTGATAGTGACTCCACAGTCTCGCTCACTTCAGATTGAGACGGTTGACGCGGGCAGCATTACAATAAGCAATGTACGCATAACAAGTCCCGTCGGAGCGCAGGATCGTACGCTTTCCTCGGATCAGCAGTTTGAAGTTGAAGCCACCATGACATGGAGTAGCGTGCAGACGCCGGTTGAGGTTCAAATTGTTTTTCCAGATTTTTCGGGATATGGGGCTATCGGTTCCAGAATTCTCAACATGAATGAGCCGGGCACTCGGACCTGGGTTATCACTGCTCCGAGTACGGCCTTGCCTGCACCGCATTTTATTAAAGTGATCGGACAAGCGCCAGATCTCAACAATCCTGATTCGACGGTTATCGCGAATCCGGACTCCGTTGCCATCATCGAAGTGGTTAACAAAGTGCAGTTGCAACTCTCGGCTGAAATTACCGGACCGCCGTCCGCCATCGACCGCATCCTCACAGTTGGGCAGCCCTTTATCATCGGTGCGGAGTTGAAAAAAAATGGCGACGCGGCCGTTAGGGGAAATGATCGTTTACGGTTGATCCTGCCGCCGAGCGGAGAATACACTCTGCCAGCGGACTCGCTCGTTCAAACCATTACGCCAACCAGGCGGGAAGTGAGTTGGAGCATCCAAGCGCCCAATACTCCGACGAGCGGTTTTCAGGACTTCGTTGTGAGAATTGAATCTCGCGGGGCGCTCGACGAAAACAGCGATCAATTGCCGCTCGCTAATATTTCAGACATCACCATTACTGTGCAAACCCGCGGCATCGGGCTGGAGGTAGCGCGGCTCACCGATCGTAAGCCAACCAACGTGCGACGCGGGGCAACCGATGTGCCGGTTTTCGGGCTGGAATTTCAAAACGACGGCGGCTCCGAGATTGTCGTCGAGTCCATCAATCTCAACATTCTTGAAAATGGCAATCCCATCGCGCCCAATGCTATTTTTGGACGGATTGCGGTTGTCGATTATTTCAACACCAGCAACATCCTCTTGGAAATCCCCGATCCCAATCAACCCGGTACCCAACTGCCGGCGAGCAATCCAGTGGCGCTGAGTTTCCAGCCGCCGCTTTCCATCCCGGCAAATGGGACCGTGTCCATCGAATTTCGAGTGGATGTGTTGGAGCAGAGCACGGCCCGCTCGTTCGAGCTCAACATCGATTCGCCGCAGACCGACATCGTGGCTCGGGCCAATCGCCTCGTTGAAATCATCGATGCCAATGGCCAGCTCATTAACTCCGCTATCACTCCCGGGCAATCGCTTTTGTTCGACTCGTCCCTCAAAGCGAGCTTTTATAACATCCCTAACCCGTTCGGCAGTAGCACAACCAATCTAAAAACGGCTTTCAATTACGACCTGCCACAGAATTCAGAGGTGAGTATTCGGATTTACACACTGTTAGGCGAGTTGGTCTGGTCGTCGGCTACGTTCTCGGCTACCGACCCCGAGGGCGCCGCAGGGACGCACTTTAGAGTGTTTGAGTGGGATGGCAAAAATGACAAAGGGCAGCCGGTTCTCAACGGCGTTTATATCGCTGTGTTGACAACTAACAGCGGCAAGGTGACCACCAAGATTGCGTATGCAAAGTAGAGAGCAAGCTATGTTGATATTAAGCAAAAAGTCCGTTAATTTTTTCAGCCGCTTCGCGCTGGCGATTGGTTTATTTTCATTATTTCAAAATCAACCGGTTCTCGGACAAGGGGGAGACGGCGGTACCAGAGCGCTTTTCCAGGGCGTCGGGGCGCGTGCATTCGCTCTCGGCAATGCTTATGTCGCTCTATCAAATGATGCATCCGGGATTTTTTTTAATCCCGCGGGTTTGGATTATACTGAGAAAAGGTGTGCCAGCTTCTTTTATACCACTTTAATTGAAGGCTCCAGTTATAACTTTGTCGGTGTGGTGTATCCAACGCTCAATTTTGGCAGTTTCGGATTCGCCTGGGCACGAATCGGTATTGGTGAGATTCAAGAAACTATCGGTACTCCTGAAAATCCTCAATTCGGTTCGATATTCGATTATGGCCAGAATCTTTTCCTGTTTTCCTACGGCAAACAATTGCGCCCCAACTTTAGCGTGGGACTGAGCGTCAAGTTGCAAACTATCAGTTTTTCCGCGCAAAACTTGACGGATGCCGGTTTTGGCGCGGATCTCGGAATTCTCTATCGCCCGGAGTTGGGATCCGGCATTTTGCATGACCTGTCATTTGGCATGAACATTCAAAATATCATCACTCCCAAAGCGCGGCTGTCGGCTGCCGGAGAATCGGAGCCGTTGTCTCCGCTGAATTTCAAGATTGGATTGGCGCAGCCATTTCGTTTTGGCGAGGAGCGCAATGCGATTACTTTTCTGTTCGATTTTAACAAGAATTTTAATGGCAATCGCAGCGCCGCGGCCGCTTACAACGCTGGCCTCGAATACTCATTCAACGATAAGGCCATGCTGCGGGTCGGGTTGAACGACGGCGTGATCGCTTTTGGCGCGGGTGCTGCCTACAGCAATTTCCACTTTGATTATACCTTTGGCAAAATGTTCGAAGCCGCGGATTTTGCCGCTAATCATAGGTTTTCGATTACAATTGACATTGGCAAAGGCAAAAGCGACCTGCGGCGCATCGCTCAGGAACGGCGGGAGAAGGAGATTCGCTTGCAGGTGGATAACGAATTATGGTTTGCGCGCGAGACGGAATTCAATACCAACATGGAAGACGGCCGCAAGAAATATTATACCAGGGATTACCTCGGCGCGTACGTCGATTTCAACCGCGCATTCGACGCGGCGCAGACTTTGGTGGACGTGGCCATGCGGCTGCGCGGAGAGAACACGGACAACATCGAAGCCAACATGAGAGTCGAAACCGCCAGCACTTCGGTTCAGGAAGCGCAGACCATGCTGGAATTATCCAACTCCAAAAGCGACTCCACCCGTAACGCCGAGTTCCGCCGCATCGCCATGGAAACGGAAGCAAGCACGCTGGAAAAAGAGCTGCGCGATTTCATCTTGACGCAGCGCGACAAAGGCAATGCGTTCTTCAAGAACGGGTTGTTCTCGCGCGCGTTGACCGAATGGCAATTGGCGCTTGATCGCATCAATCAAAACCAGAACGGCCATTTGCCAAACTGGGTCGATGAGATCAAGTTACAATTGGAAAATGATATTAAGCTTGCGGAAAAAGAGGTCGAGGGCAATGTTAAGGAAGTGCTGCGCCGCGCCGATGCCTTGGCGCGCCGCGGAGATTTCGTGCAGGCGTTGAACGAGCTGAACAACATTCGCTCGGCTGGAATCAGTGATTCAGAAAGAAAAGAACTTGAGCTTCGTATAAAGTCCCTGCAATCGCAACTGAGTTTCAAGCAGAATTTCGATGATGGGGTGCGCAGCTACGAAAGCAAGGACTGGAAGCGCGCGACCGATTCCTTCGAACGTGCATTAAGCGTGAATCCCAACGATTCCAGGACTCGCAAGTATTATGAAGATGCTAAGGCGCGCTCCATCGCAACGGTGCAGGAGATGCCGCCGAGTTTGCGCGTGAAGTATGCGCGCGGGCTGGAGCTGTTCAGCCAGGGCAATTATAAGGCCGCGCTAGAAATCTGGGAAGAGATTCGCAAAGAGCAGCCCTATAACAAGCGGATTCTGGATTCAATCGATAGCGCTCGCGAGCGCATGAAAAACCAGAATTAGTTCGCGAATCATAAACGCGAGCACCAAGTTTTAAAAATAAAAGTTGTGGGCTCAATTGAGTTTCCATATATTTGTTATTGCCAACACGCTTACCCGCCGTGAGCGGTTGCGTCTACGGTCTTTTACGTACAATCGATCAGGTAGAATTTGCTAAGCAAAGTCGAAAAAGAGCAGCTCAAGGTACCTGCACATATTGATTACCTGGGCGACCTGCGGGATTTTGTCACCCAGATCGGCAAAAAGCACGGCTTCCCGGATAAAGTCGTCAACGCCTTCAAACTAGCCGTGGATGAAGCGGCCACCAACATCATTCGCCATGCCTATCGCGACAACGAAGGCCTCATCACCATCCGTTCCATCGTCCGCAAAAACAGCCTGACTCTCTGCATCATCGACCAGGGCGCTTATTTTGATCCCAAGCGGGTCAAAGACCCTGATTTAAACCGCTACATTGATATCGGCAAAAAGGGTGGCCTCGGCATTTTCATCATTCGTAAGCTGATGGATGAGATTGACTATCGCAAAACCGAGGAAGGCAATGAGCTGCGTATCACAAAGTTCATGGACAAGCCGGTCAAGGAACGGCTCGTCAAAACCGTTTCCGCCATTCCTGTGTCTATCAAAGCCAAGTTTTTCTTTCGTGCTATTGCCATCATTACTCTCATTATCGCTCTGGGGTATTTGTATTTTTATTTGAAGGCCGATGATCAGGTGATAATGCAGTTCATGGAAGAGGGGCGCTCCACGAGCACTCAGATCGTCAATCGTATCAGCGCGATTGTTACCGACGCCATTCAAAGTGACGTCGCGTTTGTTGATGGCAGCCCCATTAAGGATGATTTCAAGCACCGAATTTACCAGTTTTCGATTGAAGATAGCCTGGGAACGATCGTTTATTCGACTGTGTCTGATGAAATCTACACTGCCTATAAGCGCCCAGCAGATGCGGAATTGATTGAGCCGGGCGTTAGTAAATACTTAACCGAATCCGGCGCTCTGGTTTACGAATTCGAAAGCGATATCTCCCTGAGAAACAGCAGCCGAAAATACGGCAAAGCCCATCTTCTATTTTCATCGGCGCGGATGGACAAGCAAATTACCAGCAACCGCATCAATGATCTGAAGCTTACTTTTTTCATCCTGGCGTTCAGTTATTTTGGCGTGACGGTGATTATCTACCTGTTGATGAACCCGTTGCGCAAGCTCTCCGCCTGGATCAAGGATACGGGACATGGGGAGATCCGCGACGAAATCGATATCGACACATCTTCCGAACTTGGTGAAATTGCCCAGGCCTTCACTGATATTACCCATAAGTTCAGGGAGTCCCAGAAAAATCTCGCGGATCAGGAACGTTTACAAAAAGAAATGCAACTGGCGCAGGACATCCAGCAGACGCTGCTGCCGATGTCTTTTCCGGAATTGGATGGCTACGAGCTGGCCTCATATTACGAAGCCGCCAAAGAAGTGGGCGGCGATTATTATGATTTTGTAGAAGTAGATAAAGACACTCTGGGCATTGCAGTGGCCGACGTTTCGGGCAAGGGTGTGCCCGGGTCGCTGGTCATGACTATGATCCGAACCGCGTTGCGAACCGAGGCGCGCGGGATGAAAGACGCCGCCGAGGTATTGACCCGTGTCAACGATTTCATCAGCAACGATATCAAGAAAGGAATGTTTGTAACAGTTTTTTATCTGATTATCGATACGAAGCGCCGGAGTATCAACTACGCCAGCGCTGGACATAATCCGATGATCTTGTACCGCAACAGCACAAAGAAAACCTACTATCTCAACCCCAAAGGTTTCCCCATCGGCATTCAGCTTCCAGAAAAGGATCTCTTCAAAAAATCGATTGAATCAGAGGCTATTGAGATGGCGAAAGACGATATCCTTCTTTTGTATACTGACGGCATTACAGAGGCCATGAACTCCAATCGCGATCTGTTTGGCGAGGAGCGCCTGCAGGATGTTTTGCGGAATAACGGGCATCTTTCCGCCAAAGAATTTGTGGAGAAGCTGAAATTATCTATTTATTCTTTCACGGAAGGCAATCCCCAATATGACGATATCACTTTAGTGACCGTCAAAGAGCAATCCACGCGAGAGGCGGATGAATTGCGGCGAGCTAAAGAAGCCCACTTGCTTATCACGCAGGGGATTAGCATCCGAGAGTCGTGCGAGCGGGTTAACCTCACTACCTATGCTTACTACAATAAATACAAAAAGGCGTTTGAAGAAGAGGGCGTAGACGCCATTGAAATCAACGAAAAAGAGTCGTCGGTTGAAGCGAAGCATCTGAGTATCGAAGAAAAGACCAAAATTTTCGATATCATCTCTCAGCACCCGGAGTATGGCGCGGGCCGCATCAGCGAAGAGTTGAACACCGAAAAGTATGGTTTAGAAAAAATCAGTGAAAACAAAATCTATGATGAGCTGGTCCGCAGTCGACTTAATACTCGTCAATTACGGGAAGGCTATATTCAAAGAATAAAGAGCGGCAAACGGCGATTGAAACCGCCGGGTACGCCGTTGATGACTTTGGACGGCACGCTGATCATGAGCCGCGAGGATGAGATGGAGTTGCGGCCAATTCAGAAGCCGATGCCCAGAAGGGAACCCCCCAGGGAAGAAAAGCGGCCAAAGGCCGAACCGGCGCCGGAGAGCATATTTGATGAATCTTTTGAATCGTTGACGACATCGACGCCGGTCCGCGTTGGCAACCAACCGTCTTCTCTGGAGATAGAAGCCGAGTCGTTGTTAGATGTGCCGATCGATGAATTGCTGGCCAAGAATCACACCGACGAAGAGGAGGAACAGCTGTCCGAAGAGGCCTCCGCGCCGCCGCCAGAGTTGTCGCCTCCCGAGACCGAGTCTACGGATTTCGAAACGTCATTGCACAAGATGTTTTCTGATTCTCGAGAGTCTGAAAAGGACGCCGGTCATAGCGTTGCTGAAGATTTCGACAATCTAGAATTGGAATCTGCGGATTCCTCGATGTTAGATGATCTCTCACTCCAGGATTATTTTTCCGAAAGGCCGGCAGCAGAGGACGACGATTTTGATGAAGAAGCAGCCGACGATTCCGGGGAGGCCGATAGAGAGGTGGCTTTGGTGACTGCAGACGAACCAATTGTCGAGGATACCCAAACAAAACCGCTATTGGTTGACGATGATAGCGAACCCACTTTAGAGGAGACCATAGCACTTTCTGGCGTGGAAGAAGTCGATGAAAGTTTTCTCATGTCATCTGAAGTGGAAGAGCTACTCTCCGAGCGCTCCGAATCAGATTTCAGCGCTTCAGACGAAGACGCCGAGTTGGCCACCGACAAAAATGGCAAGCGCCCTGAAGGGGGGTCCTTTGCCGATTTAATTCAGGCCATTGACGACGAAATTGTTTATATTCCCGGCAATTCAAAACCGGCTGTTTCCAAATTCGAAAAAAGGAGCCAAAATGGAAATGGCGAGGCCGCGAAGCCAAGCACAAGCCTGACGGATCGCGAGAAGGTTCTCATCAAAGGTATCCGATATTACAAAAACAAGGAATATTCGAACGCGATTCATGAATTTAAAAAGGTTTTGAAGGAATACCCGGATTATAAAGAGGCCCATAGCATTTTGGGCAACGCGTATTTCAGAAATCAGATGTATAATGAGGCTGCTTTCTCTTATGAAAAGGTGAAGGAACTCGACCCGAACGATATTACCGCTTACGAAAACTTGGGCGTGATTTACGCCAATCGTGGAAATTATAAGGAGGCAGTCAGCGAGTGGAAAAAAGTTTTGGAGTTTAATCCGGATAGAGCCGATATCAAGGAAAAAATTAAAAAGGCGTTGCGAATGATCCACACCTAGAGTTTTTCGCTGGGTTTCATTTTTGTTTTCGTTGACTTTTTGTTCATTTTCATTTATATTCATCAGCGTTTTTAAATTTAATTATACAACTCAGGAGAAATCCATGGAAGGCATTCAGGTTTCAGTCGAGAAAGCCGGTGCTAATCAACAAATTTCGATCATTAAAGTTGGCGGTTACATTGACACCACCACATCCGCTGAACTGGAACATGCTTTGTCCTCTCTGCTGAAGTCCAATCGCCAAAATATCATCATAGATTTGGGCAACGTTGACTATATCAGTAGCGCGGGCTGGGGAATCTTCATCAGCGAGATTAAAGGCATTCGCGAAAAAAGCGGTGATCTCAAGCTGGCGCGCATGATACCAGACGTCTATGAAGTTTTCGAGTTGCTTGAATTCCATTATATTCTGCGCGCCTTCGACACCTTGGAGGAAGCCATTGCAGATTTCGATCATGAAGGCGGTGCGCCGTTATCGCTGCCACTGAAAGAACGCGATGAGCGCGACGACCACGTACAGGTAGTATCTAAGGCGGAGCCCAAGGTCGTGCATATGGACGGAAATTTCAAAGCCAAAGAAGATCCGCAACTGGAAACCATTGAAGAAAAACTGCGGCGAATAATAATTGAAAATCCCGATTCCGGTATGTTCCAAATCATCCGCTCGCTCAACACGCCAAGATTTGGCAATATCAAACTCGGCTGGTTTGATATGCGCAGATACCTGAAGCAGCTGAATCTCGATTCAAAAAAGAAGAGAATGGCCTTTTTCAAGCAGCATAGCTTTGGCAAATTAATCGGTTAATTACGAACGGATGGTCCGGTCGATAGACGCGCTGATTTTTTGATCTCTTCACGACTCCATTTTCTCCCCTGATTATTTTTCACCATCTGAGTTGGTAAACCGCGAACTTAACGTGTTTCAATGTTTATCGATCACGCAAAGATACGAATAAAAGCGGGTAATGGCGGCAGTGGTTGCGTCAGTTTTCGCCGTGAGAAATTCCGCCCCAAAGGCGGTCCCGATGGCGGCGATGGCGGCCGCGGGGGCAGTGTTATCATCTTAGCCGACGAGAAACTCTCCACTCTGCTGGATTTTAAATACCACCCCAATTACAAAGCTGAAAGCGCGGAGCATGGTAAAGGCTCCAACAAACATGGCAGGAATGGCAGCGATCTGATTTTGAAAGTGCCGCTGGGAACCGTAATCAAAGAGTGCGCGACCGGCGCGTTTCTCAGTGATTTGACTGAACGCGGTCAGAGCATCGTGGCAGCAAAGGGCGGTCGCGGCGGCCGCGGCAACGCGCGATTCGTAAGCTCAACCAACCAAGCGCCGCGACATTGGGAGCAAGGCGAGTTCGGCGAGGAGAAGGAACTGGAACTGGAGCTGAAACTGATTGCCGATGTTGGATTGGTGGGGCTGCCTAACGCCGGCAAATCGACCCTGTTATCGAAACTCTCCGCCGCGCGGCCGAAAATCGCTGAATACCCATTTACCACCTTAAAGCCAAACTTAGGAATTGTGCGGTATCGTGATATCTCCAGTTTTGTGATGGCCGATATTCCGGGTCTCATTCAAGGCGCGCATCTGGGCAAGGGTTTGGGCATGGAATTTTTGCGTCACATCGAACGTACCAAAGTTCTAGTTTTTTTGCTGGACTGCAGCAACCAACGAGTCGAAGAAGATTTGGACACACTGCGAGGGGAGCTTAAGCAATATAATCCAGACCTGCTGGAGCGTCCACAAATCGTGGCGATCACTAAGATTGATTTGCAGCCTAATCTGGACTTAAACTCATTCGAAAAATTACCAACCATGACCATTTGCAGAATTTCGAGTGTGACCGGCGAGGGCTTAGAAGGCCTCGTCGATTTAATCTGGCAAAAGTTGCAGGAAGTCAAAATCGCTGAAATGCAAGATGCAGCTTGATCACGAGGCGTTGTTGCGGCTCAGTGCGGTGCCTTTGATCGGGCCGAGTAAGTTGCGTGCCTTGATTGGAAAATTTCAATCTGCCAACAGCGTTTTATCGGCTACTAAAAAACAGTTGATGTCCGTCGATGGCATTGATGTCAAGATCGCGCACAATATCAAAACATTTGACGGCCAGGATTTTGCAAAAGAACAACTGCGGCTGCTGAGCCGATGCGGCGCCAGATTAATCACATTTTGGGACGATGACTATCCCGATCCTCTGAAGCAGATTTACGATCCTCCCGCCCTGCTGTTTGTAAAAGGAACATTAAAAAAAGAGGATAAGTTTTCAGTGGCTATCGTCGGCACGCGGCAGCCTAGCATCTATGGAAAATTAGTATCGGAGCGACTGACCCAGGAATTAGCCCGTAAGGGATTGACCATTGTCAGCGGCCTGGCTTATGGGGTCGATACGCTGGCGCACAAATGCACTTTGGATGCCGGTGGTCGTACCCTCGCAGTGTTGGGTTCAGGGGTAGACGTCATTTATCCCAGCGACAACCGGACTTTGGCAAAAAAGATCGAGTCCAGCGGCGCACTGATATCTGAGTTTCCCATGGGAACCGATCCGGATCGCAACAATTTCCCCCGCCGCAACCGCATCATTTGTGGGCTGAGTATGGGCACGCTGGTCATCGAGGCCGGCCTGAAGAGCGGCGCGTTGATTACCGCGGCTATGGCTTTGGATCAAGGCCGCGAAGTGTTTGCGGTTCCGGGCAACATCGATAGCCCAAAAAGTCTAGGAACCAATGAGCTGATTAAGCAAGGCGGCGCTAAATTGGTGGCCTCGGCAGAGGATATTTTGGAGGAGATTCAACCGCAGTTCAGTCTCGATTTGCAAATGGAACGAAAAGAGCGCGCCGCGGCCCAGCTGTCTGAACAGGAGAAAAAGATCATCGATTTGCTCTCCAACGAACCGATGCATATCGATCGCATCGCCTCGGATAGTGGGCAACCCACATCGCATACCCTGGCATTGCTTTTGTCGCTGGAGCTAAAAAATCTGGTCAAGCAATTACCGGGAAAATATTTTGTGCGCTTATGAGCAAAGATCGATGCCATCGCTCCAAGCGATAGCATCGGTAAATATCTCCAGCCAAAAAAGCGATTGACACGAAGGGCAAAAATCACTATATTCATTTCGCTCTAAAAAGAGCTATGGAGGGCTAGTCCTAATTGGTAAGGCAGCGGTCTTGAAAACCGCCGGGAGCAATCCCTTGGGGGTTCGAGTCCCTCGCCCTCCGCAGAATTTAGAGCAAGACAATTTCAATCGACATTGAGATTTAGCCCGGAGAGGTGGCCGAGCGGCTGAAGGCACAGGTT
>Ga0247727_10018181_pt1 | contig 11088 bp, 12 predicted proteins | sample WisWelCaveWW1625_FD_202498 | JGI IMG/M metagenome (GOLD analysis project Ga0247727, IMG submission 202498) | Biofilm microbial communities from Wishing Well Cave, Virginia, United States - WW16-25 | ecosystem: Environmental > Aquatic > Deep subsurface > Groundwater > Cave microbial mat | place...
CGACCGACGAGCGTGAGATTGGCGTCATGCGATGGATAGGCGGCGGTGTAGGCGGTCGCGAGCTCTCGGAATGCCGGCGCGCCGACGATATGCGCCACCGCCTCGTACACTTCGGCCAGCGCTTCGCGGAACCGCTCCTGATAGCCACCGGCGTACACCGCCATCCGCGCAACGCCCGGCTCGCCGCCCTGCGGATTGAGCCACGGTGCGAGCGAGAACTGGTCGGCATCGGCCGTTGCCACAGGCCGAATGCGCGCCTTCATCAAACGCTGCATCTCAACGAGCAACGGCGCTTGAGGTGAGTCCATCTCATGCTCCTAAAAGTGCCAGGCACTTTTTGCATCGGGAAAAAGTGCCAGGCACTTTGCTCAATCGGCAGCTCTTCGGCAAGGTGGAACCGTCCTGCGTTCTCATGTCGCCATCGGCGCGACAGCATCCGCCGGGCGTTGCGCGCACAGCTCCTGCGCGATCCGCCGAGCCGTCGCCGCCTCCTCCGCCAACACCGGCCACGCCGGAATCTCGGCGTCCCACTCAACGAGCGTCGACACCGGCCCCCAGCGCCGCAGCGCCTCGCGGTACAACGCCCAGACCGGCTCGATGACGTGACGGCTGTGCGTGTCGAAGAGGTAGCCCCCCATGTCGGTATGACCGGCGAGATGAAATTGCCCGACGCGCTCCCCCGGAATGCCGGCGAGATAATCCAGCGGCTCGAAGCCGTGATTGAACGCGTTAACGTAAATGTTGTTGAGGTCGAGCAGGATGCCACAGTCAGCCCGTTCGGCGATCGCCGACAGAAACTCCCACTCCGGCATCTGCGAATGCTTGAACGTCACATAGCTCGACACGTTCTCCAACAGGATGCGGCGCCCCAAGCACTCCTGCACCTGACGCACCCGCTCCACCACATAACCGACCGCCTCCTCCGTGAACGGCAGCGGGAGGAGATCGTGCAGATTCTCTCCGTCCACGCCCGTCCAGCAGAGATGATCCGATACGATCGCCGGATCAATCCGATCGATAAGCGCCTTGAGCCGCTGCAGGTACTCGCGGCTCATCGGATCCGCCGATCCGATCGACAACGACACGCCGTGCAACGCCACAGGGGAGCGGCGACGCACCGCCTCGAGGATCGCCAACGGCCGACCGCCGGAGTCGATGAAGTTTTCCGTGATCGCCTCGAACCAATCCATCGCAGGCCATTCCGTGGTGACGACGTCGTAATGCTCCGTCCGCAACCCGACGCCACACCCCAGCTGCGGCCATGCCGCTCCGCTCGTCCCCAAGCCCATCATGCTCCCGCTCTCACTCGCGCCGCGCCCCCCCATCGCCACACGCCTCCCGCGCATCCCAAAAAAGTACGGGCACCGGACGCGAATCCGGTGCCCGCCATAACCATCGCTCCTAGCCCGTCGTCTCTGGTGTCAGACGACCATCCTTGATCTTCAAGCAGGTCTCCTTATCCAGCGAAATGTATCCGGCACCGGCACATTCATTCTTGCCGGCGCAGCCATGACCCTTGCCACCGCAGTCGCCGGTACCCTTGCACTTGTTGATGCCATAGCACGGAACCTTCTCACCATCCGCGGCTTGCGCATCGGTCCCGAATGCCGCCGCACCCGATGCCACCACCAACCCAGCCAGCGACGCTGCCAATAATGCCCGCTTGCTCTGTGCGTTCATTCACGCCTCCCGTTTTCTCCGTCACACTGCCCACTGCACCACGCAGCTTCCAGCTGTCAACCACCAGCTTTGGCCACTGTCTGCTGTTTACTGCCTTCTGCTTTCTGCTTTCCACTTGCCGCACTGCGACCACGACACCGCGCACGACTACTGCGCGGCAATCCCTTCCACTTCCAGCGTAATCTCGACCTCTTCACCAACAAGCAACTGCCCCGTCTCCAGCGCTTGATTCCACGTGAGCCCGAAATCCTTGCGATTGACCGTGGTGGTCGCGGTGAAGCCGGATCGCACGTTGCCCCACGGATCCTTGCCGACGCCATGGATCTGAAGATCAAGCACCACCGGCTGCGACACCCCATGGATCGTCAACGTCCCATCCAGCTTGGCGCCGGTCTGCGTCGCGTCCCGCACGCCGGTGCTGACAAACGTGATCGCCGGATAGGTCTCGATCTCGAAGAAATCCTTCGACCGGAGATGATTGTCGCGTTGCTCAACATTGGTATCAATGCTCGCCGCCTGGATGGTCGCGTTCGCCTTCCAGAACCCCGGCTTGCCCGGCTCATAGTCAAACGTTCCCTCGAACGTTTTGAACTCCCCCTGCACCTTCGAGAAGAGGTGCCGAATCTTAAACGACACCGTTGTGTGATCCTTGTCGATCGTCCACGTCGACGCCCACGCCGACGGCGCCGCCAACATGCTGATCGCTACCACCGCCATCAATACCCGCTGCCGCATACGTCCCCTCCTCCGCCCCGCTTCCACAGACACGTGATACCTTGCACCAAATGCTCGCACACTTTCGCTACATCATACAATCCGATGAAAGCTTACGCATTGTCGATCAACGCCATCCGGTTTGTCAACCCACCACGCGCTGGGCAACGACCGGAGAAGGCGACTTTCGACATCCGACCATTGACCTTTGACTCAAATCGCTTCACGTCTTCAGGCAATAGGTCGAAAGTCAAATGTCGAAGGTCGCTCTTCGAGATCTGCTCGCGGTTCAAGTCACAACAACCCCGCGCCAAGGCCGATGGCGATCATCACGAGCAAGACGGCCACGATCGCACGCACCACCCGCATCGTCACCTTGTGCATCAGACGATTGCCGAGCCAGGCACCGGCGAACGCGCTGGACGCTGCCGTGGCTCCCAGAACGCCACCAGCGTCAGCAGCATGAACCCAGCGTTCCGCCAAACGTGCCGCCACCGGATCGGATCAGCCGCCGCCGAGGAGAAGCAGCCGCAGTCGGTATCCATGCCGCGCACCAGATTGATCGCCACCGCCGCCGTGTACACCACCAGCAGCCCCAGCAGCACGAGCGCCCCAGCGCGCCGGTACCGCGGCGCCGCGATCACGCAAATACCCGCCAGCACCTCCAGCCACGGCAGCACGATCGCCAGCGCGTTGATCGTCACATGCGGCACCAGCTGATACCGGAAGATCGCCGTCGCGAATTGCTCCGGCTCAACGAGCTTATGCCAGCTCGCCCAGAGAAATACGGCGCCGATCATGACCGATGCAATCCGCCTCAGGACTACCAATCGATCACCATCCACAAGCGCAGAGACTCACCATCAGGCACCGTTGATTGATTCGAGTCGGGTCGAACGAGTCAGACCCCAAGCACAAAATCTCACCATTGAGGCCCGACCCCGGATTGAACACTTCTGAACAGACAGAGTTGTCTCGGATAGCATCGAGCTGCACGCCAGATTGGCGGAGCGGCCAAGGTTCCCCGCACGATCCTTGGCGGGGAGAGCGATGCCAATCTGTTGAGCGTAGGATCGCCTCGGCGGGGCGATCCAAGCGGTGCGGCGAGATGCCCATCCGAGACAACATTATCACCATCACCATAAATCCCAAAACCGATCACAGTCCTGTCTCTACCGGGTACCCGGCGCGGCGCCACGCCTCGAAGCCATCGACAAAGAGCGCCACCTGCGCAAACCCCTGCTCCCGCAACCACCGCGCGATCGCCAGCGCATCGTCGCACTCCGGCCCCGAGCAGTACGTCACCACCAATTCCTCGCGCGAGAGCAGCGGCTCGAGCTCCGCCAACGTTTCGTAGAACGCCTCGCGCGGCAGCGACAACGCCCCCGGCACGTGACCGGCAGCATAATCCTCGACCGACCGCGCGTCCAACACCATCCCACCACCCCCGTCCGCCAACTCCTTGACGCGCGCCAGCTCGACGACCGGAATCCCCTCTCGCTCCGCTAACGCTTCGACGCGATGCGCCCACTCGCCGACCCACGGAATCCCCCGCGGATGCAGCGCGTTCACGACAGCGCCGCACACGACAGCCGCGACGACCAGCACCGCCACCTGCGACGCCACCGATGACCGAACTACTGCGCGACGGACATTCACGGAATCCCTCCAAAAGCGGACGCAAGACACAAGACGCAAGTAACACCGAGAACCCCTTGAAACACGGTACGCATCTCGTGAAACGTCCCAAACCCCGTGAAGCGTCGTGCGTCACTCGTCGTTCGCAAACCGCCTGAAGGTTTTATCTTCACGCTTCAGTCACCGCCGCCCACAACGCGAAACGGCACATCGATCTCCTCGATGCCTGGGATGTCCGTCCGGACGTGCAGCCGCTGGTCGTCGAGTGCTTCCGACGCCACGAGATTGCTGACGCGAATCCGGTAGCCGCTCTCGCCCAACGGCTGCACGTCGGCCTGGATCGCCGCGTCGGGCGTCGCGACATCGAGGATGCGGAACGAGCCGCCAGCGCCGCGCCGGATCGCCACGTACCGCGTAACGGGCGCGCGCACCTCAGTTGACAACTCGATCGTCTGCGGCGCAATCGTCACGCCGGTCACGACGTGTGCTGAGATCGGGATGTGCAGCTCCGGATGCTGCCGCGAGTCGGTCTGCACGCGCACAGAGCTGTCGATCAGGCCTTCCTCGGGATGCGCGGTGGTGCGAAGCTGCAAGCGATGTACCAGCGGATCGTTGGACGGCAGCTCCTCAGCGGTGAACAGCGGCGTATACGTTTCGATAGCGACAATCCGAAACGGTGGAACGGGCGCGCCGCGAATCGTCACCTCGCGACTGACCACCTCGCCCTGCGGCACCGTGCCGAACAGCACCCGCTCCGGCACCACCGCCAACCCCTCTGTGGCGACGCCCTCAAACCAGAGTTCCGTCTCCGGACGCACCGGATCGTTCGACGTCACGGTAATCCTCTGGCGAGTCGTCCCGCGCTTGCCATGCAACGCCAGCGACGCCTCAATCGACGTGCGCTCACCCGGCGGCACCTCATGCTTCGGCAGCTTGGCGACTGTGCAGCCGCATGATGTCCGAATGCCGGTGATGCGCAGCGGTGCGTCGCCAGCGTTGGCGATCACGAAGCCATGCTCGATGACCTGATTGCTCGTCGCCTCGCCGAAGCGGTACACCGGCTCGTCACACGTCAGCCGCGGCCCCCGAGCACCGCCCGGCTCCGGCTGCGGCTCATCAGCCACCGCCGCTGATGCTGCCGCAACCATCGCGCCGCACGCTACCGCCGACAGCCAAGACCGATAAACGACAGCCCGCCGTAGCCTCGACACAAGCCCATCGATGAGATCAAGCACCAAATCCCTCGACCGTCCTTGCCGTTTCATCCCAGCCCACCAATGGGGTCAGACCTCTAACCTCAGCTTGGCTGCTCGGCGTGAGGTCAGACCCCACGCTGCAACAAAACAGTCTTCTCAATGTCTACCGCTACCCCCTGCCGTTCTTGACGACATCCGCGCACCCTTCCGCGGGCCATTTTCCGCGTTGCTTCCGAGCACGATTCCGCGTCGCGTCTGCATCACTCCCGCCACGTCTTCAACACGATGTCATCGACGAGGAGTGAGCCCTCGTAGTAGTTGATGTGCGGATCACCGAGGCACCAGTAGTGTGGATCGCCGAGGTGCGCAATACGGCTCGGATCGTCAAACGTCGCCTCGTACGTCGTCTGCCCGCCGTAGCGGAAGTCGCCCGAGATCGACAGCGTCAGCCGATCGTCAAACCGCGTGATGCACACGGTATACCAGGCGTTCTCCTTATACGCGTCGACCGCCCGCACCTCCCCCGGCTCGTTCCAGACACCGGCGGCATACGTGAGGAAGGGCGTATCGGTCGGGTGCGTCAACGCGCCGTACGCATCGGCCACCCCCATCACCACCGGATGCCAACCGCTCGCTAGGAACCGCCGTGGCTTCGGCGCCCAGATCATCGTCCACGCCCCAAGATTGTTGTCCGAGTCGATGAACGCGATCCGCAGATGATGCGCCAGCACATTGTTGTGCGGCCGCGGGATCGCCCGGTAGATCGCGCCGAAGTAGCAGCCGTTCTCGCCGGTCGCGTCGCCGCTACCCTGCAGCCACGGGCCGTTCCGCTCGCCGCCGCTGTAGCCGTTCTTCCCGTCGCCCGTGCCAAAGCTGATGTAACCGATGCGCGCGCAGATCTGGTAACGCGTCCCCAACGGGCTGCTCGTCCTGATGAGCGTGCCGTCGGTATGCTCCGGCGACGCGAGCTGTAGCACCTTGTTGCCCGCCGACGCCGGATCATCCACCACATGAAACAGCTGCGCCGGATCCTTCTCCTGGCGGGAGTATGACTCGACCGTCAGGAAGCCGTCCGTCCCGAACGGCGCCGAGATGCGGTGCGCCCCAGGGAGTCGGAACAGCGGCAGCTCCGTCCAGAGCTTGCCGTCATCGGCAAACGGCGCGGCTTCTTCCGGCAGCTCCAGCTGCAACGCCGCCGGATCATCCGGCTGCCACGTCGGCGGCTCCGGAAAGCTGAGCGCGTCAAACGACTCCCGCGCCACCTCAACCCATCCGCCACCCTCCGCTGCCGCACCGGTCGCCGCTCCGTCGTCAGCAAACGCTACAGCCAACGGCCACACCGCCAGCCAACAGCCCGCTGCGAGCGTTGCGCCCGCGCGCCATCCGATCATTCTCAACGACGGCTCCGCAGCTTCGACAAGAGCCGCAGGATCTCGATGTACAGCCAGACGAGCGTCACAAGCAGGCCGAACGCCGCAAACCACTCCATGTACTTCGGCAAGCGCCGATCAGCCGCATGCTCGATAAAGTCAAAGTCGAGCACCAGATTCAGCGCTGCGATCACCACCACGAACGCGCTGAACGCGATCCCTAGCGGTCCACTCTCGTGGATAACCGGCATCCGGACACCGAACCAGCTCATCACCCAGCTCGCCAGATAGACGAGCGCGATGCCGCCGGTCGCCGCGAAGATGCCGAGCCGGAAGTTCTGCGTCACCGGAATCAAGCGCGCGCTGTAGAGGATCAGGAGCGCCGCCAGCGTCCCGAACGTCAGCGCCACCGCCTGCACCACAATCCCCGCATACGTCGCCTCGAACACGGCGGAGATGCCGCCGAGAAACGCTCCTTCGAAGACGGCGTAGATCGGCGCGGTGGCCGGCGACCATTCCTTCTTGAAGATCGTCACCAACGCCGTGATGAAACCGCCGATCGCCCCAATCCATGCCGCCACCGGCATCGCCCCCGTTGACGCCACCTGACTCCAGACCCACGCGCTGGAGACCGTCAGCATCAGCAACAGAAAGCCGGTCTTCTGGACCGTGCCCTGGATCATCATCCCTTCGGCCGTCGATGCACTACCGACCGATTCAAACGCCCGTTCATTCAATGCCGGATTCGTCGTTCTCACTGTAGACCTCCTTCAGAAACCAGACTCAGGACACAAGCTACAAGACTCAAGTAACGTCAAGATCGAACGCAAGACCCAAATCGCAAAAAGGACCAGCGGTAACTCACTGCCTACGACTGTTGATTGTCGTTGGGCTCGGCCGCAGTTGGAAAGTCGCATCGGTCCAACTTGCGTCTTGAGTCTTGTGTCCGCCCTTACTCTGCTTCTTGCGGCACAATTGTTACCGGCAGCCGCGCCCCCTGCCGCACCACCGTCAGCGCCGCTTCGCGCCCGACCGGCCACTCCGACAGAAACCGATGCAGATCGTCGACGCTCGCCACCGTCCGATCGCCGATCGCCACGATCAGATCGCCTTCCTGCAATCCCGCCCGATCCCCCGGCCCGCGCGCCACCACCGACATCACCTCCACCGCCGACTCCTGCGTCAGCTCGTGAAACCGCGCCAGCCGACGGTCGAGCAATCGCTGCTGCCCGACGAGCCCCAGATAACCGCGACGCACGCGGCCGTGCGTCAAGAGCTGCGGCACCACCCACTTCGCCGTGTCGGATGGCACGGCAAACCCGATCCCCTGCGCCGCCGCGATGATCGCCGTGTTGATGCCGACCACGCGCCCGCGCGAATCGACCAGCGGCCCGCCGGAGTTGCCGGGATTGAGCGGCGCGGTGTGCTGAATGATATTTTCGATGAGCCGCCCATCGTCGCTGCGCCACGATCGCCCCACCGAGCTGACAACGCCGGTCGACACGGTCGATTGGAAGCCGAGCGGATTGCCGATGGCAATCAGTAGCTGCCCCACGCGCAACGTTGCCGAGCTCCCCAGCGTCGCGTACGGCAGGTCGGTCGCGTACGCCCGAATCACAGCAAGATCGGTCGCCGGATCCTGGCCGACGAGCGATGCTTCCAGCCGGCGGCCGTCGGTCAGCGTCACCTCTAGCTGGAGCGCAGAAGCGCCTGGTGAGCCCTTCCCATCAGGCCGAAGCCACTGCGCGTCGCGCACGACATGACTGTTGGTCAGAATGTAGCCGTCGGGTGCCAGGATGACGCCGGAACCGGCCCCCGTCGGTTGACGTCCACCATCGCTGGATCGCTGTGCCGTCGTGATGCTGACGACCGACGGCCCCACCGCATCGGCCACCGCCACGACCGCCCGCGAGTACGCGTCCAACAGCTCGACGTCCGACGCCTGGGCCTGACCCATCTCGCACCGCCGCGCATCACTGCCAGACGGCGCCGCGCCCTCAACGCCTGCAATCAACGTTACCGCTTGATCAACCGAACGCTCCATCGCTACCCCTCGCCCATCCGTGCCGCTTCACCCCTGCCGACCAATCGGTGCTGGCACCTTCTGAGACAGCGCCGGACGCCGACAACAGGTACCTGGCACTGTGCAGCAGCAAATCTCCCCTCGGCACTCTGGTTATGTCACTTTACCATGCTGAAGAGGGACGAACAACCGCCGCATGGGCCGTTCCCCATGAACATAAAAACGCCCTGCGAGGTTTCCTTCCCCGTAGGGCGTTCTGCCTATCGCTATGCCAATCGTCCTGCTACCACTTGCTCAACACCTCCGTGCGCACCGCGCGCATCGGTACTGCCAGAACTTGAAACGCAGACTGACGCTCAACTACTTAGCTGTCGGAGCGCCTCCTTCACGCTCGAAACGCCCCTCGAGCGGCTTGCCGCCGGTGCCGGGCACCAACGCTCCGTTCTCTTCCGCCGTGCGCTTCCCCTCCACCTGCTTCATGACGGCGTCCTGCTGTCCCTTTGACTGCACGACGGGAGCATCGCCGACGTGCTGTTCATCCGTCCGGTGCTGCTCGCCATCCTGCTGGTCTCGATGCTGATCATTCTCAGCCACCACATCAGCCGGCGCGCCGAGCTTGTCGCGCAAACCGTCAATGCGTGCCAACGCATATTGCTCGGCTCTGCTAATCTTCTCGAGCAAGCGAGTCTTCTCGGCAGAGCTTAGATTGCTACTCTCGATCCGCTGACGCGTCTCTTCGGCTTTCGCCTTCACCCGCGCCGCCATCTCATCCAACCGGGCGGCGGCATCCTCCAAGTACTTCGGCGGCAGCGTCACACCATCCCGAGCCCGTAGCTCCCGATCCCGTGGCTCACGATCCCTCGGTTCCCGATCCCGTGGCTGCCGATCTGGCAGACCGATGGGCTGCGGCTCCTCACCATCGACCGGCATAATATCCGGAGGGCCGATAGGAAGAGTACGCTCGGCAGCGATCACCTCATCGCCCTGCCCAACCTCACTGATGCGATCTTTGACATCAGCGATCACGCCAGAAACCTTCGCCACAATTTTGTCAACGGCCGCCAGCGCTTTCGCCTTCTGCTCATCGTGACCCTCGATCGCCTCGATCTTTGCCTTCAGCTTCGCCGCGCCCTCGTTCAACCGCGTCTCCGCCTGATTGATCAACCGGGTGGCTCGCGCGACAAACTCCGCCTTCTTCTGTGGGTCATCGCCGATCTTCTCCAAGATCCGATCGATCCGAGCCTTGATCTCAGCTGCATAGTGATCGATCCGTCGACACAGATCATCGACATGACGAAGGTAGCGCCTCAACTCGGGCAACGAAATGTCTCCGAGATCAACACCGGGCAGATCATGGAGCAGTCCAGGTATATTACGAGGAATCTCAAGCGGTGGATCAGCCAACGCCACTGGCATAACGGCTATCGAGATCCCAAGGATTAGACCCAACACTACAGCGATCAGTTTCATAGGAAACCCCTCCAATCTAATGGGAATTTTTAAATCGTCAATAAAAACATTACCACACACAGACTTAAATTCAATACACTGAAACTTCTTTTTTATAGTTAGTAACACTAATAATATTAATATTTACAACAACTTAAGTAACTAATTTTAGCTTGATCGAATGAAAACGCAGGATCACACCGAAAGCTCAGCGAGGACTTACAGGAAACGTGGAAACTTTGGCTAGACGTGTGACGTGGAGCGTGACCAACATGGACAACAAGACGGCGGCACCAAAGACGTAGACGCCGATGAGCGGCCGGACATGCACGAGCGGCTCCAACTTCGCCGCGCAAATGATCACCGCCACCAGCAGCACATCAAGCATCGACCACTTTCCCAGCACGCCGAGCCAGTGCAATACCGACTGACGTTGCGCATCGTCCAACCGGACCGCCCAGATCACCGTCAGCACCGCCAGCTTGACGACCGGAAAGACGATCGAGAAGAGGAAGATGATCGCAGCCAATAGATACTCCCGCTCATCGACCAGATTGATGACACCAGTGACCACCGAGTAGCTCGTCTTCCAAAAGATCAGCTTCTCGACCTTGAGGAGCGGCAACCCCAGCGCAACGCCAAAGACCGCAGCGGATAGTACCAGCAGCAGCGGCACGTCATACCGCCTCGGATACACCTCGTGCAACGCCTGTTTTCGGACAGTCATGACTCCTTTCTCCAGCACACAGCTATGAGCACCATAGCGTGCCACGGCACTGATAAGACACACAGCCACAGGAACGTGAAGCGCACCTCGTGAAGCGTCAAGTCCGTGAAGCGTCGTGCGTATCTCGGAAACGTCAAAACCTGAGAGCGACTTCTCACGAAACACGCTTCACGATCCACGCTTCGCGGGTGTTGCGCTTCACGCTGCACGAACGACGCTTCACGCAGCGGCCGGCGAGAACTGCGTGCGGTACAGCGCGTAGTAGTAGTCGCGACGAGCCAACAGCTCCGC
>Ga0247727_10018182_pt1 | contig 11088 bp, 4 predicted proteins | sample WisWelCaveWW1625_FD_202498 | JGI IMG/M metagenome (GOLD analysis project Ga0247727, IMG submission 202498) | Biofilm microbial communities from Wishing Well Cave, Virginia, United States - WW16-25 | ecosystem: Environmental > Aquatic > Deep subsurface > Groundwater > Cave microbial mat | place...
CCAGCGCGGCATCCACAAGCTCGAGCGGCAGCGCCAGCCGATCGGCCCACTCGGCCGGCGTCGCCGGTCCGGACGATTCCAGCCAGCCGGCCAGCACCGCCGCCGCAGCCGCTTCGGTGGATTCCGGAAGCGTGATTCCCGGCACCGGCGCGCTGGCCGGTTCCAGTCGCCCTTCGGGATGGACCATCGCCGCCATCGTGACACGCTCGGCGGCCACCCAGAACTCGCGTTCCGCCACTCGAAGAACGCCCGCGCGGTCGGATGCCGCCAGCGCGTCGAACCACTCCTGCCATTCGGGGCAGGGAGGCAGCAGCGCCAGCGTCAGCAGCGCGTCGTGCAATTCGTCGGCATCGCGCACCAGCGGCCAGGACTCCTCGGCGACTTCGCGAATCGCCTCCTCGTCCAAAGCGCCGGTCGACTCGGCCATGTCCGCGCTCAGCGTCCGCCGCAACTGGACGGCCCGCGCGCGCCGCTCCTCCAGCGGCGCATCGTCCAGGTACGCGAACGGGTTCGAGTTCAGGATTTCGTGGCCCAGTGGCGAGGGTTCGACGGTGTCCACCGCCAGCGTGCGGATCTCCCCGGCCTCAATGCCGTCCAGGATGTGCCGCAGACCCTCCAGATCCATGGCCTCGTGCAGGCAATCGCCGATGGTTTCTCGCACCAAAGGATGATCGGGAATGCGGATGTCGCCGGTGAGGTTCTCGGCGCAGGCGGCCTGGTCCGGGAACACGGCGGCCATCAGGTCGTCGGCGCGCATGCGCTGGATCGGGGGAGGCACCTTGCGGCCGCCGGCGAAGCGCAGCACCGCCAGGGCGCGGGAGCAGTTCCAGCGCCAGCGGGCGGTGAACATGGGCGACGCCAGCAGCGCCTGGGTCAGGACGTAGTCGACCGTGGTGGTCTTCACGAACCCGAAGATAATATCGAGCGGGAACGCATGCTGCTCGGTCAGCGAGATGACGATGCCGTTGTCGGTGGCCGCCGCCTGCAATTCCAGGTTGAAGGAGCGGCAGAAGCGCTTGCGCAGCGCCAGTCCCCAGGCGCGATTGATGCGCGCTCCGAACGGTGCGTGCAGAACCAGCTGCATGCCGCCGGCTTCGTCGAAAAATCGTTCGGCGACCACGCACTGTGTGGTGGGGAGCGCCGGTAGCGCGGCGCTTCCGGCGCGCACGTAGGCGGCGGCCTGCTCGGCCCCGAGGCGCTCCAGTCCGCATTCGCGCTGGAGCCATTCGACCGCGTCGGCGCGCGCGGCGATCTGCTCCCGCATTCGCGACACCGCCGCGGACAGCTCCGCCGTCCGCCCCGGCGCTTCTCCGTTCCAGAAGGGGATGGATGGAGCGGCCCCATGAGCGTCCTCGACGCGCACGCGCCCCTGCTCGATGCGGCGGATTCGCCAGGACGTGGTTCCCAACAGGAACACATCGCCGGCCATGCTCTCGATGGCGAAATCCTCGTCCAGCGTGCCGACCACCGTGCCTTCCGGCTCGGCCACCACCAGGTAGTTGGCGTTGTCGGGAATGGCTCCGCCGGAAGTGATCGCCGCCAGCCGCGCCCCGCGCCGGCCGCGAAGACGATGGTTCACGCGGTCGCGATGCAGGTAGGCGCCGCTGCGGCCGCGTGAAGTGGCTATGCCCTCCGACAGCATCTCGATGACGGCGTCAAAATCCTCGCGCGCGAGATCCCGGTACGGCGCCGCCGAGCGCACCGTGTCGAACAGGCCGTCCTCGGCCCAGTCTTCGCACGCAGCCGCCGCCACCACCTGTTGCGCCAGGATGTCGAGCGGCGCGCGCGGGATGTGGACGCGGTCGAGCTCCCCTTCCCGGATGGCGCGCACCAGGGCGGCCGACTCGATCAGCTCGTCGCGCGTGGTGGCGAAGATGCGTCCCTTGGGACAGGCGCCCACCCAGTGACCCGAGCGGCCGAATCGCTGGAGCGCCACCGCGATGGCGCGCGGCGAGCCGATCTGGCAGGCCAGGTCCACCGAGCCGATATCGATGCCGAGCTCCAGCGACGCCGTGGCCACCACCGCTTTCAGCTCGCCGTTCTTCAACCGCTGCTCGGCGTCCAGCCGCAGCGTGCGCGACAGGCTGCCGTGGTGGGGCAGCACGGCGGCGGCTCCCAGCCGCTCGCCCAGGTGATGGGCCACGCGCTCGGCCAGCCGGCGCGTATTGACGAACACCAGGGTGGTGCGATGCGCACTGATCAGCTCCGCCAGCCGGTCGTAGATCTCCGCCCACATTTCATTGGAGGCCACCGCGCCGAGCTCGTCGCGGGGCACTTCCACCGCCAGGTCCATGGGGCGGCGGTGGCCCGCCTGCACGATGCGCACCTCCTCCCCCAGCAGCCGGGCGATCTCCTCCACCGGCTTCACCGTGGCCGACAGGCCGATGCGTTGCGGCCGCGCGCCGCCGCCGGATGCCACCAGGGCGTCCAGGCGCGCCAGGCTCAGCAGCAGGTGCGATCCGCGCTTGGAGCCGGCCACGGCGTGGATCTCGTCGACGATCACCGTGCGGGTGGTCGCCAGGGCGCGGCGGCCGCTCTCGGCGGTCAGCAGGATGAACAGCGACTCCGGCGTGGTGACGAGGATGTGCGCCGGCCGATCGGCCATCTTCTGCCGCTCGTACATCTTGGTGTCGCCCGTGCGGACGGCGGCGCGGATCTCCGCCAGTTCGATTCCCTGCTTCCTCGCCAGCTCGCCGATCTGCGCCAGCGGCACTTCGAGGTTCTTGTGGATGTCGTTGCTCAGCGCCTTAAGAGGCGAGATGTAGACGACCTCGGTGCGATCCGGCAGCGGGCCGCCGCGAGCGCGCTTCACCAGCGAGTCGAGACACAGCAGGAAAGCAGCGAGCGTTTTGCCCGAGCCCGTGGGGGCGGAGATCAGAACATCGGCGCCGGAGCGGATGAGCGGCCAGCCTTCCCGCTGCGGCTCGGTGGCGGCGGTGAAATGTTGCTGGAACCAATCCTCGATCAGGGGATCGAACTGCGACATGGGGGGACGGAACTATGGTACCGCCCTAGCGAACGCCGGGGAGGTAAGCGTGCACTTTTTGCCGGTAGGCGGGGAAACTCCCCGGGAAGCGGTCGGCCAGCAATCCATCTTCGGCGCGGACGCGGATCTCGGTGCCGACTATACTCAGCACGGCCGCCGCCACCGCGGATTCCCATCGCGCCAAGCCCAGGGCCGTGGCCACGGTGAGACCCAGCAGGGCGCAATAGATCGGGTGACGCACCAGCGCATACGGTCCGGTGGTGACCAGCTCGTGATCTTCGGTGATCACGGCGCGAACGTGATAGTGCCGGCCCAGGTGCGCAACCGCCCACCACGCCAGCACGACGAAAGCCGCCGCGAGGATGAATGCCGCCGCCAACAACTGTGACGGTTCTCTCGGGGACACCCAGACCGCCACGAAACCGGCGAATTGCAGCAGTGCGCCGAAATCCGAGGCGGACGCCAGTTGCAGGCGCGGCCCGGAAGGGTTCCCGGAGGCTCGCACACGCAGGTGATTGCGCACGAAGGCGGCGATGAAGGCTACCCAACACGCCACCAGCGCCGCTACAACCAGGGCAGCCATCACACGTTCTTGATGGGCCGAACCACGCCGCCGGGCTCGTTGTAGCGCCGCCGCCGCGCGGTCCAGCGCGCCTGGCCATACTCGCCCAGGTCGACCGTGCCGCTCATGGCCGCGCCTTCCACTCTCCCGCTGAAGTCGTAACCGAGCCGCGTGCCTTCGTAGCGGTGGGAGCTGCGGAAACGGACGTCACTGCCTTCGACGGCGCCGCGGATGTCGCCGGCGAGGATATCGCCGCTGTGCGTGCCGGCCAGCTCCGCGCCTTTCTGCTCGAACACAAAACCGTGGCGCGCCTCGCCGTGGGTGAAATGCAACTCGGCTTCCCACTGACCGCTGACATCGGCTGCGGGCGCGGGATGAACGGGTGCCTCGAACTTCGGCGGCCGCGACAATACGCCGTGCAGCCGATCGGCGGCGATCTTCTCGTCGCCGGGGACCATCATGTAGGGCATGATCGTGATGGTGCTCGCCATCGATCCTCGACGATCGCCGGAGGCGCTGCCCAGCACGATGCGGGGCTCGTTGTCGTAGAGCAGTTTCTCGGCCTCCGTGCCGGTGATGCCGAGCTTGCCGCCGTCCCAGGCGATGCGCAGCCGCGGGGAGTTGTTGGAGAGGCCGTTGGGCTGAAGGACCTCGGAGCTGACGCCATCAATCGTCTTGACGCGGCGGGCGATGTGGTCCAGCCACGACTCCCACTGCTTCCATTCGGCGGCGTGATCGCGCTTCACCCACATCTCGACCGCCGCCAGCATCCCCATGATCTCCTCTTTGCCGACCTTCAGTGACCGGCCAAACGCGTGATGTGGGGCCGAATTCAGCCAGGCGGCCTGGAGGAGGCTCTTGGGACCCAGCAGCATACCGGCGCACTGCGGCCCGCGGATGCACTTGCCGCCGCTGTAGGCGACCATCGTGGCCCCGCGCTTCAGGTGAACGTTGGGAATGGTGAGCCGCTCGGCGGCAGCGTCCACCAGCACCGGGACGCCTTTCTCCTTGGCCATGGCGGCGACCGCTTCCAGGCCCAGTGGCCCGTTGTCGCCGGGCCCGGCCAGCACCATCACCATCGCTGTCTGCTTGCTGAACGCGGCGCGACATTCCTCCGGCGTGGAGACGTCGATCATCTTCACGCCGAGCATGCGGATGGCGTGGTCGTAGACGTTGCGCGAGGAGCGCGGGACGATCACTTCGTTCTTCAGACCGCGCAGGTCGGGCAGCCGTTGCATCTTTTCCGGATCGGCGCCGGCGATGCAGGCGGCGGTAGCGTGCGTGAGCGCGGCGGCGCAGCCGGCCGTGACGATGCCCCAGTCGGCGCCGGTGATCTCGGCCAGGCGCGCGCCGACGGCGGCCATCAGCTCATCCAGGTGCACGTAGTGACGTGACGCCTCGTCCATGGCGCGCTTCACCTCCGGCAGCGTTTGCGAGCCGGTGACGATGGTGAAGGTGCCCTTGCAGTTGACCAGCGGCCGAACGCCGATGGACTGGTAGATGTCGGGCCCGATGCGCAGCGAGGGAGCGGCGGATGCCGGCCGGCGTCCGGCCAGGGCCAGTAGGCCCCCAGTATTGAACAGGTCGCGGAACAGGTCGCGGCGGGAAAGCGAGGAGAGCAGTTGACGTACCATGAGCCCAGTGTAGGCCGCGCCCACCGCGGAATCAATGGACTACCCCCGTCAGTTACAGTACCAGCGCGTCAACGGGACCACGACGACGTTGCTTTCCTTGCCGGATGCGTCCAGGAGCGAGACGCTGACAGACAGTGCCCCGGTGAAGGTGATTCTGGCGTTCACCACCGTATTGGAGAAGGTGATGCGGCCATTGGTTTGTCCGGGGCGGTGGAGAAAACTGCCGGAAAATTGCGTGGTGCAACTGCCGCCGGTCGCGGTGACGACGAACTTCAGACGAGCGCTCGTGCCGGGCGTGCCGGAGTTGATGATGTCGGCATCTCCGTCGGCGAAAGTGAAAGCGCCGCTGTAGGTGGAGAGGGCCGTGGAGCCGGTCGGGTTGGTCAAACTCACATCGCCGATGACGGGCGTCGCCGAGGTTGGCGGCTGGATCGCGAAGGGCAGGGAATTCGAGGTTCCCCGCGGCGTCACCACGGCGATTTGCCGGGTCCCGATGGTGGCATTCAAGGCGACGACGATGCGCGCGGTCACCTGTGTCGCCGTGGCGACGACGTTGGTCACCGTGATAGCGGCGGCCGGAGTGAACTGAATGGCCGTCGCCCCCTCGAGGAATTCGCCGCGGATCGTGAGCGTTTCTACAGTCTGGCCGACGGCAGCACCAGTGGGCGCAACAGAGCTGATCGAAGGCCGCGTGGAGGCAGTGATGGTGAACCCCAGTGCGTTGGACCGCCCCTGCGGCGCGATCACAGCCACCTGGCGGGGCTCGGAGGCGGCCGAACCGGCAATCGCCAACTGCGCGGTCACTGAACTGGCGGTCGCGCGAACATTCGTCACCGTGATTCCATCGGGCGGCGTGAACTCGATGCCGGTCACTGATTGCAGATTCTCGCCCGTGATAGTGAACGTCGCCACGGTCTGGCCGGCCTGACCATTGTTGGGACTCAGCGTATTAATCACGGGCGGCGGCAGCGGCGGCGCCGTTCCGCCGATCAGCAGTTTCACGCTGTTGGATTTCTTGCCGTCGGCGGTGATGTCCACTTGCACCTCTCCGCGCCCGGCCAGGCGGCGCGAGAGTCGCACATTGGCCTGGTCCAGTCCGTCAAAGCCGCCCTGCGGCCCGCCGTAGAGCACCTCGGAATCGATGCCGCCCACCGTCGCCGCCATCGACCGCTGGTTGCGAAAGCCCGTGCCGAACAGCAGCAGAATCACCTGGTCGCTTTCGGGACCTGGATCGATCGGAACGAGCACGACCTTTTGCTGGATCTCGTCGTAGCGGAAGGGATTCTCAACAGTCTGCGTGCCGTCGGCGGAGACCCGCAGCGCATAGGCGGCCGCAATCCCATCGGCGGACAAGGCGAACAGGCCAGGAGCCACGGGTTCGATCAGCACCGTTCCGGAGATGCTGGAGCCATCGCCGGCGGTGATCCTGACAGTCGCTGGACCCGTTGCAACACCAGGAGGCATGAGGTAGTTCACCTGTGTGGGAGATACATAGACCAGCGCCGCATCCCGGGACACTCCGGCGCTGTCGATCACCGTAACCCGGGTGCCGCCGAGCACCGTGGGCAACGGTGTACTTTGGGGCACTTCGGTCGTTGTCGCCAGATTGGGGCCATTCGCGGTGACCAGCGAATCGGGCGCCAGCGCTCCCGCGCGGAAGCTGGCCGCCGAGACGTTGGTTAGCGTGGGCGGGGCGGGAGTATCCGAGATCTTAGCGATCACCGCATCGCGCCGCCCGCCGGCGCTCGCCGCCTGCAAAGGAGTGGCTGTGGCGAAATCCGTGGACGTGGTGGATCCGGTCACGTACTGATTTCCGGAAGCGTCGGTGGCTACTCCAAACAGGAAGTCGTCACCCGCACCCCCAAGATAGGTAGAGAGGAGCATCATGCCGCCGTCGGCGCTGTACCGGGTGAGGAATCCATCGGGGGATACATTGAACAGGCGAATGCCAAAGCCGGTGGAGACGTCCTCGGGGCGCGTCAAGGGGGTGCCCTCGCGAGTGCCGCCGCGGACCTGGCTCTGAATCGCGTTGGCAGTGGGGAAGTTGGCTGATTCGGTGGCGCCGGCGACGAGAGCGGCTCCATTGGCGTCCACGGCGACTGACCATCCTTCGTCGTAGCTGCTGCCGCCCAAGTAGGTCGAGTAGACCAGCGCCATTCCGGTGAGGTCGAACTTGGTCAGAAAGGCGTCGGCGCGTCCGCCCCCAAAGGTTGGTTGAAACGGGTTCATGGTGGGGAAATTCGTCGAGTCCGTGAAGCCGGTGACGTAGCAGTTGCCGGAGGCGTCCATGGCGACTCCATTGGCGAAATCGTCGCGCGAGCCGCCCAGGAACGTAGAGTACGTGTACGGCGCGCCGGCGGGCGGCAGCTTGGTGACGAAGACATCGTAGTTGCCCACGCGAGTGGAGCGCAGCGCGCGGAAGACCGGGAAGTTCGCTGAGTTGGTATAGCCGGCGATGCAGGCGTTGCCGGCGCCATCGACGGCGATGCCGTAGGCTTCGTCGTTGCGGCTGCCCCCGAGGAAGGTGGAATACACCAGACCCGATCCCGCCGCGTTCAGCCGGGTGACGAACCCGTCAAAGGTGCGGCCGCCGAAAGCCGCCTGCACCGGATTCATCGTCGGAAAATTCCCCGAAAACGTGTTGCCGGCGACATAGGCGTTGTTGGCGGAGTCCACGGCGATGTCCTTGCCGAAATCGTTCTCGCCGCCGCCCAGGAAGGTCGAGTAAGCCAGCATCGATCCTGAAGGGCTTAGTTTGGTGACGAAGGCGTCATAGGTTCCGCCGGAGTATGCGGTGCGAAAGGCGCCCTGAGTCGTGGGGAAGTTCCGGGATTCGGTGTCGCCGGTGACGTAGGCGCTGCCTTGCCTGTCGACCGCGATGCCGCCGGCGCGATCATCTCCACTGCCGCCCAGGTAGGTAGCGTAGGCCAGGGATCGGCCGTCGGGGTTGAGCTTGACGACGAACACGTCGCCGGCAAATTGACCTTTGCCGCCGAAGGCGCGTTGAGCAGCACCCGCTGTCGGGAAGTTGGTGGAGACCGTGTTGCCGAGAACATACGTGTTGCCTTGTCCATCCACGGCGATGTCGAGCCCCTGGTCGTCGTCGCTGCCGCCGAGATAGGTGGAAAAGCCCAGAACGGGATCGATGTAGAGAGGGCGGGAGCGATCCCAGGCTCCAAGGCGGAAACCAACGTGCTTGCCTGGCAGCAGATCAAAGGCCGCAGCAACGCGGACGCGACCGGCGGCGGTGTCCTGGAAAGCCAGGGGGGCGTGCAAGCGGAGCTCACCATGGCGGCTCGACAACAGCAGGTTCCCCTCCGGATCGATGCGCATGGATGCGGCCGGGAATGCGAGGCGGATGCGACCGGGGTCGGCCCCGGGGGCGATCGCGAAATCGAATTCCACTTGGCGTTGGTTGCCATAGTAGATCACATCGATCCCGGGGTAGATGGAACTGTATCGGACTTTGGAATAGGCGGCGACGTTGGCGCGCCACTGGCGCGGGTCGCCGAGAAAGTAATGAGTGGCGCCCGGGAGCTGATCCTCAGTGTGCGCGACGGCGCGCGGATTTGCGCCGGCGAGCCGGGCGCGAATGGCGGAGTCCCGGTGTTGGATGGTGAAGCCCGCGCGATCCAGTTGGAGCAGATAGCCGTGGCCACGGACCTGGAATTGACCGGGAGACGCTAGTGGCTCGAACCGCAGCGGGAGTTCGCCGTAGTTCCGCTGAAGTTGGGGAGATGAAGGAGCGGCGGCGAGAAGAACGGCGGCCGGGAAGAGGGCGAGGAACATCCGCACGAGCAGCATAGATTCCTCCGTATGACTTCGACGAAAGCCATCTTACTACAAATGACGGTGACGTTCCATAGAGAGGCGCGGAGGTGCTATTCTGCGGGCGGATGCTGTTGCTGATGGCGTTGCTGGCGGCGCAGGCCCCGTCGCGCCCGGCGACCGCGGAGGAGTGGAAAAAGCTGGGCGTGCAATTCGCCTCCCGCGCCGAGCATGAACTGGCGGAGGAGCCCTTTCGTGAAGCCTGCCGCCTGGCGCCGGCGGACCTCGACGCATGCTACTTCCACGGGCGCAACCTCTATGCATTGAATCGATTCGAGCCGGCATTGAAAGTATTGGAAGATCAGCTCCAGCGGCATTCGGATGGCCGAGTTTTGCTGGCCTCGGCACAGACGCTGGAGGCGTTGGGACGCGCCGCGGAATCCGAGGGCCGATTCCGGCAAGCAATCCGATCCACCCTCAAGCCACTGCGCCCTCTGGACGACCCGCGACTGCACTACGGCGTGTTCCTGATCCGTCAGGGTCGAGCCCAGGAGGCGGTGGGCGAGCTGGAACGCGCGCAACCGTCGGCCCGGGCGCTGGCTGAGAGGGGGAGGGCGCTTTCGCAGCTCGAACGTTTGGGAGACGCCGCCAGCGCGCTGGAAAAGGCGGTCGCGCTCGATCCCCGGCACTGGACAGCGCATCTGCTGCTCGGCAAGGTGTACCAGCGCCTGGGCCGCCTCGCCGAGGCGGAGCGTCACCTCAAGTTGGGGGAGCGGGGACTCTCCGCTGAGAGCCGGTGAGTTCGCCACCGTCGTTAGTAGGGCTCCCTGACGGTCGACACCTGACTTGGTTTGACGCCCTCCAGCTTCAACACGGCACCGCCGGGCCATCGAACCTCAACCAGGCGAACGGTGTTTTCAGCGCCTAGGCCGAAGTGGACCACACGGTCGCTCGAGCTGGCGTAGCCCACCGAGGTAGTCGCGTGGTTCCACTGATGGTTGACACGGATCCGGGTTCCGATTCCGTCGCGGTTGGCGCGCCTGCCTTCCAAATGAAGGACCAGCCAGTGTCCGGCGCTCGCAGTGATGTTGCGCAGCAGCACGGCACGGTCGTTGAGCCGGGAAGCGACAACATCCACGCGACCGTCGCCGTCGAAATCGGCGAAGGCGGCGCCACGGTACATGCCCGGCGGCCCAATCTCGACCGGAGCGAATGTCCCATCGCCCTGATTGACCAGCACGAGGTTGGGCTGGCGCGAGCGGCGGCTGGAGAACACTTCGGTGTTGTCGTTGACGTCGCCGTTGGCGGCGAACAGGTCCTTGAAGCCGTCGTTGTTGAAGTCGTAGGCGCCGGCGCCCCAGCCGCTGAACGCCATGGTGGCGCGTCCGATCTTGCTCGGATAGGTGACATCGGCGAACAGCCCCTTGCCCAGATTGCGGTAGAGCGGGAAGGTTTCGTTGGCGAGCGCGGTGACGAACAAGTCGGGGCGGCCGTCGTTGTCCATATCGCGGAAATCGACTCCCATGGAGGACAGCGCGCGGCCGTCGTCGTTGAACGCGACGCCGGCGGCGAGGGCGACCTCGGAGAAGCGGCCGCTGCCCTCGTTGCGAAACAGGAAGTTCGGGACGGTGTCGTTGGCGACGAAAACATCGAGATCGCCGTCCTCGTCGTAGTCGGCGAAGGCGATGCCCATGCCTTTCCCCCGGTGCGCGGCGATGCCTGAGGATTGCGAGACGTCGGTGAACGTGCCATCGCCGTTGTTGTGATAGAGCGCGTTGGGCAGCGGATCGTAGAACTTCGGATGACAGTAGGTGCGGTAGCGGCCGGCGACGTCGCCGCAGAAGGGCTCTTTGGACGGCTCCCACACGACGTAGTTGACGACGAACAGATCCAGGCGGCCGTCGTCGTCGTAGTCGAACCAGCCGGCGGCGATCGACCAGCGGCCGCCGGCAATGCCCGATCGCGCGGTGATGTCGGCGAAGGTCCCGTCACCGCGATTGCGGTAGAGAATGTTGCGGTTCACCCCGGCGATGAAAAGGTCTGCGAGGCCGTCGTTGTCGTAATCGGCGGCGGCCACGCCCATCGAGTAGCCCGCCCCGGCGACACCCGCCTTTTCGGTAACGTCCTCAAACTTCCAG
>Ga0247727_10018183_pt1 | contig 11087 bp, 11 predicted proteins | sample WisWelCaveWW1625_FD_202498 | JGI IMG/M metagenome (GOLD analysis project Ga0247727, IMG submission 202498) | Biofilm microbial communities from Wishing Well Cave, Virginia, United States - WW16-25 | ecosystem: Environmental > Aquatic > Deep subsurface > Groundwater > Cave microbial mat | place...
TTTCTTGCGCGCGCGGCGTGAGTTGTTTGGCATCCGACATGATTTTCCTCCTTGATATGGTGAACATGAAGGAAAATACGAATTTCATCCGCCAAAGAAAAGATGGGTTTCACCGAAGGGATACCTTTCATCTACAAACGTTTCATGTTCCCATTGCACTAAGCCATCAATAACTCCTACATAAACATTTTTTCCCGTTATTTTTTTGTTTATGTTGTTAAGTCCACTTATGTCCCACACGTCTTTCGCATTGATCAGATCTGTACTCGTATCTAACTCTGGATACATAATTTTTGCAGCTTCAATAAAAGTAATATTGCTATTAGAAGCTATTTCCTCTAAGTCGGCAATTTTGACCACCGCTGTTAAATACTTTACATTCAATCCCTCATGAATTCCAGTAATTTTTATTTTACGGTTTGCTTGCAAGGCTGCCCAATTCCCAGTCTTTATTAAAACTTCAACAGTAGGTTCATCAGAATTAAGATCTTTAATAGAGATATAATTTGCAAAATTCGTTAAGCGATTCTTTAATCGTTCTTTTTCACTTGCTATTTCGGCGGTGGTTTTCACCAATTTTGATTTTAGGTTGAATTCTTTTATCTCAGCAATAGGAAAAGCAAGAAAATAATCTATCTTTCTTCTTACTTCCTTATCAAGGGATCCAGAAGCTCCCGTCTTTCCTTGGGCAAAAAGATCCCCATTTTCCATCATTCCAAAAAGGAAGAGGGAAAGAGTGAAAAATCGTAAGAAACTCTTTTTCATCGTGAGATCTCCTTCAGTGTATTTCAAAAAATGAAAAATATAAGATGATGCAATTTTGCAAAGAGCAACAAAATATCATGGAATAACTTGGCCTGATGCCTATAAACTTAGAATGTCAATAATTTTGTGATCTAAAGCTTGAGAAGCTGGGATCGGTTGGTCAAAGTTGAAATCTGAGAAACCGGGAACTCATACTAAGTCCCTCCCAACAGGCCACCTCCTGGCAGCCCAATAATAAAGTGATTATCAACTTCGGCAGAAAATAACGAAGTGTTGTAGCAATGTCAAGAGATTTTTTAATTGAAAATTTCTTTTAGCATCTCGTAAACCGGCGGTAAAAGTGTTCCAGCAAGCCATTCCGGCTTGAACCAAAAACCGGGCAAAACTTTGGAATGCAGCCGGCCTTGCTCGTCCGGTTTGATTTCCATCCACTCGCCCTCTTGATTCTCATAAAATTCAACGGTGTTGCGCAGTGGATCGATGATCCAATATTCTTTGATGCCATGTTCGGCGTAGAGCACAAATTTGCGGCCGCGGTCGATCTTACGGCTGCTGCGAGAAATAACTTCGACGCACAAATCCGGTGGGCCATCAATATATTTTTCGCCCATGAGGCGCAGACGGCTCTTGCGAATGAAAAAAACATCCGGTTCCGGGCTTTGATATTTCGTCAGCCGGACGGTTGCCGTCGCGCCAAAAACTTCGCCAAGATCAAACTTTTCGGCGTAACTGCTGATCAGGTGATTTAATCGACTGACAACATGCGCATGCCGCGGTATCGCCGGTGAATCGCGAATAATTTTGCCGTCCAGCAAATCGGCTTTGACGTCTTCATCGACGATGTCGTAAAATTGATTGAACGTGACCAGCCCCGCAGCGTTGGCGCTTTGGATTGATTGTTTTTTGCGAGGCTTTTTGACAAAGTATGGCATAACAATTTTTCCGAAAGTAAATAGTTTATTTTAAGGATTATTTTTCAGCAAGAATTTCTTCCAGCGCCTGCGCCACCGGCGGCAAAGGCGAAACGGAGGTGAACCACTTTGAGTTCAACCAAAAATTCGCCAGAACGTTTGAGCGCAAGCGGCCTCGCGCGTCCGGTTTGATTTCGAACCACTCACCGTCCTGATTTTCGTAAAACTCGATGGTAAAACGCAACGGATCGACGATCCAATATTCTTTAACGCCATATTCGGCATACAGCACAAATTTGCGGCCGCGGTCGCGCTGGCGGCTGCTCTTGGAAATCACTTCGATGCAAAGATCAGGAGCGCCATCCACGTATTTTTCACCGACGACGCCCAGCCGGCTTTTGCGCACGAAAAAGATATCCGGCTCCGGGCCTTGATAGCTCGACAGCCGCACCGTCGTGGTTCCGCCATTAATCTCGCCGAGATCGAATTTTTGAACGTAAACAGTCAATACGGTGGAAAACCACATACACGTTTTGCCGTGCCTCGGTATCGCCGGGGAATCCCGAATGATTTTGCCGTCCAACAAATCGGCTTTGACGTTTTCTTCGACAATGTCATAAAACTGATCGAACGTAATCAGCCCCTTTGTGGTGACAGCTTGGCGCGCTTGCGTTTTGCGTGTTTTGGTGATGGAATATGCCATAATCATTTTTCTGAAAATGAGTTGGTTAGAGATAGGTCATTTACCCACAGATGGAATTTGAATTGAGCCAAGAATTTCCTGCAAAGTCTTCAACACCGGCGGCAAGGGATAATTGGCAAGCCATGCCGGGTTCAACCAAAAGCCGGGCAAAACTTTCGAATGAAGACGGCCTTGCTCGTCCGGTTTGATTTCAAACCACTCGCCGTCTTGATTTTCATAAAACTCAACCGCATCGCGGAGCGGATCGATAATCCAATATTCCTTGACGCCGTGTTCGGCATAAAGCACAAACTTGCGGCCGCGGTCAATCTTGCGGCTGCTCCTTGAAATCACTTCAACACAGAGATCGGGCGGACCACCCACATATTTTTCACCGATGATCCGCAGGCGGCTTTTGCGAATAAAAAACACATCCGGCTCCGGGCCCTGATATTTCGTCAGCCGCACGGTCGTCGTGGCGCCGAGCACTTCGCCGAGATCGAACCATTCGCAAAAATTGCCAATCAATCTGCCGATCCATGTTACCAGGCGCCCATGTTTAGGAATCGCCGGCGAATCCCGAATAATTTTTCCATCCAGCAAATCGGCTTTGACATTTTCTTCGACGATCTCGTAAAATTGATCGAACGTGACCAGCCCAGTGGCATTGGCGCTTTTGATAGACTTTTTTGTGCGAGTTTTTTTGAGGAGATAGGCCATTTATCCCTGAGCTCAAATGATATTTTTCCCGAGAATTTCTTGCAAGACCTTTAACACCGGCGGCAAAGGATAAGCCGCAAACCATTCGATTTTCAACCATAAACCGGGAAGAACTTTTGAGTGTACGCGGCCTTGTTCGTCCGGCTTGATTTCTGCCCATTCGCCGTCTTGATTCTCGTAAAACTCAATCGTGCACCGCATCGGGTCGATAATCCAATATTCTTTGACGCCGTGATCGGCGTAGAGCACGAATTTGCGGCCACGATCGATTTTGCGGGTGCTTTTGGAAATCACTTCGATGCAAAGGTCCGGTGGGCCGTCGATATATTTTGCGTTCACGATGCTAAAGCGATTTTTGCGGACGAAAAAGAGATCAGGTTCCGGGCCTTGATATTTCGATAGCCGAACCGTAGTCGCTCCGCCGCCAATCTTGCCGAGATCAAACATTTCAGCATAATTATGGATAAGCGTTCCAAGCCACATTATCGCAAACCCGTGTTCCGGTATCGCCGGCGAATCACGAATAATCCGGCCATCCAACAAATGGGCTTTGACGTTTTCATCGACGATCTCGTAAAATTGATCGAAAGTCACTAACCCAGCCGCATTGGCGCTTTTGATCGACGGTTTCTTGTGGGGTTTTTTTAGCAGATAGGCCATTTTGTCCTCCAGGTTGAATTTGATTCAGCCAAGATAGGAAATCAATCTGCAATTTGCAACAGAAAAATATTTATGGCTTATTAGCCGCATTGTTCTCATGCGCTTGTAGATCAAATCGTCACGTTTCTATCGCCAACCCATTTCTGATTCAGCCACATCACCAGTCCGATAATCGCGGTTAAAATTACCGAATACGCCGCGGCGGAGCCGAGATTGAATAAACGCAGCTCGGAAAAAATTCGCACCGACAACGGCTCAGTCGAATAGGTATAAAGCAAAATCGACGCGACAAATTCGCCGAGCGCGTTGACCAACGCCACCATCGCGCCGGTGGCAACGCCGGGCAAAATTAACGGCAACGTGACACGCGACATTCGTCGCCACCAGCTCGCACCGAGATTGCGCGCCGCTTCATCCAACGCCGGATCGAATTGCGCCAACGCGGCGGCAGTCGCGCGAAATTGAATCGGCAAGTGACGAATGAAATATGCGAGCGGCAAAATCATCGCCGTGCCGGCGAGAATGTTGTTGGCGGTGAACCAATGCGGCTCATTGAAAGTTGCAATCAGCGCAATAGCGATCACCGTTCCGGGAATGGCATAAGGCAACATCACGACAGTGTCAATCAATGCGGGCGCCATCCGAGAATGTTGTGTGGTTAATTTCGATTGCAACCACGCCGCGATCAAGCTCACCATCGCGCCAACTAAAGTTGCTATTGTCGACATCCAAAAGCTGTTCCAGAATGGCTGAACGAACTGCCGTTGCTGCCACAGCGTCGTGAAATTTTCGAGCGTAAATGTGTCCGGCAAAATCTGCGAGGTCCACGAGCCGTTTTTGACAAAAGCGATCATGACGAGGGTGAGCTGCGGCAGGATGAGCGCCAACATCACGCTGAGGCCGAGCAGCGCCAGCAGGGTTTTTTGCCAACGCGGCAAATTTCGGAGATTGTGCGATCTCATGACGCCTTTGGTGCCGCGGCCAAAACCGGTAATGGCTTGCCCACCCTGCAAGCGCAAAATGATGAGAAAGAGAATGGAGATGGCGGCGATGATCACGGCTTGAGTTAGCGCCATCGGCATGTCGCCATTCAGTTTTGAATTGTAAATTTCCACGGTGAGAAAACGCCAATTGCCGCCAAACAAATACGGCGCGGTGAAGCTTGCCATCGACGTCATGAACACCAAAAGCGCGGCACCGAGAATGGCCGGCAACAATTGCGGAAAAATGACGCGCCACCAAACCAACCAGCGATTGGCGCCGAGATTGCGCGCCGCTTCTTCCAAAGCCGGATCAACTGCGAGCAGGGCATTGCGAACAAACAAATAAAAGTAAACATAAAAACTATAAACATGCACCACTAAAATTGCCGGCACACCGCGCATGACGAGGGGCGCTTCCGGCAAATTAAAAAGCCATTGCAGCCAGCGCGGCAGAATGCCGGTTTCTCCCAATAAAAAATAAAATGCCAGCACGCCAACCAACGGCGGCAGCAGAATCGGCAAGGTGATGAGCACGCCAAAAAGTTTTCGTCCGGGAAAATCAAAACGCGCGAACAGAATGGCCAGCGGCACGCCAAACAGCGCTGAGAAGATGACGGTCAAAACTGAAATGTTGACGCTGCCCAGCAGCGCGCGCAAATTTGCGGCTTGCGTGAAATCGAAAAAGCGGCGATACGTCGCCAATGAAAACTCGCCATTCGCTTGCAAGCTTTCACGCACCAGCACAAAAAGAGGAAAGAGAATCGTGGTGGCGAGAATAAAAAAAAGCGGGAACAAAAGCCAATTATCAACTCGGAAGTGGCGCGGCTTCATAGGGTGATCACGGCTTTGGAGGCTGATGTTGTTCCAATCGTTGAATAAAATTTTCAGCCGTCTGCCGCCACTTCTTAAAAGCGCCATCCGGATCATTTTGGGGATAATTGCCGTCGTACCCGTACTGAATGTGAAGCGTATTGATGATGTTGCGAAACTCCTGATCAAAGGGCGAGGGGAGTAAATGGCGTAATTGTCCCCAACGCGCATTATCCGTGTTCAGATATGCCATGACAGCATAGCGCGCGGCATCGAATAAACGGTCGTACGCGACTTTATAGAATTCGCCTTTTTCGATAACATGAGTGCTTTGCTGTGCCGAAGCCAGAATGATATCTGCTGTTCCTAAAGTTAAGCGTGCACGATCAAAGGTAGGCACGGCCATATAAGCCTCCGCTTCTTTTAAGGTTTGTCCATTTCCACACAACAAATTTCCCATCAGCCGGATGCTCGCGGCGATATCTTTGCCCATCGGTTGGCCGGGTGTGCGAACGATGACATCAGCGCCGAGATCCAAATCGGCAAAAGTATCCCAGTAAAGCTCTTCATTTTCTTTCGTGCGCGTCGTCACCAAAAGATCGATGTCGCGCGCCAAATCCGGCGCGTAAACCGAAGAGCCAAATTGAATGATGTCGATGAGATCCGCATCGATTTTTCTCAACGACTCACAGAGTTGGCGGAGTTGCGCCTGTCTTTGCTGAATGTTCTTCATGCTACAATTTATTATCTCAAAAACCGAGAAGCAAGCGAAAGTTAATTGCCCGCAAAAAGACGGAAACGTTCTGGAAGGACGGAGAGGTAAACTTGCTTGTTCGTTAAATCGTGCCGCAATTCATTTTTAAATTCTTCGACCGGCACGCGCACAAAGCATGGTTGCCCGTCAATCTCGCATTGCACCAGCCAATGACTTCCGCCAAATTCGATGGATTTGATTTCGCCGGCAAGATTTCCAGCATCTTGCCCTGATGAGTTAAAATGAATTCGGCCATGCTCCGGACGAAAAGCAATTTGAACCAATGTTCCAATTGGCGCTGAGTTCGATGGCAAAACGAGCTGCCAACTTTCGCCGGCAATCGTTATTTTATTATTTTCGCGTTTGATAATTTTTCCGGATAACGTGTTGCTGGCGCCGATGAAGCTCATGACGAAAAGATTGGCCGGCGCGTGGTAAATTTCTTCGGGTGTGCCGATCTGTTGCGCCTCGCCTTTGTGCATCACGAGAATACGATCTGAGAGAGCGAGCGCTTCTTCCTGATCGTGCGTCACGTAGATCGTGGTGATTCCCAAGCGGCGCTGCAAGTTTTTTAACTCACTGCGCGTCGTGCGGCGCAATTGCGCGTCGAGATTTGACAGCGGCTCGTCGAGCAATAAAATTTTCGGCTGCACGGCGAGGGCGCGGGCGAGCGCCACGCGTTGCTGCTGCCCGCCGGAAAGCTGGGTGACGAGGCGATGCTGCAACGCGCGCATTTCGACAAGATCGAGTGCGGACGCCACGCGGCCGTTGATTTCCGATTGCGGACGTTTGCGCGCGCGCAAGCCGAATGCGACATTTTCAAAAACGGAAAGATGCGGAAACAACGCGTAATTCTGAAAGACCATGCCAGTGTTGCGATGTTCCGGCGGGAGGGAAGTGACGTTTTCGTTGTCGAAAAAAATCCGTCCGTCATCGGGCTGCTCGAAACCGGCGGCCATGCGCAGCGTGGTTGTTTTGCCGCAGCCGCTTGGCCCGAGAATGCTGAAGAACTCGCCTTCGCGAATGTCGAGCGACAACTCACGCACCGCCGGTGTGTCCCCGAAAAATTTTTTTATATTTTCAAAACGAACGCGTGCCATGGTCTGGTCATTGGCCATTGGTCATTAGTCATTGACAAACTATCACTGATCTGAACACTGACTAATGACTATTGACTACCGAGAACCTGCCTTTATTTCGAATATTTTGATCCCAATATTGCATCCAGGCGTTAGAGCTATCCGCAAAGAGCTGCCAATCCATCGGCATCGCATTATATTGCGCCGGATTGAATTCCGGGCGAATTTTCGAAAAGTCCAAATCGTTGCGGGTGGGAATACGATAATATTGTTTCGAGGCATGAATAAATGACTCCGGCGTGGTAATGAATTCATAAAATTTTCTTGCCAGTTCTGTTCGGGTTTGATTCGGCGGCTCACGTTTTACCAATGCCAATCCTTCCGGCACCATCGGCGTGCCGCTGCGAGGGACGATGTAATCAAACGGATAATTATCTTTCTCGCGCCGCAGCAAAACATCGGGCAAATTCCACGGCGCGAGATCGGCTTCGCCGCGGGCGAGCGCGATGTAAAACAGAGTTTGATCGCCGGGATAACTTTTGGTGTTGGCGTCGAGACGGCGCAGCCAGTCAAAACCGGCGGCCGGAGAATGCTGCTCGCGATAGAGCCGATAAATCATCGCAAAGAAAATCGCGCGCATTGTTCCCGACGGCAGCGGCTCGCGAATCGAAATGCGGCCGCGCCATTTCGGATCGAGAAGCTCATCCCAATCCCGCGGCGCATTTTCTTTTGAGATTTTTTGTGAATTAAACATGATCACTTCCGGCGTCAAATACGTGCCGTGCCAGCGATCTTGCATATCGTGATAACTCGAATCAATTTGTTCGGCCCAGGTGGGGCGATAAGGTTCAAGCAGATTTTCGGCAGCGGCTTGCATGAACAAGGGCGACGGCGCGCCCCACCAAATGTCGGCTTGCGGATTGGCTTTTTCCGAGCGTAAGCGATCGAGCACATTTTGCGAGCCCATATCGAGCCATTCAACATTGACGCCGGGATGAGCTTGCTCGAAGCGCGAAGCAAAATCTTCCAGCAGCTCTTTGCCGTGCGGTGAATAGATGATGATTCGTTGTTGCTGGTCGCCGCACGCTGAACAAAACAGACAGAAACTCAGCAAAAGCAAAAAGCCTCGACTCGTTTTATTCGAATTCGAGGCACGGATCAAGACTTTTGGAATTTTTGCGTGAAAAAAAATTTTTAAGTTAATCACGATCACTTTGGAGTTTGGAGTAAATGACTAATTGAATCGAGTTTTGTTTAATGAATTAAAAGCAGTCATTGTCTCATCCAACCGCGCCTCGCCGTTCGCCGCGCAAATGCTCGCGGGCAATCTCCGCCCATTCGCCCTTCGGATCCACCTCGAGATATTTTTGCCAAATGCTTTTGGCTTTGCCCACGAGCCCGAGCCGTTCATAAACCAACGCGAGATTGAATAACGCCGGCTCATACTCCGAATACAGCTCCAGCGCTCTATGATAGGACTTGATGGATTTGTCCAACTCCGCGGCTTCGTCGTAAAGATTGCCGAGATTGTAATAAATGGTGTGATTGTTCGGATCAAGCTGCACGGCGCGTTCGAGCAGTTGCCGGCCGCGCTCGAACGCGCGTTTGGTGTAATAAATATTGGCGAGATTGATCATCGCTTCGACGTAATTGGGATTTTGCGTGAGCGCATTTTCGTACGCTTCAATGGCTTTATCGTGCGTTTCCTGGTTGGTGTCATATTCATAGCCCAGCGCGTACCATTCCTCGGCGGTGCGCTCGACCTGTTGCGGAGTGATGTGCATCGACAGGATTTGTCCGCGCGGCTTGAATTCTTCGAAGCTCAACGGAATTTGCGGAGAGGGAGATTGCGCTTCCGCCAATCGCGCCGCAATTTTGCGCAGAGGAAAACCTTGATTCAGCAGCTCGTTAATCCGGCGAAAGATCAATAAATCTTTGAATTGATAATATTGATGCGCGTTGGTTTTGACGGCGGGCTTGAACAAGCCCCAGCGCGCAAAATACTTCACCAAATCCGGGCGAATCTTTGGAAAAACGCTTTGCACACGTTCAAGTGAATAATATTTCTCTTCAAGTTTTATCCGACTCACAACGCCAGCCATTTCCAAAAACTCGGCCTCGGAAATAATTCGGATCTGCCCGCCATCGGAATTGATTTCTTCGGCGCGTTTGAGTTTGTTGCTTTTGACGATTTCTTTGAGATAACCTTCGTCGCCGATAACCAACGTCGTTACATTTTGGCTCACGCGCGGCGGCGTCATTCCGCCCAATTGGCGAACCAACTCTTGTGCTTCGCTGCGCTGAAAGGAGGCCAGCTTGCCGGTGAAAACAACCGATTGGTTGGCAAAGGCGGAAAGTTTTTCAGAAGCAGGCGGTGTCATTGCAGCGGACATCTGATGAAAAAATTATTCGAAGTTGTGAATATAGAATAGAACGAAATTTGAATAATGCAAGATTGTTTTCAATTTGCCAGTCACTGCTTACCGCAAAATAAACCCATTTCGCAGCGGATCATTCGGATCGACGAGCAGCTCATTTCGCCCCATGATATAAGCCGTGCCGGTGACTTTGGGAATGACGGCGTCATACGGCCCGAACTTTGTCGTTTCCACTACTTCGCCGGTGAAGCAAGTGCCGAGAATGCTTTCAACCACAATCGGCTCGTTCATTTTAATTTCGCCGCGCGCATAATGGAGCGCAACCCGCGCGCTCACGCCGGTTCCAGTGGGAGAACGATCAACTTCGCTGTCGGCAAAAATGCAAACGTTGCGGCTGTGATTTTTTGAATCATGAGGTGGGCCAACGATGATCGTTCCGTAAAGAAATCCCAAATCTTTTTCAAACGGATGGTGAATCGGCGAATTGACCATCACTGCAAGTTTGATGCGCATGCCGATATCGATGAGTTGGCGAAAATTTTTCGCAGTCAGATCAATGCCGATTTCTTCGGCGCGGCAGAAGGCATAAAAAGCGCCGCCAAAGGCAACATCATAGCGCAGCCAGCCCATGCCGGGAACATGAACGATTTGATCGAGCGCATAAACGAACGAAGGAACATTGTGGAAGGAAACTTCAACGACTCGACCATTCTCGCGGCGAGCGAAAACGGTGACGCGACCGGCCGGCGTATCCATTCGAATAATGGGATGATCTTCGGTAAACGCAACCATTCCCGTATCCAACACAACTTTCGCCAGGCCAATCACACCATGACCGCACATCGTGCTGAAGCCTTCATTATGCAAAAAGAGCACGCCGAGCGTGCCATCGGGCGTTACCGGTTCCGTGACGATGCAGCCATACATATCTGCATGGCCGCGCGGTTCCCACATCAATGCAGTGCGCAAATGATTAAGATGCTCTCGAGCATAACGGCGTTTTTCCAACATGGTTGCGCCGGGAATAGGAGGGAAGCCATCGACGATAACGCGCAACGGTTCGCCGGCGGTGTGCGCCTCAATCGCGGTGATCTTGAGCCAATCCCTGGGTGGATTCCAGTTGAAAGACATAAAAACTTTCACACCGAGACGCAAGGCCGCCACGTTAACGCAAAGAAAACCTTGGCGTGTTCTCTGCGGCTTTGCGTGAGTTTTTTAAATCACCTCAATCTTTGAGCACGAATGTGACTTTCATGGTGACGCGATATTCGGCAATCTTGCCGTTGTCGATAATCACTTTTTGCTCTTTAATCCAGGCGCCTTTGACGTTTTGCAAAGTTTTGTT
>Ga0247727_10018184_pt1 | contig 11087 bp, 3 predicted proteins | sample WisWelCaveWW1625_FD_202498 | JGI IMG/M metagenome (GOLD analysis project Ga0247727, IMG submission 202498) | Biofilm microbial communities from Wishing Well Cave, Virginia, United States - WW16-25 | ecosystem: Environmental > Aquatic > Deep subsurface > Groundwater > Cave microbial mat | place...
CCTTTCTTTGATTTAGAAAGATTGCTCACTTTCACCGTAACTTTTGTAACGCCCATAAGAGTAAAATTAATTTGTACAAAACTACCGAATTCAAATTGCGCGTTTTTGTAGCAGTAAGTCAATAAAGAAAAACCCTAAGTTTTTTCCACGAAAAAATAAAACCACAAGAAAGAAATCGCCAGCAGTCCGAAATAAATGGCGGCAAGCAACGGATTATAAATTGTTATTGCCACCAGTGAAAACACAGCGATGATAAGCGCGACAGCAGGGAAGAAAGGATAAAAGGGAACTTTAAAAGGCCGCGGCATCTCCGGTTCTTTTTTACGCAAAGCGAATAACGCAATCATCGAGATGATGTAAAGCGAAAGCGCTCCGAAGCAGGCGATGGTGATGATCTCCCACGTTTTGCCCGTGAGCAATGCAATGATTCCGATTGCCATGTTTACAAGCAGCGCAACGGCAGGCGTTTGAAAGCGTGAATGAACTTTTCCCAATGCGGCAGGCGCATAGCCGAATCTTCCGAATTCGAATGTAGAACGTCCCGCAGCGAGGATGATGCCGTGAAAAGAAGCAACCAATCCGAACAAGCCCACCGTGGTGACGAGGTGATAAAGGAAATGATTTCTGCCATACACATGATTCAGCGCGAGCGGCAAAGGCGAATCCGAAGGGTCAGCGCCCGGTTCAGGATAAACAACATTTTCCCAGCCCGCAACGCCCACCGCGCCAAGAAAAGTGAGGATGCACAACACGATGAGAGTCGCCAGCGCAGAACCAAATCCAATGAGAATATTTCGTTGCGGGTTCACCGTTTCTTCCGCCACATTCGCCACGCCTTCAATTGCAAGAAAAAACCACACGGCAAACGGGATGGCGGCAAAAGCTCCTGCTAACCCGTTTGGCAAGGCATTGTGCTGAAGATGTTCCAGCTTCACATGCGGTAGCGTAGCTCCGGCAAAAATTAACAACTCCATCACTGCCAGAGCAGTAATCAGCAATTCAAAAATCGCAGCGGCACGCACCCCGTAAATATTCAGCGCAGTGAAAAGCAGGTAAGCTGTAATCGCTACACTGAGAATAGAAACTTCCGGGAAAAGATTTTTGAAATACGCCCCGATTGCAAACGCAATGGCAGGCGGTGCGAAAATGAATTCGATATTCTGCGCCATGCCTCCGATGAATCCCCATCGTTTACCCAATGCGCGTGTCGCATAATCGAACGCTCCGCCCGCCTTCGGAATGGCACATGCGAGTTCGGTGTATCCGAAGGTGAAGGTGATGTACATTATTATAATGAAGAAAGTCGCAATGGCGAGACCGAGTGTGCCGCCTTTTTCCAAACCGAGATTCCAGCCGAAATACATTCCTGAAATCACATAGCCCACGCCCAATCCCCAAAGCATCAGCGGACCGAGGGTGCGCTTGAGTTCTGTTTTTTCGGGTGGTATGTTCATCGAATGGCGGACAAAATAATAAAAGTTGCGGACGATGCGGGACGGTTAAAGGCATTCTCTGAAAAGATTTTTCGGACAAACGGCTTAAAATGTTCTTTTTTATTGGGAGGATTACTTTGAAGTTAGTAGTGGTGTAAATTTTTTTAGGAACCGGGAATTAAAAAACGTTAGTCATGAAAACAAAAATCCTCCCCTCGGCTACGACTCATTTTGACAATCGAAACATTATGCCTATATTTAGAACAACTGAAATGATTTTAGCTTTTCTTTCCGGGCTAAAGTTTCTGTGGCTAAATCCTCAACTGATGTTAACCAGAAGCCACATGCTCAAGTCGTTCCTGATTTCTTCCATCGCTATTTATGTCCAGTCAAGTTTAGCTCGTCCGCCTAATGACGATTGCAGTTCAGCAATGGAAATTGCGGTTCCCAACGCAGGGTTTGGGTTGGGAACATTTATCACTACTCCGGTAGCATTAACCACCGCGACCATTGAAGCCGGAGAATATTTTTATCCCATCATTACCAACAATCAAAAATCGGTTTGGTTTTATTTCACCGTTGCTACAACAAGGAGAGTTGACATTAAGCTTGCTCAGGTAAGCGGGCTGCCTTCTGCATTTATCGGGATGACCGTTTACGAAAACTACTCATGCCCGCCATTTCCAGGGACAAGCAGTGTTTTGCCTGACCTTACGCGAAATGATATCGGCTCAAAGTTCAAAGGTTGTTTGACGCCAGGAACCTACTATATCCAGGTGAGCGCGAATAATTATAATTTCCTCGACAGCGTTTATCTCGAAATTGATATTGACAGGTCTTCCTTTAACAATGATTATGACCTCGCTGCTGCTGCCTATGATTTCCAAACGGTCTCCACGCTGGAAGTATTTGTTGATTATACTGTAGGATGTCAATCCATTGATGATACTACCGAAAGTTTTTGCCCCGCTTTATCCAACTACAGGAATTACACTCAATCCACGTGGCACACTTTCACCACCGATAATTATGTGGATTACATTGCCGTGCTTGTCGAACCCTCCGGATTCTTGCCTTTTACTTCCGCAACGGTTGGATACCGGCTATATGAAGGCGATGTAAGCATCAGCCTTGTATCATCGCTGAACCTTATAGACGGGTGCTCCGCTCTCACTTATCCATACGGAAATATCAAACAATACATTTGCACACTTCAGCCAAATACTACTTACTCGGTGCAGTTGCTTTTTCATAAGAATTTCAATGAGGACGTAAAGGTGAAAATCAGGCAATTGGGAGATGGGCCCACGCAAGCGCCTGTTCCGGAAATCGGCTCAATGGCTGCGACCAACCGTTTAGGTATCCTCGTTCCGGCATCAGCGGGAAATAATTATTATGTGCATGATAACTTAGGCTGCAATGCCCGTCTGACGGAACCTTCAGTTCAATGCGGCACTGCAAATGTTCCGGGAATTGCAGGGTTTGGAACGGACCTCGCTACCTGGGTCAGCTTCGAATTAGACCAATTTGCAAATGTGACCATATCTGCCAACCAGCCGGGAATCTTTTCCAACTCCGGTATTCAACTGAGAGTTTATAACGAGGAGATTACCAATGATTGCAACGATATTGACGCGGGCAGCTTGTTCAGCGCAGGCTACAATTATATTTCGAGTTTTTGCATGCCTCCCGGGAAGTACAGCCTTCAAGTGTTGGGAAGAAGCGAGATACCCAATGGGGTGTGGAACCATTATTACTCCAACTTCGGCAGACCGGTGGACGTGACCATCCAGGTTACTACGATGAGGCAATCCAATCTCTTTAACCTTTCAGCGCCCGGGATGTACAACCAGATAAATTCCATGCAGCCACTTTCCAATGGAGTTACTTATACTTCGGTCGTTGACATGTTCGGGTGCGATTCCACCGTGCTGCCTCCGGGCGTCACAGCGTGTAACTACTACATTACAAAGGGCATGTACAGAATCCTGTCTGTTGGCGATTCCAATAACAGCGCGATTCCCGACAGCGGAGTCCTGACCATTTCAGACATTAATATTGGTCCATCATACAGTTCTCCCAAAGGGTATCACCTATTTTACCAGGGAAATGCAAATGACCTCGCAATCGCGCAAAATGCCTTTGTGCACGACAGCACATTAACTGGACTGACGCCTTTTTCAGGATGTATCTCCGTCAATACAGTTACGCAAACAAGTTATTCTTACACTACCTCCCGGTTTTGCATTACCGAAGGCGACTACACATTCGCTACGTTTGGCGGGTATAATCAAATCAACGAACCCCACAGTCCCAAATTCACTTTCAGGGCAGATAATCAAACCATTCACAACAGCCCGGCAAATGCGGAAAACCTTGGCGCCATTTCGCTGGCAAGACCTTCTGTTACATCCGCCATTGATTATTTTTCATGCAAGGACAATCCTTTTAATCTTCCCGGTTATCCCTGCTTTGGAAATTATCCGAAAGTAATTTACCGCGAATTTTATCTGCAGGATACTTCCGCGTTTAATATCACTGTAAACTTCGCTGGCACACTCGGGATATTGAGCGGGCAAATCAGCGTGGCAGGCGCATCGGGCGTGACTGCAATAAGCAACTCCAATCCCTGTGATGTATTAACCTGTACGGGCGCATGTCATCAATTACCTCCCGGATGGTACACGGTGCTTGCATTGGGAAGTGGTCCTAACTATACAAACAATCCATTGTACACCAGCACTCGCGGAGGTGTAGCGGGTGATTCTAACCGCATCACCATTAGTCTTGCAACTTATATTGAGCCTAAATACAACCGACCCTATAAAGCATGTTACAGAAGCGTGTGGTGGGGACCCAATACCAACACTGCAAATTATCCCGACAATGACCGGGTTCACACGTTGTGCACGGAGACTTTCGCATGTGATGCAGATACTCCGTTCAGCCTTCATCCGATTATCGGCTGTCCTCCACCATCTACTTTTAATCGCACTGCCTATTATGTGTTTTCATTGACGCAGCCGTCTTTCGTGATAATAGATAACATCGCAGGTTCGCACGTGTCAAATGTATTTGGCTTTGACGTCAGGACGGATTCCGTCAGGATGATTACCGAACCGCCTGTCCAGCCTTGCTTCAGCGGGGACGGATTCATACAGCTATGCAACCTCCAGCCCGGCTTTTATACACTGGTTGTTTTTGCGAGCGACTACCACATGTTTCGAAACCTCACTCCCCGGATTTATATTGACAGCGTGGGCATTTCAAAATACGACCACGCCATCAATGCCTATGACTTCGGGGTGCTCAATGCAAACAATAATTGGTACAATGGAGCGAATCATTTAGCGTTTCTGCCGGGTATTGCGCCAAGCAATGATTTTTTCTTTTGCTCCACAGGGGCGCGGCAAACTGACCCTGATGTCAATACCTGTTACAGCAATCAGATTAATTATGACTGGGCGTATAATGCAAATGTTTATCCGTTTCATTCCAGCTATCCGTTGTTTTATAGTGGCAATCTCCTGCGTCAGCCGAGGCGTAATCTCTGGTACAGTTTCGTGCTGGATAAAAAAGGGACCTGTTCGGTTAAGGTTGATAACAAGACTCCCAACAGAACCCTGCAATATCCTTTTGCGGTTTTCAGAAGCAATGGAGGAATAGATTCAACTTACGCGCAGGGGCTTTCATTTGTCATGACAAATAAAGTAAGCGGTTACAATCAATGCAATTATCTGAACTCTATCTCTTTTTCCACCTGTGATATTGACGCCCCGACCAGGTTTTATGTAATTATTGATAACCCCTCGTACAGCAGTATGCGCCCAAACAGCCAGTTGGAAGTTTCAATCAGGCACGACAGCATCCCGGTAAGATATGACCATTGTTATACTGCCAATGTCATTAATGGATTGAACCAGGTTTATCCGCCTTATGCGGATTCTCTTTTGACTTATGGTGAATACGAAGCAGACCCTGGCAGTTTTCTATGCGCCACTGCTGACGCCCCTGACCATACTTTCGGAAGATGCGGTTACTACAATTACTATTCAACCACTTTATGGTACAGATTTGAAACCGCCACAGCCGGGACGATAATGGTGAGCTTTGAAGTGAATGGCGCAACAAGGAGATACCACTCAGCGGACATCATGCTGCTGAGAGATAATGATATTTCCGTCAATAATTGCGGCTCCTCTGGTTTGACCAGAGTATCTCTTGATTCGGTTATTGCCAATGGACACACTTGGGGTGAGGGTTGCTTCGCTCCCGGTGTTTATTACATTATGCTGACGGGATGCAATTACACTACTGAGAATCTTGCCCCCGTGATTAAGCTGTTGCCGGTAGTGGGAGACTTTTGCAGTAATCCCATGGTTGTTCCCGTGAATGGAATCGGAACGGTTAATTCAAGCGTTGCCGTTGATTGCCATACGATGACACCGGATTTTGGCGAGGATGGCTCTAATTTATTATGTATGGCGGGTCCTTCGGGATTCAAATCAAGCTGGTTCAGGATTGATTTAACCGGCTCTGAAAAGTATGACCTCGCATTCCATTTGGATGGAACGGTCAATCGCCTGCCGGTATATTACAGGGTGCTTTACGGGAATTGCAGCTCGATGAGCGTGGACGCATCCTCCTGCAGCTCGCTCCATAATGGTTTTACACTCGAGTGCCTTTACGAGGGAAGCTACTACGTTCAGGTATTTTCACTTGTGAGCGCTTTGGGAGATATTGACCTGCATATCACTTCCACCCAAAACACGAATACCACCTGCAATCCCATCACACCTGATTTTTACTTCTCAACGGATTGCCTGACTGATACCGTTTTCTTTACAAATTATTCCGCAGGAGCCAACCTTACCTACGAATGGACTTTCGGTCCTTCCAATGTTCAATCGAGCTTGGTGAATCCTTATTTCATTTATCAGCGACAAAACACCCTTCAAACTGTAGAAGTGAATTTGAGGGCTATTGATACGGTTCACGGCATAGACCGCGATACGACCATGTTCATTGGCATTTATCCTTCGATGGTAAATATTTTGGAAAATGACACCATGCTTTGCCCCGGTAACTCCTTAACACTTACCACCTACCCCGGGGGAACATTTACATGGCAGAACGGCTCAACAAACAATAGCTTTCTTGTTGTTGATTCGGGATTGTATTGGGCGAGCGACCCCCTTGGATGCGCGGATTCTGTAGTTGTAGATTATACCGTTGCACCGGTTGTTAACTTAGGCGATTACTCATTTTGCGCGGGTGACAGCCGGACATTGGATGCCGGAAACCCGGGAGCAAGTTACGTTTGGTCAACAGGCGACAGCAGCCAGAGCATCCTTGTCAGTTCCTCCGATTTATACCGCGTAAGCGTCACCGATTCGTTCGGTTGCAGCAGTGCGGGGAACAGTATTGTTGCCATTCATCCGCTTCCCGTTGCCGATGCAGGGACCGACCAAACCATTTGCTTTGGAGAAAACATTGTATTGGTGGCAACAGGAGGTGATTTTTACCGTTGGTCTGATTCTTCCAATTCTTCCTCCATCATTGTCAGCCTTGATTCCACCGCAGATTTTAGTGTGACGGTTACCGATTCGTATGGCTGCTCGGCAAATGACAGCGTCAATGTCGCAGTAAATTATCATTCTCATGCTATTGCAAATGCAATGGTGTGCGAAGGAGAAAGCTACTTTGCCGGAGGGCAGAATCAATTTTCATCAGGAACCTATCGCGACACCATCTTATCTGCTAATGGCTGTGACAGTATTGTCACTACCAACCTAACCGTTCTTGATACAGCAAATACTCTTATTGATACAAGTGTTTGCAACGGCACAAGTATTTATGCCGGAGGAGGTCTTCAAGACGTTACAGGAATTTATTACGACATGTTAACGACACGGAACGGCTGCGACAGCATCGTCACCACCCGCCTGACCGTCTTACAACATTCTTACAATACAATTGACATGCGGATTTGCCAGGGAGATAGCATCTATGCCGGAGGAAGATTTCAAACCATTACTGGAGTTTATTACGACACGCTAACCGCTCAGAACACCTGCGACAGTATCATCACCACTTACCTCACTGTCTTGCAACATTCTTACACAGCAATTGACGCAGAGATTTGCGATGGGGAGAGCTTTTATGCCGCAGGAGAATGGAAAACAATCACCGGCATTTATTATGACACGTTATCAGCAAGCAATAGCTGTGACAGTATCATCACTACCAATCTATCTGTCCTGCAACATTCTTACACAACCATTGACATGGAGATTTGTGATGGAGAAAGTATTTATGCCGGTGGAAGGTTGCAAACAACCACAGGCATCTATTATGACACGTTACCGGCAGGTAATAGCTGTGACAGCATTATCACCACGAACTTAACTGTATTGAATCGCCTTAGCGCAACCATTGATACTCATATTTGCAGCGGGCAAAGTATTTATGCGGGAGGCGGGCTTCAAACCACCGCTGGGATTTATCAAGACACACTCATCGCTTCAAGTAGTTGCGACAGCTTCATCACCACTACTCTTTCTGTTGACCCGGTTCCAATTGGTAGCATCACAGCCATAAAAACAATCCTCTGCAGCGGAGAAACAGATAACTTAACTGCAAGCGGTGGCACACATTATCTATGGAGTACCAATGATACCACTGCTACAATCATAGTAACGCCTTCTTCCAATAGCCTGTACTCGGTTGAAATTTCAGCGGGCGCTTGTACGGTAAATGATTCAATAATCATTTTTGTCAATCCGCTGCCTGTGGTGATTTTATCTCACGATACTGCTGTATGCGCAGGGGAAAGCGTTGACTTATCTGTAAGCGGTGGGCTTTACTACCAGTGGAGCACCAGCGCCACTTCTCAGGTCATTACTGTTTCTTTGACTGGAACTTATTTCGTTTCGGTGACTGGCGTGAACGGCTGCGTGAAAATTGACAGCGTACTGCTTTTTAATCATCCTCTCATGGCTCTTTCGGGAACGTCAGAAAATCCCCGTTGCGCGGGCGCGAGTGATGGAATTGCATCAGTGAGCGTGACAGGCGGCACATCTCCCTTCAGCTATCGTTGGTCAAACGCCTCCCAACTTCAAAGTTTGAATGGATTAACGGCAGGACAATACTCAGTGACGGTTTCCGATACTCATGATTGCAGTGAGACCATTGCGTTTTCATTGATTGACCCTGCAAGTCTTTTGGTTCAGGGTGAGTCATCAGATATTACTTGTTATGGTCATGCTGACGGCTTGCTCACTGTTACCGCTTCGGGGGGAACACCCGGATACTTGTACAGCATTGACGGAGGCATCTCATTCCACAGTTTCAATGTTTTCAGCGACCTGGAGGAAGGAGAATACACGGTAGTGGCAAAGGACAGTAATAACTGCATCGCTACGATGGCGCAATCATTTTACATCACCGAGCCTGCCGCGATTACGATTGATTTAATTCCCGACAGGTCAGAGTTGCTATTCGGGCAATCCATAGAATTGGCAACTATTGTTTCCGGCAATGCGGTGCAGCCGTTTGTTTTCGTCTGGACACCGGTTAATGGGTTGGAATGCACTGCTTGTCCCCATACACTCGCCACTCCCCTGCAAACCACCACCTATCTGGTTGAATTAAAGGATTACACCGGCTGCAAAGCGGAGGACTCGGTTTTGGTGCTCGTCAATGATGAGGATAAGATATTGTACATACCGAATACCTTCACCCCGAATGGCGATGGCATCAACGATGAGTTTAAAGTATATGCCAGAGGCGTTAAAAGCGCGGTATTGAAAATATTCGACCGGTGGGGTGAAAAATTATTTGAGACCAATGACATTAACATCGGATGGGACGGCACATTCAGGGGACAGCCAATGAATCCGGGAGTCTATGTGTTCACGGCAGATTTGGAGTTTCTCGATGATACCAATAAAAGGAATAAAGGAAGCGTCACTTTGATAAGATAGGATGGATTAAAAAATTGCGTCATGCCGGATGACGGCTCTGCGGCATTCCGGCATCTCCTGAAATAACAAGTGTCTTTCTTTCAATTCAACTCCGCTATGCAGGGCGGCATGACATTTCTATATTTGCATCATGGCTAACAACGTTTTCGGAGAACCGCTTATCGCGTGCAGCACACAGCCGCTCACCGGATTTTACCGTGACGGCTGCTGCAACACGGGCGATGATGATGCAGGCGTGCATACGGTGTGCATTGTGGCGACTGAAGAATTTTTGGAATTCTCTTATGAAAAAGGAAACGACCTCATCACCCCGCGACCGCATCTGAGCTTTCCCGGACTGAAGCCGGGCGACCACTGGTGCCTGTGCGCGAGCCGCTGGGCGGAAGCCTGTAAGGCGGGCAAAGCTCCCAAAGTGGTACTGGAAGCCACTCACGAGCGCATGTTGGATTTTGTTGAGCTGGACGAGTTGATTAAATACGCAGTGAAGGAAGTACAGGAAAATAGCTAAACAGCACTCTGACAGACGTTTATTTCTCTTAACTTCATATTCTCAAAAAATTCGAGTCATGGAAGCAACCGCACAAGTCAAAACTGCAAACAGGCTGCAACTCAGCGCTAACACTCCCGTCAGCGAAATCACCCGCCTCTTTAATCTTCAGCAGCAAAACAAGCAGCACGTGAAGAACACGACTGCCAAGGAAAGAAAGGCAAAGCTGAAGGCGCTGAAAAATGCGGTGCTGGAAAGAAGAGAAGCTATCATGCAGGCAGTGAATGAAGATTTTAGAAAACCCTCCGCAGAAACCGAGCTGACGGAGATTGCCCCCGTGATTGTGGAAATAAAACATATCCTCGCCAACCTTGACGAGTGGATGCGTCCTCAATCGGTGGAAACGCCTCTTTCATTGTTCGGCACGAGTTCAAAGCTGATATACGAGCCCCGTGGTTGCATCTTATCAATTGTCGCCTGGAACAACCCGCTTCAATTCGCTTTTCTCCAGATAGCTTCAGGCGTGGCATCCGGAAATTGCATGATTGTCAAGCCGTCAGAATACACTCCGAACACTTCGGTAATCGTAAGGGAAATAGTGAAAGCCGTATTCAATGAAAATGAAGTGGCGGTGGTTGAAGGCGATTATACCGTTTCACAGGAATTACTGAAACTGAAATTCGACCACTTCTCTTTTATTGGCAGCCCTAACGTAGGGAGATTAGTGATGAAGGCTGCCGCGGAGCATCTTGCCTCCGTCACGCTGGAACTGGGAGGAAAGTCGCCCGCTATTGTTGATGAAACTGCAAACATAAAGACCAGCGCCAAGCGGATTGCGTGGGGAAAGTTTATTAATGGCGGTCAGAATTGCATCGCGCCCGACTATGTGCTGGCGCATGAATCCAAATACAACGAGCTGATTGAACAGCTTAAAAAGAACATCGGGAAATTATACGGTCACTCCGATGAAGCCATAAAACAAAGTCCGGATTACTGCCGCATCATTAACGGACGCCACCAGGCGCGCATCAAAAAACTGATTGAAGACGCCATCGAGAGAGGAGCCAACGTGGCGACCGGCTGCAAGATTGATGATTCGGAAAATTATATCTCACCCACGATTCTCACGGATGTTTCGCCCGACTCGGAAATCATGCGCGAAGAAATATTCGGACCGGTGCT
>Ga0247727_10018185_pt1 | contig 11087 bp, 13 predicted proteins | sample WisWelCaveWW1625_FD_202498 | JGI IMG/M metagenome (GOLD analysis project Ga0247727, IMG submission 202498) | Biofilm microbial communities from Wishing Well Cave, Virginia, United States - WW16-25 | ecosystem: Environmental > Aquatic > Deep subsurface > Groundwater > Cave microbial mat | place...
TTCTGTAGGAGCAAACTACAGATCTGCATGTAGAGCGGGGACGAAAGCTGGTTTCATTGCGAAGCTTGCTATAGCAGAGGAAGAGGCTGACGAGACCCAATACTGGCTTGAGATGCTACATGAACTTCGCCTGATTGACCTGGATAAGTTTCTTAAGCTTCGTCAAGAAGCAGATGAGCTTATTGCGATCCTGGCGGCATCAGGAAAGACTGCAAAGGCAAACTCAAGAAAGCGCCAAGGGGTTTAACAAAAATCAGCAATCCCCATTCCCCAATCGGCATTGTGTCGCCCCCATCGTCTAGAGGCCTAGGACACGAGCTTTTCAAGCTTGGAACACCGGTTCGAATCCGGTTGGGGGCACACTCGAAAGGTGTGTTCTTTCGTTTTCGAGTAGTTCCTCGACGATTTTTCCTGCCACTTTTGGAATCTTCAGTATCGAGCATTTGGCGATCCTTCGCTCCCTGTCTATGACAATCTGGTCTACAAACTGCCGGATCATGCTCTTTCGTTCGCTGATGGGTGCTTTTTCAAATTTTGTCTGGAAATCGCGGACAAATTCAGCAGCTTTCTGCGTCGTTGCATCCACCTCCTTCCGAGTAGGATCAAGAAGGGTTTTCTGTTTCAACTTCAATTCGAAGCTTGCCTTCTGGTCTTGCAGCCCGGTAATACGGTTGGCAATCTCGTCGAGCTTTATTCCTTTTTCGGCAAGAGTGATCAGAGAAGAGATTTGATTACCTAACTTTAGGACCGCTGTCTGGATCTCTTCGATTTCCTCCCGTGGGACACCGGTTCTGTTCCGCAGGTAGTCGTCGATCATCGTTTGAAACTTCGTTGTAATCGTTGATGGAATTAGCCTGTCCTTGATTGCATGCAGCAGGTCTCCTTCGAACCTATCAGCGTCAATTGTCATGAAGCTGCAGACAGCCGGTCCCTTGCTCGCATATCCACTATCGCTGTAGGTTCTCCGTGTCTTACGCTTGCCGGGAGTTCCGATTGTCTGCGACTTACCGGCAAAACTAAAGCCACAATGAGAACACCTTATGAGCCCTGAAAGCAAGTAGGGACTGTCAAATCTTGTTATCGCCAGCCGTCCATTCTCCGAATGCTTCTGCAATGGGTTCGCCGCGTTCCACTGGTCTGGTGTCACAAGGGCGGGATGTGAGTCTTCAATGATAATCCATTGAGCCTTATCCTTGACCCAATACCGTGGCGCGAACTTCCCAATCCCTCTTTTCTTCAGACGATTGTAGACCCTCGCTCCCATATACGTTGGGTTTCTGATGATCGTACCTACAGTTGCGCCCGACCACTTCTGGTCTCTTCGTTGCCACTTCCCCCTTTGGGGGCAGGGAATTCCTTCTGAGTTGAACAGCTTAGCGATCTTTACATATCCATACTTGTAGCGTACCCGCAGCTCAAATATGCGCCTCACGATTTCGCTCTCATGCGGGTCCCCGGGTTCCCAGACAACATACTCTTCCTTCGGTCGGATTTGCTCAGAGATGGGCAATCCTTTGTCGTTCAGCATTGGCTCTCCGGCTTTGTCGCGGACAACATTCAACAGTCGCCTCTCGCCAGTGAACCGATTGACTGCAACCCTCCGATAGCCAAAAGGGGCCGTCCCTCCACCGGAATGTCCAAGGCGAACAGCGCTCAGACATCCGTCGAGTGTTCTCTCAGACTTCTTCTTTGATTCCTCATGCGATTAACCGCCTTCAAAGGCATTCAACATTGTGTCAAAGGTTGCATTGCCCGTATTGGCAATCGTTCGAACCATCAACACATCAATGTTGGCGGTTTTCTTGAAATGGGTCCTGAAGTATATACTGTCCGAAGCTCCGGCACGTCCCCATCGGGATTCGTCGAGTACGATAACCGCTTGAAAGCCAGGTTTGGCCTCCACGCGCGCCTTCAGACGGGCAAACTCAGGCCGCTTCTCGAATGAGGTGCCACTCTTGCCAATGTCCACGAACCACTCACCCACATGATATCCATTCTTGTGTGCCCATTCGAGGATAAGCTCCTTCTGTTGATCTGGAGAGGTCTCGGCCTGCATATCTGTCGAGCATCGGACGTAACCGACTGCAATCTTGATTGGGGTCATGTCATACCTCCGTGGAAAATGTCAAAAGCCCAGTTGTGTTCACGCCACGTTAGCAGCGTTGGAGTCCTCACGGATTCTCCCAACTGGGCCAATCAGGGTCGAATAGAAATAAAAATAACCGATGAGGCCCGGTTGATGCCCTAACGTGTTTCGAACACTCCAATGATAATACATCAGATTCCGTTTGTCAAGTCCATTCTTGATCTATGCCCTCCGGAAATCTTCAGCAGCATAGCAAGCGCCTTCCCCTTGTCGTGCAGGCGAATGCAGAACGACCTGCGTGTCTCGTTGGCCCGATACGTCTTGAGGGCGTACAACTTGATGTTGTCAATCTCGGCAAGGCTCTTTGCCTTCAACCCGTCACGCCCGAAGTCAAGGTAGTCTCGAATGTCCGAGAACGCAATCGCAGTGAGTATCTCCAACAGTTTTTCTCTGTCAGTCACCGGCGCAATGCCTTCTTCATTTGTCCCAAAGTCGCGCCATGTGCCTTTGCAAAGCGATATGCCCATCCATGACTCTCCCTGCATGACTCATACGTCAGGCTGTAGCAGCTTCTGCATCCGAAGTACTTCACACCCGGAGGCAGATAGAGCTTTCCCACTCGATCCCCACAGAGACACAGGAACCACCAGCGATAGCTTCCATAGTGACAGCGGGTTGTTACAAGTGTGATCTTGTAGTCGAGTTGAGTAACCTCTCCTGTTGAACTCTTTGTGCTCGCATAAAACAGTCTGGCCCATCCCTCTGGGGACGGTGGTCTGTGTATTTCTACCTGTATTCCAATGCTGCCGGTGACGTTCCCGGCTATGCTCCATGTGATCGTTCCACTCCTGTACCCGCAAAGGTAGTTGTTCTTTCTTAACCAGAATATATCCAACACCTTTGAATCCTCGACGGTGCTACGATCCGACCATGAATGTCTTCCCATGTAATGATTCCAAGAAAAAAGAGTCGCTGAACAAAAATATCCTAAATGATTAGGGATGCACGCCAGTCAGTTTTCCGCGTTTCAGCTTCCTCGGTGAGGCCAGGAAATGATTTTTGCCAAACAAACCCAAATTATACCCCTTCGGAGACCTCAACATTGATCGGGGGAGGCACATTGTCCCCGGCGCGTTGCCTCTGAAGGCGTTCAAGTTGGTTCAAAGCCCTGTAGAGTTGTCGCTCGATTGACGACTCGTAACGGATGATCTTATCAACATCGTGGCTATCAAGTAGTGCGTTTATGAGTGGGGCCCTGGAGTGCTTCAATTCAGCCTTCAGCCTCAAATCCTCCAGCTCCTTTATCCTCTTTACGCGTTCCGCCAAAGGATAACCTCTTTCAAAAATGTCAGAAACGTCAGGATTGACGAATCGCTTACTCAGACATTTCTGACGTTTCAGACCTAAACTCCACCCCGTACTTATGGCATAATGACCTAATCTTCGCTTCGTCCCACCTGATCCCACGACTTCCGTCCCCCATCCTAGCCCGGTCAAAGCCAAGCGCTTTGACCCGCCAGCCCACTTTGCGCGTACTAAAGTGGCTCCGTTCTGGCAGATCCTCATTGAATCTGTCAGTAATCGCCTTGACGGAGAGAACCCCGCCGTTTGCCTCTACAGCGCTCAGGACAATTGCTCGGAGAACGGCTGCCTCCAATCCCTCTGAACGGTCCATGCGGCGCTCGGCCTCTAGGTCTCGAACTAACCCCTGAAACTCCTCCAGACGATCGGGATGCACTAGGCGCATGATCTGGCACAGTGGCTTGAGGATGTCACCCAAGCGTCCAATTGCAGGCTTTGAGAGATTAGGAAGCGGTTGACCCAGGTAGCGTGTGCGGAATGCAAGTAGTCGCTCTTTCAACGGGAGGGCGGCTTCTGGGGTCACTTCCAACTCGAACCGCTTGGGGCTTTCTGGCATCGTAATCTGAACGGCGCGTGTTTCGAGGATATGATGGATGTTTTCATTTTGTGCTTATGATTGTGGCTCCGAATGGCTCGAAGAAGACAGTATCCCGATGTGCACCGCGCTCTGGGTAAAGAACGCGGGCAATTCGGACCCCCCGCTCAAAGCGGTGCAGGATGACATCCTCGCTTTCATTGCGTTCGGCTTTACGCCAAAGGTCCATCACGTCAAAAAAGAGGGTTGCTCGCCAGTGTGTTGCCAGTCGAATGAGATTTGATTCTCGGAGGGATTCAACGTGGACACCGCGGTAGGCGACATAGATCATTCCCTTCCCTGTGCGAGTCTTGCCACGCTCTGGAACTGCAAAAAAGCCGATGATCGGCGAATACAGGAAATTTTCCAAAATATACGTGTGTAGGTCCCATGCGACTTGCAAATCGTAGTAGCGTTCGTCGGGGAGATCGGAAATGGCCTGATGGTAGGCTCGCAGGTCCTCAAACAGGATGAGATCAGCCGCGCTCCCCTGAGTGCGTTGCTCCTCATAGTGTCTGATGATCTCCTCCGCTCGCGGAAGGAGCCATGGTATTTGGTCTTTCGGCGGGGGCAGGCAGAGAATGTCCTCAACAACAGCTTCATTCTGGATTAAGAGCTGTTCACCTGCTTTTACCAAATATGCGGGCTGGCCCTGATGCTCCACCACATCCACCAAGCCTGGGAAGACGGCAGAGAAGCGGATCTTGTTAGTGTCACTCAATGCTGCTTGTTGCTGGGACCTAGGCCCCTGCCGGGCGAGTTCTTCGCGAAGCGCTCCAACTGAATAACCAAGTTTCTTAGCGGCAATGGCCTTGACGTAGCCATCCCGCTCCAGCGGAGACGAGATCTGGGCCACTCGGTGTATCACGTCCTGGAGAGGCTGTAGTGCCCCTTGTTGTAGTGCCTCGATTAGGCCCGGTAACTCCACGTCTTTGTGTATGAGCACTGCCGGGCTCGTAATCTTATCTTTCCAAGGGCAGCCTATGCAATCGAAACCCTGCTCCTGAATGTACCGGCAGGAATGTGGACCTGTGTCTCTTTTTGCATGGTCAAACTTACGGTCGGCCTCTTGAATTGTATAGGTTGGATGCTTCTGACTGATGTAATGAAACTGCTCCCTACCGCCCTCGAACGGCGCACAGTTTGAGGCAACAGCATACCAAAGTGGCTCGGAGACTTCGCCCTGATTGTTCGAGGCCCATCGGAGAAACTTGCAGCCGGTCAGTAGCTTTTGTACCCACTCCTGTGAGTTCGACAGCATAGATTGATCGATGACTTGGAGGGCGACGTCAGGAACCTTCACTGCGAGGAGATCTGTAAACTCGGAAAGATTACATTCTCGCCTTGGTTCAAGCAATTCAATTGTGACGGGAATCGGATCTGAGGGATCCTTGACGTTCAGGGTTCCTGGAAGGCGCAAGAGGCGTGCAAGCTCAGCCGCCTGACGGTCTCCTCCCAAGGTTTCCGTCAACGCTTTCAGGTGAGCCTCAATTCGGACAACGTCTGTGGACCGGTGATTTCTTCAGGTTCTTTAAGCACCCAATACGCATGATACCCGTGGCCGCTGTCTACAATGATGGTTGCAGGAACTATGAACTCTCGCAGGCGTTTGAGGGCTTCTGGCTTTCCGCCAATGACGTTCTTGGCATCCAAATCCACCCACAGACAGCGGATATTCCTAATCGCGTCTTTGCTGCCATTGCGTCGGCCTCGGGGACAAACGCCAAAATACACGTTGAAGCAATCTTCCTTCCGCGACAATGCATTGAGGACCTGCTCTGTGCTCTCGAAGAAATCCGCAAGGACTTGACCAGGTTTGATACGGCGGATCTCGATAAGAGACCCACCTCTATCGGGGGGAAATAAGACATCAAGAAATGCTCTCGTCGTCACCATTGTTGTCTCCATTTTGCCGTTCAGTTGACATCACATCTTCGTCACATTGTGTGCTTAATACTAAGGTTTTGAATTTCTCAAGCACCGCTTTCAGAATCAGATCCCCCGCCTCTCTCGTAATGGGGTGGACGCACTGAATCCTCTTCCCATTCGGCAAAACCTTGACGGGGAAAACCAGCCGATAATCGCTCCCGTCCGGTCTCGTGTGAATGGCGATATCTCCCAAATACAGACAGTTGTTAACCACACAGGATGCAAACGCCACAAGCCCTCCGCGTGGTTTCACAGGTACAATCTCGACTTCACTTACATCGAGAGGGTAGACAGGAGTGTCGCAGCTATCCATTGGATCACTTCTTTTCTTGCTGTACAAGTGCGGGCTGTTCCTCCGCTTCAAAATCTCGCTTCCACCAATTGAAGAGGAGAGAAGCAACTGACTCGACCTCGGCGTCGGTCATTTCCCTTGCTTCCTCGACTTCAAGTTGTATTTGTCTCACATTGTCCATTGAACCGCACCCTACTTGTCGAAATTTCGCTCAGGGATGGAGACAACTTGGCGCTAGGCGGTTCAAAAGACAGGAAAGCAGTGAAATTCAGGCTGAATTCAGGACTGAGGAGAACAACTTTTTTTGAATGTTTTTCTGGAGGGCCGGCGAAATTTCGCTGAGCCAGGAGGGGAAGCTATTCGTCCGGGGTGATGAGGAAGCGTGCCCGCCAACCCTTTCCATCATCCGTCAGGCGGAAAGGATCGCCTTCGATGCGAAAGAACTCACGCAGATTCTTAGCAAGGATTTCGCGGCGTTTTTGGTTGAGTCTGTCGGCCTTGGGGCTACTCCACTCCAACACTCCTCGCTTCTCGGCAAAGGCTTCGAGCAACTTCCATTGAACGGTAGGGTTGCTGTTTTTTCTGTTGGCCATGCCCATTTGGGTGTAGTTGAAGACACGCTTAACCGATTTCACTGTAATTGAAACTGTATGTCCATCTATGAAGCGGATCAAAACATCACCCCACGTTGCATCTGTTGGGGTGGGAAAGAAGGCACTTGCACTGTCTTTTTTCGGTGACGGGACATTGGCTGCACGGAATTCATCCAGGATTTCATCAAGTGGACGAAGGAATTGAAGTCGTTGTCGATGGTCAATCGTAAGAGTCTCCGAAAGGGGAACACAGATCGATCGCTTGGCGGTCAGTTTTTTCTCCGACTCTATTGAACACATCAAGCGCGTGGGGGACAAAAGGATGAATGGATCGTCAGTCTTTGCCAAAAGGCCATCAATAACTGCATCAAAATCATCAGGCTCGAACAGGATCGTTGAGTACACCGAAAACCGGAATCCAGCGTATGGAGAATAGACACCAATAAGTGTCGTTCCGCGAAGATCGGTTCCTGTGCTGGTCTCATCGATCAGGCCAAAGGTCTTGGCGAGCACAGCATCGAGAGCGGAGCGGTCCACTTGATACATGACAATATCCGAATGCTTTAGTCGAAAGGTATCACATCCTCGCTCACACCGACAGACGGCCACGATGTCTTCAGAGTTGTGAATAACGATCTCGTGTTCACAGCCGCACCCGACCGCAACTGTGCACTGGTAGGATGAGGCCAACTTGCCGTTTGGACGAAGGAATGTCTTTGCGAATCCATAATCGACCCCAGTCAAGTCTTTCCATTCCGCATCCACCGCTGCTGAGCCTAGAACAGATTCGAGAGCGTACCAGAAGCCCGTTGGTCTATTCGCCATCGTCTTCCTGTTCAGCAAGGATAAACCCTCGCTTCGTAAGCCAGCCTTCCACCACAGCGGCGTCGCTGTCCCTGGTGTATTGGGCGATATTCGACGGACGTATGGTCACGTTGCGGGCAGTCTTCGAATCCGTGAACTTCACTTGAAAGGACGCCCGGATGATCCGGGCCTTCTTGGGCATAGCGTGTTGGCGTCCTTTGTAGGCAGCAAACACATCATTGGCCTTGCGTATCTCGATTTCCTTTTCAGCACCTCCCCAGAGGAACTGAATTTCCTTCAGCCGTACCCATTCCATCCCGTGTACGTCGGTACAGACGATGGAAGCCTCTCCGCTATTCCGCAACAGTTCAAGTGTGTACTTGCCGATGTCGGGAAAGAAATTGTCGTTGCCGAATAGGTGCTGCCCCAAACTGCGACGGTAAAGATCCTTTTCTGCTTTGCTGCAGGCGTGTATTCGAATTTCCCCGATACCCGGTTCATACACCAAAACGTCATACTTCTCGGGCCGGTAGAACACGCTCGATGTCCTCCCTTCGACAAGACTGCCCTCACGCCTCAATGGATCGCCGTGGCGCACCAGAAACCACACAGCGTCGTCTTTGGAGTAAACAAAAACTCGTGAGCCCCGCCCGCGCTTCTTCTTCTCGAACCAGTCGTCAAGACCCTTCTCAAGGGCTGCCAGCGTTTTTGCTGTGGGCTTCTTGAACTTAGGAAGCTTATCTGCATCCGTTTGGAAATACTCAAACGACCGGGGCTTGATCAGGTACTGCTCGGCGTGCTTGCGCTCCAGAAGGTCTTTGTTCTTGAGATAAACTTGGACGGCCACATCCGCCGCAGTGGGGTCTGGATCTCCATCGAGAGAGATACCGTTGTCCTCCGCCTCCTGGAGAAGCGTGTCCATTGCTTCCTGCGTGGACATCTCGTGCACGTAGTAGAGCGCGTCGAGCAAGCTCGGTGGGGTGCTCGTATCCGGGCTCATGAGAATGTCGACGAGTTGATCGTAATCGAGCGGAGTAGATGCAGATCGTGCGGACAACTTCAAACCTCGACCCTCGAAGTAGTCTTTGTGAGGGTTCAACAGAGTAAGTAGATGTTCAACCCCGATGGCCTTGAGACTGTCGGGATGCGAAAAGCGCCTAAGGCTGTAAGTTGCCATTCGTGATTTCCTCCCTCACAGTTACTGAACTAAAGGCAGATTAGAGGTTCAACGATTCTCGAAAGCGCAAAAAGTACGTTCATTTTACTCAATACTTCCACTTTTCATGTCGCAATGGAAACCTGTTCAATTGGTCACGCAAGGAGCGCCATTGCGGAAACAGTCTGTCCATGTGAGCGACGAACTTCTCGCCGTGATGTCGCTCCAGCAAGTGAACCATCTCGTGAACGATGATGTACTCCAAGCATTGAATTGGTTTCTTCGCAAGCTCCAGGTTTATCCAAATTCGTCGAGCGTTCTGGTTGCAGGTTCCCCATCTGGTTTTCATCTTCTTCACACCCCATGCGGAAACTTCGAGCCCTGAGATCTTCTCCCATTTTGAAACCAACGGAGGAATAAGAGCCTTCAGTTCCTTGCGATACCACTGCTGGAGGATTCTCTCACGTTTTCCCCGACTTGCTCCGATTGGCACGAACAGATCAATGGAGGGTTTCCCGTTGATGGATACGCGTCCGGGACCATCATGATTGACGACACTAAGCAAGTAACGTCTGCCAAGGAAGTAGTGGCTCTCACGCGAAACATATTCACGCGGAGATTGCCGTTCCTGATTTAGCAATTTCTTCTGTTGCCGACGTATCCACCCCACCCGTGATGCCACCGCCAGGCGAACAGCTTGATCATTCACTCGCAAAGGAGTTGCAACTCGCACCCATCCATCGCGTGGATAGACGGCCACATGCAGATTCTTGATGTTCTTGCGAACAACTGTGACGACTAACCCGCCGACTCTCATCTTGCCCATCTTAGTACTCAGCCTGGTTCTTCACGATGTCAAGGATATGCTCAGTGAGTTGCTCATCTTTCAGTACCCTCTTCATTGCATATTGTACTTTCTTCAACTTGATTGGATGAGCACGCCACTCATCCTCTTTGTTTGTTACGATAGCCTCGTGCACTGCCAGGGCGAGGCCCTCGTTCTTGTCGAGATTATCATAGAGTGCACGCTTCGCATGCGAATTCAATGAGGCTGGGTAGCTCTGGTCACCCGCGGGATCCTTTACCTTCCTTGTCAGCTCGACAATCTTCGCAAGGTACTTTTCGTATTCAATGGCTTGCTGCTTGCGTTCTCTAATCAGCGTATCCAGAAGCTCGGACATTCTCTCATAGTACTTCGGATTGATGGGCTGTTCGTCGATGATGAGTTTCCGGAGATTGTTCTCAATTGTTTCGGCTGTGGCTTCCTTATTCTCACGGATGCCTTTGGGCAACTCGTTGAGAGCATCCACCCCGCGTTCGACGACAAGTTGGATCAGTGTCATGTCATCAAAAGCTGAGATCTTCTCACTATCTTCGGCTCGAATATACGTGTCGATCAGGTGACGCATGGCGGGCTCGTACATCTTCAGATCGATGTAATCGCCGCTGGCAAGTTTCACTTCATTGCGCACGCTTTCGAAATGCTCGATTTCCTTCTTGATCTTCTCAACCTCGACAGGCGAAAACCCTGCTTCTGCCATCTCATTTGCAAGGTTTGCGTATGCACGAAGCAGTGATGCAACTGCTTTGTAAAGGGTCAACCTCTTGCCTTCGTTTTCTTTCAACTCTTCTTTGTTGAGAGTGTCCTTCGCGCAGAAATAACGCAAGTGCGCTGACGTATCCTTCGGCGGTTCTACAGGCTCGCACAACGCTCTTACTGTCTCTTGTTCTTGCTCCAGTTGTTCTTTGGCCTTCTCCACACGATTCCTCAGCAGTCCGGCCACATCCTCTTTTTCATATCCATCGAAAGCTTCTGAGGTGTAGTCATGAATCGACTTTTCAAGACTCTTGAAGAGGTCCTTGTAGTCGACGATGTAACCGTACTCTTTGTCGTCATCGTCCAGGCGGTTCACTCGGCAGATTGCCTGAAACAGACCGTGATCCCGCATCTGCTTATCGATGTACAGATACATTGCGGAAGGTGCATCGAAGCCGGTGAGCAGTTTGTCCACAACAATGAGCAGTTTCACCTGCCCCGGCTCTTCAATGAACTTCTTCTTGACCTCCTTCTCGAACTGTTCAACTTTGTTGACAGCCTGATTTGGAGGCAAAGAGAAATAGTCGCTCAGCATCTTCTGGTAGATTTGGTACTTTGTCAGCTTCTCCGTCTCTCCTTCACCTGTTTCCTCGCCTTTGATTTGAGACGTGGATGGACTGTACGAAGTGACAATCGCACACTTCCCAGCCAAATCTGTCCTACTGAACAACTCAAACAGCTTGCATGCCTGATA
>Ga0247727_10018186_pt1 | contig 11086 bp, 12 predicted proteins | sample WisWelCaveWW1625_FD_202498 | JGI IMG/M metagenome (GOLD analysis project Ga0247727, IMG submission 202498) | Biofilm microbial communities from Wishing Well Cave, Virginia, United States - WW16-25 | ecosystem: Environmental > Aquatic > Deep subsurface > Groundwater > Cave microbial mat | place...
GGAAGAGTTTCTGCACGAGTTCCAAAGTCACTGAGGGGAAACGCGGCGCGGGCAAGGTGTTGGGCACACTGCCAAATCGGCTGCCGATAGTTTCGACTGACAAATCCAACCAACTCACCGCGGCGGTTGTCACTAAAATCGCGATCAACGATCCCGGAATGCGGTGGGTCACCCGCGGCCACAGTTGAATAAACAGCAATGAAACCAGCCCGATTCCCAGAGCTGAGTAATTGACAGTCGAAGTGTGTTCGGCATAGGCAATACATTTTTCAATAAATTCCGCGGGAACGTTTGGAATTTGCAGGCCGAAAAAGTCACGGATCTGCGTGACGGCGATAATCAACGCGATGCCGGCTGTGAATCCAACGGTTACAGGATAGGGAATGAATTTTATGATGGCGCCTAAACCCGCCAAGCCCATTGCCACCAGCAGCACCCCGGCGATAATCGTTGCGACGGCCAAACCATCATAACCATATTGCGCAACGATCCCGTACACAATGACAATGAATGCGCCGGTCGGTCCGCCAATTTGCACGCGGCTGCCGCTGAACAATGAAATTAGAAAACCGGCAATCACGGCAGTGTACAAGCCCTGTTCCGGTTTTACGCCGGAAGCAATACAAACGCAATTGCCAATGGCAGCGCCACGATGCCGACGACCACGCCGGCGATGAGATCGTGGGTGAGCTGTTGGCGGGAGTATCCTTCTCGAAAGACAGCAAGTAATTTAGGCTCAAGCTTGCGATGGGGCATATTGTACTTTGTCCTCTAAATAATGCTCATCAAATCGATGCGAATCTACAAAAACGCTTTTAAAATTCAAACTGAAATTAGACGCACAGACGTGGAACATTTTTGCGGGTATTGGCAGTTAAAGGAATCAGAGAACCTAACATAATCTTTCCTCCTCCCTCCAAGAACCGTTCGCGCAAGTCGCGGGCGGTTCTTCTTTTTACGCCCAATCCGGCCAATCGATGGTGCGCCAGAATCTGTATGCAACCTCCCAAACAATAGCGCCGGCGAGAATTCCAGCAGCGATGATGGCATACTGTCCAGCCCCAAATCCTTGGCGCGCATAGTGTACACCAAACAGCGAACTGAATGCGACAACGCTGCCAAAACAGGCATACTTTGCCAGATGCCAGAGCTTGTTTAAATCGCGGTTGCCTTTGGAAAAGGCAATGCCGTCCATCAACGAATTGAGAAAGAAACCCAAAACTATTAGAACGCCGATCAAAATGGTTGCGCCCATAACTCCTCCTTTGTCTAAACTGAAAATGAAGATTGATTTTAATGACTCGCCATAATTTATTATTTTCTAAAATCTTTTGAAAGAGACAATTTCAAGTTGAGCGAGAAATTTGACAACCTTTTCCAAAATAGGAGGTGTTATAAACAAGAACCGAAAGGCAAACCGAGTGAGATCACTCACAGATAAGCAGCTTATGCTGAGTGTCCGCGACGGCGATATCGGAAAATTAGGCATCCTGTTCGAGCGGCATCACAAAATTCTGTTTAATTTTTTCCTGCGCTTGACCGGCAACCGCGCGGCAAGCGAGGATGGAGCTGGACAACACCAACGGCGACATCGAAGCGCAGAACATCTCCGGTGTCGTCGTGGCGAACACCACCAACGGCAAAGTGGTGGTAACGTTCAACAAAATTACGCCGGACAAACCCATGTCGTTCGTCTCCTTCAACGGCAACGTGGACGTGACCTTTCCGAGCGCCATCAAAGCCGATGTTAAAATGAAATCCGAGCAGGGCGAAATTTACAGCGATTTCGAAATTAAATTAGAGGAACGATCGCGCATCATTCAGGAAGACACGCGCAGCCGCGGTGGCAAATACCGGGTGAAAGTGGAGAGCACCATCTTTGGCACCGTTAACGGCGGCGGGCCGGAATATCACTTCTCAACCTACAACGGCGATATTTATATTCGCAAACAGAAGTAGCCCACCTAAACCCTTGCGAAGGCTAAGAACCTTCGCAGGGTTTATTTTCCTCAAGGTTGTTTATTGACATTCCTCGGAAATCTCCATACATTTCATCACGTTAAACTAAAGGAATGAGAATATGCCAATCGTATCGGTTGCAAAACCCTTGCGGGAAAAATTGGGCGACGATGGCGTGGATGCCCTCGTCGAGCTTATTAATGAGTCCAATAACGAGCAGAAGAATAACATTCTGCAATTTGTGGAAGAAAAATTCGAACGCAGACTGGCTGAAGAAATCGGCGGTGTTGAGGGCAGGTTAACGGAAAAGATTTTAGAAACCAAAGCCGAACTGATCAAATGGATGTTCATCTTCTGGGTGGGGCAAGTGGGAGTGATGCTTGGGATTCTATTCGTGTTTTTTAAATGAATGCCCCTATCTCAACATGACTCGGCCCCGTGCGACTGGCCTCGAATGCCGACCGCTGAAATATAACCGCCGCGAAGATGTAATTTTATTTGTGACCGCATCGGCTGAGATTCTGGAAGAAGGAATTCTCGACACCATCGAGCTTCCGCTCATGCTGCTAACGGAACAGCGGCTCTGGTGTGAGCCGTCCATCATTTGGAGAAAACTTATGCGACGCATTTTTATTGTCATTATCATTCTGCTGATCTCCTCCTGCGCTTCCACAAAAAAGAACGGCGAGAAGGAAGCCCGACCAAAAACAACCGTTAAAGTCGAAAACCGCAATTGGCTGGACATGGATATTTTTGTTCTGCAAAGTACGCAGCGCATTCGTCTGGGCAAGGTTACAGGCCTAACCGAAAAAGTATTCACCATTCCTGAGTACGTGCTCGGCGCGCCAACTCTGCGCTTTGTAGCTGACCCCATCGGCGCCCGCGGACAATCGGTCACCCATGACATCGCAGTCATACCGGGAGATCAGGTCGTCCTTTACATCAATTAAATCCTCCCTTAATGTCTAAATTTAAGACCATTCGTTTCGATATAATATTAGTAACCGCGATTGGTTTATTATGCCAACCCGCTCTGGCATAGGAACAGGAGTCCAACATGACCCGTATTGTATCGGCGAAGGCTTTAGACAAAAACCGCGTTCAGATCGAATTTGAAAATGGAAAATACACGTTTTCGAAAAAGGACGTGAAGATCGAGAGCGGCGCCAGTATTCTTGACATCAACTCTGACGGCCGCTCGGTATTTCTCAAAACCAGCGACCTCGATTATCGCCAGAACTATTATGTCAGCATTAAAAAATACGGCCGGCTCCCAGTTGATTTGGGCGTGTTACTGGACGAGCTAGGATCCGACAAACAACTGGGCTGTGTCGTTGAAAATGGAAAGACCGCATTTCGCGTGTTCGCGCCCCGGGCCACAAGCGTGAAGTTGGTTCTATTCGAGCAGCACACTGACTCCACTGGCGCCGAGTTCAACATGCAAAGAGACGCAAACGGCGTTTGGGAATACCTACTCGATGGTCATCACTGGGGAAAATACTACGGCTACAAAGTGGCCGGCGCGGATGATCCCACAGAAAAATTCGCACCCAGTAGCGTCATCGCCGATCCGTATTCCAAAGCAGTTTGCACAAAAAACTCCTACTTACATCCCGCCAAAAGCATCATCATCAAAACCGAAGAATATAATTGGGACGGCGACGTTCCGCTTTCGATGAAATGGGAAGACTTAATCATCTACGAAGCGCATGTCCGCGATCTCACCGCGCATCCAACTGCAGGAGCGAAAGAGCGCGGCACGTACCGCGGCTTCATCGAGCCGGGTGCGCGCGGCGGCATCAATCACATTTTGGAAATGGGAGTGAATGCCGTCGAACTGCTGCCAATTCAGGACTTCGGAAATATCGAAATTCCATACACCCAAAACGTCAATGGCGTTACCAACACCTGGAATCCCTACGAGCGCAATCATTGGGGCTATATGACATCGTACTTTTTTGCGCCGGAGTCCTACTACGCCACCGGAGGCAATATGCGTCCCGGCGACTACAGTGGAATCCGCGGCCAGCAAGTAAACGAATTCAAAGATCTGGTGAAGACGCTACACAAAAACGGCCTCGCCGTGATTCTCGACGTGGTGTATAATCACGTGTCGCAGTACGATCTCAATCCGCTGAAATACTTCGACAAAAATTACTATTTCCGTCTCGATCTCAAAATGGGTTTTCTCAACCTCAGCGGCTGCGGCAACGATTTCAAAACCGAGCGGCCCATGGCGCGGCGGCTGATCGTCGACAGTGTCAAATACTGGCTTGAAGAATATCACATTGATGGCTTCCGCTTCGATCTGGCGACGCTGATCGATTGGGAAACGGTGGAAGCCATCACTGCGGCGGCCAAACAGATCAACCCCAACGTAATTTTGATTGCGGAACCGTGGGGCGGCGGCAAATATGACCTCGCCGGATTTTCCCAACGCGGTTGGGGCGCGTGGAATGATTTGATTCGCAATGGCGTGAAGGGGCAAAATCCTCACAACGCCCCGGGCTGGATATTTGGCAGCTTCTGCTGCGGCAATAATCCGAAAACTCTCGCCGCTTATGTGCGCGGCTCCACGCGGGAATACGGCGGACCGTTTGTCCACCCGAGCCACTCCATTAATTATCTCGAATCGCACGACGATCACACCCTCGGCGATTTCATCCGCATCGGCAGCCGTGAGGTGGACCCATTGCAGCCGGTCAACGGGGAGTACGCCGAGCTGTCCCACTCCCAGCTCAAGCTTCACAAATTAGCGGCCGTGTTTCTGTTCACCAGCCAAGGGCCGATCATGATTTCCGAGGGGCAGGAGTTTGCTCGCAGCAAAGTGATTGCGCCGACGGAAGCGCCGGAAACCCACGTTCGTTTCATCGATCACAATTCCTACAACAAAGATGACGAAACCAACTGGCTCAATTTTGATCACAAAGAAATGAATCGTGAGCTGGTGGATTACTACCGCGGCTTGATTGATTTGAGAAAAACTCATCGTGCGTTGCGTTTGACATCCGGCGAGAAGGTTCAATTCCTCAAACCCGAAAACGCCTTCGCCCTCGGTTTTCATCTGCCCAAAGAAGCGTTGGGAGATGAGTGGAGTTTTGTGGTGCTGATGAACTCGAATCCCGGACGAGCGGTCTCATTTCAGTTGCCGGAGGGATTCTGGAGGAAAGTCGTGGATCAACAGCGCGCCGGCAAGGAGCCGTTTGGGGAAATATTCCATGAAAAGGTAACCGTGCCGCCGGTGTCAGGGATGGTCCTGATCCACTAATTTCTGAAATCAACTATTTTTACTAAGGCTCGGATACCCCTTCTCTCCCCCATCGCCATTCTCAACTGGAAACCCCAACTCCGCCCACCCTTTTTGCGCCACGTTGCCAAACATGTCGCGCTTGCCGTTGAAGCCGCCATCGACCGTTGCTAAATTCTGGTAGCCGGCTTGCTCCAGAATTTGACACGCCATGTACGAACGCGGGCCGGCCGCGCAGCCAACGATCAGTTTTGCATCCTTCGGAAAACTCTTTTCGAATACTTCCACAAAATCGGGATTGTCTTCCATCATCTGGGCCGCCATATTGAAGTCTTTGATAGGAATGTTATAGGCCGACTTGGGATGGCCTTTTTGAAATTCCAATTGCGAGCGGACATCCACGTAAAGGTAACCCTCGTTTTTATCCAGAAGATTTTTTGCTTCTTCAGGCGTTATTTGTTTGAATGACATAGTCAGACTCCTTCAATTATGATGAAACGTTTACTAAACCTTTGAGGTTTAGTAAACGTTTATATGCAGCTTTTCCATTGCAACTTTATAGCAGTCTGCTAAATTAATGAGCAAAATATAACGAAACGAGGGAGGAAAAACAATTGAAAATTACCACCTTGCTTTTGATAGCCCCGTTCTTCATTCCGATTTCAGAAGTTGCCCAGAGTCAAACCAGCAATAGCGATGGCCTGTACGGTAAGCTCCTCAAAGAAATCCGCATCACTGGCGCGCGCCACACCGACACCGATATCATCACCCGCGAGCTGGCGTCGAAAGTTGGCCAGCCGTATTTGAAAGAAAACGCCGACAAAGACTACGCCCGTCTCGATCGACTGGACATTTTTAGTTCGGTCAAAATCAACCCGCAGATCGAAAGCGATGCCGTCGTGCTGCAAATTGATGTCAAAGAAATCTTCCCCTACCTCCCCTTTTTCAGTTACGAAGTCACGGACGAAAATGGCTTCGCCGGCGGACCGGGATTTCAGTCGGTGAATCTGCTGCGACGGGACATTTTCTTCTTCGGCACCGCGCGTTTTGGCGGCGCGACAAATATCAATTTCTTATATGAAAATCCGTGGATTTCCGGCAACCATTTTTCGCTACGGTTGGAATTATACCAACGCGATCGCTTCAACGATCTCGATAATTTTAACGAAAAAGCCAGCGAGGCCAATTTGCAGATTGGCAGCTTCATCGGCGAGTACGGGCGCGTCGGCGGGCGCTTCAGTTTTCTTTCCATCAAAAGCGATTCCGCAGGGCGGACGCTCTCGTCCAGCAATCGCGACAACCTGCCCACGCTCGGATTTTACGTTGGCTACGACAGTCGGGATTTGTGGTCGAATCCCCATCGCGGTTGGCAGAACGAATTCGAGATTTCCAAAAGCGGCGGCTTCCTCGGCGCGGACGGCGACTACTGGTCGTTCACCTTCGATGTTCGGAAATACCTTCCCATCATCAATCGACACACGCTGGCTCTGCTCTCTCTCACAACCCTCCGCATCGGCCAAGTTGGCGATGAGATTCCGCCTCATCAGGACTTTCACATCGGCGGCACCAACAGCGTACGCGGCTGGGAGCTGGATTCGCGGCACGGCAAGCATCAGTTCATCAACACTGCGGAGTACCGCTTCACCCTGCTGGAGCCGCGTCTGCTGACCGCGCCCTTCGGCCTGACATTCGACATCGGATTGCAACTGGCGCTATTCGGAGATCTCGGCATCGCGTGGGACGAAACGGATGAATTCAAATCCGACAACTTCATCGGCGGCTACGGATTCGGCCTACGCTTTCTGGTGCCATTCGTCAACATGTTCCGCGTAGACTTTGGTTTTGGCGAGCCGGGCGAAAGCATTCGGCTGCACATTGGCGCGTTTGAGAAGCCGGTGGCGCAGCGGTTCCGGGTGCGGTGATTTTGAAACCACGAATTTCACTAATTTCACGAATGAATTAAAAACTGCTATAAACCAACATTAGCGAATTACGTGGCCATCACGCAATACATTCTCGGCATTCGCCCGACGTATGACGGACTGATGGTCGCGCCGGTCATTCCGACTAAGTGGCAAAGTTTTTCCGTGAGCCGCGTGTTTCAGGGCGTGTGGTACAACATCACCGTAACGCGCGCCGGCAAAGGCAACCGTGTGCGACTGACGGTGGACGGACTTGCCGTGGAAGGCAACGTGATTCCGAAGCCGCGTGACGGAGGTGGCGGTGGAGGCGGTGTTGGAGTAAGAGAAAAATCGAATACCGAACAAGGAATGTTGAATAATGAATTTCGAAGTTTGGGTGTTTCCCCTTTGAAGGGGGATTAAGGGGGATGTCCGCGTTGATACGCTGAAGCTGAGATCGGCTTTTGAAGCATGATTATTGTTGGGCCTCTATCCAAAAAAAAACCAAAAAAGAGCTTACTTTTTGGACTTGTTTTCTTATCTTGATTCAACAAACAAACAAGAAAGAAAACAAGGAGACAACCCATGTCAATGACAGCAAATGAAGCAGCCGTAGTAATCTTACAGGAAGAGAAAAAGCCTCTCCATTCCAAAGAGATTGCCAAACGTGCCCTTGACCGAGGACTCGTTTCGAGTAACGCAAAAGATCCCGTTACGTCATTTGCGCAGACTTTAGAGAAGAACATTCGAGAAGATATCTACAACAATCCCAAGTTAATCTTCATTTCTAGTTCACGAGGTCGTTTGATTGGGTTACCATCAATGAATGGCGGGACTTCGACGAAAGTAGAATATGCAAACCAAACGCAAGCCGTGACTCTGAAACTGCCGGTTGAAATAGTCGAAAGAATTCAGTTGGCAAGTCATGCGAAGATTGCCAATACTTTTGAGGAAACCGTTATTCTGCTCATCAAAAGAGGTTTGTCAGCTGTCGCAAATGATGTACGCAAAGGTTTGACAACGCGGCTAAACAAGTTCGAAGAGTTGTAGTTTCGTTCCCGGCGACAAAGGTATCACCTTCAATTTTGACAATTGTCACGGGGAGTTCGTCGCGGCCGGCACAAAAAATTCTGACGCCGCATAATTTGTTAGTTATTTCCTCCGGAGCGAGTAAGCGATGGAGACTGAAGAAAAAACAAAACCTTTTGACGCTGTTAAATTCCAGCGGGAGCGGCGAACCCAGTTGTCTAAGAAATTTGCTGCGATGTCCCCAGAAGAAATTTTGGAATATTTCAAATCTCGCGGGTCAACCAAACCAGTGAAAAAAGCAAAGCGCACCGCCAGCACGTGATCGTGGTGGGAAATTGTAAGGTACGGAGATCAAAGAAAAAGCCTGCGATAATAATCAATGCACTGGGGATTCCACTGCTCAAAATTTGACAAGTTAAAGGTTATTAGGTTACTACTCGTACCTTCTCTCAAAACACCGGATATGGAAAGACCAACTCAGCTTGACACCGAGTACATCAACCGCAACGTTGATCTCCCGTATGACTTAAAAGTTGACGAAGTAATCAAGGCAGTATCTGAAACATATCGGCTATTTAACGGGCTAAACAACTTTCTCACGACGAGCGGCTTTTCGACCGCTTGAAGAACTGTTGCTGGGACTGTCTGAATTTCTTGTGAAGAACATGGCACGAGCCTCGCATTCGCTCGTTGCCAATCTCAAGGTTGGTGGTCATCCAGATCTGTTGCCTAAAGGATACTATTCTTCCAATCTCATTTTGAAAGGTGAGGAGGGAATTGAAGTCAAGTCTTCTGTTCAGAAAGGAGGCTGGCAAGGACACAATCCTGAGGAGTGTTGGTTGATGGTGTTTCGTTACATCGTGGGAAAGCAAGATGACAACGAGGTTGTTCCTTTGACTTTTGTTGAGATTCTGTGCGCAAAACTCACGAAGAAAGATTGGTCGTTTTCAGGTCGCAAGGGCGCGTCCAGACGAACGCCAACGGCATCAATCACAACATCTGGAGTGGAGAAACTTAGAAGCAACTTTCTTTATCGGCTGCCCGGTTACGGAGTCGGAAAACATCAAAACATATTAACTCGACAAAAATAACTCTTCCTGCAAATCAAGTTGCGTACTACGAATCCGCAGACCGTTGCCGTTTTCTGCGTGTAGTTTTACAAGCGCGGGTATCGCGTTGATGGCCATTTGAAAGAACTCAGCATCTGACTCGATGCCAATACTTTCATAGCCGACGGCACAGGCAGCGGCAATCGTGGAACCTGCCCCCATAAACGGGTCTAGAATAATACCCTGACCAAGAGGCAAGGCGGCTCTAACGATCTGGCGCATAAAAGCTTGCGGTTTCAATGAAGGATGTGGGGCTATCTCTCGTTCACTTGCTCTCGTCGGCGAGCTCTTTATAACATCACAGAAAGGTTGGTCATTCGAAATCCGCCGTAGTCCACCAGTTTTCCATTTGCGGAGGTTGTCCTGAACGCGACCTTCGCAAGGCTTTCTGAAGAGGCCCCAAGGTTCCCAACACGAGCGGGGCATAACAGTTACGTCACTAAATTCTTTGTGGGCATTCTTTGGGCGGTCACCGCCACGAAGAGTTTGGACCAAACGGATGATTTCTCCACGTTTCTCAAAGCCTGCTCGTTCAATGGTCTCATACACTAAGTGAGAAAGGAGCGGATTTGTGGCAATGAAGATGTGTCCGCCCGGGACTAAGGCTCTGAATGCTAGTTGTGCCCAATCAAAGAAGAATGATTTCAGTTCATTCTTATCTTCTTGGCTCAGTACTGTGAATCTTGGCAAAGGCTGTCGTTCGTATCCGTCCAGTTTCGGTGGAATGCGCCAAACTCCTCCGTTGCCTTTGCGGAGTTTGGCCTTTTCCTTTGCCGTGTATTCTTTTAATCCGTAAGGCGGATCGGTTACGATTGCGTGAATGCTATTGTGCTCTCGTCTGTCGAGCCATTGGAAACAATCAGTCTGTTCCAACTCATAGTGAGCCTTCTGCTGGGTTGAGATAGTCTGTTCCTGCTCATGGTGCTTTATCGGATTTTTCTGAGCCAAATATTCTCCAAATGTCTCTCTGAGAATAGCGGGCGCAGCCACAGGGTTTCTATAGAGGATCTTTTCAACGTCTGAAGGAAGGTAACCCGCGAGTATGCCAAGTTTCGATGAATCTAGTTTGAGCAACTTTGCAAGCTTTTTAACCATCGTCACTGACGGGGCTACCTTACCTGACTCCAGACGAGACAAGTAGCCCTTTGTGACTTTTAGCCGTAAACTTAGACGAGACAAAGAGAACCCGAGTTGTTTGCGTTGTTCTTTAACTGCTTCGCCGAAATCTATTGTGTCAATGGATCTCATAGTTTGGGTTCCCTTTGACTTTCTGTGATGCAATATAATATAGTTTACTAAATTAGTCAACTCTTGATTTAGAAATGGCGAGAATTCATGTTCGATCATCAAGTGTGGCAGAAGTTGGCTACGATCCCAAGACCAAAATTCTGGAGATAGTATTTCGCGAAGGCGATGTGTATCTATATTTTGATGTGCCAATAAATGTCTATCAAGACTTGATTCGCGCTGATTCCGTGGGGAAGTTTTTTAACTTACAAGTCAAGAGCAATTATCAATTTAGAAAAATCTAGGACTCTCTCACAAGTGATCAGCAAATAACAAGGACGTTCACTCATTTGGTAATTGCACTCAACGCATATAAAAGGAAAAACGAATAATGCAAAACCCCGACACCACCCTTCGCGCCACCATCGAAATCGCCATCGATCCCTCCGCAGCCTTTGAGGTTTTCCTCGATGAACTCGCGCTGTCACTCCGCCGGCTGGGGATTGGTTTTGAAGCCGGCGCCAACGGCCGCGTCATGCAGGGCAGCGTCGAGGTGGGACGCGTCATTTCGTGGACGCCCGGCGAGTCAATCAAGTTGCAGTGGCGTCCAGCGG
>Ga0247727_10018187_pt1 | contig 11085 bp, 21 predicted proteins | sample WisWelCaveWW1625_FD_202498 | JGI IMG/M metagenome (GOLD analysis project Ga0247727, IMG submission 202498) | Biofilm microbial communities from Wishing Well Cave, Virginia, United States - WW16-25 | ecosystem: Environmental > Aquatic > Deep subsurface > Groundwater > Cave microbial mat | place...
TGCCCGGGGACAACACGCAGGTGAACGTCGAGCTGATCATGCCGATCGCGATGGAGAAGGGGCTGCGCTTCGCGATCCGCGAGGGCGGCCGCACCGTCGGCTCCGGCACCGTCACCGAGATCCTGGAGTAGGCGGCGCGTCATGATGCTGAACGAGAAGATCCGGATCCGGCTGAAGGCGTACGACTACCGGATCCTCGACCAGTCGACGGGCGAGATCGTGGACACCGCCAAGCGGACCGGCGCGCGGGTGGCGGGGCCGATCCCGCTGCCCACGATGAAGAACCGCTGGACGGTGAACCGCTCGCCGCACGTCGACAAGAAGAGCAGAGAGCAGTTCGAGGTGCGTACGCACCGGCGGCTGCTCGACATTTTCGAGCCCACGCCGCAGACGGTCGACGCTCTCATGAAGCTCGACCTGCCCGCGGGTGTCGACGTCGAGATCAAGGCATTCGGCAAGGAGCATCAGAAGTAATCGGGGGGGTCTGGGGGGGCGATCAGCGCCCCCCAGAGCAAGGCAATACGGCTAGAGGCAACGCCGCTAGGCGCCCTCGACAAAGCCGTGAGCCTCGTTAAGGAGCGAAAGCGACAACGACATGGCGGTAGAAGGAATCATCGGCAGGAAGGTCGGCATGACCCAGGTCTACGCCGAGGACGGTCGGGCGTTCCCCGTCACCGTCATCCAGGCGGGACCGTGCGTCGTGGTCCAGCGCAAGTCGAAGGAAAAGGACGGCTACGCCGCCGTGCAGCTCGGCCTGGTCGAGGCCCGCAAGGTCAAGCGGGTCACGAAGGCGATGAAGGGGCACTTCGACAAGGCGGGGCTGCCACCCTGCCGCGTCCTGCGCGAGTTCCGGGTGGCTGACGGCGCCGAGGGCGCCGAGATGAAGGTCGGCGACAAGGTGTCCGTCGAGCAGTTCGCGGCGGGAGACGAGCTCACGGTGAGCGGCACGAGCCGCGGTCATGGCTTCCAGGGCGTCGTGAAGCGCCACCACTTCCGCGGCGGCGCCGCGACGCACGGATCGATGTTCCATCGCGCCCCGGGCTCGATCGGCGCTTCGGCGTTCCCGTCCCGCACGCTCAAAGGGATGCGGGGCGCCGGCCACATGGGCAGCGAGCGGGTCACGGTCAAGAGCGTCCGCGTGGTGCGCGTCGATGCCCCGAACAACCTGCTGGTCGTGCGCGGCTCGGTGCCGGGCGCGGGCGGCTCGATCGTCGTGATCAGGAAGAGCTAGCCATGGCCGAGAAGAAGCCGAAGCCGGCCGCGAAGGCCGCGGCAAGGCGAGGGGGCCACAAAGGTGTGGGGAGTGCGGCACAGCACCCAGCAGCAGGCAGCGAGCTGCGGAGCGAGGTGGGATTCACTCCCCCGAGCGGAGCGGGGGGTCTGGGGGGTGCGACGCAGCACCCCCCAGAAAAGAGAGCCCTTTCGCCCAAGGTGGCGGTGGTGAATGCCGCGAACGAGACGATCCGCGAGATCCAGCTCTCGCCGGTCGTGTTCGCCGCGAAGCCCAGCGAGCACCTCGTGTACGAGGCGGTCAAGCAGTACCGCGCCGGCGGCCGCCGCGGCACGCACATGACCAAGAACCGGGCGCTCGTCTCCGGCTCGGGCAAGAAGCCCTGGCGGCAGAAGGGCACCGGGCGTGCCCGCGTCGGCGAGACGCGCAACCCGCTCTGGCGCCACGGCGGGACCGTCTTCGGCCCCCAGCCCCGCGACTACTCCTGGTCGATGCCGCGCAAGGCGCGCGTGGCCGCGCTGCGGGCGGCGCTCAGCCAGCGCCTGACCGAGGGAGCGGTGAAGGTCGTCGAGGGGTTCGAGCTGGACGAGCCGAAGACGAGGCTGTTGAAGGGCCTGCTCGCGAAGCTCGGGATCGCCGGCAAGGCAGTCGTGGTCGACCATCAGCCCGCGGACTTCCTGGTGCTGTCGGGCCGCAACCTCCCGGGCGTCAAGGTGGTGGCCGACACGCACCTCACCGCCTACGACGTCATGGACTGCAAGCACCTGGTCGTCACCCAGGAGGCGATCGACAAGCTCGAGCAACGGCTCACGCCGGCGGAGCGGGGGTAGGCGATGAAGAACCTCTACGAAGTGATTCGCCGCCCGCTGCTGACCGAGAAGTCGACGCTGCTGAAGGAGTCCCAGCACACGCTCGTGTTCGAGGTCCACCGCGACGCGACCAAGCCCGAGATCAAGAAGGCGGTCGAGACGCTGTTCGAGCGCAAGGTCAAGGACGTCCGCGTGGCGCGCGTTCACGGCAAGCTGAAGCGGCAGGGGCGCTATGCCGGCCGCCGGCCGGACTGGAAGAAGGCCTTCGTCGTCCTGAAGAAGGGCGAAAAGGCCGTCGAGTTCTTCGAGCGGGCGTAGGGAGCGAACCACGATGCCGATGAAGCAGTACAACCCGACGTCGCCCGGGCGGCGCTTCATGACGACGCTCGACTTCTCCGAGCTCTCGAAGAAGCGTCCCGAGCGCGCGCTCACCGAGCCGCTGCGCCGATCCGGGGGCCGCAACAACAAGGGCCGCATCACGATCTGGTTCCGCGGCGGCGGCCACAAGCGCAACTACCGCGTGGTCGACTTCCGCCGCGACAAGCGTGACGTGCCCGCCAAGGTGGCGGCGCTCGAGTACGATCCCAACCGCTCGGCGCGGCTCGCGCTGCTGCACTACGCCGACGGCGACAAGCGCTACATCCTCGCGCCCGAGGGCATCAAGCTCGGGCAGACGGTGGTGGCGGGCGAGGGAGCCGACATCCTCCCCGGCAACGCGCTGCCGCTCAAGATGATCCCCGCCGGCACCATGATCCACAACCTCGAGCTGCGCCTCGGCAAGGGCGCCCAGCTCGTGCGCAGCGCCGGCGCCGCCGCGCAGCTCGTGGCGAAAGAAGGCGACTACGCCCAGGTGAAGCTGCCCTCCGGCGAGGTGCGCAAGCTGCACGTCGATTGCGTGGCGACCATCGGCCAGGTGGGCAACATCGACCACAAGAACGTCTCGTACGGCAAGGCCGGGCGCAGGCGCTGGCTCGGGAAGAAGCCCCACAACCGCGGCGTGTCGATGAACCCGATCGATCACCCGCACGGCGGTGGCGAGGGCCGCACCTCGGGCGGACGTCATCCCGTGACGCCGTGGGGCAAGCCCACCAAGGGCAAAAAGACGCGCAATAACAAGAGAACCCAGCGCTTCATCGTGAAGAGGCGGAAGTAGCCATGGCAAGGTCGCTGAAGAAGGGCCCGTTCGTGGACGACCACCTGCTGAAAAAGGTGGAGGCGATGAACGCGGCGGGGGACAAGAAGGTCATCAAGACCTGGTCCCGCCGCTCGACCGTCATCCCCGAGATGGTCGGCCACACGCTCGCCGTCTACAACGGCAAGAAGTTCGTCCCGGTCTACGTGACCGAGAACATGGTCGGGCACAAGCTCGGCGAGTTCTCGCCCACGCGGCAGTTCAAGGGCCACTCCTCGAAGGTCGAGAAGGTGGTCACCAAGGCCGGGGCGCCGGGCGCGCCGGGCGCGGCGGCCGCGCCGGCGGCGCCGGCGGCGACCGCGCCGGCCAAGGGCTAGGGAGGCGGAGATGGCGACACTCGAGGCCCGCGCAGAGAACCGCTACGTGCGCACCTCGGCCCAGAAGGCGGGGCTGGTGCTGGACCTGATCCGGGGCAAGAAAGCCGCCGATGCGCTGAGCATCCTCCGCTTCACCAAGAAGTCCGTGGCCCGCGACATCGAGAAGACGTTGCGCTCGGCCATCGCCAACGCCGTGCTGGTGGCCGATCGCAACCAGAAGCGCCGCTTGGACGAAGAGCATCTGGTGGTGAGCGCGTGTTTCGCGGGCCAGGGCCCGAGCCAGAAGCGGGTGCGCCCGGCACCGATGGGCCGCGCTTTCCGGGTGATCAAGCGCACCGCCCACATTACCGTCCAGGTTGCAGAGAGGGAGTAACAGGAAAGATGGGTCAGAAAGTCCATCCGATCGGGTTCCGCCTCGGGTACACGAAGACCTGGCGCAGCCGCTGGTACGCCGAGAAGGAGTACGCGGCCCTGCTGCACGAGGACTTGGCACTCAAGAAGGACCTCAAGAAGCGCTTCGCCCACGCGGGCGTCAGCCGCGTGGAGATCGAGCGTGCCGCCAACAAGCTGAAGATCACCATTCACACCTCGCGGCCCGGCATCATCATCGGCCGCAAGGGGCAGGAGGTGGACAAGCTGAAGCAGGAGGTCCAGAAGCGAACGGGCAAGGAGGTCTTCATCAACATCCAGGAGATCCTGAAGCCCGAGCTCGACGCGCAGCTCGTGTCCGAGTCGGTGGCGCTGCAGCTCGAGAAGCGCATCGCGTTCCGCCGCGCCATGCGCAAGGCGGTCGACGCGGCGCTGCGCTTCGGCGCGCGCGGGATCAAGATCCGCGTCTCCGGCCGGCTGAACGGGGCCGAGATCGCGCGCTCCGAGTGGTACCTGCACGGCCAGCTGCCGCTGCACACGCTGCGCGCCGACATCGACTTCGGCTTCCACGAGGCGCACACCACGTTCGGCCAGATCGGCGTCAAGACCTGGATCTACCGCGGCGAGGCCGACGCCGGGCGGCCCGCTCGGGCGCTCGCCTAGGAATCACTCGCCATGTTGATGCCCAAGAAGGTCAAGTACCGAAAGCAGCAGCGGGGCCGCATGAGCGGCAAGGCCTGGACCGGGGGCACGATCGCCTTCGGGGACTACGGCTTGAAGGCTATGGAGTGCGGCTGGGTGACGGCGCGCGAGATCGAGGCCGGCCGCATCGCGATCACGCGCTTCATCAAGCGCAACGGCCGCATCTGGATCCGCATGTTCCCCGACAAGCCCTACACCAAGAAGCCGCAGGAAACGCGCATGGGCAAGGGCAAGGGCGCCCCGGAGGGCTGGGTGATGGTGGTGAAGCCCGGCCGCATCCTGTACGAGATGGAAGGGGTGCCGGAGGCGGAAGCGCGCGAGGCGCTGCGGCTCGCCGCGCACAAGCTGTCGATCATCACCCGCATCGTGACGCGGGCGGAGGGAGCCTGATGAAGCCCGCCAAGGTGCGTGAGCTGGGGCCGGAAGAGCTCAAGACCAAGGAACGCGAGCTCCAGGAGCAGCTCTTCAAGCTCCGCGTGCAGAAGTCGATCGGGCAGCTCGACAACGCCATCAAGCTCCGCGAGACCCGCCGCGAGATCGCGCGGGTGAAGACGGTGATCCGAGAGAAGCAGGTGTCGCGATGACGGACAACAAGCCAGAGATAGCACCCGGCCGGCGCCAGGCGCGCGTCGGTGTCGTGAAGACGGCCAAGATGCAGAAGACGGTGGTGGTCAAGGTGGAGCGCCTGGTGCGCCACGCCTTCTACGGCAAGACCATCCGCCGCACGTCGACCTTCATGGCGCACGACGAGCTCGGTGCCATGGCGGGGGACCGGGTGCGGATCGTGGAAGCCCGGCCGCTCTCGGCCCGCAAGCGCTGGCGCGTCACCGAGATCCTCGAGCGGGCCACTGCTGAAGCCGCCGCCGACGCGGCCGGCGTTCGGGGGGCAGGGGAGACCGCGCCATGATCCAGATGCGAACCATCGTCCAGGTAGCCGACAACAGCGGCGCCCGGAAGATCTCCTGCATCCTGCCGATCGGCGGCTCGACCGGGCGCTACGCCCGGCTCGGCGACGTGATCACCGCCAACGTCAAGGAGTCGGCGCCCGAGGCGCCCGAGGGCGTGCGCAAGGGCAAGGTGGTGAAGGCGGTGATCGTGCGCTGCCGCAAGGAGCAGCGGCGGCGCGACGGCAGCTACATCCGCTTCGACGAGAACGCCGCGGTGCTGATCAAGGAAGACGGCGAGCCGGTCGGCACCCGCGTCTTCGGCCCCGTGGCGCGGGAGCTGCGCGACAAGAAGTTCATGAAGATCGTATCGCTGGCCCCGGAGGTGCTGTAACGCCATGGCGAGACAGCGAGAGCCGCGGGTCCGGATCCGGATCCGCATTCGTAAGGACGACCTGGTGGAGGTCATCACCGGCCGCGACCGCGGCAAGCGCGGCAAGGTGCTGATGGTGCTGTCCGAGAAGGGGCGCGTGGTGGTGCAGGGCGTGAACTTCATCAAACGCCACACCAAGCCCAACCCGCAGCGCAACATCAAGGGCGGGATCGCCGAGCGCGAGGCTTCGATCCACGTCTCGAACGTGATGATCGTCTCGCCCGACGACGACAAGCGCACCCGGATCGGGTCGAAGCTGCTGCCCGACGGCGAGCGCGTCAGAATCGGCCGCCGCAGCGGGGAGGTGCTGGACAAGTGAGCGCGACCAAGGCCCTGCCTCGGGTGAAAGAGGCGTACCAGAAGCAGGTGGTTCCGCGCCTGATGCAGGAGCGGAGCTACGGAAGCGTGATGGCCGTGCCCCGGCTGACCAAGGTGGTGGTCAACATGGGGATCGGCGAGGCCACGCAGAACATCAAGCTGCTCGACGCGGCGATGGAGGAGCTGGGCCGCATCACCGGCCAGCGGCCCGCCACGCGCCGAGCCAAGAAGTCGATCGCAGCTTTTCGCCTTCGTGAGGGGATGCCGATCGCCGCCAGCGTGACGCTGCGCGGCGACCGCATGTACGAGTTCGTGGACCGCCTGTTCAACGTCGCGCTGCCGCGCGTGCGCGACTTCCGCGGCGTGCCCACGACCGCTTTCGACGGGCGCGGCAACTACACGCTCGGGCTCAAGGACCAGATCCTGTTTCCCGAGATCGACTACGCCAAGGTCGACAAGACGCGCGGGATGAACGTGACCTTCGTGACGACCGCCCGGACGGACGAGGAATCGAAAGCGCTCCTCGCGTACCTCGGGATGCCGTTCCGGAACCAGTAGGAGGCAGGCGAGTGGCCAAGTTGTCGATGATCGCCAAGGCGAAGCGCAAACCGAAGTTCGCGGTGCGCGCCTACACCCGGTGCCGCCTGTGCGGCCGGCCCCGCGCCTACATGCGCAAGTTCGAGATGTGCCGGATCTGTTTCCGGAAGCTGGCCCTCGCGGGCGAGATCCCGGGCGTGATCAAGGCGAGCTGGTAGGAGCCTTTGAGGTAAGTGCGATGAACATGACGGATCCCGTCGCGGACATGATCACCCGCATCCGAAACGGGGTGCGGGCGAGGTTGCCCAAGATCGACGTGCCGGCTTCGAAGTTGAAGGCCGAGATCGCGCGCATCCTGAAGAACGAGGGCTACATCGCCAACTTCCGGCACGTCGAGGACGGCCGGCAGGGGGCGTTGCGCATCTTCCTGCGCTACGGCCCCGGCTGGGAGCGCGTGATCACCGACCTGCAGCGCGTGAGCAAACCCGGCTGCCGCATCTACTGCGGCAAGGGCGAGATCCCGCGCGTCTACGGCGGGCTCGGCATCAACATCCTGTCCACCTCGCGCGGGGTCATGACCGGCCGCCAGGCCGCGAAGACCGGCGTCGGCGGCGAGATCCTCTGCAACGTCTGGTAAGGAGCCCACGATGTCTCGGGTCGGACGCAAGATCATCGTCGTGCCCTCGAGCGTGAAGGTCCAGGTCTCGGAGTCCGTGCTGGACGTGCAGGGACCCAAGGGCAAGCTCAGCACCCCGGTGCCGCCGGGGATCAAGTTCGCGCTCGAGGGCCAAGAGCTCCGCTGCCAGCGCACGAGCGACGAGCGGCAGCTGCGCGCCTTCCACGGCATGGCGCGGGCGCTCGCGCAGAACGCGATCAAGGGCGTGACCGAGGGCTTCTCGAAGGACCTCGACATCGTGGGCGTCGGCTACCGCGCGCAGCTCGACGGGAACAAGGTGGTGTTCGCGCTCGGCTTCTCGCACCCGATCGAGTACAAGGTCCCGGACGGGATCAAGATCGCGGTCGAGAAGCAGACCCGCTTGACCGTGTCGGGCATCGATCGCCAGAAGGTGGGGCAGGTGGCGGCCGAGATCCGCGGCCTGCGCCGGCCGGACCCCTACAAGCAGAAGGGGATCCGCTACGTGGGTGAGCTGCTGAAGAAGAAGGCGGGCAAAGCCGGAGCGACCGGAGCGAAATAAGAGAGCCAGGAGCGGCGGGGACGCCGGGGGGCGACGGCCCTCCCGGGAACGCCTGCCGGAGCGAGAGATGAGCACGAGGACGAAAGAAGAGATCAGGGCGAGGCTGCACGACCGCATCCGCAAGAAGATCCGCGGCAGCGAGAAGCGGCCGCGCCTCGCCGTCCACCGCAGCCAGGGCCACATCTACGCGCAGCTGATCGACGACGACGCCGGGCAGACGCTCTGCGCCGCCTGCTCGCTCGACAAGGACGTGCGGGCGAAGCACAAGCGCGGCTCTAACCTGGCGGCAGCCAAGCAAGTCGGCAGCCTGGTGGCGAGCCGCGCGAAGCAGAAGGGGATCGCCCTGGTCGTGTTCGACCGCGGTGGCTTCCAGTACCACGGCCGCATCAAGGCCCTGGCCGATGCCGCCCGCGAGGCGGGCCTCCAGTTCTAGCGCCGTAGCGATAGCGATGCGGGTGAGCCGATGAGATTCATGGCCGAGAAGATCGACGTCTCTAGCCTGGAGCTGAAGGACCAGGTGGTGTCCATCAACCGCGTCACCAAGGTCGTGAAAGGCGGCAAGAACCTGTCGTTCTCGGCGCTCGTGGTGGTCGGCGACAGCGCCGGGCACGTGGGTTTCGGAATGGGCAAGGCGCGCGAGGTGTCCTCCGCCATCAAGAAGGGCGTCGAGGCCGCCAAGAAGAACGTGGTGCGGGTGCCGATGACGGAGAAGGGGTTCACGATCCCGCACGCCGTCACCGGACGCTTTGGCTCGGGCATGGTGCTGCTGAAGCCCGCCTCGGAGGGGACCGGCGTCATCGCCGGCGGCGCCGTGCGCGCGGTGATCACCGCCGCGGGCATCCAGAACATCCTGACCAAGAGCCTGGGCTCGACCACCGCGCACAACGTGGTCAAGGCGACGGTCGACGCGCTGCTGCGCCTGAAGGCGCCGCAGCGGGTGGCGCGCCTGCGCGGCCTCGCCCTCGAGGATGTCCTCGGCATCGAAGCGAAGGAACCGAAGCCGGCCCCGGCGACCTCGAGCCCGGTCGCGCCGGCCGAAGGCTAGGAGCGAACGAGCATGGCCAAGGCCAGCAAGGCGGCGAAGGCCGCCTCCACAGTCAAGATCAAGCAGATCGGCAGCCTGATCGGATGCACCGCCGGCCAGCGCGCCTGCGTGCGCGGCCTCGGGCTGCGCAAGCTCCAGCAGGTGGTCGAGCGCCAGGACACGCCGATGCTGCGCGGCATGATCAACAAGGTCCCGCACCTCGTCGCAGTGGTCGAGTAGGAAGGGAAGAGCAGAGTGGGTCTTCACAGTCTCAAGCCGGCGAAGGGCAGCGTCAGGAATCGCAAGCGCGTGGGGCGCGGCCCCGGCAGCGGCCTGGGCAAGACCGCGGGGCGCGGCGAGAAGGGGCAGAAGAGCCGCAGCGGATTCTCCCGCAAGCCCGGCTTCGAGGGCGGCCAGATGCCGCTCCACCGCCGGCTGCCGAAGCGCGGCTTCACGAACGCTCCTTTCCGCAAGGAGTTCGCCTGCGTCAACCTCGGGCGGCTCGAGGTGTTCGAGGCGGGCACGATCGTGACGCCGGAGCTGCTCGTGAAGCAGGGCATCGTCAAACGGCTCCACGACGGGCTCAAGGTGCTGGCCGACGGCCAGCTCACCAAGGCCCTCACCGTCCATGCTCACCGCTTCAGCGGCAAGGCCCAGGAGCGGATCGCTACGCTCGGCGGCAAGGCCGAGCTGATCCAGGGGTAGAAGTACCATGCTGCAGGCCCTCCGCAACATCTGGGACGTCCCCGATCTCCGGAAACGGGTGCTGTTCACCCTGGGTCTCCTCGCGGTTTATCGCATCGGCAACCACGTCCCGACGCCGGGCATCAACGCGCAGTCGCTGATCGACTTCTTCGAACAGAACCGGGGCAACTGGTTCGGGCTCGTCGACATGTTCTCGGGCGGCAACCTCGCGAAGGTCACGATCTTCGCGCTCGGGATCATGCCGTACATCTCGGCCTCGATCATCCTGCAGCTGCTGACCGTGGTGTGGCCCTATCTCGAGAAGCTTTCCAAGGAGGGCGAGCTCGGGCGGCGCAAGATCACCCAGTACACCCGCTACGGCACGGTGGTGCTCTCGATCGTGCAGTCCTTCACGATCGCGGTGTACCTCGAGCGGCTGACGCTCGCCAACCAGTTCAAGATCGTCGACGCGCCGGGCTGGGGATTCCGGCTGATGACCGTGCTCACGCTCACCACCGGCACCGCCTTCATCATGTGGCTCGGCGAGCAGATCACCGAGCGCGGCGTGGGCAACGGGATGAGCCTGATCATCTTCGCCGGGATCGTGGTGGGCTTTCCGGGCGCGGTGATCGACACGTTCCAGATGATCGAGCGCGGCGAGCTGAGCCTGCTGGCGGCGCTGCTGCTGCTCGTGCTGATGGCGGCCGTGGTGGCGGCGATCGTGTTCGTGGAGCGGGGTCAGCGACGCATCCCGGTCCAGTACGCCAAGCGCATGGTGGGCCGGCGCATGTACGGCGGGCAGACGACACACCTGCCGCTGCGGGTCAACACCGCCGGCGTCATCCCCGTGATCTTCGCCTCCTCGATCATCGCCTTCCCGCAGACCGTGGCGTCCTGGCTGGGCGGCGACAACGCCTGGATGCAGGCGGTTTCGGAGCAGCTGCAATGGGGCATGCCGCTCTACAACCTGCTCTACGTCGCCTTCATCCTGTTCTTCTGCTACTTCTACACGGCGATCGTCTTCAATCCCGACGACGTGGCCGACAACATGCGCAAGTACGGCGGGTTCATCCCCGGCATCCGCCCCGGCAAGCGCACCTCCGAGTACCTCGACCACATCCTCGGCCGCATTACCTTCGGCGGCGCCATCTACCTGGCGCTCGTCGCGATCCTGCCGGAGTTCCTGATCACCGGCATGCGTGTGGCGCCGATCCCTCTGATCGGGGCGCCGCTCGACAGCTTCCTGTCGAACAACAACCTGGGCTGGATCACCGAGGGGCTGCACCTCAACTTCTACTTCGGCGGCACCTCGCTGCTGATCGTGGTGGGGGTCGCCATGGATACCGTGGCGCAGGTCGAGGCGCAGCTCGTGATGCGGCACTACGACGG
>Ga0247727_10018188_pt1 | contig 11085 bp, 11 predicted proteins | sample WisWelCaveWW1625_FD_202498 | JGI IMG/M metagenome (GOLD analysis project Ga0247727, IMG submission 202498) | Biofilm microbial communities from Wishing Well Cave, Virginia, United States - WW16-25 | ecosystem: Environmental > Aquatic > Deep subsurface > Groundwater > Cave microbial mat | place...
AAATGGTCATATTCTCTTTTTAATCCGATTCCGGAAACGATGGCGTTCGAGAAGAGCGAACCGAAAAACATTTCCAGATAAGTTGTGCGCTGGCGCAAGCTCGCAATGCGCCGGCGCTGCTGATAAATTTCGATCGTGTGGCGCGTGTAATTGGCACGCGCACGCAGGCCGAGACGCGGCGTCAATCCCAGGTGAAGAAAATATTGGCCGTCGATTCGTAGCTGATCGCCCAAACGCAAATCAAACAGCAAAATGGAGCCGTGCTCGGCGCGATTGCGAAATGTGGTGTTGAAAAGCAGCGCGGCTTTAATGCTGCTGTCGTAGCGCAGGCCGAAGCGAAAAACCTCGGCAGTTTTTTCGATAACGTCGATAAATAGTTTTGTTCCGGCGCCGCGCGGCTCAAGACGATAGGTGACGCGCTCAAAAAATTGCGAACTATAAATTCGCGCCATCGCTTTTTCGATTTCTCCGGCCGTGACCCAAATCGGCAGCGGCAAATCCAGTTCAGAAAGCACGAGGCGCCGCGACACATCGCGCAGGCCGGTGATAGCAAGCTCTTGAATGAGCAGCGAATCGATGCGTGGAATTTTGTAATCGCGCCGCGAGTGGGCAAGATTTCTCAATGAATCCGCCAGCGCGCGTAAGTGCGGCAGCAGCCGGCGCGCCGCCATTTCACCGCGTTGAATCAACGTATCGGCGCGATCGAAACTCGTGGCGGTGAGTCCGGTGAGGTCCGGGGTGATGAGAATATCGCAATGCCGGCGCTGCATCGCGTTTATTTCCGCGCCGCGAAAACTGCTGATTTGATCGATGATGCCAAAAAAGGAATTGAGTTTTTCTCCGGAAGACAGCGGCGAGCCGACATCGACGCCGATGACGATAGTTGCGCCCAAGCGGCGCACATCTTCGACGGGAAAATTGCGAATGAGTCCGCCGTCAACCAACAAGCGATTGTCGAGTTTCACCGGCGTAAAAACCGTCGGTATCGCGATGCTCGCGCGCAGCGCCTCCGGTAGGAAGCCACGATCCAGCAAAACGGCTTCACCGGTTTCTAAATCGGTGGCGACACAGACAAAAGGAATTGGCAGTTCTTTGAAATCGGTGAGATGATGGACCGACCAGGTGAGGCGGGAGAGCAATGCGCTGATTTTTTGTCCGGCCACTAAACCGCTCGGCAGTTGCACATTGCCTTGGCGAATCGGGAAGGTGGCGAAGTAGCGGCCATCCCACAGTTTTTCTTCCATCGGGAGATCGCGCCGCGTGACCGCATCGTTAAATAATTCCGGCCAATCTTCGTTACGCGCCAACGCGGCGAGAAATTCCGATTTGTACCCGATGGCATAAAGCCCGCCGACCACACTGCCCATGCTGGTGCCGGCGATGTAATCGATGGGCAGGCCGATTTCCTCCAAAACTTTCAGCACGCCGATGTGCGCAAAACCTTTGGCGCCGCCGCCGCTGAGCGCCAAGCCGATTTTCGGACGAAGCGAGTTTTCTTGCGCCAATGCAGGCGTGGTACATAACCCCCAAAGCATAATCAGCCAGCGGCAGCTTCGCATTAGAATTTGCTGCATTATGATGTTTGAATTTTGATTTGACAGAACACTACTTGGCCTTGCCCTGGTTCGCCACAGCTTGCATGGCATTCTTCACACTATCGGCATCACCGAGATAATAATTGCGCCGCGGCATTAAGTTGTCATCGAGTTCATAAACCAGCGGCATGCCGGTTGGAATATTCATGCCGGCGATGTCGTCGTCGGAAATGTTATCGAGATATTTCACCAACGCACGGAGGCTGTTGCCGTGGGCGGCGATGATGACGCGCTGGCCGGATTTGACTGCCGGCGCAATCGTGTCGTGCCAATAAGGAAGAAATCTCATCACCGTATCTTTCAAACATTCGGTGCGCGGAATATCTTTTTCCGCCAAATTTTTGTAGCGCGCCTCATAACCCGGATAGCGCGGGTCGTTAATTTCTAAAGCCGGCGGTTGAATGTCGTAACTGCGCCGCCAGAGGTGCACTTGTTCTTCGCCGTATTTGGCCGCGGTTTCGGCTTTGTTCAAGCCCTGCAAGGCGCCGTAATGCCGCTCGTTCAAACGCCACGAGCGTTGCACGGGAATCCACAGCAGCTCCATTTCCTCTTGCACCAGCCACAACGTTCGAATCGCGCGATTTAAAACTGAAGTAAAAGCGATATCGAACACAAAGCCGTTCTCTTTTAAATATTTTCCGGCGGTTTTTGCTTCTGCAATGCCCTTTTCGGATAAATCCACCTCCGTCCAGCCGGTGAAACGATTTTCTTTATTCCACGTGCTTTCGCCGTGACGCAGCAGAACGAGTTTATGCATTTGCATTTTCCTCTTTTCGGTAAGCTATTTTTTCGTTGAATCAGCCGCGCTGTTTTGTTCTTCTAAAATTTCAATGACGCGTGCATAAATTTTTTGCCATTGTTCCGGGTGCGCGCTATAATATTTCAACGCCATTTCGAACTCTTGGCGAGGCACGCCTTGTGATTGCAAGATCGAATCGGCGTAAGCGCGTTTGAGATTTTTGTCTTGCCGCGCGAGGACCGAGGAATCGGCGTCCACCTCGATCGCGATCAACAGTTTCGCATAAACTTCCGCAAACTGTTGCGGGTTTTGCAAAGGGCCGGCCGCCTGCGGCGTGCAGGCAAAAAACCAGATAAGCAAAATCGGCAAAAGCCGAAAAGTTTTAAAGTGGGAATTTGAATTCATCGTCGAAAAGTTTTCATGTCGGGATAAAAGCGAGATTTAAACGAGGGAAAGGCGACGCGCATATCCCGCCTCCGCATGCTGGCGTAACTCCACACAAGCCTGGCCGGGATCCGCCGCGCCAAAAACCGCCGCGCCGGCCACGAGCACTTGCGCGCCGGCTTCCGCAACTTGGGCGACGGTGTGGTTATCGATGCCGCCGTCAACTTCGAGGCGAATCAACTTGCCGAGCGTCTCGATCATCTGTCGCGCGCGGCGAATCTTTTCGATGGTCGCTGGAATAAATTTTTGCCCGCCGAATCCGGGATTCACCGTCATCAGCAACAGCAATTCAATGTCCGGCAAAATTTCTTCGACAGTTGTCAACGAAGTCGCCGGATTGATTGCCACGCCGGCGCCCGCGCCGGTTTCTTTGATTTGATGCACGACGCGATGCAAATGCGGACACGTTTCCACGTGCACGATCATGCGATCCGCGCCGGCTTGGCGAAACGCCGGAATGTAGCGCTCCGGCTGCTCGATCATCAAATGCGCTTCAACGAACAAGCTGGTGCAGCGTCGCGCCGCGTTGACGACGAGTGGGCCGAACGTAAGATTCGGCACGAAATGCCCGTCCATCACGTCGCAATGAATGAGGTCAGCGCCCGCAGATTCAACGCGGCGAATTTGCTCGCGCAATTCGGCGAAATCCGCGGCAAGAATCGACGGTGCGATTTGTATTTGATTAATCATTATCTGTGCTATTCGGCAGTTTGCTCAATTCCAGATCGATCTTGCTGCCGCGTTTAACGATGGAATTCGCTTCCAACGATTGGCTAATCACCGTTTCGGGGAGCAAGCTTTCGACTTCTTTGTACATCATTTGTCCGATGACCAAACCGGCTTGCTGAATCAACTCGACCGCCGCGTCATAAGTCAAGCCCGCCACCGAAGGCACCGCCACATCGATCGGTGCATTGCCCGCGTTGATCGTGATGTTGACCACTGTCCCCGTTCCAACATCGGCGTTCGCTGGCACGGCTTGATGCAACACGGTGCCCTTCCCCACGAAGGGATCATTCGAATAGGCGGAATCGACGCGGCCGAGCTTGAGATTGACGCGCGCCAACGCAAAATCCGCGTTGCGCAGCGACAGCCCGATGAGCGAAGGCATTTTGATGCGCTGTCCGCCTTTGCTGACGGCGACGTAAATGCTGCGTCCGCCTTTGACGTTCGCCAGCGGCCGCGGAATTTGTTCGATCACATAACCCGCAGGAGATTTTCCGTCAAAACGTTCCGGCAGTCTTTCGATCTTAAAGCCGTTGCTTTCCAATGTTCGTTTCGCTTCTTCAAAACGCATCGACGTCACATTGGGAACTTCAACGGCTTCGCCGTGCCGCGTGTAGATCGGCATGATGATCCAGTCCATCAGCAAAGCGAGCGCGAGAAACAGCGCGACGATGCTGCCGAGCAGTTTGACGAACCGGTTCGTCAAAATCGCGATCAGCAAATGACGCCACCAACTTTGATTCATCTCTCTTTTCCTGTTTAAAACGTGGCGCAACATTCATGTTGCGCTTTTCATATTTTTGCAAAACGGCGTTGATCGCACCCGTAGATTTTTTGCATCGCGACTTGCCGGCCCTGGCGCCCGCCCCGCACGGCGGGGTGCCGCAGGCCAGGGAAAGTCGCGCTACGCTTTTACCAACCGCGCCGCGAAACTGCCATCCATGTTGTGGCGGCTTTGCAGCGTGCGAATGAAGCCGCGCTCGTCATAAAAACTGCCATGCACATAACCTTTGGCCGATTCGACGCGAAACTCCGTATGATGCTCGAGAAACCAATCGGCCACTTTCTGATTCTCTTCGGGATCGATCGTGCACGTGCTGTAAATCAGGCAGCCGCCGGATTTGACCAGCTCGGCGGCGTTGGTCAAAATTTCTTTTTGCAATTCGGCAACATCGGTGATGTCTTTTTGCCGGCGGCGCCAGCGTAAATCGCTGCGCCGCGAGAGCACGCCCAGCCCGGAGCACGGCGCATCGACCACGACGATATCGACCGGCGTGGCGACAAAAGCGCGCGCATCCGCGATCACCGGCTGCACGGAACAATGCAAACGTTGCGCCGCTTCGACCAGGTAATCCAAGCGTTGCAGACTCAGATCGACGGCGATCACGACACCCGTGCCGGCCATCTCTGCCAGTTGCAAAACTTTGCCGCCGGGCGCCGCGCAAAGATCGATGATCGTCGCACCCGGTTTCGGCGCCGCCAAACGCGCGACCAAACCGGCGCTCGGGTCTTGCACGGTGAACCAACCCTCCTCGAATCCGGGCAGCGCGGTGATATCGTCGAGATGCGGCAGCGTATAAAAATTCGTCGCGTTTTTAATCGGCTCGGGCGTTACCTGGCGCGCTTGCATTTGCTCCAGCCAGGGTTTGAGATTTTCTTCGGGACGCACGACGCGCACGGTGATCGGCGGGATGCGATTGTTGGCTTCGGTGAGCGCCGCGGTTTCTTTCCAACCGAATTGTTCGACCCAACGTTTGAGCAGCCATTCCGGATGGCTCATCATCTGCGCGAGCGTTTTCAGCTCTTTTTTCTCGATGATCGTTTGCATCGGCGGCCATTCCATCGGCGTGCGCTGAATGTTGCGGAGCACGCCGTTCGCCAAGCGTGAAAAGTTGTTGCCAAAACGAAGCTGAATCATTTCCACCGCCTCGTCCACCGCCGCGTAATCCGGAATGCGATCCATGAACAACATTTGATAGACCGCGCCGCGCAGCACATTTTTGACGAAAGGCTGCGCTTCATCAAAATGATGGCGAAAATGCTGTTCGATCTCCGCGTCGAGCCGCGCGCGCCAACGCGCCACGCCGTACACGAGCGCCGTTACCAAAGCGCGATCGCGCGGCGGAAAAGCGGCGCGCTGCAAATGTTTGTCAATCACGTAATCAACAAAAACCGAGCTGCTTTCGGCTTCGCTTAAAACTTGCGCGGCAATGGCGCGCGGCGAGAGCAAAACGTTTGAGGAAGTTTTTTTGCTGCTTTTACTGCTGACTTTTGGCATGCGAGTTTTTTTGTTTAATTCAATTGAGTTTCTCGTGAATCTGGATAACGTGGCCGCGCAAAAATTCTGCGGCGGACATGCGACGCTTGCCCTCGATCTGCAATTCGTCGATGGCTAAATGACCACGCCCAGTTTGAATAAAAAATTCTCCTTCTTTGGCATTGACGTTTACAACGCTTCCGGCTTCGCTCGCGGCAGCGGCTGCATCGACAACATGCGCGCGAAAAATTTTGAGCTGATGTCCCTGCCAATGCGTAAACGCGCCCGGCGCCGGATTCATTCCCCGCACCAAGTTAAAAATTTCGCGGCTGGATTTTTTCCAAGCGATCGCCGCCATCTCTTTGGTAATTTTGGGCGCGAGGCTGGCCTCACCCATTTGCTGCCGTGTTTGCAATTTGCCGCTTGCCACCTGCCCGAGTGTTTCCACGAGCAAATCCGCGCCCAACACCGCCATGCGGTCATGCAGCTCACCGGCAGTTTCAAAATCACCGATGGCGGTTTGGCGCTGCAAAATCATTTCGCCGGTATCCATCTTCGCATCGATGAAAAATGTCGTCACGCCCGTTTCGCGTTCGCCGTTGATGATCGCCCATTGAATCGGCGCGGCGCCGCGATATTTCGGCAGCAACGCCGCATGCACGTTGATCGTGCCGAGCGGCGGCAGCATGAACACTTCTGGCGGCAGAATGCGAAAGGCGACGACGAGAAAAAGATCGGCCTGCCACTCGCGCAAGCTTTGGGTGAACTGCGGCTCGCGAAGTTTATCCGGTTGCAAAATCGGCAGGCCCGCGTGCAGCGCCAATTTTTTCACCGGCGTCGGCTGCACTTGCAAGCCTCGCCCTGAAGGCTTGTCCGGCCCGGTGACCACGCCCACGACCGGAATTTGGTGATCGAGAAGTTTTTGCAAACTCACGACCGCAAATTCCGGCGTGCCCATGAAGACGATTTTAAGATCTTGTGCTTGGCGCATGCTTATTCCTAACAGGAGTGCAAACTTCAGTTTGCACTCTTAAAGCATTGAATGGCAAACTGAAGTTTGCACTCCACGTTTTACGACGCCTTCTTATTTCTTTCCCGCGCTTCCTGCGCGGCTTCTTCCGCGATGGCTTTGAGTTTTTTATTCAACAGCTTGCGCTTGATCGAACCGAGGTGATCGACAAAGAAGATGCCGTTGAGATGATCGATCTCATGCTGCAGCACCCGCGCGAGCATGCCGTCGCAATCCTGCTCCTGCGGCGCGCCGGTCAAATCCTGATAGCGCACGCGAATGCGTTCCTTGCGCATCACGTCTTCGTTAATTTCGGGAATGCTGAGACAGCCCTCTTCGTACGCCACCTCTTTGCCGAGTTTTTGCAGAATCACCGGATTCACGAATGACTTTGGCAGCGCGCCTTCGGTGATCAGCCCTAGATCGGCAACACAAAGCGCATGTGTCAACCCGATTTGATTCGCGGCCAAACCGACTCCTTTCGCGGCTTGCATGGTTTCAATCATATCCGCCGCGGCTTGCTGAATGGACGCCTCAAAGGCGTCGACTGTAATTGCTTTTTTGCGCAGAAGGGGATCGCCGTATTTGCGAATCGGCAAAACCGCCATAAAACATGTTCCTTTGCAAAGATTTTGCAGACTGGCAGTCTGCGTTACGCTTTCTTCTCTTCCGGCGGCACGACTTTGCGCGTGATGCTCGAACGCGCCACGCTGAGCTTCACGTTTTTATCGACTTCGACCACGATGATCGTGTCTTTTTCTTTCATGCCGACGATGGTGCCGTAAATGCCGCCGGCGGTCACGACTTCATCGCCTTTTTGCAAACTCTCCAACATTTTTTGTTGCTCTTTCTGGCGCTTGGCCTGCGGGCGCAGAATTAAAAAATACATGATGACGAAAATGAGAATGATCGGCATCCACATCGCGAGCGGGTTGGCGCTCTGCCCTGATGATGAGCCTAAGAATGAGAACAGTAAAACAGGCATTATTCCTCCTTTAGAATTATGAGTTTTCCATCCACTGGTTTAATTGGATATTTTTCGTAAAACGCTTTTCGCCATGATGCAAAATTGCCCTGGGCAATTACGTCACGCATGCTCTTCATTAATCTATGATAAAAATGCAAATTATGCAAACTGCCGAGCCGCAGTGCGAGAATTTCTTCGGCGTGAAACAGATGCCGCAAATACGCGCGCGTGAACGTGCGGCAGGCGTAACAATCGCAATCTTCCTCAATCGGGCGAAAATCTTCGCGGAAAATTGAATTTTTTAAATTGATCGGCCCGGTCGCCGTAAACACTTGGCCTTTGCGGCCGTTGCGCGTGGGAATCACACAATCAAACATATCAACGCCGAGATTCACCGCTTCGACCAAATCTTCGGGTTTACCCACACCCATCAAATAGCGCGGTTTATTTTCCGGCAACAACTCGTTGCAAACTTGAATCATCTCGAACATCGCGCTCTTCGGCTCGCCGACCGCGAGGCCGCCAATGGCGTAGCCTGGAAAATCGCACACCAGCAGTTGCTCGCAACTCAATCGCCGCTGATCGACAAATGTACTGCCTTGCACGATGGCAAAAAGCGCCTGCGAATGTCCGTACAACGGCGGCGAATTTTTCCACGCCTGAAAACATCGCTCGGCCCAACGCGAGGTGAGCGCGGTGGATTTTTCCACATAACTCCGTTCGGAAGGGAAGGGCGGACACTCATCGAGCACCATCATAATATCCGAGCCAAGCGCGCGCTGTGTGCGCACGACACTTTCCGGCGTAAACTCGTGATACGAGCCGTCGATATGCGATTGAAATTTGACGCCGTTCTCATGAATCTTCCGCAGCTCCGCGAGACTAAAAACTTGAAAGCCGCCGCTGTCCGTCAAAATCGGCCGGTTCCAATTCGCAAATTTGTGCAAGCCACCGGCCTGCTGCAGCAACGCCTCGCCCGGCCGGAGATAGAGATGGTACGTGTTGCCGAGAATAATCTGCGAGCCGACTTCCTCCAACTCCTGCGGACTCAGCGTCTTCACCGTGCCCTGCGTGCCCACCGGCATAAACACCGGCGTGAGAATTTCGCCGTGCTCGGTGGTGATTTTGCCGCAGCGGGCGCGGGTGTTGGGGTCTTGTGAAAGAACTTGGAATTTGAAATTTGATCCTTGATGCTGAATGCTCGATGCTTGATTCTCAGTATTTGTCATGTATGTAAAAAAGTTGCTTACGAATTTGTTTCGCGGGGATAGGACTTACCGTAAAACTAAATTCTCTCACACAGTCAGCGATGTACACCAACCGCACTATTGGAAAAGCTGAATAAGTTTTAAATACCATATTGCTGCTTCCGATCTTGTATATATTGTTGGTACAGTTTATAACCTGCTTTGGTTCTAAAAAAAAGCTTCTCGGTTTGAAATGGGCCATCGGTAACGGAATATAAATTTCGCTCTTCTTGATACCTTTTTATTACATGTTCCAGTCGCTTTGAAGCCAGTGCAACAAAATCAACATTCCCTTTAATTTTCTCTGCATCTCGGTGAAGGTCACAGGCAAACCCTTCATCGCTTAACATCCATAGTCGATCTGCCTCACGAAATGAGACGGCCATATGATTTTCTTTAGGGATAGGAATGTCTAAAGACGGGTTATCATGAATTCTTATAACTTCACACACTGTATCGATATCCTTATCAGCATAAAAAATTTTCCCCAAGTACTCATTAAGAAGTAATAATTTCTTCTGCGCTAATGCACTTCCCTCGCGCATGTGAAGCGTTCTACTTTGCCTTCTTTGCTGCTCTAACAATTTCTTTTGGTCCAAATTTTCTTCAATTTCTACATCTGCCACTCTGATCTTTTTTATAGGCCCTATGTCGTGAAGAATTGCAATTGCCCCGGCGATGAGTATACTGAGATTCTCCTTTTGGGCAATTTCAATCATATGCTTCAGGACAATCAGGTGATGATCCAAAGGATTGCCCAATTCAGCTTGCTTTAGTCGATCAAAAGACAAAAGAAATAGCAGACGAAATATTTCGCCTCCTAAAGTGGATTCGTCCGACTGAAGCGGTTTGACAATGTCATTCAGCAGTTTATGATATCGGCTCAATTCGCGCATGTTTACGACACCTTTAAAGATTTTGTTCTAGCATCAGTAACTGGTAAGATCTTTCAATCGCTCTACAATATCGATGAAATCGCTTTCTGATCGCTTCAATATTTGCTATGGCTATGACTACGACAAGCATCCACAAGGAAAACATGGACAATGAGAATTTTTGGAGCAACTGGCCGCCGATTGCGAAGAGCAATATTAGTTCAACAAGAAACAAGACACGGATTAACCGTAGCCGGTTCATCTGCGATTCAATTTCAGAATAGAGTGCGGAATTTTTCATTAGAACATAAAAGCGCATCGTCCCGATACATGATCTTGCCTCTTCTTCTTTAACATCGACTTTTTTCGAAGAAGAGTTTACATATTTTTTAAGAATAGGGCTTCCCGCGATAATCGACCGATTGGAATTGAGATACTCAATGAGACGATTTCTTTTTATCTTATCGAACCACCATTCAAACGCGATAAGCCCGATAAATTCGAAAAGTACACCAAATCCGTAAGCAATCGCTATAACGATGACGAGCAAAGGCGCTTCTGCAAGCAAAGATTGCGAATTGCTAATTTTGATGAAAAATGTTTGCACTTCCGAGGGGAAAACACTCATAGCCAAAAGCAGCAATGCCAGTAAAACAAGTATGCCAGCTATGAGAGCCTCGACCATAATTGCAGTCGTATTCAAAGCAATTACTCCTCTCCCGTAAAGATAAATTCATCATTGGTTGTAATCTCACGATTCAACTAGCTTTTTCTCTGCATAAAGTTGTGCGCCTAATGCAACTGGCTCTGGACATTCTGCCCTCTTAATTTCTAATGCTGACGCTACGAAGTGGTCTAATAGATCGCCCTTTCTTAGCCTTGCGTTCAGTGGCTGAAACAGTAAATCGCCAGCCTGTGCAATTCCACCTCCGATAACAACACAATCAATAGGAACCGCGCCTACGATGTTGGCTATACCCATTGCGACCTTTTCAGCATAATATTCGTAACATAGCCGAGCTTTCATATTATTATCTTCTGCCAGTGTCGTAACTTTAACTGGATCCGACGGCAGTCCCATTTTGTTAGCCAGTTTTTCTAGTGAGGCTTTACTGGCTAATACTTTCCAACACCCACGGTGATTTTCGCCTATACACCATTCCTCGTTCGGGTCAAGAAGAATATGCGATGCCCTGCTTGTGTATGATCCAATGTGAAGATTGCCA
>Ga0247727_10018189_pt1 | contig 11085 bp, 9 predicted proteins | sample WisWelCaveWW1625_FD_202498 | JGI IMG/M metagenome (GOLD analysis project Ga0247727, IMG submission 202498) | Biofilm microbial communities from Wishing Well Cave, Virginia, United States - WW16-25 | ecosystem: Environmental > Aquatic > Deep subsurface > Groundwater > Cave microbial mat | place...
CGAGACCCGCGAGTGGATCGTGCGAAACGCGCCGGTGCCGATCGGCACCGTGCCGATCTACCAGGCGCTCGAGAAGGTCGACGGCCGCGCCGAGCTGCTGACCTGGGAGCTGTACCGCGACACCCTGATCGAGCAGGCCGAGCAGGGAGTGGACTACTTCACGGTCCACGCCGGCGTGCGGTTGCGCTACGTGCCGCTCACGGCCAAGCGCGTCACCGGCATCGTCTCGCGCGGCGGCTCGATCATGGCCAAGTGGTGCCTGGCGCACCACCAGGAGAGCTTCCTCTACACGCGCTTCGACGAGATCTGCGAGATCATGAAGGCCTACGACGTGTCGTTCTCGTTGGGCGATGGCCTGCGGCCCGGTTGCATCGCCGACGCCAACGACGCCGCGCAGTTCGGCGAGCTCGAGACGCTCGGCGAATTGACCAAGAAAGCCTGGGCGCAGGACTGCCAAGTGATGATCGAGGGGCCCGGCCACGTGCCGATGCAGCTGATCAAGGAGAACATGCAGAAGGAGCTCGCCGACTGCTTCGAGGCGCCGTTCTACACGCTCGGGCCGCTCACGACCGACGTCGCGCCCGGCTACGACCACATCACGAGCGCGATCGGCGCCGCCCAGATCGGCTGGTACGGCACGGCGATGCTCTGCTACGTGACGCCCAAGGAGCACCTGGGGCTGCCCGACCGCAAGGACGTGCGCGAGGGGATCATCGCCTACAAGATCGCAGCCCATGCCGCCGACCTCGCCAAGGGCCTGCCCGGCGCGCAGGTCCGCGACAACGCGCTTTCGAAGGCGCGCTTCGAATTCCGCTGGGAGGACCAGTTCAACTTAGGGCTCGACCCGGACCGCGCCCGCGAGTACCACGACGCGACCCTGCCCAAGGACGCGCACAAGCTCGCCCACTTCTGCTCGATGTGCGGGCCGAAGTTCTGCTCGATGGAGATCACCCAACAGGTCCGCGAGTACGCGGCCGGTCTCGACGCGACGGCCGCGGGTATGCAGCAGAAGAGCGCCGAGTTCCGGGCCGCGGGCGCCGAGGTCTATCGCAGCGAATGAGCGACCGCTACCGATGAGCATCCTTCGATGAGCGGCGAGTACCTCGTGATCCCCGCTGGCACTTTCGCCATCGCGTGGGGCGTGGTGCCGGTGTGGTGGTTCGCGCGGCGCCGGCCCGGCTACAGCCACCTGCGCGACACCATCAGCGAACTCGGCGAGCACGGTGCGCCCGATGCCGCCCGCGTCGCCTGGGGCGCGTTCGCGCCCGCCGGACTCGCGGTCTGGGCGTTCGTCGCAGCACTCGCCCAAGCCCTGCCGCCGGACGATGCGGTGTTGCGCGGACTCGCGCTGTTCGCGGGCTTGGGCGCGGGCTACGTCGGTGCGGCGCTGTTCCCCTGCGACCGCGGTGCGCCGTTCGGCGGCTCGCTGCGCAACCACCTGCACAACCTCGCCGGTGCCATCGGCTACCTCGGTGGCGCCGCGGGGCTCGCCACGCTCGGCGAGGCGTTCGAGGGCCATGCAGTGTTCGGCCGCATCGCCGAGATCACGCGCGCGCTCGGCATGAGCGTGTTGTTCGGCCTCCTGCCGCTGAGCTTCCCCAGCCCGTTCCGCGGCCTGGTGCAGCGACTGATGGAGTCGGCGCTGTTCGGTTGGATCGCGCTCGTGTGCGTGGTCTGGTCGGGACGCTGAGCGTCCGGGTGCGGCCGGGCAGTCATGCCACTGGTTCGACCACCCAAGCTGCCACGCCGAAGCGCGGCGCGGTGTATCGTGACGCCTGAGCGCCGCGCGCCCGCCGTCGCCAGCCGCCCGGAACCAGGCCGATGAAGCTCCCGGTCACCTTCGTCCAGCTGCCGCTGCGATTCGATGCCGCGCGCCTCGCCGCCGAGATCGAAGCGCTCGGCGCCGTGGCCTGGCGCCCGCACCCCGAGGGCTATCCCGGCAACGACGCGCTGCCGCTGATCGCGGTCGGCGGCGATCCCGACAACGACGCGGTGGCGGGTGCGATGCGCCCGACGCCGAACCTGGCCCGGATGCCGTACCTGCAGCAGGCGCTGGCGTCGCTGCAGACGGTGCTCGGCCGGACCCGGCTGATGCGCTTGGCGGGCGGCGCCGAGGTCGCCGAGCACGTCGACAACAACTACTACTGGCACGACCGGGTGCGGATCCACCTGCCGATCGTCACGCAGCCCAGCGTGCGCTTCGCCTGCGGCGAGGCCGAGGTCCACATGGCGGCCGGAGAGTGCTGGATCTTCGACACCTGGCGCCGCCACCGCGTGATCAACCAGGCGGCGGCGAGCCGCATCCACCTGGTCGCCGATTCGGTGTGCAGCGCGAAGTTCTGGGAGCTGGTGCAGCGCGGCCGGAACCCGGAACGGCCGACCGCCGCCTGGCAGCCGAGCGAGGTCGGGTTCGATCCGGCGGCGCGGCCCGCCTTGCGCTGCGAGGCGCACAACGTGCCGCCCATCATGACGCCCTGGGAGATGCGCGAGCACTGTCACTTCATCTGCGCCGAGGCCGATCCGAACGCCGACCTGCGGCCGCTGCTGGCCGCGATCAGCCGCCTGATCATGCGCTGGCGCGCCAACTGGGCGCAGCACGGCGACGCCGAGTCCGGCCTCGACGAGTACCTGGCGGCGATGGAGGAGTTTAAGGCCGGGCTGCGCGAGCTGCCGGCGCTGCGGATGCGCAACGGCCTCGACTTGGTGCGCAGCCTGCAGAACCTGGTGGTGGTCCCGGCGTTCGGCACCGGCCAGCCGCCGCCCTCGGAGCGCGGCGAGGTGCCGCTCGCGCCGCTCGCCACGGCGCGCGACGCGGCCCGCTGAGGCGGCGGGCCGCCGCGCCCGATGGCCTCGTTCAAGGACCTGTTCTCGGGACATGCCGCCGACTACGCGGCGGCGCGCCCGACCTACCCGGACGCGCTGTTCGACTGGTTGGCGACGCTCGTGCCGGCCGACGCGACCGTGCTCGATTGCGGCTGCGGCAACGGCCAGGCCTCGCTGGCGCTGGCCGCGCGCTTCGCGCGCGTGGTGGCGACCGATCCCGCCGCGGCCCAGCTCGCCTACGCCGCCCCGCACCCGTGCGTCGAGTACCGGGTGGCGCCCGCCGAGGCGAGCGGGATGCCCGACGGCTCGGTGGCGCTCGTGACCGCGGCGCAGGCCGTGCATTGGTTCGACCACCCGCGCTTCGCCGCCGAGTGCCAGCGGGTGCTGGCGCCCGGCGCGCCGGTCGTGGTCTGGTGCTACGGGCTCAACGCGGTCGCGCCCAAGGTCGACGCCTTGACGCGCCGGCTCTACGGGGAGCTGACCGCACCGTACTGGATGCCGGAGCGGCGCTACATCGACGAACGGCTGGCCACGCTGCCCTGGCCGTTCGCCGAGCTCGACGCGCCGCGCTTCGAGATGGTCGCGCGCTGGACGCTGCCGCAGTTGCTCGCCTACCTGCGGACCTGGTCGGCTTGCCAGCGCTACCGGCAGACACTCGGCCAGGACCCGGTCGCGCTGCTCGAGCCGGAGTTCGTCGACGCCTGGGGCGACGCCGAGGCGCGGCGCGCGGTCCGGTTCCCGCTCCACCTCCGCGCCGGGCGGACCTGAGCCGATCGGACGGAGCGCGCGCGCCGCTAGCCGGCCTGCTCGTCGTGCCGACGGTGGTGCGAGTGGCCGTGGGTCTGGGCCGGACCGCAGTCCGCGAGCGGAGTGGCGCGCGGCTCGGGCTGGAGCGTCACGTGCCCGATGCGGTAGGCCTCGTCGAGGTGCGACTTCAGAGCCGGCAGCACGCGCTCCCAATCGGCGAGCTCGTCGACCACCACGTGGGCCGAGAGCGCGACCGTGTCCGACGACGCGGTCCAGATGTGCAGGTCGTGGATGCCCTTGACCCCGCCGACCGCGGCCATGCTCGCGCCGACCGCCGCGACGTCGAGCCCGCGCGGCACGCGCTCCAGCATCACGTCGAGCGCGTCGCGGAACAGCCGGGTCGCGGAGTTGAGCAGCAGGCCGCCGACGATCAGCGACAGCAGCGGGTCGATCGGCGTCCAGCCGGTGAGCCAGACCACCAGGCCGGCGGTCAGCGCCGCGACCGAGCCCATCAGGTCGCCGAGCACGTGGAGCATCGCGCCGCGGACGTTGAGGGTCTGGGTGCCGGCGCGCAACAGCCGGAACACCGCCACGTTGACGCCCAGGCCGAGCGTCGCCACCACGACCACCGCCAGGCCCTTGACCTCGACCGGGTTCGAGAAGCGGTGGACCGCGCTCCAGGCGATCGCGGCGACCAGGCCCAGCATCACCAGCGCGTTGAGCGCCGCGGCCACCACCTCGACCCGCCCGAAGCCGTAGGTGTACCGGGCGTCGGCCGGGCGCTGCGCGAGGCGGGCCGCGGCGAACGCGGTCACCAGCCCGAGCGAGTCGGTCAGCATGTGGCCGGCATCGGCGAGCAGGGCCAGTGAGCCCGACCACAGTCCCGCGACCGCCTCGACCAGCGCGAAACCGAGCGTGAACCACAGCGCGCGCGACAGCGGCGTCGCGCCGCGCGCATCGGGCCGATGGTGGTCGTGCTCGAACATGTCAGCCATGATAGCCGCCGGGGGTGGTGATGGCAGCGGTCCCGTTCAGTGCGGCGGTGCGCGTCTGGTTCGAGATCGGCGTCACCGGTTTCGGCGGCCCGGCCGGCCAGATCGCGTTGATGCACCGCTTGCTGGTCGACGAGCGGCGGTGGATCTCCGAGCCCGAGTTCCTGCGCGGCTTGAACCTCTGCATGCTGCTGCCCGGTCCTGAGGCGATGCAGCTCGCGACCTACGTCGGCTGGCGCCTGCACGGCGTGCCCGGCGGCCTCGCCGCCGGCACGCTGTTCGTGCTGCCCGGCGCGCTGCTGATGCTGGGGCTCGCGGCGCTCTACGCCGCGCACCGCGAGCTGCCGCTGCTGACGGCGGCGTTCTTCGGCATCAAGTGCGCCGTGCTGGCGATCGTGCTCGAGGCGCTGCTGCGGGTGGCGAAGCGCGCGCTGCACGGCGCGGCGGCCCACGCCACCGCGGCGCTCGCGTTCCTGGCGCTGTTCGCGTTCGCGGTGCCGTTCCCGCTGGTGGTGCTGGTCGCCGGCCTCGCCGGCGCGCTGCTCGCCTGGCGACGACCGGACGCGTCGCCCGCCCCTGCGGCGGTCGAGGGTGTGGCGACCGAGGCGCCGGTCGCGCACCTCGCGCGCACCGTGCTGGTGTGGGGCGGGCTGTGGCTGGTGCCATTCGCGCTGATCGCCGCGTTCGACGTCGGCCCGGTGTTCATCGACATCGCGCGGCTGATGAGCGAGCTGGCGATGGTGACCTTCGGCGGCGCCTACGCGGTGCTGGTCGGCGTGGCGCAGCAGGCGGTCGTCCACTACGGCTGGCTCACGCCGGCGGCGATGCTCGACGGGCTGGGGCTGGCCGAGACCACGCCCGGGCCCTTGATCCTGGTGCTCGAGTTCGTCGCCTACCAGGCGGCCTACGGGATGCCCGGCACGCTGCCACCCGCGCTCGCCGGCGCGCTCGGCGCGCTGCTCGCCGTGTGGTGCACCTTCGTGCCCTGTTTCCTGTGGATCTTCCTGGCCGCGCCTTGGGTCGAGGCGCTCGGCCGCGCGCGGCTCGCGGCCGGCGCGCTGGCCCTGGTCACTGCCGCGGTGGTCGGCGTGGTGCTGAACCTGAGCCTGTGGTTCGCGCTCCACGCGCTGTTCGCGACGGTCGTGACCGTCGAAACCGGACCGCTGCATCTGGCGCTGCCGGTCTGGGCGAGCGTCGACTGGACCGCGGCCGCGCTTGCGGCGCTGAGCGCGGTGGCGCTGCTGCGCTTCAAGCTCGGGATGCTGTGGGTGCTCGGTGGCGCGACGCTCGCCGGTCTGGCGCTCGGGCTCATCTGAGCCGGTCGCCATCGCGTCCCGCGCGATGGCGCGGCTGCTGATCGATCAGTAGTGCGGCCGGTCGCGGGCCGGCAGCGCCTTGAAGCGTGCCACGCCTTCGAGGATCTCCTGCTTGGCCGCGGCGGCGTCGCGCCAGCCCTCGACCTTGACCCACTTGCCCTTCTCGAGGTCCTTGTAGTGCTCGAAGAAGTGCGCGATGCGGTCGCGCGTCCAGTCGAGCAGATCGTCGACGCTGGCCACGTCGCGGTAAGCGGGGAACACCTTCTCGACCGGCACCGCGATGACCTTGGTGTCCTCGCCGGCCTCGTCCTTCATCGCCAGCATGCCGATCGGCCGGACCCGCACCACCGAGCCCGGGATCAGCGGCACCGGCATCACCACCAGCACGTCGACCGGGTCGCCGTCGCCGGCCAGGGTGTGCGGCAGATAGCCGTAGTTGCAGGGGTAGCGCATCGCGGTGGTCAGCACGCGGTCGACGAACATCGCGCCCGAGGCCTTGTCGACCTCGTACTTCACCGGCTCGGCGTCCTTGGGGATCTCGATGATGACGTTGACGTCGTCGGGGACGTCGCGGCCGGTGGGGACGAGGTCGAGCGACATGGGCGCACTCCGCGGGGCGGGGCGCCGATTCTACGACATGCCTGCGTCAGGGCCGCGACGGGCCTCGGACGGAGCGCGCGACGCCGGACATCCGCGGGGCGCCGCCTCCTTCAGGTCACAGCCGCCCGTCGCGGAAATCGTCGAGCGCCTGACGCAGCTCGGCCACGGTGTTCATCACGAACGGACCGTAGTGGGCGATCGGTTCCTTGAACGGCTTGCCGGCGATCAGCAGCGCGCGGCCGGGCGTCGCACCGGTCGCGATCAAGACCCCGCCGTCGCGCGACATGAGCGCCAGCTGCTTGGCCTCGATCCCCTTGCGCTCCTCTCCGACCAGCACCGCGCCGTCCACGCAATGCACGAGCGTGGTGTGGCCCGCGGGCACCGCCTGCTCGAAGGACGCGTTCGCCGGCAGGTCGAGGTCGAGATAGATCGGTTCGGAAGGACGGTTGCGCACCGGCCCCTTGACGCCCTGGAGCTCGCCGCTGATGACGCGCGCCGTTCCGCCGCCGGCGAGCGCGACGCTCGGGATGCGGGCGCTGTCGATGTCGTCGTACCAGGGGTCGGCCATCTTCATCGCGCCGGGCAGGTTCACCCACAACTGGAAGCCGCGCATCAGGCCCGCGGCCTGCTGCGGCATCTCCTCGTGCACGATGCCGCGCGCGGCGCTCATCCACTGCACGCCGCCCGGGCCGAGGTCGCCGTGGTTGCCCTTGTTGTCCTTGTGCCGCATCCGGCCGACCAGCATGTAGGTCACGGTCTCGAAGCCACGGTGCGGGTGGGGCGGGAAGCCGGCGAGGTAGTCGCTGGCCTCCTCGGATCCGAACTCGTCGAACAACAGGAACGGGTCGATCGCCGCCGCCATGCGCGGGTCGAGCACGCGCGTGAGCTTGACGCCCGCGCCGTCGCTGGTGGCGTAGCCCTGGACGACCTGCTCGACGCGGCGGGTGCTCATCACGACCTCCTGGATGAGCGACCGAGATGGGGGCGCGCGACGCGGATGCAAGCCCCGACCCACCGCGGGGTGGACCGGGGCCCCGCAGAGGCTTAGCCCTGCTTGAGGAACTTCGCGTCCACCGACAACGCACCGGCGCCGCTGGCGAACACGTAGAGCATGCCGCCGCCGATCGCGACGTTCTTCCAGAACATGATCGAGTTCATGCCTTGGGAGAAGTCGCCGTGGAACAGCGCGGCCGAGAGCACGCAGAAGCCGGCCAGCGCCAGCGCGGCCCAGCGGGTGAAGGCGCCGATCGCGAGCGCGATGCCGCCGCCGAGCTCGGTGATGATCACGAGCGGCAACAGCATCCCGGGGACGCCCATGGACTGCATGTAGCCGGCGGTGCCTTCGTAGCCGCCGATCTTCGACCAACCCGCGGTGATGAAGATGAGGGCCAGCATGAGCCTGCCGGCGAGCTTGGCGTTATCGTTCATGGCGTCGCTCCCATCAGAAGTCCGGACGGACCGACCGGAGTATCCGGCGATACGCCGCAAAGAAGAAGGGGCGCAATCGCGCCCCTTCCCGTGACCATCTGCCGTAGGCGACGCGGCCCCCGGCCGCGTTCCATAGGACTACAGCAGCGGCACCAGCAGCAGCGCCACGATGTTGATGATCTTGATCAGCGGGTTGATGGCCGGGCCGGCGGTGTCCTTGTAGGGATCGCCGACGGTGTCGCCGGTGACCGCCGCCTTGTGCGCCTCGGACCCCTTGCCGCCGAAGTGGCCGTCCTCGATGTACTTCTTGGCGTTGTCCCAGGCGCCGCCGCCGGTCGTCATCGAGATCGCGACGAACAGGCCGGTGACGATCGTGCCGATCAGCACGCCGCCCAGCGCCTTCGGGCCGAGGGCGAGGCCCACGATCACCGGCACCAGGATCGGCAGCAGCGAGGGCACCACCATCTCCTTGATCGCGGCCTTGGTCAGCATGTCGACCGCCAGCGAGTAGTCGGGCTTGGCGGTGCCCGCCATGATCCCCGGGATCTCCTTGAACTGGCGTCGGACCTCGTTGACCACCGAACCCGCCGCGCGGCCGACCGCTTCCATCGCCATCGCGCCGAACAGGTAGGGGACCATGCCGCCGATGAACAGGCCGATGATCACCATGTGGTCGGACAGGTCGAACGCGACCGACTTGCCGGCGGCGTCGAGGTTGTAGGTGTAATCGGCGAACAGCACCAGCGCGGCGAGGCCGGCCGAACCGATCGCGTAGCCCTTGGTCACCGCCTTGGTGGTGTTGCCGACGGCGTCGAGCGGGTCGGTGATCGCGCGGATCTCCTTGGGAAGATGCGACATCTCCGCGATGCCGCCGGCGTTGTCGGTGATCGGGCCGTAGGCGTCGAGCGCCACGATCATGCCGGTCATCGACAGCATCGCGGTCGCGGCGATGGCGATGCCGTACAGGCCGGCGAGCGCGTGGGCGCCGAAGATCGCCGCGCACACCGCCAGCACCGGCCAGGCGGTCGCCTTCATCGACACGCCGAGGCCGGCGATGATGTTGGTGCCGTGACCGGTCTGCGACGCCGCAGCGATGTCCTGCACCGGCTTGAAGGTCGTGCCGGTGTAGTACTCGGTGATGTAGACGATCACGCCGGTCAGGACCAGGCCGATCAGCGTGCACAGGAACAGGTCCAGCGCCCGATCGCCCATCATCGCCATCGTGATCGGGCAGAACGCGATCGCGGCCAGCACCGCCGAGGCGATCACGCCCTTGTACAGCGCCCACATGATCTTGCCGTCCTTGGCCGAGACGAAGAACGTGCCGACGATCGAAGCCAGGATCGAGACCCCGCCCAGCACCACCGGGTAGAGCACCGCGTTGGGCCCGAACTCGAGCGCGATCGCGGCCAGGCCGCCGAGCACCATGGTCGCGACCAGGGTCACGGCGTAGGTCTCGAACAGGTCGGCCGCCATGCCGGCGCAGTCGCCGACGTTGTCGCCGACGTTGTCGGCGATCACCGCCGGGTTGCGCGGGTCGTCCTCGGGGATGCCGGCTTCGACCTTGCCGACCAGGTCGGCGCCGACGTCCGCGCCCTTGGTGAAGATGCCGCCGCCCAAGCGGGCGAAGATCGAGATCAGCGAGCCGCCGAAGGCCAGGCCGACCAGCGCATGGAGCGCGGTCGCCTGGTCGGCGAGGTCGCGGACGATCCAGTAGTAGCCGGCGACGCCGATCAGGCCGAGGCCGACCACCAGCATGCCGGTGATCGCGCCGCCGCGGAACGCGACGCTGAGCGCGGCGTCCATCCCGTCGTGGGCGGCCTGTGCGGTGCGGACGTTGGCGCGCACCGAGATGTTCATGCCGATGTAGCCGGTCGCACCGGACAGGATCGCGCCGACGGCGAACCCGATCGCGGTGTACCAGCCGAGCGCGAAGCCGAGCACCACGAACAGCCCCGCGCCGACGATGCCGATCGTCGTGTACTGGCGGTTGAGGTAGGCCATCGCGCCGATCTGGATCGCCGCGGCGATCTCCTGCATGCGCGCGTTGCCGGCCGGCTTGGCCACGATCCAGAAGTAGGACTGCACACCGTAGGCGACCGCGGCGAGACCGCAGACGAGCGCCAGGAGCAGCCCGTTGTCGACGAGCATCTGCATCTGAGTGAACTCCCCGTTTCGAGCAGGTCCGGAACGACCGTCCGCGGAGCGGACCGGCCGGAAAAGGCCGCGGATTCTAGCACGGGGTCCGGGTCGGTCCGGGGCGGGTGGTAGGCTTTTCCCGGGACCGGACCTGGAGCCGACGATGCGCACCGCGCTGCTCGCCATGACCTTGCTGCTCGCCGCGTCCGCTGTTGCGCGCGAGCCCGACCCGGTCCACCTCAAGGGCTTGCCGGACGGCGTCGTGCATCGCGGCCAGGCGCCGCTCGCGCTCGCCGCGATCGCAGTCGGCGAGCGCACCCGCCTGTGGCTGCCGGGCGGCGAGCGCGAGTTGCTGGTCGAGCACGTGGTCGAGGACGCCGCCACCAGCACCCGCTTCGGCCGCATCGTCGGCGTCGGGCAGGCGGCGATCACGCTCGGCGTCGACGGCGGCTTCGGCCGGGTCACCGACGGCGCCAGCGTATGGCTGCTCGAATACCGCGGCGCCGACGCCTGGGCGCTGCGCGCCGGCGAGGGCGGCATCCCGTTCGCTCCCTACGATGACGGCGCGCTCGGCGCGGCTCCTGCCTCGCCGCGCGTGGCCATGGCGCAGAAGGTCGCGCCGCGGACCATCGACGTGCTCGGGCTCTACGACGCCGACTTCGCCGCCCGCTACCCCGGCGCCCTCGCCGCGACCCGCATCGCGCACCTCGTCGCGCTCGCCAACCAAGCGTTCGTCGACAGCGACGTCGCGGTCACGCTGCGCGTCGTGCACACCCGGACGGCGACCGGTTGGGTCGACCCCAGCGCGCTCGTCAACGTCGCCGACATGTACGACGCGCCGGTGACCGGGGTCTTCGCCGGCGTCGACCTGCAAGGGCTGCGGGACTCGCACGGCGCCGACCTCGCGACCTTCTTCCGGATCCACGACCTCTACGCGCGCGGCGTGTGCGGCGTCGCCTACTTCCCGATCGACCAGCGCACCGGCATCAACGTGGTGATGGACGGCGCCAGCGGCGGGTCGATCTGCGACGAGCACACCT
>Ga0247727_10018190_pt1 | contig 11084 bp, 8 predicted proteins | sample WisWelCaveWW1625_FD_202498 | JGI IMG/M metagenome (GOLD analysis project Ga0247727, IMG submission 202498) | Biofilm microbial communities from Wishing Well Cave, Virginia, United States - WW16-25 | ecosystem: Environmental > Aquatic > Deep subsurface > Groundwater > Cave microbial mat | place...
ACCGCCGGCGAGATCCGGGCGACCGGGGTGACGATCGGGCTCGCCCCCGACGGCTCGCTCGCCGCCGTCTACAAGGCCCCCGCCGGCTCGACGATCCGGCTCGTCTTCGAGGTCACCGGCTACTACCTGCCCGACACGAGCGGCGCGACGTTCGTCACCGTCAACCCGGTCCGGCTGCTCGACACGCAGCTCGGCAACGGCCTGCCGGCCGGCCCGTTCAGCGCCAACGTCGGCCGCTCGTTCGCGGTCGCCGGCCGTGGCGGCGTGCCGGCCGACGCGACCGCGGTGACCGGCACGCTGCGGATCCTGTCGCCGACGAAGGCCGGCTACGTCTCGCTCACCCAGCTGCCGACCGCGAACCCGGCGACGGCGACGATCCACTTCACCGCCGGCGAGATCCGGGCGACCGGGGTGACGATCGGGCTCGCCCCCGACGGCTCGCTCGCCGCCGTCTACAAGGCCCCCGCCGGCTCGACGATCCGGCTCGTCTTCGAGGTCACCGGCTACTACCGCTGAGCCGGCCGATAGACTGACCAGATGGCCGTGATGGATCCGCCCAACGGCGTCTGGGTCATCCTGCCGACGTACGACGAGGCGGCGAACCTGCCCGGCATCGCCGCTGCGATCCTCGACGTGCTGCCGCTGGTCACGCTGCTGGTCGTCGATGATGCGTCGCCGGACGGCACGGGCGAGATCGCGGACGCCATCGCCGGCGCTGACCGGCGCGTCCGAGTCCTGCACCGGCCCGGCAAGGAGGGCCTCGGCCGGGCATATCTCGACGGCTTCCGCGTGGCGCTCGATGGCGGCGCCCGCATCGTCGTGCAGATGGATGCCGACTGGTCCCATGATCCGACCAGCCTGCCGGCTCTCGTCGGGCCGATCGTGTCAGAACGCGCGGACCTCGTGATCGGCAGCCGCTATGTCCGTGGCGGGAGCGTCGAGGACTGGGGAGTCCTGCGGCGGCTCATCTCCCGCGGCGGCAGCCTGTTCGCCCGAACGGTGCTGCGGCTGCCGGCTCATGACCTGACCGGCGGCTTCAAGGCCTGGCGCGCCGCAAGGCTGGCGGCCATCCCTTCGGAGGGCGTCCATGCCGGCGGCTACGTCTTCCAGATCGAGATGACCCATCGCGCGTCGCGCGCCGGCGCACGGCTGATGGAGGTGCCGATCACGTTCCGGGACCGTCGCGTCGGCCGCTCGAAGATGTCGCGGCGGATCATCGTGGAGGCGTTCCTCGTCGTCCTCCGCCTTCGCTGGGAGGCCTGGCGCAGTGGCTGAGCCCGGCGGCTGAGCCCGGCGGCAGGCCGCCGGCCTGTGCGCTAGGCTGACGGAAGCCACACGAGGATCCCGCCATGGACAAACCGAGCCCCAACCCGGCGGACGAGGCCGCATCCCCCGACAGCGCCAACACCATCGACCGCGCCTCAACCGGGACGCGTCGTCGGCGCAGCACCGTGCCCAGCGCGGTGCCGGTTATGGACATTCCCGCGACGCGTCTCGAGGCTTCTTCGGAGCGGGACGGCGCAGCCCGCGAACCGCTCGCCGTGACGATGCCCGGCGGCGCCATGGACCTGGGCACGGTCGCGATCGGCCGGCTGGACGCGCGCGATGTGGCGGTCTCGAAGGGCGCCGTCGGGGGCGTGCGGGCGGACCGCGTATCGGTCGAGATGGGCGTGCTGGGTGGGGCGCTCGCCGGCGAGGCGAACGTCTCGCAGGCCCTTGTCGGGACGGTGATCGGGCGGGAGGTCCGCGTCGAGCAGTCGATCGTCCGGACGCTCATCGCCGGCGAGGTCCGGGTCGACCGCCCGACTGGCGTCATCGTCATGATCGCGGGTCGCGTCGCGGGCGACGTCCGGACACTCCTCGACTGGCGGGCCGCGCTCGCGTTCGGAGCCGCCTTCGGCGTCGTCGTCGCGCTGGCCGGCCGGCGTCGCCGGCCATCGCGCTGACCCCCGCCCGCCCCGACCGCGTGTCGCGCCGTCCATCGACGACGGCATCTACGCCGTTGCGGGCTGCGTCCGCTCGGGGCGTGGTCGCCCACGTCGTCGGGGCGCGGCCAAATTTCGTGAAGGCGGCGCCGGTCCTGCGTGCCCTCGCGGCTCGGGGTGTGGCGCAGCGGCTCATCCATACCGGTCAGCACTACGACCCGTTGCTGTCAGGCGTCTTCTTCGACCAGCTAGGGCTCCCGCAGCCGGACGTCGATCTCGGGGTGGGCTCGGGCAGCCACGCGGTCCAGACGGCCGCGCTGTTGACCGAGCTCGAGCGGGACCTTCTCGCGACACCGCCGGCCCTCGTCCTGGTCTACGGCGACGTCAACTCGACGCTCGCCGCCGCCCTCGTCGCGGCGAAGCTTGGCTTGCCGCTCGCCCACGTGGAGGCAGGGCTGCGAAGCTTCGACAGGTCGATGCCCGAGGAGGTCAACCGGGTCGTCACCGACGCACTCGCGGACCTCCTCTTCACGACGAGTCCGGAGGCGCGTGCGAATCTGCGTCGCGAGGGGGTTGCGGGCGCGCGGATCCACTTCGTCGGCAACCCGATGATCGACACGCTGCTGGCCAACCGTGACCGCTTCGATGGCCCTGCCGTCCGCCGCATGCTCGGACTCGGGGGATCGTACGGCGTCGTCACGCTGCATCGGCCGTCGAACGTGGACGACACGAGCGCCGTCCGTCGGGTCGTCGCCGCGCTGGTCGCCGTCGGGCGCACGCTGCCGCTCGTCATCCCGCTCCACCCGCGTGGTCGCGCGGCGCTCGAGACGGCCGGACTGGCCAAGGCAGAGGGGATCTCGATCGTCCCGCCGCTCGGATACCTTGAGTTCGTCGCGCTGGTCGCCGGTGCCCGCCTCGTGATCACCGATTCCGGTGGCATCCAGGAGGAGACGACGATCCTCCGCGTTCCGTGCCTCACCGTGCGTCCGAACACGGAGCGGCCGATCACGATCAGCCACGGCACGAATCGGCTTGTCGAGCCGGAGGCGGTCGCCGCGGCCGCGGAGGCGATCCTCAGGGGCGACGCGGTCCGCCCGGCCGGGCTGCCTCCCCGCTGGGACGGTCATGCGGGGGAGCGCATCGCGGCGATCGTCGTCCGCTGGCTCGCGACGGCCGGTCAGTCCGCGTAGCGGCTATCCTCGGACGCGGCCCGAGCGATGCGTCGGGTGTCAACGCAGGAGGATCGATGATCGAGGACCGCCGGGTCGTGGTGATCGGGCTCGGCTACGTCGGGCTCCCACTCGCGCTTTCGCTGATCGATGCCGGCCTGGAGGTCGAGGGGGTCGACGTCTCACCGACCCGTGTCGCCGAACTCGCGGCCGGGCGGTCGCCGGTCGACGACATCGGGGACGATCGCCTGCGCTTGGCACTCGAAGCCGGCTTCCGCGTCTCCGTCCCCGAGGCTGCCAGCCCGGCGGCGGCCGATGCGCTCTTCATCTGCGTCCCGACGCCGATCACGGCGTCCAAGGATCCGGACCTGGGGCCGGTCCGTGCTGCCGCGGAGTACGTCCGCGAACACCTGCGGGCGGGCCAGCTCGTCATCCTCCAGTCGACGACGTACCCGGGCACGACCGCCGGGCCGTTGCGCGCCATCCTCGAGGCAGGTGGCCTCGTGGCTGGCGTCGACTTCGACCTCGCGTACGCCCCCGAGCGGGTCAACCCGGGCGATCCGCTGAGCATGGCGAAGAGCGTCCCGCGCCTCGTCGGCGGGATCACGCCCGCCTCCACCGATCGTGCCGCCCGGCTGCTTCGCCGTGTCAACGACCGGGTCGAGGAGATGTCGTCAGCCGACGCTGCGGAGATGGCGAAGCTCCTCGAGAACATCTTCCGCAACGTCAATATCGCGCTCGTCAACCAGCTCGCGCTGTTGTGCGAGCGGATGGGTCTCGACGTCTGGGAGGTCATCGACGCGGCGGCGACGAAACCGTTCGGCTTCATGCGTTTCAGCCCTGGCCCAGGTGTCGGCGGCCACTGCATCCCGGTCGACCCGTACTACCTCGCCTGGCGCGCCCGCGAGTTCGACTTCGTCGACCGCTTCGTGGAGCTTGCCGGCGACATCAACCTCGCCATGCCCCGCCACGTGGTGGAGCTCGTGGCCGACGGGCTGAACGATCGCGGACGCGCGCTCAAGGGCGGCCGGGTCGGCGTCATCGGCGTCGCCTTCAAGCGGGACGTCCGGGATGCCCGGAACTCACCCGCCGCCGCCGTCCTCGCGGGCCTCGCCGCCCACGGTGCCAGGGTCGCCTACCACGACCCTCACGTCCCATCCTTCATCGCCGCGGATGGGGCGTCGTACACCTCGCTCGAGCTGCCCGACCTCATCGCCGAGTCCGACGTCGTCGTCGCCCTCGTCGCACATCGCGCGATCGACTGGCAGCGCGTATACCGGGATGCCGACCTCGTCGTCGATACGGTCGACAGCTCGCGGGGCCAGACCACCCGGGAGCGGCAGGTGCTTCGACTCGGGGCCGGTTGGTCGGGCCGACCGTGAGTCGGGCGGCGCGCCCGGTCTGCATGATCGTCCATTCGTACTACGACGAGGATCCCCGCGTGCGACGCGAGGCGGAGGCGCTCGTTGCGGCCGGCCGCCCGGTGGACGTCTTCGGCCTGCGGCGACCGGGCGACGACGCCGACGGCCGGCTCGCCGGCGTCAGGGTCCACCGGCTCGACGTTCAGCGCCACCAGGGGGCGGGCTTCACGGTCTACCTGGGCGAGTACCTGTCATTCCTCGTCCGTGCCGCCTGGGCGGTGACGCGGGCCCACCGGCGGCGACGCTACGGGGTCGTGCAGGTCCACAGCCTGCCGGACTTCCTCGTCTTCGCGGCGCTGCCACTCAAGCTCGCCGGGGTCCCGGTCATCCTCGACCTGCACGAAGCGATGACCGAGCTCTTCGCGACCCGCTTCCCGCGCCTGGATCGGTGGCCGCTCCGGCCGCTGCTCCTGCTCTCAGAGCGCCTGGCGGCCGGCTTCGCGGACCGCATCCTGACGGTCAACGAGGCGATGCATGCCCGCCTGCTCGCGATCGGCATCCGCCCGTCGAAAGTCGCGATCGTGCCGAACAGCCCGGACCTGCGCCGCTTCGACGCCGCCGACCATGTCGCGCGGGTCTTCCGCGAGGATGGTCGACTGCGGGTCGTCTACACGGGCGCGGTCACGCCGGTCTACGAGCTCGACGTCGTCATCGACGCGATCGCCCAGCTGGCATCCGAGCGGCCGGACCTCGGGGTCCAGCTCGACGTCTACGGCCGCGGCGACTTCGAGCCTGCACTCCGAGCGCGCGCAGAGGAGCGCGGCATCGCGGACCGAGTGACGTTCCATGGCCGGATCCCGTTCGAGGCGGTCCCGGCAGCCGTCGCCGCCTCGGACATCGGCCTTGCCCCGACCCGGCGCGACGCCTACACCGACGCCACCCTGTCGACGAAGCTGTTCGAGTACGGCGCGATGCGGAAACCGGTCGTCGCGACCTGGCTGCCACTGGTCGAGCGGACGTTCGGCCCGGACGCGGTCGCGACCTACGCCTCGGGCGACATCGACGGCCTGGTCGCCGCCATCGCCGCCATCGCTGACGACGCCGCCGCCCGTGACGCTCGGGTCGCCGACATGGCGACGCGCGTCGCGGAGCACGGCTGGGCGCGCGCGGCGGCTCGGTACCTGGACATCGTCGACGGGCTGGCCGCTGGTGGACCGACCGGCGACGTCAGCGCGGGCGGGCGATCTCCCGGCGCAGACGGCGGATGACGCGCTCCTGGAGTGGCCTCGCGCTGGGCGTCGGAGCGGTCTTCGTGATCGGCGTCAGCCACGCGACATCGACATCGGGCAGCTGGAGCGCGGGTTCGGCGTACAGCCGCAGGAACTCCGAGATGATGTAGCGCACCGCGTGCCGATGCACGTGGCGGCCGTCCTCGCGGTAGTAGTCGCTCTGCCGCTCGGCGGTCACGACCATCTCGTACGAGTGGAAGTAGTGGACGTCGCGATTCCGGTCGACGAACTCGGACACGGCGGCCCGGATGCGGCTCTTGGATTCCGTGTTGGCGACCCGCACGTCGAGCGGCGTGAACGTCGCATGGAGCGGCACCGGCGAGGTCGTCACGACCATCTCCGCTCGCAGCTCGCCGCGGATGACCCGTCGGATCCGTTCGAGATCGTCGACCATCTCCGCGACCGTGAGCCGGTGGAACTCCGCGCCGATCTCCGGGAACGCCGCGGGGTGGGGGATCTGGCGGTACGTGTTGCCGGTGATCGGACTCCGCCACGTCTCGATGAGCCCGAGAGTCACGACGACGACGTCGGCGCCTCGGAACACCGCATCGGCCGCCCGGTCCGCGGCCGCTCGCGACGTGCGTAGCGAGGATTCGTCCCGGTAGCTCGTGCGATGATCTCGGAACGGGTCGATCAGGCCATCCGGGACCGACCAGGCCGCCTCGTGCGCTCGCTCGGGCCAGCCCCCGGCGATCCGCTCCATCTCCTGACGGATCGTGGTCGATGAGTAGAACAGACCGCCCGGGTGCATCCCGCCGCGGATCCCGACCTCGCCCATCATGTCGGCAAGCTCCTCCGCGAAACAGCTGCCGATCGTCGCGACGACCGAGGCGCGCGTGATGATGGGGCGGGCCGGCGCCCGGATGACGAGCTCGCGCTCCGACCACTGCTGGACGTGATCGAGCTCCCAGGTGCCCAACCGGCTTGACAGCGTCGGCATGCGGCCAGCATACCCGCGGCGGCACGAACGCGAACCAGCGGCCGCTACGATGCACGGCATGCTCGACGCGGCGGGTGAAGAGGACCCGGCCTGGCGGCGCCCGACGGCGTCCCCGTCGCCGGTCGACGCCCGTCGACTCGCCGCGAACCTCGTGGCCGATGTCCGCTCCGACGGCCCCGAGCTCCTCTTCGTCGACGGCGTCGACATCGGCCCGGCCCTCGAGCAGCAGCTGTTCTTCGCACTTCGAGACGGGACGGCCGGCCAGCCGGGCGTCCTCCGCGGCGTCGTCGAGCAGGCTACGGCCACCGTCCGCCGCCTTGCCACGGTCGCGGCGGCGCTCCGTCCGCATCGGGTTCCTGATTCGGGGGACCGGCCGATCGTCGTCCTCGTCCGGTCGCCGGCGCGGGCACCGATACTGCGCCTCGTCGGGGTCGAGCTCGAGCGGCTCGGCGGCGGGCCGCTCGCCATCGTTCGCGTGGGGGCGGCCGCGCGTTCGGGGCTGCCCGGCTTCCGCTCGGCGCGGCTCTTCGACCTGCTCGACGCGCGGATGGCGACGGATCTCGTCCGGCGCCACGGCGGCCCATCGCTGACGGCGGCGACGCAGCCCTGGGAGGCGCGCCTCGGTGTCGAGTCGGCAGCGGCCATGCGACTCGTGGCGGCGCGCGAGCTGTCACGGATCGCGCTCGGCGCGCTGGGGCTCCGGTCGGTCGTACGCCACTGGTCGCCGTCGCTCCTCGTGGGCTTCGACGAGGTCGGCACCTGGTCCCGGATCCTGCCCGCGGTCGCCCGCCGGGGCGCCATCCCGAGCCTCAACCTGCCGCACGCCGAGGCAGCCGATCCCGTCGCGATCGCTGGTGCCGCCTACCACCGGATGGCGGTCTACGGGGCGCGCGCGGCGGCCATCCTGCGTGCGGCCGGGATCGATGCCGAGCGGATCGTCGAGACGGGCGCGGCCCTGTTCGATCCGTTCATCCGAACCCCGGGCGGAGGCGCCTCGTCGGCGGATCCCTCCGGGCCGCGCCGCGTCTTGTTCGCCGCCCAGTATGTCCAGGGGGCGATGACCGAGGCCGGGCTCGAGGCGTGCCATGTCGCCGCGCTCGCGGTCGCGGCCGTGTCGACGCCCAGCGAGCTCATCGTGCTGCCGCACCCGGTCGAGCCGCCCGGCCTGATCGCCGGGATCGTCGCACGGCACCCGGTGCCGCCCGGGGTGACGCTCCGGGTGGCACGGCCGGGGACGCTCCGCGAGCTGCTCGATGACGCCTGGCTCATGATGACCTGCTGGTCGAACAGTGTGTTCGAGGCGGCGCTTCGAGGCGTCCCGACGATCATGGTCGACGCCTTCGGCGTTTCGCCGGTCACCTACGCGCGCGAGGGGCTCGGGATCGGCGTCGCGGATGCCGAGGGCGCCGCAGCCGCCGCTCGCGCCCTGCTCGACCCGGCTGTCCGAGCGCAGACGGCGGCGCGGGCCCGGGCCGTCCTGCCCGAGCACCTTGGCCCGCTCGACGGTCGTGCGTCCGAGCGCACCGCGCGGCTGATCCTGTCGTTGGCGGGCCCGGCCTGACGGCGCCGCCGGCTCGGTCGAGTCGGTCGCCTGAGGCTCGCCCCTATACTCCGCCCGATGTCCAGCCAGGCGATCGGCTCGCGGGTGGGTGCCGCCGCCGTGAGCGCCGCGACCGCCAGGTCCGCCGAGCTGCGCCTCGTGGTCGCGATCGTAATCCCGGTCCTGGTCACGATCGTCGCCTCCCGGATCTCGACCGTCGCCTTCGTCGGGGCGGCCCTGGTCTCGGTCGTCGCCCTTGCCTACGTGTGCTTCCGCGCGCCTCGCGCGATGCTCGTCACCCTCGCTCTCGCGCCGCTCGTCGACCGTTACCTCGTCCGGCTCGTGGTCCCAGCGGATGTCCAGCCGTTCGCGAACATGCTGACCGAGGCGTTGCTCGTCATGCTCGGCGCTGCCATCTTCGTCCACGGGCGGCGGAGCGGACGCCTCCTGCCGGCGTTGCGTCACCCCAGCGTGGTGTGCATGGCCATCTTCGCGGGGCTGGCCGCCGCGTCGGCGCTGGTGAATGGCGTGCCACCTGCGGTCGCCGGGCTGGGGACGCTCTACACGATCGACGCGTTCATGCTGTTCCTGTTGGCGCGCGTCATCGGCTTCGACGATCGGGCCGCGACCAGGGCCGCTGGTGCCTTCGCTGCACTCGCCGTGCTCGCGGCGCTGCTCGACCTCGGCCAGGTCGTGCTGGCTCCGGACATCCTCGGCCTGGCCGTGTTCACCGGCCGCTTCGGGGAGGGTCTTCGGCCGGGCTCGTTCTTCGCGGCGCAGCCGAACCTGCTCGGCGCGGTGCTCGGCATGGCCATGCCGCTCGCGACGTTCGCGGCCGTCCGACCGGGCATCGGCCGCGTCCGACGGGGCGCCTTCGTCGCGGCGGCCTTTCTGCTCGCGCTGGCGCTCCTGTACACGTTCTCGCGCGGCACCTGGCTCGCGCTCGCCGTGGCGACGGTCGTCACCGGCCTGCTGCTCGACCGGCGGGTCATCGGCTTGACGGCCGTCCTCGGTGGGCTTGCCCTGGCGACCGCCCTCATCCTGCCTCGCGGCATCCTGCTCGGGCCGAACTCGCCGTGGGCCATCGACCTCGGCAACGCGATCTTCGGCCGGCTCGGGGCGATCGGCGAGGGCAACGACCTGCGCTTCCGATTCATCGCGAACGGCGTGCCGATCGTGGTCGATCATCCGCTCCTGGGGACCGGCCCCGGGACCTACGGTGGCGCCGTCGCCGCCCGCTTCGGCTCGCCGCTCTACGAGCGTTACACCGCCGGCCAGGTGCCGCTCGAGCGGACGGTCGACAATTACTGGCTGCACCTCCTCGTCGAATCCGGGATCCCCGGTGCGGCGCTCGTCGCCGGCGCGCTGGGGGTCGCGATCATGCAGTCGCTGCGCGCTGCGCGCGGCGCGCAAGCGACGCGGCGAGTGCTCCTCGCCGCGTTCGCGGGCGCCGGGACCGTGCTCGCCTTCGACTCGCTCACCGAGATGCTGCTCGAGGGCAACACGACGTCGTTCCCGGTCTGGTTCCTGCTCGGGCTCGCGACGCTGCTCGCCGCCCGACCGTCGCCACCTCCCGAGGCAGTCGAGGCCGCCCCGCCGTCGGCGCGCGGCTGACCTGCACCCGAACCAGGGTCAGACCGTCTCGTCCGGGCTCCCGGCGAGGGGCGGCACGGGCGCGGGAGCGTCGACGAGCCGGCGCGCTCGACGCAGCGGTCCGCGGACCGCCGGCAGCACGAGAAGCGCGAAGCCGCCGGCCACGGCGAGGTGCACGAGCACGCCTGGCAGCGGCTCCGGCGGGCTCACTGAGCGTGCCGCGACGATCGCCGCCGCGGCGCCGATCAGCAGGGCGGACAGTCGCGTCAGGTCGAGCCGCAGCGGGTAGCCGCGCCGAGCGTACCAGGCGGTCCCGAGGGCGAGGACACCGTAGCCCGCGATCGTCGCCCAGCCGGCGCCCACGACGCCGAGGCGCGGGATGAGGAGGGCGTTCAGGCCGACGTTCGCGGCCGCCGCGGCGGCGGTCAGAAGCGGCAGGACGGCCGTCCGGCGCCGCAGGAACAGGGGGCTGACGGCCATCAGGTACACGCCCTGGGCCAGCGAGGCCATCGCCACGAGCGGGGCGACGACCCCGGCGGTCGCCGCGTCGGGCCCCCAGGCCGGCGGCGCCAGCAGCGCCACGATGTCCGGCGCGAGGACGCCGACGAGCACCGCCAGCACGGCGAGGGCGCCGATCGACAGGCTCGACATCTCCCGAAGGAGAGCGGGACCGTCGGGTCCCTCGCCCCGCGCGTAGAAGAACGGCACCCAGGCCGTGTTCAGGGCCAGCGCCACGAGGGCGACGACCTGGCCGAGCTGGTAGCCGAGCGAGTAGATCCCGACCCACTGCTGGGCGGCGATGGCCGGCAGGCCGATGAGCAGGCCGATGAGCCAACGGTCGGACAGGTTGAGCACCCAGCCGGCGATCGAGTGCGGCACGAGCGGTAACCCGAAGGCGAGACCCGATCGCGCCGCCGCGACGTCGAAGCCGATCGGCCGCAGCCGGACGACGACCGCGCCGCCGACGATGACGACGATCCCGGCGCCGGCCAGCTGGCCGACCAGCCCACCGAGCGCCCCGAGGTGGACGCCGAGGACGAGCCACAGCGTCGCGATTGCCGCGACGCCGACCATCGCGATGCCGAGGGCGACGAAACGACCGGGTCTGTCGGTCGCCCGGAAGTGCGTCGCGGGGATGTAATGGAGCGCCGCGAGGGCGGCGATCGCGACCGCGAGGACGCCGTAGGGCACGACCGCGATGCCTGGGAAGACGACGTCGAACAGTGGGCCCGCGAGCGGCAGGAGCACGATCGCGAGGACCGCACCG
>Ga0247727_10018191_pt1 | contig 11082 bp, 14 predicted proteins | sample WisWelCaveWW1625_FD_202498 | JGI IMG/M metagenome (GOLD analysis project Ga0247727, IMG submission 202498) | Biofilm microbial communities from Wishing Well Cave, Virginia, United States - WW16-25 | ecosystem: Environmental > Aquatic > Deep subsurface > Groundwater > Cave microbial mat | place...
TTCAGGAACAGGTCTTTGATCTCCACTGCTTCGAGACCATCGACGAGGCTCGAATCGTCATCGCCAAGTTCATCGACGACTACAATCGCTTCTGGCTCATTGAACGACTTGGCTATCGATCACCCTGGGAGGTCAAAACGGAATACGAAAAATATTTCTTAAAAAGTGCTTGACTATTTGGGGCCTATACAAGCACTATTAGTTCCTTTACAAATCTCAATAGCAGGAGCCCAGCTCCCAGAGAGTTTCTTCCCGCACAATGTTGGCGATCGGTGGGATTATGCGTACTGGAATGGAGGTTTCTACACGTACTACTCCCTAGTGCTAACCCGTGATTCTATCGGGATAGACAGCAGCCACAACCTTTTTTACAATAATTCCAATATTCCTACATACACGATTGACACTTTACACAATCTGTTCTGGAATCTCACTCCAAGCTGCAACTATTTGCTGTATAAGCTGAATGCGGATTCAGGACAAATGTGGGAGAATTCAACATGTGGTGAAAGATGGGCTTGGGTGGCCAGTGCCGATTCCGGAGTCGTGTTCTCGAGGCGTGCCGTCATCAAGGTGTTTCAGTACGGTCCAGCCCCAGATTCAGGACCTAACCCTTATTTTCTAGTGGAGCGCCGACTTGCAAACGGTTTTGGCTTGATCTACGAATGGCAGGAGCCGGGAGTGTTTTCATCACTCATCGGGTGCGTAATCGCAGGAGACACGTTTGGAACCCTGCTAGCTGTTGCACCAACATCTGAAGGTTTACCAGACGTATTTACTCTATCTCAAAATTATCCTAATCCGTTCAACGCAGAAACGAACGTCGAGTTCAAGCTCCCAAATACCGAATATGTAAGCTTGAAGGTATTTGATATACTTGGTAGAGAAATAGTTACACTGTACGAAAAGAGATTGCCATCGGGCACATATCGTGTTCGCTGGGATGCCTCCGGCCTCCCAAGCGGTGTCTATCTCTTGCGACTTAGTGCTGCGCAAGGGATACAAACAAGAAAAATGATTTTGATGAAATAACGACTGACATAATTCATAATATGTTCAACTGAATTTTACGAGGTTATTATGAACAACCACAACAAATCAATTCTCCTCATGATCCTGTGTGTTCTTGGATTGCTCACGGCGGCATTCTTCTCGGATGTCGGCTTTGCACAGACACAACCGCCGGCAGTATGCGGCTTCACAGGAACGGGCAGCACGACAGCAACTCAGAAAGGCGGACAATGGATGACAGCGCGAGATACACTCCACGTGCTCGTCGTTTTCGTCCAGTTTCCTGACGACCGGTACGATACAACATATTCCCTCTGGTCCAAGAATCAGCCGCCAACGTTTATGAATACGTACATTGATTCCCTACCGTCGCAGATGTCTACAAACGGAAATCTCAGTCACTATTTCCGTGTGATGTCGATGGGTGCGTTTATACTCACAGGTAAAACCCGCTTTATCGTCACGCCACACACAAACCAGTGGTACCTAACCAATAACTGGAACCGTTGGCTGATTAACAAAGAAGTGCTGCAGACTCTCGACGCCGATGTTGATTTCGCTGAGTTTGACAGATGGAAACGATACGGTGTGTACGACATTCGGCCACAATCGGATGGGAGAGTAGATGACATTTTTATGATTTACCGAAGCGTTGATGGAATGTTCGCCCTAGCATTCTATGGCGGAGAGTCTTCGCTGGGCTATGTTCGCGCGGCCAATTTGCCTGATGAATTTTTTGTGGACGGCGGTCAACGTCGTATTTCTTCAGGGCACCCAGCAGTTTACCCCTATGACTGGCCCGGTATGGGCACAACCTCAGTTATCGCTGGTACAGGCGATGGCTGGTTTGGGCTTGTTCCTTATCGCGTGCAGATCCACGAGTTTGCACATCATTGGATGACGAATGGTCAGTATTATGGCCACAGTGGTGACGGCTTTTGGGCGATGTTAAATGATTTCGGAGTCCGCCAAAATAACCTGGCACAGTGTCCACCTAATTCTTACGAGCGTGAACTAGTTGGCTGGCATGCACCTGACAGTATATATCAAAATACATTGAACGTTACGTTGACAGATTATGTAATAACGAATAGATCAGTAAAGATTAGAATTCCAGGAAGCAATCCGAATGAGTTTTTCAGGTTGGAGTACCATCTGAGACTTTCACAATTTGATAACCCAGAAGTTCACGATCCGAACGCAAAAGGTCTGTATATTATCCATCAGACCGGTATCGACGATCCGTATAGTCAACTCCGTCTTTCCCCTGCCGACGGCCGCTGGTTATGGTTCGCAGATTCGGCGATCTACCCACCGTATTGGGCACCTGGACTTGCTGTGCTTAATGAAGAGCGGAGTTGATCGAGTGAACGGGTACAACGATTCTTACTTTCTGCCGTTTACTTGGTATGGTCCGCCTCCAGGGCCGTCTGACCCCACACGCACTGAATTCGTTAGAGACCCTGTGACCGATCAGATAATGGAAGCAGTCTTCCTGGGAGATGGCAAGGATGCCTTTGGGCTTGCAAAGAATAATCCGATCACCCCATGGAGTAACCCCAATACTCAGAATGCCGCTCGACAGAAAACCTGGATTTCTATTGAGGTCATCAATGAAAGCGTGCAGAACGGGACCATCACGCTCAGCGTTTCTTTTGACAGCCTCGGTGCAGTGAATGCCCCTCCTTCTAAGCCGCAGGATTTGCGGATGTCTACCTCCAGCGGTCATCCGCAACTCTCTTGGTCACTGAATCAAGAGCCGGACGTGAACCCGAATGGAAACTATCTCATTCATCGGCGTATTAAACATCCAACTTGGAGTTCTTGGACTTTACTTGCGACGGTTTCAGGCTCGACTTCCATCTATGTGGACGAATCGCTGGGAGGGGCACCCAATGGGGTGGATAGTGTTCAGTATAAAATTCAGGCGAAGGATACTCAAGCAAAGCTTTCGGTTTTTTCCAACACCGTTACAACGAGATTCAACACATTCATAGATAGACCTACACCTGTTGAGAAACCTAGAAAAGCACCCGATAAATTTGAACTCGCACAAAACTATCCTAACCCATCTAATCCTGTGACCGTTATGCGGTATCAAGTCCCGGTGGGGGAACATCTTACCATTCAAGTATTGGACATCTTGGGAAAGAAGGTGGAAACGCTTGTTGATGGGTTTAAGGAAGCAGGATACTACGCAGTTACATTCGATGCTTCGCAGCTTGCAACTGGTGTGTACTTCTATCGAATGACCGCTGGAGAATTTGCTGCAACGATGAAACTTGCCGTTGTTAAGTAAGTCTTGTGTTTCGCCCTCATTTTACCGAACGCCCGCTGAGCACCATCAGCGGGCGTTGGTGTTTCATGCCACGATTGTCTTTCTCGACGCAATTATGTATATTCTCACCCGATGATCCTCCCCATTCACACATACGGAACAAAGGTTCTGAAATCAAAAGCGAAACCAGTGCAGAAGATTGATGATGAACTCATCAAGCTCGTCCTCGACATGTTCGATACGATGCATGCTGCGGACGGCATCGGGCTTGCGGCCAATCAAGTCGGCGAACTCAAACGCGTCATCGTCGCTGATCTATCCGATGTAGAGGAAACAAAAGAGCCAAATACAGAAGAAGAAAAAATTCGCTTTAAGAATCACCCTCCCATCGCTCTGATTGATCCCGAGATCATATCGCTCGAAGGGACCTGGACAATGGAAGAAGGATGCCTGAGCATTCCCGCGGTGAGAGATTCGGTCGAACGAGCAGAAAGGATTAAAGTCCGCTATAAGGATACAAACTTGCGGCCGACTCAGCTCGACGCAGATGGACTATTAGCTCGCGTCATTCTCCACGAAATTGATCATATTAACGGCGTGTTGTTTCTCGATCACCTATCTGCACAGAAACGGAAGGTTCACAAAGAACAACTGAAGAAGATCCAGCGCGGCGAAATTGATGTTGCCTACCCTGTGATTACTGCCGCCTCGGCGAAGGTTGCGCTCGAATCAGCAAGAGGAGCATGACGATTCAACAATCGACGACACATGCGCATTGTCTTCATGGGGACGCCGGAATTTGCAATCCCCAGTCTCAGAATCCTTCTGGATAACAAGTACGCGATCGCTTCCGTTGTCACCGTCCCCGACAAGCCGCGGGGGCGAGGTCAACAGTTGATACCCTCCCCTGTCAAGAAGTTCGCGCTCCAGCATAAGCTCTCCGTTTCCCAGCCCGGATCTCTCCGAGACCCCCTATTCATTGACCAACTCTCGAATTTAGAAGCTGACCTCTTCGTGGTCGTGGCTTTCCGAATTCTTCCGAAAGAGGTTTTTTCCTTGCCCGGTCTGGGTGCATTCAACCTTCACGCTTCGCTTCTTCCCAAATATCGCGGGGCGGCACCAATCAACTGGGCAATCATCAACGGAGAAAAGGAAACAGGCGTGACGACGTTTCTTTTGGAGGAAAAGGTCGATACGGGAAACATGATCTTGCAGGCGCGCGTCCCGATCGGCCCTGACGAAACATATGGCGAGCTCCACGATAGGCTGGCGGAGGTAGGGGCAGAAATCGTTCTCCACACTGTGCGCCTTATCGAAGCGGGGAAAGCAATACCAAGACCGCAGAACAACGCTCAAGCCAGTGCAGCTCCGAAAATCGCCAGGGATCATTGCAGAATCGATTGGGCGACAAGCGCTCAACAGGTTCATAACCTCGTGCGGGGGCTTTCCCCATCGCCCGCCGCATTTACAATGCACGGGAAAAAGCTCATCAAACTGTACAGAGCCGGGATAGCATCCCCAACGATGCAGTCAGCCCCGGGGACCGTTCTTGAAATCAGCAAACGCCTTCTCGTTGCGACCGGCGAAGGAGCGCTGGAGATTCTTGAGTTACAGCAGGAAGGAAAACGCAAGATGACCGCAGCGGAGTTTTTGCGCGGTTATCGAGTTGAACGCGGCGACGCATTCTCCTGAGTGATAACAATGCCCAAGACCATTCTCGTCGTCGATGACGAAAGCGACATCGTTGAATTCCTGAAGTATAATCTTCCAAGAGAAGGCTACCAGTTCCCCACCACCGTGAACGGGAAGCAGGCCCTCGCCGTCGAGAAATAACCACTTCATTGCTTTCCTTCCAAAAAAGGTTTATATTTCCCGTCACAATTCATCAGAAACCAAGTCAGATCGCCAGCTGAGGACTCCGGTAACTTGCTTCGGCTCACCTACTACGGGCACGCTGCTTTTCTGTTAAACGACGGAAAATTCAGCGTCATCATCGACCCCTTTCTCGAAGGCAACCCGGTTGCCCAGGTAAAACCTGCGGACGTTAAAGCCGACTACGTTGTAGTAACCCATGCGCATGGGGATCACCTTGGTGACGCAATTCCCATCGCGCAGCGCTGCAACGCAACAATCATTGCCGTGAACGAACTTGCAGAGTATGTGGCAAGCAAGGGAGCAAAAGCTCACAACATGCATATCGGAGGAGCCGTCACACTTCCGTTCGGCAGAGTGAAACTGACGATCGCGCACCACGGCTCTGTCACGCCTGACGGAGTCTACGGAGGCAGCCCGGCAGGAGCGCTCATTACTATGGATGGAAAAACGGTGTATCATACCGGGGACACGGGATTGTTCTATGACATGAAATTGATTGGAGAATCGCAGCCGGTGGACGTTATGCTTTGTCCTATCGGTGACAATTACACGATGGGCCTTGAGGACGCTGTGAAAAGCGTTGAGCTTGTCCGCCCCCGGCTTGCCGTTCCAATGCACTACAATACGTGGCCGGTGATTGCCGCCGACCCAAACGAGTTTGTGCGACGCGTTTCCGCGACAGGTTTCAACGGTAAAATGATGAAAGTCGGTGAATCATTAGAGCTATGACTCAGACATTTTTGATTTTCGATTTTCAATTTTCCATTCTAAATCCCTAAGGTGGACTTCCTTCTCTGGTCATGCCGTGTGCTGCATGTCTTCAGTGTGGTAGTCTGGCTCGGCGGATTGATGTTCCAGAATGCAATCATCCACCCTATCGCTGAGGCCGAAGGAAGTGAAGTGAGAGCGACGGCGGCAAGAATGAGTAAGCGGTTTCTCGGGTTTGTCTGGATGAGCGTTTGGACAATCTGCGTAACCGGCGTGTTGATGATGCTGTTTGATAAGCGGTTTGTGTGGTTTCAATACGGCGATCGGTGGTCCATACTGCTGGGCTTCAAGCAGCTCGTATTCGTCCTGATGGTATTCTACGCGTACGGGTACGCACGCATGCTTCGCTACTTGTTATCGCCGTCGTCGAACGGCGGCTTCGACGAGAAGACGGACATGTTCAGCAAGCGAATTCATCAATTCCGGACCGTCAGCATTTTTCTGGGGATAGTTGCCCTTCTGCTCTCGGCAGCAATGGTTAGCTAAAGCTGGAACATCTACTTACCCCGGACTTCGAATCGTTCATTGAGCAAGATAATCACCATAGCAAATCAGAAAGGGGGGGTCGGAAAAACGACAACTGCAGTGAACCTGGCAGCCTGTATTGCTGCAGCCGAGCTACCCACGCTGCTCATTGACACTGACCCCCAGGCAAACGCTACGAGTGGCCTGGGCGGCGATCCGCGCGACAATCGGAAAAGTACGTACGACGTGCTCATCAATGACGTTGACCCTCATGAGGTGATCGTCAAGACTCCGATGCCCTACCTTTCGCTTCTCCCTTCAACTATCAACCTTGTCGGCGCCGAAGTGGAACTTGTTGACATCGAAAACCGGGAACGGATGATGCATACCGTGGTCGAACGTGTTCGCGGCGACTACGAGTTCGTCTTCGTCGATTGCCCGCCGTCCCTCGGACTTTTGACCCTCAACGGACTCGTTGCGGGCGATTCGGTGCTCATCCCTGTACAGTGCGAGTACTATGCGCTCGAGGGCCTGGGACAATTGCTGAACACCATCAACATGGTGAAGCGCAATCTCAATCCGAAACTCGACATCGAGGGGGTACTGTTGACGATGTTTGACGCGCGACTTCGATTGTCAAACGAGATCGTCGAAGAAGTGAAAAAATATTTTGGCGACAAGGTTTTTCAAACCATTATCACTCGCAACGTGCGGTTGAGCGAAGCACCGAGTTACGGCAAGCCAGTCTTGATGTACGACGCACTTTCCACCGGCACCCGGAACTACATGGCTCTTGCACAGGAGTTCCTGCAGCGAAACAACCACGTCGTGGTTCATCGACATGTTAACCAAGCACAATCTTGATCGACCGTTGAGGAGTCATTAACCTATGGCAAAAGTAAAGGGTGGACTTGGCAAAGGACTGGCAGCTCTGATTCGTCCGGCTTCCGGATCAGAAGATGCTAAACCAGGAGGAACCGCTGCACCTTCATCGCAGCGTGCAGCGGGGGAGATCGCGCAGATCGACATCGAGAAAATACGCTCAAATCCATTCCAGCCGCGTGCGGATTTCGACGAAGACGCACTTGACGGGTTGCGCCGGTCAATTCTGGAAAAAGGCGTCATCCAGCCGATAACTGTCAGGCGCAGTACAGGCGGATCACACCAGCTCGTTTCAGGTGAGCGCCGCGTGCGCGCCGCTCGCGAAGCCGGACTGAGAAAGATCCCCGCGTACATCATTGAGGTCCAGCGCGACGAGGAAATGCTTGAACTCGCTCTCATTGAAAATCTTCAGCGTGAACACCTCAACCCTATCGAGATAGCAATCTCCTATCGCCGCCTGCTCAACGACTGCAACTTCACCCAGGAAGAAGTTGCCCAGAAAATCGGAAAAGACCGTACAACCGTAACGAATTTCTTGCGACTGCTAAAACTGCCTGAAAAAATCCAGCTGGCACTCAGGAAGAATCAATTGTCAACTGGACACGCACGGGCATTGGTGGCTGTTTCCGACGAGAAAACACGACTGAAACTTTTCGACCGGATCATTAAGAAGGATCTCAACGTCCGTCAGGTCGAAGAACTCGTTCGAAGTCTCGGCGAAAAGAAAATCCATAAGAAGGTTTTCCGCCTTTCTGCTCCGGTGGAAAGCGCGATCAGCAGCGTCGAAGAGAGGATCCGTCGAGCTTTGGGCACAAGAGTTAAGGTACACCCGAGAGAAAATGGGAAGGGAGAAATCACTATCGAATACTATTCGCATGATGACCTTGATCGGCTGCTTGAACTTTTTGCAGCCATCGAAAAAAATAATTCATAGATGAAAAAAATCATCCATACAGAGAAAGCGCCTGCACCTGTCGGACCATACAGCCAGGGGGTTCTTGCGTCGACCGCATTACTCTTCACTGCCGGTCAGATCCCTCTTCACCCGAGAACAGGCCAGCTTGTTCAAGGCGACATCAGAACACAGACGAGGCAGGTTCTGGAAAACATCGGCGCGATTCTCGAGTCAGGCGGTGCGTCGCTGAAGAGTGTCGTCAAAACAACGGTATTCTTGACGGACATGAACGAGTTCGCCGCGATGAACGAAGTCTATGAAGAATTTTTCGGAGACTCCGCGCCTGCCCGCAGTACCGTTGAGGTGTCGCGCCTCCCGCGGGATGTGAAGGTGGAAATCGAGGCGGTTGCGGTCGTGGCGAATCAATAGTCGGAATGCTGCAACGATGGGGAAAGGCATGGGAATACTCGTGAACGGAAGAAACGCTCTCGGGGGAATCTTCCTCTGCTTCGTTGTGATCTCAGCCAACGAGGCGGTACTGGCGCAAATCAGCAATACCAGCCATGAACCCACGGATAGACTGATTTCTCAACGCGACACGCTGCCAGCGTCTCTTCCCGCACCCTCTTTTGCGCCCGCGCGCTACACAAGCACGAAATCCCCGGGACTCGCAGTTATTCTTTCTGCGGTTCTGCCCGGCGCCGGGCAGATCTACAATGAGTCCTATTGGAAACCACCGATTATCTGGGGCCTCGGGGGATACTGGGTGTACGAGTGGCTCACCCTGAACGAAAAGTACCAAGATTTCCGAACACAGTTCTCACAGAATCCGGGCAACGCCCAGTTGAAACGTATCCGCGATTTCTACAGGGATGAAAGAGACAAGTTTGCATGGTACCTTGGCGCACTCTATTTTGCAAACCTGCTTGATGCCTATGTCGGAGCGAGTCTCTACGACTTCAACGTCACTCCGGATCTGGGCGCTGATGGCACAGTTGTGCCAAGAATTACCGCGACGTTGCGCGTCAGGTTCTAAAACAGCATAATGAGTTTCTAACTCTGATGCTCAATTACATCTGGCTTCTCCTCATTGTTCTCGGCATTGCCGTCGCCGTCTGGAATGACGCGAGCGACGTGACCCATAATGTTTACCGGAACGGAGAAGATATTCTCCTTGCCCTGGAAATCAGGGAACCCGTGCTTTCCCTCCGTCGTGAATACTCCTGCTCCGTACTCCTCCATACAAACTTCCTTGCAAGGTTTTATGGATTGAACGACTCACTCGATACACGCGAAAGGTTGCCCGCGTCGCTGACACTGGGGGAGAGAAACTCAGGAAGACTGCAGATCGACCTCGAGAATTCAAGGTTCAAGAAATGGAAGGAAATGGCGACGCTGCAGGGGAATCAACGAATGCTCCAGGGCACCATTCGCATCGAGAAGATTGAGAACGAGACTGCTCTTATAGCGTTCCGGACTGATCCCATCCGATTCGTGACAATAAACAAGGTGACAAACGAAGGAATCCTCCGCTATGCAAAGTTCGCCGTCGAACTCGCCATTGGACTGATTGGCATCATGGCACTTTGGCTCGGCGTCATGCGCGTTGCTGAACAATCGGGCCTTATTGGAAAACTCGCACGAGTCCTGGAACCCGTCATGACTCGCCTTTTCCCGGATGTTCCGCCAGGCCATCCTGCGATGGGAGCCATGATCATGAATCTATCCGCAAACATGCTGGGTCTCGCCAATGCCGCCACCCCGCTGGGACTCAAGGCCATGGAGGAACTTAACAAACTGAACAAGAAGCTTGGCACGGCAACCGACGCAATGTGCACCTTCCTCGTGATCAATACGAGCAACGTTCAGCTTATTCCCGCAACGGTCATTGCGATCCGTGCGGCGGCAGGTTCGGCAAACCCCACGGAGATCCTTGGCCCCGCAATTGTGGCCACAACAATAAGTACCGTTGTCGGCGTCGTCGTTGTGAAGGCGCTGGCGAAAATGAAATTCTACAAAAATCCATTGAAAACGGAAACCCGTTAGCTAATGGAAACCCTCGCAAATATCATTGGCTTCATCTCCATTCTCGCCATTCCCCTGCTTGTTTTGTTCATAGTCATCTACGGCGCTATCAAGAAAGTGAAAATCTATGAACTTTTCGTTGATGGTGCTAAAGAAGGATTTAACATTGGGGTGCGCATCATCCCATATCTTGTGGCGATGCTGGTCGCTATCGGAATATTTCGTGCAGGCGGGGCGATGGACATTCTGACATCAGCTCTTTCCCCGATAACGACACTTCTTGGTATGCCCGCAGAGACCGTACCGATGGCACTGATGCGGCCGCTTTCGGGCAACGGCGCCCTCGGCGTGATGTCGGAAATCATCAAAACTCATGGACCCGATTCACTTATTGGTCGCATGGTCGCCGTTATGATGGGAAGCGGTGAGACAACATTCTACGTTCTCGCAGTGTACTTCGGGGCTGTAAACGTCAGCAGGACACGCCATGCCGTCCCCGCCGGTATAGTCGCAGATGTCGCTGGCATCCTGGCCTCGGTGTGGCTGACGAACTTGATATTCCGCTGAATCGACACGCCCGTCCCTCAAGCGTACACATTTCAAATTCACGCCCATTTTGCCCAATTTAGGCTCAATTGAGGCTGCCTTCGCATCTTCTCAAAGGTTCTCCTCCCTGTTGACTTTGAAAACGACCTTTCGTATATTAAGAGGGTAAACAGACGCCGCACAAATTCCACGCTTACAAGGATTCGCCCGCAACACTTTGCTACAGATTCAAGGCCTTGTAGTCATTTCCCTTAGCAGTTTCAATTAATACACGAGTAAAGGACCCGTTGATTTTCCATTGACCTTTGCGTAGATTGTTTGTTCGAACGTCAGCGGA
>Ga0247727_10018192_pt1 | contig 11082 bp, 7 predicted proteins | sample WisWelCaveWW1625_FD_202498 | JGI IMG/M metagenome (GOLD analysis project Ga0247727, IMG submission 202498) | Biofilm microbial communities from Wishing Well Cave, Virginia, United States - WW16-25 | ecosystem: Environmental > Aquatic > Deep subsurface > Groundwater > Cave microbial mat | place...
GGCTGCGCATGCGCAAGCCGAATGGCTTGCAGTTAACCCCCCATGTTCTCAATGATGCCGGAATGACCGAAGGCGGATTCGTCAACACCGGCGTGCCGCATTATGTTCTCTTTGCCGATGAGGTGGAGCGCCTCGCCGTTGCAGAGCTTGGCAAGAAATATCGAAATCATCCATTTTTTGCGCCGGCTGGCGCCAACGTGAATTTTGTCAAGGTAGAAGATGCTTCACGTTTGCAACTGCGAACTTACGAGCGCGGCGTCGAAGAAGAAACCCTTGCTTGCGGCACCGGTACGGTGGCTTCGGCGGTCATTGCGCATCTTCAAAAGCAGGTGTCTTTTCCAATCGCCGTGACCACGCGCGGCGGCGAGCTGATGGTCTACGGCGACTCGTCTTTCGAAAACCTCGAGCTCGAAGGCGAGGTGCGGGAGATTTTTACAGGACAGTTCACTCTCTCAAACAACCTTCTTGCCTAATCACTGAAACTCGCCGAAATTTTGTCGCTGAATATCGCTGAGATAAAAACTGAAGATGTGGCGATGAGCTTTCGGTCTTTTCAGAGAGATTCGGCGATACAAAGTCAGTGAGTCTCAGCGATAACGTTATAGGATTGGCTAAGAAATGATACACCGGCCTGCTTTCAAGAACATTTTGCATGGCGCGGCATTGGGCGCCGCCGTGGCGAGCATCGTGCTGATTCTCAGTGAATGGATCATGCCCGGCACGTTTCGTAGCTTGGAAGTCAGGACCCTCGATTGGCGTTATGATGCCAAGGTCGAACATCAACAGGAGCAGAGGCAAGGCAACCTGATTGAAGACATCATCATTGTGGATATTGACGATCGCAGCCTTGAAAAACTCGGCTTGTTCAGCAAGTGGCCGCGAACCTATCACACGGAAGTCATCGACTTTATCACCAGCGGCGGCGCTGCGTCGATAGGCTTCGATATTTTGTTTATGGAGCAGGATAGGGACTCTCTGATTGATGAAAAATTTGCCGAAGCCTCATTGCGCGCGGACAAAGTGGTTCACGCGATGTCCTTTTCACAAGCCAATCCCGATTTTTTTCTCAATCCCATGCGTGAAGCGCCTGAGGGTTTTAATGCCGAGCGAGTTTCGATTCAGCTCGCCGACGAGGTGGCGCAGCATTTTGCATCGCTTGATCGTTTTGACGGCAAGGTGATCAAGCTTTACAATAGCAGCGCCGGCTTGGGGTTTGCGAATTTCTTCCCGAACGAAGACGGGGTCATTCGCACCATGCCAATGTTCATCAACTTTGCCGGACGCCAATATCCCTCGTTTTCGCTGGCGGTCATCATGCAAATGCTCGCCGAGCGCGGAACGCCGATCGCCGTCACTCTCAATCAGGAGATTCAGCTTGGCCACGACACGCCGGAGCGCAAGGCGTGGCGCATTCCCATCGATGAAGAAGGGCGCATGTTGATCAATTACCTGGGCGGCTTCCAAACGTTTCGCTACGTCTCTTACTACGACGTGCTCAAGCAACGGCTGCCCGCTGAAACGTTTGCCGGCAAAGTGGTTTTGGTTGGCACCTCGGCGTCGGGTTTGTCGGATTTGCGGCCGGTGCCTTTTCAGCCGCCGATTTTGCCGGGAGTGGAAATTCATGCCAACATCATTTATGATATTCTCACACAGGACTTCATTCAGCAGCAATCACTGCTCTCGGCTCTGGCGCTTTACTTTGCTTTCTGCATCCTCGTGGGTGTGCTTGCCATGCTCTTGCATCCGGGATGGGGCATTGTGACAACCGTTATCATTGCCGGCGGGCAGGTGGCGCTTGCCTTCTGGCTGTTTGTCGAGCACGGGATATGGATAGATGAAGTGCGTCCGCTGATCGGCGTCAGCGCCTCGTTTCTGGCCATCATGGTCTATCGCTATCTTGATGAAGAAAAAGAAAAGCGCCGCATCAGGGGCATGTTTGCGAATTATACCTCTGCAAGCGTTGTCGATGAGCTGCTGAAAAATCCCGCCATGCTCAAGCTTGGCGGCGAGCGCAAATACGCCACCGCTTTTTTTTCAGACATCAAAAATTTTACCACGATAACCGAGGCCTTGCCCTCGGACGTGCTGCTCAGGCAGTTGAATGAATATCTCTCCGCCATGACCGACATCGTGCTGCGTTACGAAGGTTATTTGGACAAGTATGAAGGCGATGCGGTGATGGCGGTTTTTGGGGTGCCGGTCTCGAGGGCCGATCACGCAGCGAGCGCCTGTTTTGCGGCGCTCGACATGCAAGAGACACTGGACCGCCTGCGTGAACAGTGGCTTCGCGCTCAACAGCCGCCGTTTGAGGCGCGCATCGGCATCAATTCCGGGGCCATGACGGCCGGCAACATCGGAGGGAAGGATCGTTTTGATTACACCGTCATCGGCGATTCGGTGAATCTGGCGTCGCGCCTTGAAGGCGTCAACAAAATGTACGGCACCAACATCATGATCAGCGAGGAGACCTACGGCTGGGTGAGGGAGCTGGTCTATGCGCGTGAGCTGGACTTCATTCGCGTCAAGGGCAAAACCAAGCCGGTGCGGATTTATGAGTTGCTCCAAAAGCGTGACCGGCCTTTGCCGCCGGAGATGCAGAGCGCCCTTGAGGACTTTGCGCGCGGGCTGGAATTTTATCGCCGCAAGGAATGGGTGGAGGCGAGCAAGGCGTTTCAGCGCGTGCAATCGGCAAGACCGGAGGACGGGCCGACGCAGGAGTTCTTGCGACGCTGTGAAATCTTCTTGCAGTCGCCGCGTCCCAAAGATTGGGACGGCGTTTTTGAGATGCAAACCAAGTAAGCCCGATGCCGACGTTCCAGCGTATTCTTTTGTCGCGCCTGCGCTTCATGGGCGACGTCATTCTCACCACGCCGCTCATTCGCCAGATGCGCCGCCTCTTTCCCGATGCCCATCTCGCCTATTTGAGCGATGAAAAATTCGCGCCGCTGCTCGAAAACAATCCTTACCTCAATGACATTATCCCGGTGCGAACGCAAGAGGCCGGTTTTTTTCAAAATGCGCTGGCGACAACGCAATTGATGCGATATTTGCGGCGGCAGCGGTTTGATTTGGCCATCGATCTGTTTGGCAATCCGCGCACGGCGCTGCAATGCTGGGTGACCGGCGCCGCGACACGCGTCGGCGGCGACTTTCGCGGGCGGCGCCATCTTTACACGGTTCGCGTGCCGCGAGATGATCAAATTCGCACGGCCATCGACTTTCACTGGCGAAGCTTTGCCGCATTAGGCCTGCCGATTGGCGATCATCACACCGAAGTTTTTTTGTCAGCGACGGAGCGCGAGTGGGCGGGAAAATATTTGTTGAGCAAAGGCGTGCCGCTCGATGCCCCGCTGGTGGGCTTGCATCCCGGCGCGACCTGGCCGAACAAGCGCTGGCCTGCAGAAAAGTTTGCTGAAGTTGCGCAACGCTTGGTCAACGAGGGCGTGCACCTTGTCATCACTCAAGGGCCGGACGAGTTTGAATTTGCCCAAGCGGTTTTCCAAAACATAAGCTACGGCAGCACGTTGCTCGACGTGCTGAGCCTTCGACAACTTGCGGCGGTGCTCAATCGGCTCAGTGTTTACGTTGCCAATGACTGCGGCGCGATGCATCTGTCCATCGCCGTGGGAACGAAAACGCTCGGAATCTTCGGGCCGAGCCAGCCGGAGATTTGGTTTCCCTATTCTGCAAAAGAAGGACATCTGGCTGTGGTCGAATACGTCGATTGCAGGCCCTGTCATAAAGACTATTGCCCGTTGGGCACGCTGGCATGCTTGGAGAATTTGACGCCGGCGCGCGTTGTCAAGGAAATTTTGTTGCGCCTTAAGTAGCCCTCGCCGCTGTGGGCGAATTTAGCACCTATTGTGTTTGGATTCTGTACAATGACCCACAAGGGGTCAGGACTACACGTCCATGCTGAACTTTCTTACCAGATCGCCGCGCTTCCTGGTCATCGGCATCAGCGCCACGATGTTCGTGGTGCTGGCGATGTTCAATCTTGGCAGTTGGTTCTTCCTGAAAAGGATGGAGCGCCATCTCGATGCTGAGCTGTCGCAACGCTTGACTTCGGTGGCGCGTCTGAGCGCGCGGCTTCTTGAATCCGAGCGCATCGCCGACTTTTATGATCGCGGCGACGTGCTTTCCGTCAAAGTATTTGCCGAGCCGACGCTCAATAGCGTGCGGGAAAGCGTTGCGCTGCAAAATATTTTTTTGATTGACCGCGATCTGCGCGCTCTGGCCAGCACCGGACAGCTTTTTACGCTCGGCCAGGAAATTTCTTATCTGCGCGACGATAGCCTGCTGATCGCGCGGGCCTGGAGCGGCGAGACCGTGGCTTCGGCGGTGCACACCATCGAAGACAGCCGCTTCAAGACCGCCTACGCGCCGGTGCGCAACGCGCTGCGCGAAGTCAGCATGGTGGTGGTGATCGAAGCCAATGCCGCGTTCTTCGAAATTATCGATTTTTTCCTGCGGACGATCATCATCGGCGGCCTGATCAGCTTTGCGGTGTTGATTGTCTTTGGCGTTCTCTTGTCTGTGGCCATCGGCTTGTTTCTGCGCACCGAGGCGAGCCTTCGCCGCGCCGAGCGTCTGGCGTCCATGGGGCAAATGGCCGCCACGGTGGCGCATGAAATTCGCAATCCGCTCGGCATCATCAAAAGCACCGCGGATGTGCTCAAGAGTCGTTACGACAAAAAAGACCAGCCCGACGAGCTTTTCGAATTCATTCCTTCGGAAGTGCGGCGGCTCAACCGTTTGGTCGGCGATTTTCTCGCCTTCGCGCGCGACCGTGAGCTGAAGCTCGAAAGGACTGATCTTACGCAGACCGTTCAAGAAGCGCTGACGATGATTCGCCGCGAGCATCCCAAGAACGCCGAGACGATTCAATTTGACGGGCATGCCGCCGCCCTTTCCGTTTCTCACGATGGCGACGCGATGATTCAAGTGCTGTTGAACTTGCTGATGAATTCTTTGGAAGCTACCGAAGGGCGCAGGGCGATTCGCGTCTCATTGTCGCCAACGGAGGATCGCGGCAAGAAAATGGCTCTGCTGGAGGTGGCTGATGAAGGTCCGGGATTGCCAGCCGCGCCCGAAAAGGTCTTCGAGCCTTTTTTTACCACCAAGGCCCGCGGCAGTGGCCTCGGCTTGGCGGTTTGCAAACAAATTGTCGAAAGACATCGCGGAAAAATCATCGCCAAGAGCGAGAAGGGCAAGGGAACGACGATGAGAATTTATTTGCCGATGGAATAAAAAACAGAAAACGAGAAGGGGAGAGAGGGAGAGTGGGAGAAATGGGAGAGCAGGAGAAAACAATGTCTGTTGGAAAAAATGTTCCAAAGCCCAACGCGATCTCGGCGAAGCCTTAACCATCGCCACCCGCGGCGGCATGCGCTTGCACGAGGGGGATTGTCATTTGGAATACGCCCGGCTGCATTTGGCCATGGGTGAAAAAGATAAGGCGCGAAAGAGTTGGACGAAGGCAAAAAAGATGATCGAAGAAATGGGCTATCATCGCCACGATCCGGAAATTCATTTGATCGAGGCGCAGCTTCATCTGATCTCAGGAGAAAAAGATAAGGCGCGGGAAAGTTTGTCCAAAGCTAAAGAGTTGCTCGACAAGATGGGAATGCATCGGTGGGATGTGGAGGTGGAGGAGATTAATGCAGCGATGGGCAGTCCGACTTGGGCATGACGATTTGTGAAATTCTGAAAATCCTTCGGCCCAAGTCGGACTTCACTCGCTCGTTGCGCAAGTCGGACTGGTTATCTTATCAACAGCATCTTCCCATTCAACGAAGTCGTCGCGCTTTCCAAATGATAGACATACACGCCGCTGGTCACTTCTCGTCCTGTCCGATCGCGGCCGTTCCAGTTCGGATGATGCACGCCGGCGCTCATCACCCCATCATGGAGCACCGCGACTTCTTCACCGAGCACATTGAAGACGCGCAGCTTCACGCGCATGGTCGAGGGCAGTCCAAAAGAAATCCGCGTTTCCGGATTGAACGGATTGGGATAATTGCCATAAAGCTCTATCGACTTGGGTACGATCGAAGCCGGCGGGTCATTCACGCCAGTGACGGCTCGCGGGGCGAGTGCGAAGTTCACCTCGACTTTGCCATTGCTCAGGTCGATGGGCGGCGCTTCGTCTAAACTTTCCGCATTGCCATTGAATTGGCTTTCATGCCCGAGCTCGCTGGCTTGCGCCCGGTAGCTTCCCGGCGGAATGCCTTGAAGCTCGTAAGTGCCATCGACGTTGCTGCGCACGGAAGACACCGGCTTGCCGTCGTTGTTCAAGAGATACACCGTGGCGCCGTGCAGCGCTTTGCCGTTGGTGTCGGCGACTTTTCCGAAGACGTTGCCGCCCGAACGTCCGCCAGCCTCGGCATCGGGCGAGCGCAAATAAAGCACGGGCGTTAGGCTAAAATCAATTCCGGTGGTGGGGGTGATACCATCAACGTTAATAGACTTTGCTTGCGCCGGGTCATACACATTGTCGTAGTATTCTTCGATGTAGCCGGGCGCAAAGCACCGGACATAATACTCGCCGGGCGGCAAGCCGGAAATCTCGTAAGAGCCGTCGGGGTTGATCACCGTGTTAAAGAACATCTCAGATTGCGGCCAGATGAGAATCGTCGCCAACGGCCGCGCCACCACCACGGCGATTTCCAGAAGCTGGTCGGTATACTCCGCGCCCACTTTGCCGGAGATAATTCCTGAGCCTTCGTTGCGCGGGGTCAATCCGAAATTCACCGCACTGGTCTCGCCGCCGGTCACCTTCACGCGCGTCGCCAGCTCCGGCACCGCGGCATTTTCAAAATACTCAAACGCGCCTTTGGCATAAACCGAAACAAGATATTCACCCTCCGGCAGCCATTCCAGACGATAATTGCCGCTCTCGTTGGTGATCGCATAATACGGCCAGCGGATGAACGGCGCAAAGTTCTTGTAGTCCCAGTTCACCGGCGAGACTTCGACGTAGGCGCGACTGATGACATCACCCGACGCTTCGTTCACTACCGTGCCGGCGACGCTGCCATAAACCGGCCGGATGGTCAGACTGAAATCGATGCCGTCGCGAATTTCGCCATCCACCACGCTTACCGGCGTAGCGGTCTCGAGGCTGTTGGCATTGTCGTACCATTCCTGACCGAAGCTGAAATTTTCCCAATATTGCGTCTGCACGAAATAAGCGCCAGTGGGAAGACGATCTACCCGATAATGGCCGCTGCTATCGCTGTAGCCGTACGCCCAAATGCCGCTGGGCTGGACGGTGCCGTTCGGATCGACCACGCTGAGCGCCGGGCTGATTTGGATGAAAGCGTTGGCCAGCGCCCGGCCATCGTCCGCGCGCACCGTGCCGGCAATCGTAGCGTTACCCATCGCCAGCGGCAAATGGAAATCCGCCGGCGCCGGATCCGTAGCGCCACTAACGATCACGGGTTGCGCTTGATCGGGACTCTCCGCGTCCGGCCACCAGCGCTGCACAAAATGCCAGCCGCTCTGCGCCGAAGCCGAGACCAGATAACCGCCGTCCGGCAAATCCGTGATACGATAATTGCCCGCCGAATCGGTCATGGCATACGCCCAAATATCAATGCGGCCGGAGGGATCTTGAAACGGCGACTGGGCTTGCACAAAGGCGCCGGCGATGGGCTGGCTTTGCAAGTCGGTGACGGTCCCATAAATGATCCCGTTGGCTTTCGGCAGTGCGAGTTGAAAATCAATGTTGGCGGTTTCTTTCTCGGCCTCAACCGGTACCGGCGTCGCTTCTTCCGGCGTACTGACGTTGTCGTACCATTCATAGACCGAATTCCACTGTTGCCAAACTTGCGCGAGCACCAAATAGCTGCCGGTGGCCAAGCCGCCAATGCGATACTTGCCGGTGTCGTCGGTGATCGCCCAGCCCCAGCCCAGGCCTCTTGGATCGGTTCCTGTTGAATCGAGTTTGGCTGACGACGCTTGCACGTAGGCGCCGGCGATGGGCGCGCCGTCGTCATTCACCACGATTCCGGAGATGATGCCGCCGCTGGTCAAAGCAAAATTGATGTCTGACTTCTCATTCGGCTCGACGACTTCGATGATCGTCGCCTGTTCGACAAAAGGCGCGTCGTCAAAGTATTCGGGGAGATAACCTTCGGCCCAAACATAGGCGTGGTACTTGCCGGTTTTCAAGGATTGAATCTTGTACTCTCCGCTTTCGGAAGTTTCCGCCCAGCCATAGAGAAATGGATTATCCGGCGAGAAGACGCTCACCTGTGCGCCCTTGATCGGCGCGGCATCCGACTGGCGGAGCACCGTTCCGGAAATGCTGCCAGTGCCGGATTGAATTTTCTCCATGTCAAAATCGATGCCGGAGGTGACGCTGCCTTCAACGACTTTGACCGGCGTGGCATCGCTGAAATCCAAAACGTTCTTGTAGAACTTGGGGAAATAACCGTCGGCAGCGGCAAGCAGGTAATAATCGCCTGGCGCGAGGTCGGCGATTTTGTAATCGCCGTTGGGATCAACAGTGCCCAACCCGGCGCTGCCCCTGCCGCCGGAGGAGTCGGCCGTCCACGCCACGACCCACGCCGTTTTGATCGCATATTCCATCAAGCCGTTCAGCCTGCCGGCGATGGTGCCGCCGCTATTGGCTGATGCGAATATGCGAGCGTCCTTAGGCACTACTGCGTGCGGCGCGAAAGTCAACACCGGCAGCCGCTGCATGGAACGCAAGAGATTGATCGACTGGAGAATGTGGGCCCTCTTGAGGGCCTCTTGCTGTTGTGGTGATTTGTCTCTGGCGCACAAATTGGCTTGTTCGGTCAAGCATATTCCCGCCGAGGCCAGAAGCATGAAGATGAAGAAGCGCAGACGCATAAAAACCTCCGTTTGACGATGCAGGTGATGAACGCGATGATGGCAAAGGTCAATTGCTGATTTTCGCTCTGAATCTCCCCGAAATGAATTTAACGATCTGAGTCTGATCAAATTCGTTCCCGGCCCGAAGGGAGCAGGTGCCGCGAATAACCTGATTCTTCCTGTCATATTCAGTGATGACTACCTCGTCGCTGCTGGAGCCAAATGAATAAAACGAGCTTGCAATCCCATCCCCTCCGATGATGATGCTAAAATAGCCTTCCCCATTCGGGATGCGATAAGCGCGTTCAGCCGTGAAATCAAATACAAAACCGACTTCCTCCTCCCATTTTCCCCGTTTGTTCAGCACCCGGCTTCGAAGGATCAGCTTGTTTTCATGCCTTACGGCGACAGCCGGGCCGTGCCAAAGCTTGCCATCTTTGAAAGCTTGAAAATAGTCTTCCTCCTCCATCCCCACACGATTGCATTTAGACAGAGCGAGAACCGAGAAAGCTGCGAGAAAAATGAACGAAGCACGATGAAATTTCATTTTACACCCTCGGGGTCAGTTGCGTGATTACTCCGGCGCCGCCATCTTGCCGATAAACAAAATCGTCTGCGAGTGATTTTCGCGAATGGCAAAGACAAAGGGATGATCGACTCGCATCGTAATAATTTGCGGGAGCGAAGTCTCGACAATTCCCACCGAAGTGACAGCCGCGGCTTCCGTGCCCTCTTCATCCACTTTGACAAAGGTTTTATGCTTCACTTCATCGATGCGCAAGCCGCCGGGCTTATACATCCTGGTAAAATCCGCAAAATCGGTAAAGGCGATGCCCATTCCCAGCGCCGCCAGCACGTCGTTCATCTTGATTTCATATTGCGTCGTGAATTTGGGCATCGCCAGCTCGACCTTTCGTGTCGAAAAGCCGTTCATCCATGCCGCCCAATTTTCCGGCGTAAACGCGGCGATCAACGAATCAATCTGGGTTCTCACTCTGGGCAATAAAATCGTCATGCTGAAACCAGCGTCGCCGTAGGTCAAATCAATCGCCTGAAAAGAAGCGTTATCAAAATAGCGCAAATCAGCTTGCAAATGCATCATCCTGCAGGGCCGCGTTGAGCCGTCGAGTGTGGTAAAGAAATCATCTTTGGTCTGAGCAGGATCAAATTGGTACGACCAATCACCCTTGAAATAGATGGCGTTGATGAGAAACATGACATGATCGCGGCGTATCTCATCGATGATCTTGTCAATCAAATTGTTGGTCTTCTCTTTCACCCAGCTATTGATGATGTCCTTCGCGCTTGGATCAGCAAAATCCAAAGCGCGCACAATCGCATTGAAAAATGTCTTGTTGAGATTGATGAAATCCTGCTCCAAGGTGTAATCATTTCGATGCCAAATGGAGTTGGCAATTTGAAATTTCACTTTGGGATCAAGCTGCAAGAGCAGCTCGATCAGGCTTTTGTAAGATTGATTGATCTCTTCAGTCGTCAGACCTGCCAGTTCTAGCGTATTCTGCATCGCCTCGAGGGTGTTGGTGTTGGCGCCATTCAACGTCATGCCCAGCGCCATGGAGACGCTCAATGGAGAAATAAAAACATTTGCCCTCTTGTCCGGCTCGGCATGGATGACTTCGCGAAACAGCTTCAAGCCAAACTTGTTGTCGGATTCGACGAGGCGCTTTTCGAGGGGATTTAACTCACGGAAAATCCGTTTTTCCGGCACAACCACGGTGTGTTCGCATTGCAAGAACAGAATACTCACGAAAAACAAGCATGAGTCAAGGATGATGTTTCGTCGCATAGCTCCTACCTCAAAATAGTTTGATGTTCGGACATAATGATTTTCATCGTTGTTACAAGTTAATCTTTAAGCGTGGCGATGAATTTGTAATGACGCCAAGTAGGACAACACACGAGGGGAAACGTGTCATGGGCTTGAAATCCCATCGCGTAGATTGCGGTATCAGGTCTTGCCAATTTCAGAATCACCTCACTTCCTGTTCTGATTGGAATACCACATTCACTCGCTGTTTGTGGATACCAGAAATCTGTAACGGGAAGACCCGATTGCTCCAAAGCATTTGCCAACGAATCTGCTGCAGTGGTATCGAAAAGACTATGCCAATTTGAATCATGCTGATAGAATGTTGAGTCCCAAATAGATGGAACGGCAGTATAAGGAACCAATTCGAATTGAATTGTTGCTCTCTTTAGCCCATTGGTCGGCTCGAT
>Ga0247727_10018193_pt1 | contig 11081 bp, 13 predicted proteins | sample WisWelCaveWW1625_FD_202498 | JGI IMG/M metagenome (GOLD analysis project Ga0247727, IMG submission 202498) | Biofilm microbial communities from Wishing Well Cave, Virginia, United States - WW16-25 | ecosystem: Environmental > Aquatic > Deep subsurface > Groundwater > Cave microbial mat | place...
CCGGACCGACCTCCAACAACGCCTCCCAAGCGGCGTTTAGCGCCCTTTCCGGCGCCGCAACGGACACAGGCGGTCTGACACAGGAGCAAAGGATACAGACGGCGCTCAAGAACGCGGGCCTTTATCAGGGCGCCATCGACGGAAAGATCGGCCCAGGATCCAAAAGGGCTATCCAGGAATTTCAAACCGCGAACAATCTGAAGGCGGACGGCAAGGTCGGCCCGAAAACATGGGCGGCTTTGGAGCCCTATCTTCTCGGCGTGCCTCAGTCGACCTCCACCACAAGCGCTGATCAATAAAGCGCCGCTTCTACGTTGGTCAATAGTTAAAAAAAGCCCCTGGGATCACCTTAGGGGCTTTTTTTATTGGGCAACCCTCTGACCTACCCACAATCCTCTAGACAGTTCCCGTGCTTTATAATAAACTCGTTTCACGGCGCGTTCTTTTTGCTAACGTATAGCAAGAAAAAGAGTTAGGAGAATTGATGACAGGGCAGCCCCTCGTCTTTTTTATCGCGGATATTTCTGACGACACCATCTCTCCGACAGCGATCATGTTGATCGCCGTCTCCGTCATCGTCGCCATTGTCACGGCTTTCGCGCTGAACCGGGCGGCGCATTCCAAGAAAGAGGTCCGGATCGGGGCGTCTGACACCCAAAAGCCTGCCGTCACGGCCTCTATCAACGATGCGCTCCGAGAAAAATTACAGCGTCTTCCCGTGCGTGCCGCGGATCGGGACCTCACCATGCAGGCGCTTTCTAAGATCGTGGAAGAGGAGACCGAAACGCGCCTTAAAGAAGTGAAACAGGAATATTCGGTGAAGTATCAGGTGATGGTCCAGGAAAAGAACAAGGAAGCGGACGTGGTCCGTCGGCAGTACACGAATGTGCTCGAAAAATATGACGAGTCGCAACGCGATTACAAACGCGTCGAGATCGAAAAGAAGAACACGGAGGCGGTCGTCAAAAGTATCGCCGAGGGCTTGGTGGTCGTCAATCAAAAGGGCGAGGTGCTTCTCATGAACCCCGCGGCCGAGAAACTATTGGGGGTCCCCACCGATAAGAAGGTCGGGAAATCCATCACAGACAATGTCGGCTCGGAATACATGGTGTCTCTGACGCGCGAGGTGGAGGGGACCGGAGAAAAGGTCGTGGAGTACACCTCCAAGGACGAAAACGTCAAAAAGACTATCCGGCAATCCTCCGCCGTGATCCAGGATGAGGACGGGCGGACCGTCGGCATGGTGAACGTCCTCACCGACATTACGAAACAAAAGGAGCTCGACGAGATCAAGAACCGTTTTGTTTCTAACGTGACCCATGAGCTTCGCACTCCGATCGTCGCCATGCAGAAGGCGGCGGAGATCCTGCTCGATAAAAAAGGACCGCCCTTGACCGATATCCAGCAAAACTTTTTGGGGATCATCCATCGCAACCTACAGCACCTGAGCCGTCTGGTGGAGGACCTCCTCGACATCGCCAAGATCGAGTCCGGCAAGATGCGGCTTAAGTTCATTCCGACGCGACTCGACAAGTTGGTGACAGATGCCTGCGACTCCCTGGTCACGTGGGCCAAGTCCAAAGATATCGAGCTTGAACGGAACGTCGATAAAAGTTTACCCGAAATCTCCATGGATTCTGTTAAAATAACCCAGGTGCTGAACAACCTGATCGGCAACGCGATCAAGTTCACGCCGCGCGGCGGGAAGATCTTCGTGACGAGCGGATGGAACGACGAGATGTCTCTTAAGATCACGGTCCAGGACACCGGTGTTGGGATCACGAAGGAGAATCTGCCGAAGCTTTTCGGACGTTTCGAACAGTTCGGGGATCAGCAGGGCATCAGCGGTACCGGGCTGGGATTGTGCATCTCGAAAGAGATCGTGGAAAAACACGGGGGGAAGATCTCCGCTGAAAGTGAAGAGAAAAAAGGTTCCAAGTTCATGTTCACTCTACCGATCAAGCAGCCAACGGTTATAGGAGGACCCTGATGCCGAAAGAGATCTCTATTCTATTCATCGATGACCAGCCCGATTTTTTGGAGACCATGACCTACTGGATGCGCAATCGCGGCTATCAAGTGATCACAGCCTCCAACGGTCCCGACGGCATCGAACTTTTGAAGAAAAGTCCGGACGTCGACATCGTATTCGCTGATTTCAAGATGGAGGGCATGAACGGGATCGAGATGATCACGAAGATACGCGAATTCAATAAGACCATCCCCATCGTCATGGTCACCGCTCACGCGGACGACGCGATGATCCACAAGACCAAGGACCTGAACATTTCCGGGTTCTTTTCTAAAATGGGAGGTTTTGAGGACCTGGAACAGGTCATCGAAGTCGTCCTCCGTAGCATTAAACGCTCAAAATCGGCTTAACAAAGACTCTCTAGCGGATAGCGTAGAGGAGATATAGGAGATAGGCAAGAAATGCACTTTTTTCTTTCTCTCATCCTTGTTTCGTTTTTTATTTCCCCAGTTTTCGCTAAAGACGATGAAGTCGTCATCGGCCTGGCCGCGCCTCTGACTGGTGACCAGGCGTATACCGGCTTCGGTGTGATGCAGGGCGCCAAGATGGCCGTGGAAGACGCCAATATCCGCGGACCCGTGTTTGGCCAGACCAAACTGAGGTTCGAGGCGCTGGATGATCAGCATAACCCGACTCAGGCGGTGTTGGTCGCTAACAAATTCATCGCCAACCCCGATGTCCTGGGCGTCGTCGGGCATTTTAATTCCAGTTGTTCCAAGGCCGCCTCCGCTATCTATCACGAGGGCCGTATGGTCCAGGTCTCACCCGCTTCCACCAATCCGGAAATATCCAGACAGGGGTTTGACACGTTCTTCCGTGTATGCGCGACCGACGAGGTGCAGGCGCCCGCCGCGGCCACTTTCGCGAGGGTGGACCTCGGTGCCACGCGGGTCGCGATCCTCGACGACCAGACCACCTACGGGAGGGGCTTGGCCGACGAGTTCCGGAAAAGGTTCGAGAAACTGGGCGGCCAGGTGCTCCGTCATGACGGCATCACTCAGGGCGAAAAGGATTTCATGCCCCTTCTTACGAAGATCAAGTCCGTCGACCCGGAACTTGTTTTTTTTGGGGGCATTTATCCGGAGATGGCGCTCCTTTTGAAGCAAGCCCAAAAGATCGGTTTAAAGGCCAAATGGATGGGCGGGGACGGCATCTTCGATGTCTCGCTCGCTCAGCTGGCGGGACAGGATATCGCGGAGGGGGCCTACGCGACGATGTTGGGCGTCGATCCGCATGAGGTCCCGGGCGCCCAAGATTTTGTGACGCGCTACGAAGCTCGCTACGGCGAGATAGGTTCTTTTTCCGCCTATGGTTATGACGCGGCGAGCGTCCTTATCGAGGCGGTGCGCCGCGCGGGTAAAAAGGACCGGGAGGCGGTCCTAGCCCAAATGCGGGTCCTCAAAGATTTTCCGGGGATCCTGGGCCCCGTGAACTTCGATGAGAGGGGAGACGCGATCGGAAAAAGCGTGGGCATTTTTAAAATGGAGAACGGGAAGTTCAAGTTCATTAAAGAAGTTAAACCGCAGACGTCATCCTGAGGTGGCGAAGCCGCCGAAGGATCTTTGCTTAGATTCTTCGCCCACCTGCGGTGGGCTCAGAATGACGGTTAATAGATGAATCCCGAACTCCAGCTCTTTCTTCAACAACTCCTGAACGGCCTCACCATCGGCATGGTGTATGCGCTCATCGCGCTCGGCTACACCATGGTCTACGGGGTTCTGCAGCTCATCAACTTCGCGCATGGCGAAGTGTTCATGGTGGGAGGGTATCTGGCGCTCACGGCGGCGGGTTTGGCCACCTCGCTTTGGGCGGGACTGCCTTTTTGGGTGATCCTCCTTTTTCTTTTCTTGTTCTCCATTCTTGGCTGTTCGCTGCTGGGCGCGGTCATTGAGAGGACCGCTTACCGGCCTCTCCGAGGCTCTCCAAAACTCACCGCGCTCATCAGTTCTATCGGCATGTCGTTCGTCCTCCAGAACGCGGTGATGCTCATCTACGGTTCGAAAGAACAGAGCATGCCTGACGTCCTGCCTCGCTGGCAGCTGGACCTGGGAGGCGTCACGGTCTCTTTGATCCAGCTCATCATCTTCGCCACGGCGCTGTCCTTGATGGCGCTTTTGACCCTGTTCGTCAAAAGAACCCGGATGGGCAAGGCGATGCGCGCTGCGTCGGAGAACCCGGAGGCCGCGTCGCTCATGGGGATCTCGGTGAATGGCGTCATCCGAACGACCTTTGTCCTGGGTTCGGCGCTCGCGGCGGTGGGCGGGTCGCTTTTCGCGATGAATTACGGAAGCCTTAATTTTCATGACGGATATCTCGCGGGCATCAAGGCTTTCACCGCCGCGGTGTTCGGAGGCATCGGTTCCATTCCGGGCGCCATGATCGGCGGTGTCCTTCTCGGGGTCTTCGAAGGTTTCGGGGCCGGGTATATTTCTTCAGAATGGAAGGACGTGTTCGCATTCGGCCTGCTTATCATCCTTCTGCTCTTCAGGCCCTCCGGCATCCTCGGCGAGAACGTGCCGGAAAAAGTCTAGCCGATGAACCTCGGCAAAGCCTCGGAAAAGATAAAGAATCTGCCTTATCCGCTTCAAATCGTTCTGTTTTTGGGCCCGTTCTTTCTATTCCCGCTCTTCGACAAGAACACCTACCATCTAGATCTCTTGACCGGTGTCGGTATTTTCGCGCTCCTGGCCATGGGACTCAATGTCGTCGTCGGTCTCACCGGACTCCTGAATCTTGGCTACGCCGCGTTCTTCGGGATCGGTGCTTACACGTACGCGCTTTTAAATCTGCATTGGCATTGGTCCTTTTGGTGCGGACTGCCGGCGGCCGGACTCGTTTCGATGCTTTTCGGGTTCCTGATCGGCATGCCGTCCATCCGCGTGCGCGGGGATTACCTGGCCATCACGACGCTAGGATTCGGAGAGATCACGCGCATCGCGTTCAACAACCTGGACCAGTGGACCGGCGGACCGAACGGCCTGTTGGGTATCGCGCGCCCCAGATTCTTCAATTACTCGTTCTCCGTCAACCCGACGCCTTACCTTTATCTAGTGCTGGTCATGATCGCCCTCACAGCTTTCTTTCTATTCCGCATGAGCCGCTCCAAGATCGGCAGAGCGCTTGTCGCTATCCGAGAAGATGAGCTTGCCGCCTCCTGCATGGGCGTGCCAGCGCTTCACGTGAAGCTCGTGGCGTTCGGTGTGAGCGCTTTTATCGCGGGCTTGGCGGGGGCTGTTTTTGCCGCGAAACAGACCATCATCACGCCGGACAGCTTCGATTTTGTCCTTTCAGTGCTTCTTTTAGCCATGGTGGTCCTGGGCGGCATGGGAAATATTTGGGGAGCGGTGTTGGGGGCGCTCGTTTTGGGCGTTCTGCCGGAACTTTTAAGAGGTTTCGCGGTCTACCGCATGCTGATCTTTGGTTTGGTGATGATCCTTATGATGATATTCCGTCCGCAGGGGATCCTGGGAAGCCAGATCATCCGGCGTGAGCTTGGATCCCCTAAAGAGAAGGGCTCCGATGGCACTTCTTGAGGTGAAGGCTCTTTCCAAGCGTTTCGGGGGGGTGCAGGCGCTGAAGCGGATAGACCTGAGCGTGGAACAGGGCCAGATCGTGGGCTTGATAGGACCCAATGGTGCCGGAAAGACTTCATTCTTCAACTGTATCACGGGCCTGCTGGCGACGGATGAGGGTGAGATCCTGTTTGGCCGAGAGCGTGAGAATCTAGAGGGCCTGGCCGCCCATCGCGTCCTGAAAAAAGGCATCGCGCGCACGTTCCAGAACCTGCGTATCTTCAGGAACATGACGCTTTTTGAGAATGTGGCGGTCGGATTCCACGCCCGGACACGCTCCGGTCTATGGGACGCTTTTCTGAGAACGGGAAGGTTTTATGCCGAAGAAAAAATGATCCATGAAAAAAGCATGGAACTTTTGCGGTTCGTAGGCCTAGACCGCTCAAGCTCCGAGATCGCTCAAAACCTGCCTTACGGAAGCCAAAAACGCCTGGAAATAGCTCGGGCGCTGGCGTCGGAACCTCAACTCTTGCTGTTGGATGAACCCGTGGCGGGGATGAACCCGACCGAGAAAGAGGAGCTGGCGCGCCTCATCCGTCGGATCCGGGAGAAAAATATCGCGATCCTTATCATCGAGCATGACATGAAAGTGGTGATGCCGCTTTCTGAAAAGATCGTGGTGATGGATGACGGTGAGAAGATCGCTGAGGGACCTCCCGAGATCGTTCAAAAAGACCCGCGCGTGGTCCGCGCGTATCTGGGGGAAGGCTGATGCTTGAGCTGAGCCATGTCTACACGCGTTATGGTTCGGCGGAGTGTCTGAAGGGGATCTCTCTCCGGGTGAACGAGGGAGAGATCGTGGCACTTCTGGGCGCCAACGGCGCCGGCAAGACCACGGCACTGAAGACCATCTCAGGTTTAGTGAGGCCTGTGGCGGGGGATGTGCTGTACCGGGGAAGGTCCATCTCGGGCTTGTCCGCCGAGGCTGTCGTGAAAGCGGGGATCTCGCATGTTCCCGAAGGGCGGAAGATATTCCAGAGATTGGATGTTCTCGAGAATCTGGAACTTGGCGCTTATACGCGTTCGGATAAGGCTGGGGTCCGAAAAGATCTGGAGAGCGTCTTCCATGACTTTCCCATCTTGAAACAACGGTTGAAACAGAAAGCAGGCACGCTTTCGGGAGGCGAACAGCAAATGCTGGCCATCGGCCGCGCACTGATGTCCCGTCCTTCCGTGCTTCTCTTGGACGAGCCGTCCCTGGGATTGGCCCCGATCTTTGTCTCCTTGATCTTTAAAATGATCGAGACCATCCATCGTCAAGGTAAGACCATTCTTTTGGTAGAGCAAAATGCCCACATGGCGCTCAAGGTCGCCAGCCGAGCTTATGTGCTGGAAATAGGAAGGGTCGTGGTCGAGGGCAAGGCGGACCAGATCCGTGAAAGTCCGGTCGTGCGGGAAGCTTATCTCGGGGGAGCCTAGAAAGAACGATCCCTAGGTCAAGCAGTCTTTTTTTTCAGGACGAAACAGAGGTTTTTTTTCTGGTCCAACGTGATATCCAGCACCCGGTCTTGCAGCGCTTTTTTGTGCTGTTTGCACAGAAGGACCGGGAACATCTCTCCCGGTTCCGGCATGACGTTCGTCACCGTCTCAATGTCCACATCCGTGGTTGTTCCGCAAACCGAGCATATCTTTTCCAAGGGAACCATAATATATTTATTGTAACATAAAGCGGTGTCAGAAGCTACGTAGTGGGGCGCCCCTGCATTTTTTTTAACAATAGCGAGTACTATATGATAAAATCAAAAAATGCCGACACACCGATCTCTGAACAAGTTGGAGTTCAAGGCGCATATGAACATCCATAATGTCGTGGAAGTGAAGGAGGGCGAGTCCCATGACTCCAATTTCACCCGCGACCGTTTCGGGAAGGACCATCGTTTACAGAATGAGGACGGAACTTCGCGTATCCGGCGCTCCCGCAGAATACTCAAGGGGATGGTGTGGGCGGTGATCTTCGGTTCAGCGCTTTGCGGCCATGCCTGGGCTTCGGAATCCTCGCCCGGCCGGAACACGGACATCAAGGTGGATAGCGGCGATTTTGACGATCTCTTTCTGGATCAAAAACTCAACCCTCCTCAAGAAAGGTTCGGTTTGCCTGTGGACGGATCCACGGCCATCGAGATCAACGAGGATGGGGATCCGAATTTGAACATGCGGTTTTGATCCGTTGATGACAAATCGACGAATGACCCGTGGATTCGCGGTACTTTTAGTTGCGTCGCTTGTCTGCGTGACCGCGCCGGATGCCCACAGCCGCGTTCGGGCCAGTCAAAAACCTCAGCCTTCTCTCACCGCCCAGGCCTATGTGATCGTCGATGCCAAAGATGGCATCATCCTTCACGGAAAAATGCCCCGCAAAAAACTTCCGCCGGCTTCCACCGCGAAGATCATGACAGTCTTAGTCGCGATGCAGTATTTGCCGTTGGATTATCCGGCTTGGGTCAGCCAGAAAGCCGTGAACGTGTCTCCCAGCAAAGCGGGCCTGACGCTTGGCGCTAAGTACCGCGTCAGAGACCTCGTGAAGGCGTGTCTCGTCTCCTCGTCGAACGACGCGGCCGTGGCTATCGCGGAGGCAGTCGCGGGAAATGAAGCGGATTTCGCCGAACTCATGAACGAAAAAGCGCGTTCGCTCGGCATGACGGACACGCGTTTTGTCAACGCGACCGGCCTCCCGGACAAACGCAAAAAACAAGTCACGACCCCGTATGACCTGACCAAGATGATGCGCGAGGCCATGAAAGACGGCCGGATCGATGAGATCATGGGTCTGACCGAGACCAAGATCCGGGGCAGCGACGGCCGGTGGATCGAGCTTGTGGCGCACAACAAGATGCTTTGGAAAATACCCAAATTCGTGAAGGGGAAGACCGGCTGGACCACCGCCTCGCGCCACACCTTCGTGGGCACTAATTATTCTTCCAAAAAATCGATCGTATTCGCGATGCTTTCTTCCCAAAAACCCTGGACCGACATCGAGCGGTTGGCTTCTTTCGGGTTTCTCTTGATCCAGCGCCGTTACTGATTTGAGTCTTTCGGACCCGGTGGACGTGGCCGTCGTGGGCGCGGGTGCCGCGGGTTTAATGACCGCGATCGCCGCTTCGAGCTGTTCTTCCGAACGCTCAGTCGTTCTCTTCGACGCACGCCAGAAAATTGGCGCCAAGATCCTGATCTCCGGCGGCACGCGTTGCAATGTCACGAACCATGAAGTGAGGCCGGCCGATTATTGCGGCGGCGCGCGGCACTTTATCGGGCATGTGTTCGAAGCGTTCACGCTCGCGCAGACTCTTCATTTTTTCAAGGACATCGGCGTGGACCTTGTGTTGGAGCCAACCGGAAAATATTTCCCGACCACGCATTCGGGCAAGACCGTCCTTGAAGCGCTCATACGCGAATGTGAAAAACGCGGTGTCCGGTTGGTGACAGGCGAAAAAATCATCGACGTGGTCGTAGGGGCGACCGACCCCGCCACTGGAGCGTCGGCGGGCAGGCGCTCGCCCCTACAGCGTTTTGCATTGTCTGCCGAAACGGGGAAGACGTTTTATTCGCGCACCGTGGTTTTATGCACGGGCGGCTTGTCCTATCCGGAGACCGGCAGCGATGGCACGGGACTTGGCATCGCTAAAAAGCTTGGCCATAGGATCGTTCGTACGGCGCCTGCGTTGACGCCGCTTATTTCGGATGACAAGGATTGGGCCGAGCTTTCGGGTCTGACGGTAGACGACGTGCGGCTCGATTTTTATGTCCGCGGCCGGAAGCGGGCGTCTGCGCGCGGAGGATTCCTCTTCACACATTTTGGTTTCAGCGGTCCGGCAGCGCTGGACCTCTCCCGGCATTTCGCGTTGGCGGATCCGGATGAGGAACCCCAGGTCGTCGCCGATTTCCTTCCCGAAGGCGATGAACGCCGTCTGCCGAAGCGTCTTTTCGAGACGTTGAAACGCAAGTGCGCCGGCTCTTCCAAGCGGGTCTCTTGTTATCCGCTCGAGGTCACCGGCGTGTACGGCTACAAAAAAGCGGAAGTGACGGCCGGCGGGGTCTCTTTGAGCGAAGTGAACGTCGCGACGATGGGATCAAAAAAAGCGAAAGGCCTTTATTTCGCGGGGGAGATCTTGGACGTGGACGGCCGGATCGGCGGTTTTAATTTTCAATGGTCCTGGTCGACAGGCGCCATCGCCGGACGCTCCGCCATGAAAAGTCTTTACTGAGGTTTCACCAAATAATGATCTATCTCGCGTCCGTTTCTCCACGACGAAAGGCGCTTTTAAGAAAGGCCAAACTTCGTTTTACCTCTGTTCGATCCTCGTACAGGGAGACTCGCGGCCTCGAACGTTCGCCCGCGCGTTTGGCCCGGCGTCACGCGCTGGGAAAGGCCATGTCCGCGGCGGCAAAGATCCGGAACGGGACGGTTCTCGCGGCCGACACCGTGGTTTTTTTTAACGGAAGAATATTCGGAAAACCCAGGGACATGAGGCAGGCTTTCCGGATGCTTGGCGCCCTGTCAGGCCGTTGGCATGCCGTCGTCACCGCGGTCGTCCTCCTCGAGGTCCGGGGATCCCGGGTCGTGCAAAAGGTCGTGTTCGTCGAGAAGACAAGAGTGAAGCTCAAGGAGATCGACCGGCAAGGAATGCGTCGTTATTTCAAAAGGATCCGCCCGTTAGATAAAGCGGGCGCGTACGCGTTCCAGTCCGTAGGTGTTCCCGTGGTGGAGCGGATCCAAGGTTCGCCCACCAACATCGTGGGTTTGCCGATGGAGAAATTGAAAAAGAAATTGGATATGTTAAAATAACCTTATGAGCGACAGTGTTCCGATGACCCGAGAAGGGTACGAAAAGTTCGTGAAAGATCTTAAATACCTGAAGACCACCAAGCGCCGCGAGATCGCGAACGATATCGCGAAGGCGCGCGCCTTTGGGGACCTGAAAGAGAACGCCGAGTACGACGCGGCCAAGAACAATCAGGCATTCAACGAAAAACGGATCCACGACCACGAGGAAACGCTTTCCCGCGTCCAGATCATTGATGAGTCCAAGATCGCCAAGGACGCGGTGTTGATAGGCGCGACGGTACTTTTGAAGGACCTTAAAACGCAGGAAGAGTTCAGCTATAGCATTGTCACTCAGGACGAGGCCAATTTTGACGAGGGCAAGCTCTCCGTGACATCGCCTATCGCCAAAGGTCTTCTCGGTCTTAGGGTGGGGGACAGCGCGGAGATAAAGATCCCGGCCGGGGTATTAAAATATAAGGTTTTGAAAATTTCGCGTTAACCGTGACGATGTAGGGGTGTACGGCCGTACGCCCCTACGGCGTGATGGGTTCGAAATCTTGAATTAACCCGCGCATTTCGACCGCGGATTTGCATAAATTCACTTTCGTCCTGAAATCGGCCGCTCCCGGCATGTTCTTAAAATACCAGCACGCGATGCGCCGCATATGAAGGACGGCGGTGTATTCTTCCCGCGTGGCTATCTCCAGCTCGAAAT
>Ga0247727_10018194_pt1 | contig 11079 bp, 8 predicted proteins | sample WisWelCaveWW1625_FD_202498 | JGI IMG/M metagenome (GOLD analysis project Ga0247727, IMG submission 202498) | Biofilm microbial communities from Wishing Well Cave, Virginia, United States - WW16-25 | ecosystem: Environmental > Aquatic > Deep subsurface > Groundwater > Cave microbial mat | place...
ATCTCCTTCCGGGGTCAGCCGTGGCTGGTGAGCCGGGCCTTTATCGGTGAGCCAGTCGCGCTACGGGCCGTGGGAGACGGGGTCTGGGACATGTACTATTGCCATCAGAAAGTCGGGCGCATCGATGCCGCGAAAAGCGATCCGGGAAGTGTTACCCATGTCCCCGCACGGGTGTAACCCATGTCTCCGGTCTGTACAGGCCTGTCCGGCCCCTAGTACCCAGGCTTAAGTTGCACGGCGCTAGCTAAGCGCTGGCGCCGACGGCGAACTCCGTGTCGATCTTCGCCGACGAGTCGAAGAAGTGCTGGAGGCTCTGGTTGAAGCGATAGAAGGCGTCGCGCCGGTAGCCATCGTGGGACCGCGCGAAGCCCTCCGGCAGGGTCAGGTCGATCGTGTTCAGCGTGTGGTGGAGGTCGGCGCCCCCGTGCTGCTTGATCACCTGGAGCATCTCGCGCCAGTCTTCTGGCGACTGCTCCAGCCAGAAGTCGAGGTCGCGGAGGTCGTGCTCGCCGATCTCGCGGGCGCCGGTGCAATCGAAGGCTTCGAAAGTCAGCTCGTACAGCTGGTCGCCCACCTTCACGCCGACGCGCGAGTCGAACGTGCCCAGACGCTTGTACGCCTCGTCGTTGTTGACGAGCTGACGGATGGCATCAAACCACTCGACGGACGGGAACTTCGGCATGACGTACCTCCTGCTGCGCTGTTCGGTTGACTAGCCGGCGGCCGCTTCGGGCAACTCCGCATAGGCGCGCAGAGCTGGGAAGAGGCGCTCCGCGCGGTCGATCGTTGCCCAGTTGAGCCGCTCCAGGTACTGCTTCACCTGGCGCCGGCGCATCTCTTCGTAGATCTGCAGGCCTTCGCCGATCTTCTCCTTGCTTCCGGAGAAGTAGATGGCGAAGGCCTCACGCGTCGCGCTGTCGCGGTCGTCGGCTACCAGCAGCGCCTCGCCCTTGTCCAGGTAGCGCTCGATCTCCTGGCGGCGGTCGGGCCGGTGGAGGAGGACATACTTCATGTGGGCCAGCCCGTAGGCGATGTGACGCGCCGTGTCCTGCATTGCCAGCCGGAACATGAGCGACTCGGCCAGGTTCTTGGCGTACTTCTCGCCGTACTGGTACTGGACCATCGTGAAGGTGTCCTGGAGCACCATCTGGACGGAGACGAACTCGGTGAAGTTGCGGGCATCTGTGACAGAGCGGAAGCTCCAGCCGGGGCTCTGGATGCCCAGACCGCCGCCGTTGCTCAGCGCGCGTTTCCGGAAGAGCTCGGCGTGGCGAGCGCCTTCAAAGACCGCCGTCGCCAGGTAGAGCTTCACCTCGTGGTAGCCGTAGCTCAGTTGTGGCTCCCATCCGGCGATGATGTCCGCTTCCAGCTGCGCCTTCTCGCTCAGGTGGGTGCAGATCTGGCAGATCGCGCGCTCCAGGTCGTCCGGCAGCGGCTCCAGGGTGTCCCACGGCACGTCCGTGGCCGGGCGCCAGCGCCGCTGGATCGCTTCCTCGTAGAGGGCGCCGGCGTTGTCGGCCCACAGCTCCTGCTTCTCGTAGATCGAGTAGCCCATGCCTTCCACGCCCAGGATCGGGACGGCGCCTCGCGGCAGCTCGGTCTGATGCTCCCAGACGTCCGGCACATCGCCGTACTTCCCGATGTTCAGCGCCTCGATCGTCAGGCCGTGCTTCGTGGGCTTGGCTCGGGTGCCCCACTCGGTCGGCACCTTCATCCAGGCGAGGTCGAGCTGGGGCGCGGGCGGGCCGGCTGCGCCGCCTTCGCCCTGCTGAGCGATGAACTCACGGGCCTGGTCGGCGGTGACGCCCATGCTCATGAAGCGGATCAGGTCGGCGGGTTGACCGCCCCGCTTGAGCGCCTCGACTAGTAGGTCCTCCGGCCAGCCCGCCACCTTCGCAGCCTGGGCGAGCTGGGCCGGGATTTCGACGGTCGCAGGTTCGTCGGCCATCGCCAAGTTCTCCTTAGTAAGCGCTCGCTTAGCCTCGAAGCCGAAACGCAGCCAGGGCTTCGATTCGACTGTGCCTGCATCTTGCCGGAAGGCCCCTGCTTACGTCAAGGGCCGAAGGGACGTCGAACCAATCGAACCGGGGAACCAGGGAGCCAGCTTGCGTCGACACGTGGTTAAGAGGTCCGATGGTTCCAAGGTTCGGGTTCGGTGGTCCCGCTATTCTGCCGCGCCGCCGTCCGCCACGATCTCGAAGAGCGGGTGCATGCCCGGCAAGCCGCGCAGCTTGCGACGCCCGATCTCGCGGAAGCGCACGCCGTCGACGCGGCCGGCGAGGACGCGCGTCGCCTCCGAGACGAGTACCTGGCCGCCGGCGGCGCGACCGGCGATGCGTGACGCCACGTTCACCGTGTGGCCGAAGAAGTCGTCGCCCTCACGGACGGCGTCGCCGCTGTTGAGGCCGGCCCGGAACCGGAGGCGGCGCACCGGGTGGTCGTGGTCGTGCTCGGCCATCGCTCGCTGGATGTCGCTGGCGCAGAGGACGGCGCGGCGAGCGCTCGGGAAGGCGATCATGAAGCCGTCGCCGGCCTGCTTCACCTCGAAGCCGCCGCGGCGGGCCACCTGCTCGCGCACCAGGGCGTAGTAGGCGCGGATGAGCCCGCGCAGCTCATCCTCGTGGGCCCGGCTGGAGAACGTGGTGTACCCCTCCAGGTCGGTGAAGACGATGGTGACCACGTCGCCAGGGCTTGGCGCGAGCACCGCGGCGAGCGCCCGGCCGCACTGGCCACAGAAGCGAAAGCCCTCCGGCACCTCGGCGTCGCAGGTGGGGCAGCGCTCCACGCCGCCGGCGCCGTTCAGCCTGAGAGCGGCCGACGCCTCCTTCGCCTCTGTCTCAGTTGTCACTTTCGATGCCTCACGAAACTAAACGAGCCCACCGCCTGCCGGCAGTGGGCTCGGAGACGGTCCCGCTCGCGACGTGTCAGGTCCGGACACCCATGCCGGTGCGCCCACGCACCCTCATGTCCGAGGGTAGGGCACAGCGTGTCGACCAGGAAGCTCGGTTCTTCATCGTTAATCGCAGGCTACCAGCGCCCCGCGCCGAGGTCAAGCGGACGCTCAGTAAGGAGGGCGTCTGGATAGGCCTGGCTAGTGTAATTCCTGAGTCGATCGCCTATGATTTGCTGGCAATGCGAAGAGCCGGCCGGCCGCCACATCCCGATGTGCTGACGCCGCGCGAGTGGGAAGTGCTGGAGCTCATCCGCAAGGGCATGAGCAACCCTGAGATCGCGGCAAGGCTGGAGATCACTCGGGCCGGCGCTCGCTACCACGTCTCTGAGATTCTAAGCAAGCTTGGGCTGCGCACCCGGCAGGAGGCCGCGCGCTGGCGGCGCGAAGACCATCGTCCTTGGTGGACGGCGGGACTGGCTCCGTTCGCGTTCCTGGGGCGGAGGAGCGGTCCCGTTCTCGCGGCGCTGAAGGGGGGCGCGCTCGTGGTTTCCGGCGGCGTCGTCATTGCAAGCGTGGGCGGCCTGGCGCTCGTCGCGGCGCTCCTGCTGCGAGGCGGCGATGAGCCGGCGTCGCTTCTCTCCGTCGGCTCCACAGCGACGGCGTCGGCACCTCCGGCCCCGACGGTTGACCCACAGCCGCCGCCGTGGCTTCCCGGAGTGGGCGCGATCATCGAAGCGGTGGAATCGGGCGACGTGGAACGGGCCAGGAGCTTCGTGCGGAGCACGCCCGTGCCGGCGGTCTCCGGCTGTGAAGATGGCGTACTCATTCGCCTGGATATTGACACGTTATTGCCGTGGTGGTCGGGTAAGCCGACCCTGTATGGAGTCTACCGGGCACCGGCTGGACTGGATCTGCGGTTGGACACACCGCCTCAGTACATCGTCGTCTTTTTGCTTGAAGGGCCTCAGGCTGGCGGCCCCTTCGGAGTGGTGATCGACCAAGGGCGGATCGTTGAGCTGTTCTTCGGCGGGCCCGCCCGCGGCGGCCCCGGCGGTGTTCTCCAATGCGCCCGCGATCCAGCCCAGCTGGTGGACATACTCGGGCTGGCTGACGGCGTTCTTCCGCCCGTGGTGCGGGATCAACCGTCCGCGCCGACGGTAAGTGGACTCAAGCAGGCTGACGCGGACACGCCGACTGCGGGGATCTGCCCTGGTCCGCAGAACGGCATCGCCACCATCACCCTCAAGTCGGACCTGCCCTCGCCGAGATGCACTATGGTGACCGGCCGCGCGCAACTGAAGTTCGTGAACGCGATCGATGAAACGGTGGGGCTTCGGCTCGGTCGATTCGCGATCACGCTGATGCCGGGCAGAGAGATCCTCCTGGACGAGCCGATCGATACCTATCTGGCGCCAGGCGATCACGTCGTCTCGACGTCTGGCGGGCCTGGTGGAGGAGAAGTCTTCGTCGTCGAAGACTAGGCTACGTCGCCGCTGGATGGGTGAGGGGCGCTTCAGGGGCCGGCTGGCGGCCGTCGCCGTTTCGCTGCTGGTAGGTCATCTGGTAGAGCTTCGCGTAGAGCCCGCCGCGTGCCAGCAGCTCGTCGTGCGTCCCCTCTTCGGCGATGCCGCCCTCGTCCAGCACGATCACGCGGTCGGCGCTCCGGATCGTCGAGAGCCGGTGGGCGATGACGAATGAGGTGCGCCCGTGGAGCAGCTCCCCTAGCGCGCGCTGGATCACCGCCTCGGTGCGGGTGTCGACGTTCGCCGTCGCCTCGTCCAGGATCAGGATGCGCGGCTGGGCGAGCACGGCCCGGGCGAAGCTGATGAGCTGCCGCTGACCGACGGAGAGGTTCTGGCCGCGCTCATGGAGGACCGTCTGGTAGCCGTGCTCCAGCCGCGCGATGAAATCGTGCGCGCCGACGGCCTTTGCCGCCTCGGCCGCCTCCTCCTCGGTGGCGTCGAGGCGGCCGTAGCGGATGTTCTCCAGGACCGTGCCGGAGAAGAGGAACGGCTCCTGGAGGACTAGGCCCATGCGCCGGGCGAGCGACTGATGCTTGATCTGGCGGATGTCGTGGCCGTCGATGAGCAGGCGGCCGCCCGTCACGTCATAGAAGCGGGCGACCAGCGCCGTCACCGTCGTCTTGCCGGCGCCGGTGGGCCCTACCAGCGCCACTGTCTCGCCGGGGCGCACGCGCAGGTCGAAGTCGTTCAGCACAGGCACGCCGTCCAGATAGGCGAAGTCGACGTGGTCGAAGACCACCTCGCCCTGGACGTCCTCGAGATCGACGGCGTCCGGCGCGTCTTGCAGCTCCGGCACGGTGTCCAGCACCTCGAAGATGCGCTCGCCGCCGGCCATCGCCCGCTGGAGCTGCGTGTACTGGAGGACCAGGTCGCGCACCGGGTCGAAGAAGCGCTGGATGGAGATCACGAAAAAGACGAACACGCCGACCGTGAGCGCCCCATCGAGCGCCTTGAAACCGCCGTAGATCACCACCAGCGCCGTCGCCGCTGCTACCGAGATTTCGACCAGCGGCATGACGATCGCGGTGATCCGCCCGGCGTCCACGTTCGCCCTCAGGTTGTCGCGGTTGACGCTGGCGAAGCGGCGGCTGTTCTCAGCCTCGCGCGAGAGGCTCTGGATCACGCGCACGCCGGAGACGTTCTCCTGCAGGTTCGCGTTCACGATCGCGATCGCCTGGCGCACGCGGATGAACGAACGGCGAGCGTACGCCTGCCAGACCGCCATGGCGCCCACCAGGAAGGGCACGACGGCGAAGGTAGTCAGCGTCAGTTCGACGTCAACGGAGAGCATGATGCCGACGACGACGAAGAGGCCGACGAAGTCGGCGAGGATGGTGAGCAAGCCGCTGGTCAGGAGCTCCTGCAGGGTCGTCACGTCGCTCGTCACGCGCGACATCACCCGGCCTACCTCATTGTTGTCGTAAAAGCGGAGCGAGAGCCTCTGAAGGTGGTTGAACATCTGCGTGCGCAGCGTGAAGAGGATACGGTGGCCGATCCAGCCCGTGTTCGTAAGCTGGACCCAGTAGGCGGCCCAGGCAAACACTACCAGGCCCAAGAAGGCCAGCCCGTGCCGGTTGAGCGCGCTCAGGTCGCCACGGCCAGCGGCGTCGATCAGGTTGCCGATGAGCAGCGCCTGGAACGGCGTGGCCGCCGCGAAGCCGATCATGCCCAGCATCGCCAGCACCGACCGGCCTTTGAACGGCCTGAGGTACGGAATGAGCCGGGTCATCACCCGGTGGCTGTAGACCGAGCCGTATTCGTCGTCGTCCCAGCCGTCGACGCTGCGTCGCAGCCGTTGCGGTCCGCCGGGTCCTCCCGGCCCGCCCCAGTGGCCGCTCCAGCCACCCGCTGCGCCCGCGCCCCAATACGCCATGCTACCTTCCTCTAGCCTCCGGCCGCCGGCGTAGCTTCGAGGGCTTCCGTGTGAGACCGCTCGAACGCTTCCTCCTGGTCGCGCAGCTCCAGGTCGTAGATCTGGCGGTACAGGCCGTCCTGCTCGATCAGCTCCGCGTGGCGCCCGCGCTCGACGATGAGCCCGTCCTGCAGCACGAGGATCTGGTCGGCCTCCTTCACGGTGCGCAGCCGTTGGGCGATGACGAAGGTCGTCCGCCCGCGCATCAGCTCGGCCAGCGCCTGCTGGATCAGGTACTCGGTCTCGGTGTCCACGCTCGACGTGGAGTCGTCGAAGATGAGGATGCGCGGGTTGAGCAGCAGCGTCCGGGCGATAGCGACACGCTGGCGCTGGCCGCCGGAGAGGGAGACGCCGCGTTCGCCCACCCAGGTCTCGTAGCCCTCTGGCAGGCCGGCGATGTGGTCGTGGATGCGCGCCGCCTTCGCCGCGCGCTCCACCTGCTCCTGCGTCGCGTTCACGGCGCCGTAGGCGATGTTGTCGCGGATCGTGGCCGAGAAGAGGAAGACGTCCTGCTGCACGATGCCGATCTGGTTGCGCAGCGAGGCGAGCGTCACCTCGCGGATGTCGGTGCCGTCGATGGTGATCCGGCCCCCGGTGACATCGTAGAAGCGAGGCATCAGGTTGACGATGGTGCTCTTGCCGGAACCGGTGGGGCCGAGCAGGGCGATCATCTCGCCGGGGCGCGCGTCAATGTCGACGCCGCGGAGTACCGGGCTCACCGCGTCGTAGCCGAACGACACGTCCTCGAAGCGCACGTGGCCTTCGACGCCGGCCAGCTCCCGCGCGTCCTTCCGCTCCCGCACGGCCGACTCCGCGTCCAGGATGTCGTAGATGCGCTGGCCCGACGACTGGGCCCGGGCGAAGAGCATCACGATCCAGCCCAGGCTCCGCACCGGCATCTGGAGCAGCGCCAGGAAGATCACGAACTTAGCCAGGTCGCCTTCAGAGAGGGCGCCGTTGCGGATCTCCAGCGCGCCCACCCAGGCGACCGCCACCATCGCCAGCGTCCAGATGCCCGTGAGCAGCGGCGTGTTGAACGCGCTGATGCGGTTCGTCGCATAGCTGCGGTCGAAGAGCTCCTTCGCCTCCTTGGCGAATTTGACGCTCTCGTACTGTTCCCGAGCAAAAGCCTTGACCACTCGCATGCCAGAGAGGTTCTCCTGGAGCACCGTGCCCAGCCGCCCCTGCAGCTCCTGCACCTCCAGCCAGATCGGCCGGAGCTGCATGCTCATCTGGACTGAGCGGGCAGCGAAGATGGGGACGAAGGCCCACGCCACCAGCGCCAGCTTCCAGTTCGTCGTCACCATGAGGATCAGGGTCACCACCAGCAGGATCGCCACATAGACCAGGCGCAGCAGCCCCATGCTGATGAACATGCGCACGCCTTCGACATCCTGCGTGGCGCGCGACATGAGCTGGCCGGTCTGCGCCTTGTCGTGGTAGGCGAAGCTCAGCCGCTGGAGGTGGTTGTAGATGCTGTTCCGGATGTCGTAGGCGACGCGCTGCGAGATCCACTCGCTCCAGAACGTCTGCCCATAGGCGAAGATGCCCCGGCCGACAGCCGTGCCCGTGATGGCGAGGCCCATCAGCACCAGCGTCCGCCGGTCGCCCGTCGGCACGTCGTTCTCGTCGAGCGCGAGGCCGGTGTCGATCGCCCAGCCGATGAGCAGCGGCATCAGCAGCACGAAGGCGCTGGCCGCACTCACGCAGAGCCAGGCCAGCAGGAGCGTGCGCCAATACGGCCTCACGAAGCCGAGAAGCCGCAGCAACACGGGTCGCGCGTTAGCTTGCATGGTCATTCGTCCGCGGGAGAGGCGGCAGATTGGGAGTATATCTTATCTTTACGCTAACGTCAAAATAGGAGAGGGTCGGTGACCTGCTCACGAACGGTGGGCGCATCGTGAACGGCACCGCCGACTGAAATCGGCGGCATGGTCACGAATGGATAAGCCGCAGACTTTCAGTTCGCGGACGTGCTGCTACACCAACGTAACCGACTCCGAACCAATCACGAGGGACGCATGGGTTTCCGGGCCCGCCTCAGCCCAACGTCCCGCCGCGCGTCCGCCCCGAGACCGATACGGCGCCGCCTGGCCCCTGCTATAGTTGACAAGCGATGGAGGCCGCGTCCGCCTGTCCTCATTGCGGGTCGTCCAACCCGGCGCTTGCCGCGATGAGTGACGCCGTCCTCGGCATTGCCGCCGAGCTCTCCGTCGACCGTATCCTCCAGACCATCGTCCACGCTGCCCGCGAGCTCGCCGGCGCGCGCTACGCCGCGATCGGCGTGCCGGATGGCGAGGGCGGCTTCGCCCAGTTCATCACCTCCGGCATGACCAGCCAGCAGTGGACGGCGATCGGGCCGCTGCCGCGCGTCCACGGGATGCTGGGCGCGATGCTGGAAGAGGCGTTGCCCTACCGGACGCCGGATGTCCAGCAGGACCCGCGCTTCCGGGGATGGCCGGCCACGCACCCGGACATGCGCTCCTTCCTGGGATTGCCGATCCTCGCCAAAGGGCGAATCATCGGCGCCTTCTACCTCACCGATAAGAAGGGAGCGTCCGAGTTCAGCGAAGCCGACCAGCGCCTCATCGAGATGCTGGCCACCCACGCCGCAATCGCCATCGAGAACGCCCGCCTCTACGAGCGAAGCCGCGAGCTGAGCGTAATCGAAGAGCGAAACCGCCTGGCCCGCGACCTGCACGATTCCGTCTCGCAGACGCTGTTCAGCGTCGTCCTCACCGCCGAGGCCGCGGCGACGCTGCTCCCGCGCGACCCGGCCCAGGCGCGCGAGCAGGTCGGGCGCCTCCAAGAACTCGCTCGCGACGCGCTCCAGGAGCTGCGTTCGCTCATCTTCGAGCTGCGCCCGGCGGAGCTCGAAGCCGACGGCTTCGTGCCCACGCTGCGCAAGCACGTCGACGTCCTCCGCCGCGTCTACCGCCTCGATATCGATCTGCGCGTGGACGGCGAGCAGCGGCTCGACGGCGAGGTCGAGCGGGGCATCTTTCGCATCGTTCAGGAGGCGCTCAACAACGTCATCAAGCACGCCCGGGCGAATTCGGTGCGCATCGATCTGCGCATCTCGCCGCCGCGCGCCAGCGTCCTGGTGCGCGATGACGGCGTCGGCTTCGAGCCGGAGGCGGCGGTCGGTCTCTCGGGCCGCCTCGGCCTCACGTCGATGCGCGAGCGGGCGGAAGCGCTGGGCGGCAGCCTGCGCATTGAGTCGCGGCCCGGCGCCGGTACCACGGTTTGCCTGGAGGTGCCGCGTGCTCGATAAGATCCGCGTCCTCGTCGTCGACGACCACGCCGTCGTGCGGCACGGCCTGCGCGCCTTCCTCGACCTCCAGCCCGACATCACCGTCGTCGGCGAGGCGGCGGACGGCGCCGAGGCGGTCGAGCGGGCGAAGGCGCTGGCCCCGGACGTCGCGCTCATGGACCTGGTGATGGCAGGGATGGGCGGCATCGAGGCGACGGCCGCCGTGAGGGAAGTCGCGCCGGGGACGCGCGTGCTCGTCCTCACCAGCTTCGCCGGCGACGAGCAGGTCGTCGCCGCGCTGCGCGCGGGCGCGGCCGGCTACCTGATGAAGGACGTGCCGCCTGAGGCGCTGGCCGAGGCGGTCCGCACCGTCCACCGGGGCGACCCGCTCCTCCACCCGGAAGCGGCGCGCATCCTGGTGCGCCAGCTCTCCGAGACCCGCCGCCAGCCCGAGGGTACCGTGACGATCTTGATCACCGACATCGAGGCGAGCACCGCGCTCGTGACCGAACTGGGCGACGAGCGGGCGCGCGCCATCTGTCGCGAACATGACCAGCTCCTGCGTGACGCCCTGGCGCGCTACGGTGGCATCGAGGTGAAGCACCAGGGCGATGGGCTGATGGCGGCGTTCTCCAGCGCCCGCCGCGCCGTCCTTTGCGCCATCGACATGCAGCGCGCCATCGCCAGGCACAGCGCCGCGAACGAAGGGTCGCCGCTGCGCGTGCGCATCGGCCTCAACACCGGCGAAGTGATCGCGGAGGAGCGCGACTACTTCGGCGAAACCGTGATCCTCGCCTCGCGCATCGCCGGCAAGGCGCGTGGCGGCCAAATCCTCGTCTCGCAAGTCACGAAGGCGCTGGTGGGCGCCGGCGGCGTCGACTTCGCCGATTGCGGCCGGCGCGCCCTTAAGGGCCTGGGCGGCCACCGTCTCTACGAGGTGCGCTGGGCGGACGATGGTCGCTGACGCCGGCCCAGATCGCATCCGCGTCCTCATCGCTGACGACCACCCCGTCGTGCGCGAGGGTCTGCGCGCGTTCCTCGACCTCCAGGAGGACATTGAAGTCGTGGGCGAGGCGGCGGACGGCGAGGAGGCGGTCGCCGCCGTCGAGCGGCTGCCGCCGGACGTTGTGCTCATGGACCTTGTCATGCCCCGCGTCGACGGCATCGAGGCGATCCGGCGCATCCGCGCCGCCAGCCCGGCGACGAAGGTCATCGTCCTCACCAGCTTCGCCGACGACGACAAGATCTTCGCCGCCGTCAGGGCGGGCGCCGCCGGCTATCTGCTCAAGGACGCCCGGCCTCAAGACCTGGCCGAGGCGATCCGCCGCGCCCACCGCGGGGAGGCGCTCCTCCACCCGGCCGTCGCCGCGAAGCTGATGCAGGAGCTGGCCCAGGGCCCGCGCCGGGCGCCGGGCGAACGGCTCACCGAGCGGGAGCACGAGGTGCTGCGCCTGATCGCGCGTGGCCGCGCCAACAAGGAGATCGCCCGGGAGCTCTC
>Ga0247727_10018195_pt1 | contig 11079 bp, 9 predicted proteins | sample WisWelCaveWW1625_FD_202498 | JGI IMG/M metagenome (GOLD analysis project Ga0247727, IMG submission 202498) | Biofilm microbial communities from Wishing Well Cave, Virginia, United States - WW16-25 | ecosystem: Environmental > Aquatic > Deep subsurface > Groundwater > Cave microbial mat | place...
AAACCATTGCGGAGAAATTTGCTTTTGAGAAACGGCAAATCGTCAAAGAGCTGCAGCGCTACGGCATTCATTCGATTTTGGCCGCGCCGCAGCGGCTTACGGTGAGCACGATCAACAAATATCTCGAGCTGAAAGCGCGCGGCGCCATTTGAAGCCGGCGGCGAATTAAGCGTTAACGCCGTCAAACTCAGAATAAAATTCTGAAAGTTCTTTGACCAACAAACAGTTTATTAACCACTAAGACACGAAGGCACGAAAAAACAAAAAGCCATATCATAAAGCTTTTCTTGGTGTCTTTGTGTCTTCGTGGTGGTTTAAAAATTAGTCGGGCTCAATGCTGCCCGAAGAGCTCCAGTTTCAGCTTGTCTGAAAACTGGCGTAGACTTTTACAAGTTCAATGCGTGCAAAAAAGCAAAGATTTTAAAATGCAAGATGATTAAAAAATTATTTTGCCATAATCATTTTGCTATTTGGCTTCGCCCGTAGATTTCCGGCTCGTCCGGTTTGGGCGATTAAAGAAACAAACTCAGAATAAAATTCAGAATGAAATTCTGAAAGCTCTCTGGCCATGCAAACAGTCAGAATCACCACCACCCAAAATGTCGAGATCGAATACGAGATTGCCAGCATCGGCGAGCGCATTCTGGCGGCGTTGATCGACTACGGGGTCCTCATCGGATACGGCATTGCCCTCAGCTTGATTCTGTCTGCATTGCCGGGAAGCGGGCGCTCGACTTCGCTCGCGCTGGTTGTCATTTTGCTCCTGCCGATTTTTTTCTACGACTTGCTTTGTGAAATCCTGATGGACGGACAAAGTTTCGGCAAGAAGCAGATGAAGATCAAAGTCACTATGTTGGACGGCTCGCAGCCCGGGATTGGGGCTTACTTGCTGCGCTGGCTGCTGCGTTTGATCGATATCACGTTGTCTTCGGGCGGCGTTGCGGTCTTAACCCTCTTGTTCAATGGCAAGGGACAGCGTTTGGGAGATCTGGCGGCGGGCACCACCGTCATCAAGTTGAAGCCGGAGGTTGGTCTGCGGGATACGATTTTTGCCGAAATCCAGGACGATTACCAGCCGGTTTTTCCGCAAGTGGCGGAACTGAATGACAAGGACATTGCCATCGTCAAGGAAGTGCTGGATGCCGGCCTCGAGGTGGAAGACACGGGAGTCGGCGATAGGCTGGAGCAAAAAGCAAAAACCCTCTTGGCCCAAAAAATGGGGATCACCACCAACATGCACCCGCGCGCCTTTCTCTCGACGGTTCTCAAGGACTACAATTACTTCAAAGGAAGAGTCTGAGCAGCGGCTCATCCATGCAACCGCGAAAAAAACAACCCAAAGGTTGCCAGCAGCCCGAGCGCGAGCAGCCAGAAGGCCCATTGCAATTGCAACTGTTTTTTGAGCAGCATGTGAGTGGATTTTTCGCGAATGTCGCTCGGCGAATTGGTAAACACCGCCAGCTTCTTGGTCATGACCACCGCCAGGCAGAGATAAAACGCAGCCAGCCACAACAGCAGCGGCGAGATGAACAGCGCTTGCTGCAGGAAGGACAGGCTGCCCAACTGCTTTTCGCCGAAGCCGAGCACGGCCAAATAGACGCCTTGCAGAATGCCCAGCGCCGCGATCAGCGCGCCGGCGGCGTTGCGTACGGTGTAAAGCGACTCCGTGACCATGCGCTTGCCTTCTTCCAGCCAAAATTCGTCGTCAGGTTCGGAGGGCGGGCTGGGATAGATTTTGTCGGCCAAGTTGTTCTCTTCGAATTTTAAATTGGCAATTGAAAATTTTCAATTTTAAATTTATCGTCACTGGGTGGCATCCTCCACCATCTCCCGCGTCACCACGACTTTGCCTTCCCGGCAGAATTGACAATCCAACACCGAACGTTGCGGAATCTCCGGCGGTTTTGCCGGCGCGCTGCGCGTCACGATGACGGGTTTCAGGATTTTTTCCAAATCCACGTCGTTGACGTGATGGCCGCCGCCATTGCAGCTCACTTTGATCGTTTTGGCCATAGCTCTTCTCTCGTTGGTTAATTTATCGCCCTCTCCAACCTGAATTATTCATATTTACAAAACATTTTACAAAACCGCAAACAATTTTGCAAGAAAAAGATGCGACCGCTCCGCGCCACCCGGTCTTTGCCAGTATTGAAATATTATCAATCCGCAGAAGTGTCAATGCTGGTGAGATCGCCATGAAAAGCACGTTTTTACATTTTTCCTTATCATTAATATTCGTTGCGGGGTCCGCTTGGGCGCAATTGCAGCGTTTGCCGGTTCAACACGTCAAGGTCAAGCCGGCTCTGGAAACTTACAATAATTTTTTGGCCAATCGTCTGCTGAAAGCGCAGACCACCGGGCCGGGAAGCGGCGAAAAACCGTTCCGGCGTTTGGAGTGGTATTTGGGATCGCGCTTGCTGCCGGACGGGAGTTATCCGGCCGGGGCGCGCTGGAACGCTTATCTCGATGTTCTCGCCAGCCGCGAGGCCGCGCTCAGCACGGCTACGCCCGTCGGGGTGCCAACAGCGAATTGGACCTCGATCGGCCCGAAAAATATCGCCGGCCGCATTCTGGATCTGGCGTTCGATCCCAACAACGCCGGGGTCATCTGGGCGGGCGCGGCGTCCGGCGGAATTTGGCGAAGCGCCGACGATGGCCATTCCTGGACGCCGATGGATGATCGACTGCCCACTCTCGCTGTCGGTTGTATCGTCACGCACCCGACCAGCTCGAATATCATTTACCTCGGCACCGGCGAGGGCAGTTTCAACATCGATGCCGTCGAGGGCGTCGGCGTGCTCAAGTCAACCGACGGCGGCGCGACGTGGACGCAAACCGGCTTGAGCTGGCTGCTTTCGCAAGGCCAGGCCGTCAACGAAATGGTGATCGATCCCGCCAATCCGAACGTGCTGGTGGCGGCGACGCGCGACGGGGTTTATCGCACGGATAACGCGGGAACGACCTGGTCGCGCACGTTGGCGGCGGCTGGGAGCTGGATGGATGCGAAGGATCTCGTCATCGATCCGTCAAATCCGAATATTCTTTTTGTGGCTGCCGGTTATCCCTGGGGCAGCGGCAACAACGGCATTTATAAATCGACGGACAACGGCGTCACGTGGACGAAGCTGACGGCCGGCTTGCCCGGCGGCGCGGCGATGGGACGTGTGAGCCTGGCGATCAGCGCGGCGAATCCGAACACGGTTTACGCCGGCGTGGCGCATACGATCAACAGCGGCGCCTCGCTGTCAGGCATTTACCGAACGACGAACGGCGGCGACACCTGGACGCGGCAATCCAATTCGCCCAATCATTACAGCGCCCAGGGCTGGTATAACAACGTCATCGCCGTCGATCCAGCGAATCCGAATCTCGTCTATTCCGGCGGCATGAATATTTATAAATCCGCCGACGGCGGCGCGACCTGGGCGACGATCACCAACGGCATTCACGTCGATTTTCACGCGATCGCGTTCAACAACGGCGCGCTGTATGTTGGCACCGACGGCGGCGTGTATAAATCGACCACCGGCGGCAGCTCGTGGACGAGCCTGAACAACGGCCTGGTGACGATGCAGTTTTATAAAATGGGCAGCGATTTCAACAACGCCGGCAAAGCGATGGGCGGCACGCAAGACAACGGCTCGAATGAATACCGCGGCGCGCCGGCGTGGACGAAACGCCTCGGCGGCGACGGCGGGGAGGTGATTTACGATTACAGCAATTCCAACATCATTTACGCCGAATATCAAAACGGCAGCCATCTCAAAAGCCTCGACGGCGGGGTGAGTTGGTTTGCGGCGAACTCCGGCGTGCCGAGCGGGCCTTGGGTGACGCCGGTGGAGATGGATCCTGTTAATCCGAATGTTCTTTACACCATTGGCAGCGGGAATCTGTACAAAACTTCCGACGGCGCCGGCAGTTGGTCGCTGCTCTTCAACGCGGCGGAAGCGGTGGATCAAGATATTCAAGTGGCGCCGGGCGATCAGCAAACCATTTACGTGGCGGGCAACAACGTCATCTACAGGAGCGCGAACGGCGGCGCGAGTTTCTCGAAGATTTCGGCGGGTTTGGCGGTGACGAGCATCACGGCGCTGGCGGTGCATCCCGAACATCCGCAAACGCTTTACGTGATGATCGGCGGCTGGAATGCGGCCAGCCATGTTTATAAAACCACGAACGCCGGCGGCTCGTGGCAAAACCTCACCAATAATCTGCCGAACCTGCCGTGCAACACGATCGTGATCGATCCGGCGTATCCGGAGATGGTGTACGTGGGCACGGATCTCGGAGTGTATGTTTCGACGGATGAGGGAGAAACCTGGAACGAATGGAACACCGGGTTGCCGAACGTGGTGGTGGATGAATTGGACATTCAAGCGGCGGCGAGACTTATTCGCGCCGCGACGCACGGCCGCGGCATGTATCAGGCGAATCTGCTCGAACCGTATCCCGGCGCGCCGGCTGCGCCCAGCCAGTTGACGGCGATGGCGACGGCCAGCGATCAAATCCTTCTCACCTGGCAGGATAATGCGAGCAATGAAGACGGTTTTATAATCGAGCGAAAAATCCCGCAAAGCGGGACGGGAACCTACGAAGAGATCGCCACCGCCGGCGCCGAAGCGACGAGTTATTCCAACTCCGGCCTGGCTGAGGGCACGACGTATTCTTACCGCCTGCGCGCGTACAACGGCGCCGGGCCTTCGGCTTATTCGAATCCCGCGAGCGCCGCGACGCCGGGCAGCGGCGGGAATCTGGTGTTGAACAAAACCGCAACCGCCTTGAGCACGAAAGGCAGCTATGCGCCGGCTAAAGCCATTGACGGCAGCAAGAGCACGTATTGGCGCAGCGGCAGCGTCGGCAGCAAGACGCCGATGTGGTGGTCTGTGGATTTGGGCGCGGTTTATACCATCAGCCGCGTCGTGGTCAAATGGCAGAGCAGCTATTACGCCAAAGAGTACCAGATTCAAGTCTCGACCGATGGGTTGCTTTACAATCCGGTTTATGAAGATCATTCCGGTAACGGCGGAACGGATGAGGTCGATTTTTTGGCGGCCTCGGCGCGTTACGTTCGGGTGTACATGACGCGCCATAAAAAGTCGAGCGCGCGGATTGCCGAGGTTGAAATTTATGCCGGGCCGGGCGCAGCGGTGAGCCGAGATTCGGGTGATGAGTCCGAGGCCGCGAAGTCCGAAGTCATTACGGATTACGTTTTAGAGCAGAGCTATCCCAATCCGTTTTCCCCGCCTGAGCGGGGCTTCGCGGGAAATCCCAGCACGAAGATCAGCTTTGCCTTGCCGGCAGCGGGCGTGGTGAAATTGCAGATTTACGATTTGCTCGGCAATTTGGTGACGACACTAGCAAATGGCAAGTATGCAAGCGGCAAGTACCAGATGATCTGGAACGGCCGCAACCGCGCCGGAGAACTCGTTGCCGGCGGGGTTTATCTGTATCGCTTGACCATTGAAAGAAATGGTGAAACGCCGGTGGTGATGACGAGGAAGCTGACAATTTTAAAGTAGTAAAACGTAATCCGTAAGTTTACGTTTTATGCCTTTACATTTTACATACGGAAACGCCGCTTGTTCGGTTGTTACGAGCAAGCGGCGTTTGTTTTTTGTCATGGTTTGGTTTTTGTCATTGATCTGTGGCGACAACCGACAACGCAAAAGATTCATGAGAAAATTTCTTGGATATAACGCTGATTTTGATTACTTTAAACAAAAACTTAGGAGCGCGCTCGAGATGAAGACGCTGTACAATATAGAAGTCAACCCAGCCTTACTCTGGGATTATGAATTTTCCCCAACAGAAATGGGGGAAGAAAGTTTCTTGGTTTGGTATCTTGGGCGACTTCTCGAACGTGGCACGGCTGCGGAGGTCAAACGCCTCCCCATTGAAGTCATTGCCCGCTATTTGAATCATCTCAGCATTTCCCGCCGCGTTCGCCGTTTTTGGGAATGGCATATCAAAAATGCCTAGAAGGCAGTTATGGATATTCTGACGCCGTTGCAAGAAAGCTTGCTAAAACACTTGGGAAAATCCGCGCTGAATGAAGCGTTTTTCCTAACCGGAGGAACAGCCCTGAGTGCATTTTTTCTTCGCCATCGCTATTCTGAAGATCTTGATTTTTTCACTGACCAACCGGAACAAGTTCCTCAAGTCTTGCCGGTTCTCGAGAAAATCGTGCCGGCGATGGGAGCCAGAATAGAGATACGACGACAGTTCAAGACTTTTCTCGAGGTTTTTCTTCATGGGCAGAAAGGGGAAGCCATCAAATGCGACTTTGCACAGGATTCACCCTATCGATTGCAACCGAAAGTCCGCTCGGATGAATTCGGCATTTTTGTGGATAGCGCGCTCGACATCGCCTGCAACAAGCTTTCGGCCCTTTTTGATCGTTCTGCGGCAAAGGATTTTATTGATGTTTTCTTCATCGATCGTGAATTGTTTCCCTTTGCCGATCTTTTGCAACATGCCAGGCAAAAACATGTCGGTTTGGATGATTACTGGCTTGCCGTTTCCTTGCTGAAAGTTGAAGAGTTCGGCCCTTTACCGCGTATGATAAAACCAGTTGATATTGAGGAATTGAAAAATTTCTTTTTAACCCAGGCTAAAATTTTAATGAAATAGCCGATTGTCTCCGCGATCTATTCGCCTATTCCGGAATTGGTTATTCGCCATCCTCCACCTGTCATATTTTCTCCAAAACTTTCCGCGCCCACCGCCGCTTGGTGGTAAATCAGAATGTTTGAAAGGCTGTTAGAAGTATCTGTAGAGGGGGAAGAGCTTAATCTGCAAGGCTGGCGGATTTTCCCCTCATTAACAGAACTCACCTCCGACGGACGCTGTTTTCGACGCAGTTTTCCACCTTACAGGCGTAGCCTTCGTTAAAAATCTGAGATGACGGAGCCACTCGGATTCCCTACGGGCGTAGCCCTCCACGGATGGTTATTGGGCTGTAACGAGTAAAATGTTGGCCCGTTACCGATTGGCCAGTTAACCCCGACATTTCTTTTGCAAGTAAAAAAGGTAAGTCGGGGCTAACGGGCAAACCTTTATTTTGGAGGTCATCATGAAAAACTTTGGCACACAACAAAAGCGCAAATTTTTACCCCTGGCCGCGCTTATTTTATTTGCAGCGGCGGCAGGTTTGTTCACCGCAACGAGCGGCTATGCCCAAACCATTACGCTGGTCTCGCCCAATGAAGAAGTAAGTGGCGAATTTGGCACTTCCAGCTCCGGCGCCGGCGATGTCGATGGCGATGGCATAGCCGATGTGATTGTCGGCGCGCCTAATGATGATCCGGGCGCCAGTCCCACTGATGCGGGGCGTGCCTATATTTTCAGTGTCGCCACCGGCACGGTGCTGTTCACCCTGGTCTCGCCTAATGAAGAACTCTTTGGCCGCTTTGGCTTTTCCGTCTCGGACGCCGGTGATGTCAATGGCGACGGCAAAGCCGATGTGATTGTCGGCGCGTATACCGAAGATCCGGGCGCCAGTCCCGACGATGCCGGGCGCGCCTATATTTTTGTGAATCCCACACCCTTCGTCTTCCGCGCCGATGAAGATGTGGAAATCTACCGTCATGTCGATTCCGAAGGCGACATTCACGCCAATGACGACATCGTGTTTAAGACAGGCAATAGACCCCAGAGCATCCATACCGGCGATCTCACCGCTGTCGACGACATCGAAGTCAAAAAGAGAAATAAAATCATCGGTACGGCAACCGCCGGCGACGAGGTGAATAATGCCGGCGAGATCACCGGCGGCTTCACTGAAAACGCCGCCGTCGCCAAGATTCCGCTTCCCACCCTGCCCGACTTTGATGCCGGCGATGACGACATTGAAGTTGATGAGAATGAGACGCTCATGCTAGACCCTGGGAACTATGAGAAGGTCAAGGTGGAAGAAAAGGGCACGTTGATTTTAAAATCCGGCATCTATAACCTGGAGTCCCTGGAAATGGGCAAGGAATCGGTGCTTTCCATCGACGCCTCCAGCGGGCCGGTCATCATCAACCTGAAAGAAAAACTGGAAGTTGGCGAGGAGGCGACCATGGCGCTCATCGGTTCGATCACCCTGGTGACCTTCAAAATCGCCGGAAAAGATAAAATCAGCCTTGGCAACGGCGCGTTGTTTTTCGGATCCATCCTTGCGCCGGAGGCGACGGTGGAATTAGGCAAAGGCGTTCGTTTCAAGGGTTCGATTTTTGCGGAAAACATCAAGGTGGATAAGGGAACGCGATTTGTATCGCACAATTTTGTGGGCGCCTTCCCCCAAGGCGGCGCCTGGATATGACGAAGATGACGAAGATGAGGCAGAGATCACCGCTGTCCCGACGGATTACGTTTTAGAACAGAATTATCCGAATCCCTTTAACCCCAGCACCAAGATCAGCTTTGCGCTGCCGGAAGCGGGGACGGTGAAGTTGCAGATTTACGATTTGCTCGGCAATTTGGTGACGACACTGGCAAGTGGCAAGTATGCAGGTGGCAGGTACGAGATGATCTGGAACGGCCGCAACCGCGCCGGTGAACTGGTTGCCGCTGGGGTTTATCTCTACCGCTTGACGGTCGAGAGAAACGGCGCGGCGCCGATGGTGATGACAAGGAAGCTGACGGTTTTGAAGTGAGGCGGGATGCTCGATGCTCGATGCTCTTACTCGTACTCCTACTCTTACTAGCTTTTAAAGCGCTTGAAAGGCGAGTAAGAGTAGGAATTCATTAGCGCGAAGAGCCCGCTTGCCACTTTTTCCAGGCGTTCTCGAAGCGAAGCAGGATTTCATCACTTTCAAGAAGCAAGGAAAACTCCTTCAGCCACGAGCGGATGTAAGCAAGATCAAGTGTGCCGGCATTGCGCAGGGATTTTTTGGCGGGAGAGAAACAGGTGCATCTCCCACGCTGCTTCATAAATCGGGAGCATATTCTTTCTTTTTCTGCGCCAATCCGCGAGCGAGTTTATCCCATAGGCGGCGCGGTGGTCGAAGCTTTCACGGGTGTGTCACTCGCTTTCAGATTTATCATTCTGGCCTGGGCGCCGAGAATTTTTCTCCAGGAGCTATCTTGCTTCCTCGGCTCACTTGCTGCAGAATGCTATTTTCATAAATATAACAAACAACCGCTCAATTTCAATTTTTCCCCCATTTTTTTGACGCCCAAAAAATTCCGCCCTCGCCGCCGCTTGTTGATAAGTAAGAATGTCATCGTATTAAAAACCCTCGTTGTTTTCTTCACGCCTTAAAACCCTCGCCTAAAAACCATCATGCCGAGCAAAAATTTTTCCGCATTCAGCGGAGATTACGTGTAATCATAACCTCGAAACAATTAGTGGCAAAGGGACTCGCCCTAAGATTCGTTGTCAACCTCGATTTTCGATCCTCAATTCGAGAGAAAATCGGGGTCTGCAGTATCTCCACCGAGAACGGACTCTCCTTTTTGATCTGCAAATTTTAACAACTTACGCGACCTGAGCGGCTGCGCCTCGTACGAGCCGTCCGGCCGCACGGCTCGGTTGTTATTTTCACCTCACCGAATTTTCCGGTCACGGACCGACATTGGCTGAAGGGGCTGCGCAGTAACATACCGGCCTAAACAACCCCGCGTTGTTTGGTTTCATTTTTTATTTGCGGGCATTCACCTTAGGCCGGCTCAAGCGTTACGAAATTTTAATTCACTGCCGGCTCATTGTTTTAACCTATGAGGAACGTTATGCCGAGTCTCTACGGTTCCTTTCGTGGCAATCACGGGAGCAAATCGTTTTTTGTCAGCTTTGCGGTTTTAGCGATGCTGGCTTTGGGGTTTTTCACGACAACATTTGCTGGGCATCCAGCTAACATGGCTGCGCCGTCGGCCCCAAGCGGCCTGACCGCGGCTGCCGTGAGCAGCGCGCGAAATAATCTGGCGTGGGCGGACAATTCCGACAACGAAGAGGGCTTCAAGATCGAGCGCAAGATTGGCGCGGCTGGCACCTACAAGCAAATTGCGACGGTCGCGGCGAATGTGGCGAGCTTTGCCCACACCGGCCTGACCGCGAGCACGGAATATTTTTATCGCGTCCGCGCTTACAACGCCGACGGCAATTCCGCCTATTCCAACGAAGCGAGCGCCACGACGCTGCCCAAGCCGCCGGCAGCGCCGTTCAACCTGGCCGCTACCGCGGTGAGCAAAAGCCGGATCGATCTCGCCTGGGCAGACACCGCCGGCAATGAAGATGGCTTCAAAATCGAGCGCAAGGTTGGCGCGGCTGGCACTTACAACCCAATTGCGACGGTCGGTGCGAACGTGACGAGCTTTTCACACACGGGCCTGAGCGCGAATACCACGTATTTCTATCGCGTCCGCGCTCATAATGCCGGCGGCAATTCCGCTTATTCAAATGAAGCGAGCGCCACAACGCTGGCAAATGCGCCCGCCGCGCCGGCCGGCTTGACCGCCGCAACGGTGAGCAAAAGCCAGATTGATCTGAGCTGGACTGATAATTCCGGCAACGAGGATGGCTTTAAGATCGAGCGCAAGAACGGCACGGCGGCTTTTACGGAGATCGCGACGGTTGGCGCGAACGTGACGAGCTATTCGAGCACGGGCCTCAGCCCGAACACGCAATACACCTATCGCGTGCGAGCTTTTAATGCGAGCGGAAATTCGGCCTATTCCAACACCGCCAGCGCCACCACGCTGAAAAATCCGCCGGCCGCCCCCACCGGCTTGGCCGCCACCACGGTGAGCAATACACAACTCAATCTTAGCTGGGAGGACAAGTCGACCAACGAGGATGGCTTCAAGATCGAGCGCAAGACCCTCGAGAGCGCTTATGCGGTGATCGATTCGGTCGGCGCGAATGTGGCGAGTTATTCCGACCTCGGTTTGAGCGCGAGCACCCAATATTTCTATCGCGTCCGCGCTTTCAACAATGGCGGCCCTTCGGCCTATTCCAACGAAGCGAACGCCACGACGCTGCCCAATCCGCAATCGGCGCCGAGCAATTTGACGGCGACGGCGGCCAGCAATACCCAGATCAATCTGGCCTGGACGGATAATTCCGATAACGAGATGAGCTTCAGAATCGAAGCCAAGCTC
>Ga0247727_10018196_pt1 | contig 11078 bp, 9 predicted proteins | sample WisWelCaveWW1625_FD_202498 | JGI IMG/M metagenome (GOLD analysis project Ga0247727, IMG submission 202498) | Biofilm microbial communities from Wishing Well Cave, Virginia, United States - WW16-25 | ecosystem: Environmental > Aquatic > Deep subsurface > Groundwater > Cave microbial mat | place...
TTTTGATGTGCATTACTGGCCCAATCACGGGGCTTCTGAAATTTTCAATGCGCTCAATACTGGCAAATTGGCAGAATCACCAAAGAGTTACACAGTAAATTGGTATAAACATTTGCTCATTGATCAAGGTATTAAAGGAAGTGTGCTGATCGGGGATAAATTACTTTGATCGTCAGTGCGGGTGAAACGTACACTAAATGCATCTAAGTAGAACCGACTGTTGTAAAATGAAAGGACTAGTCCTTGCCGCTGGACACGGAACTCGACTTAGACCCCTTACTCTTACGGGAAACAAGACGATGCTACCAGTGGCAAACAAACCCTTGCTTTTTTATAGTATTGAAGCTTTGGTCAAAGCTGGAATAAAGGAAATATTCATCGTTCTAGGTAGGAGCAAGGATGATGTAAGAGCAGCTATAGGTGACGGATCAAAATTCGGTGCAAAAGTAGAATACATCGAGCAACGTGAAGCCAAAGGATTGGCTCATGCTGTCTTGATTTCAGAACCATACATCGGCCATGAACCTTTCGTTATGTTCCTAGGTGACAATCTGCTTAGAGAAGGCGCAAAACCTGTCGTTGAATCCTTTATGGAGAATGGAACAGATTGTGCGATAGTCGTAAAACCCGTCAACAACCCGTCGTCTTATGGTATTGCTGAAATGGAGGGTGGAAAGATAAAAAAATTACTTGAGAAGCCTAGTAGGCCAAAAAGCAATCTTGCCGTTGCAGGCCTATATGCTTTCAATGAAAGTGTATTCGAGGCTGTAAAGAACATAAAACCGTCTTGGAGAAATGAGTTGGAGATCGTAGATGCTGTTCAGTATCTCATAGATCATGGCAAGAATGTTAAGGTTAGATTCCTTAGGGACTGGTGGAAAGATGCAGGCAAACCGGATGACCTTCTGGAAGCCAATCAACTGGTTTTACGGGATCTACCAGCACGTATTGAAGGCGTGATAGAAAACGATTCTTGTGTGGCTCGTAATGTAAGTGTAGGCAGAGGAACGATAATAAGGTCAAGTATGGTGAGAGGCCCAAGTGTAATAGGCAATAATTGTAGCATTGATTCAGACAGCTACGTAGGTCCCTACACCTCAATAGGCGACGGATGCAAGATTACTGGATGTGAAATAGAGAATAGCATAATCATGGAGAATGTAACTATTGACTGTAAGAGAAGGATAGTTAACAGCATAATAGGAAAAGGTTCTAACATAACTTCAATTGCAAACCAAGAGTCACAAGGCTTCAGACTAGTAGTTGGGGATGTGTGCCAGGTTGTACTTTAAAGTAAATTTATCGGAATACCAAATGAATATTCTGATTTCTAATTGGTAGTGTATACACAGGTAGGATATCAGGGCAGATGATTAACTAATGACTCTGCGTGGCAAACATAGTCTGGGTCTAGACAGAACCTTGAATGCAGTCAGAGATATAGGTATGCTTGTAACTGATAATGAAAGATATGCAATTTACGATCTTGACGTTAATGAATTGACTCTATCTGTGACAGAACTGAAGCCAAGGCAGGAAACGCGTGGACACAGCCATGAGGATGCAAGTGAAATTTACTTCTTTATTAGTGGCAGTGGAAGGATGCAGGTAGGCATAGAACAGTATTATGTTGAAAAGGGCAGTTTACTTTTCGTTCCAGGGGGCGAATTTCATAAGGTAATTAACCTTAGCAAGGAAAGACTTGTCTTCGGCGCTGTCTTTCAAGGCGACAGATATTCTAAGAGGTACAAGTACAAATCATCTGTGCGTGACACTAATTCATTACAATGACAAATCAAGTTTTTCTCAGAAGTAGAGATGATATCATTATTGAAGATGGAGTAACCTGTTCACAGCGAAGGATGTCATTATCTTTCTTAAACAAAAAAAGACCATTATGTGGCTCTATGAAACTGCATAGACTGATAGTTGGAAGAACTTATGCTTAGATGCTCGTGCAAAAATTGTCGTCATGCTGGCATTAGAGATTGTATAAGTGATGATTGCAAATGCTGTATGAAATCGCATTATTTGGCTTTAGACAGGTCAGTGATAGAGCTTGATGAATAGACTACCTTCCACCGATAAGTTACTAACTGACGCTATCGAATATACTCCAGATAAGATTGACGCTGCATCTTGGGATCATCTACTCGCCGCCGCTTCCAATGCAACTCCCTTTCACAATCTAGGCTGGATTCGCTCCATTTACGAAACCTATCCTTCAATTAAAGTCGGAGTGCTCGTGGTCAAAAACGAGGACGGTTACCTAGGTGGGTTTCCTTATACAATTCGAAAAAAATATGGGTTTCTTCAATGGCTTGACTCTCTCTTATTCGGCACTTATGGAGGACCTATACTACACAAAAATGCATCACCTGAGGTGTCGCGCGTTCTTTGGAATTCATTTCAGAGGATCGCTCGGAGCTCTATCGATGCTGTTAGGATAAGGGACTTTCATAACTCTTTGCAATTGGAACCGCGTCAAGGCTATCAGCCTCGCACGGTCTTCACTCATCGAATTCCTCTACACCATGATTACGACCATCTCCACAAAAAGATCTATACTCACAATGTTCGCAAGATGATTCGCCAGTCCCACGACAAAGGTATCTACATTGAAAAAGTTACAACTGAAGAAGATGTCAAGGAGTACGTGAATATTGCATACCATACGCTCAAACGTCACGGATCGAAACTCTATCCAGAAATGTTCTTTCTAAACCTCTTCCGGCATATGGGTGAACACTGTCTGTATCATCTGGCCTACCATGATGGACGAGCCGTAGCTGGAACAATTCATTTTGTCCAAGGTGATTCTGTGTATACCTGGCTTCCTGCCTCGTATCCTGAATTTTGGAACTTACGACCTAACAATGCGTTGGTCGATCATGTTATTCGATGGGCAGTCGAACATGAAAAGATGTGGTACGACTTTGGGGGAGGGCCGTCAAGAAATCAGAATCTTATCAATTACAAGGAAAGCTTTGGGGCAATGCGATACGATTACTGTCTATGGGAGTGGGATTCTAGGTTCGTAAGAATGCTTCGCAAACTTCATGGCCGAAAGGTTGGATCAGTCTCCTAGGTCTTTGGTGATTACTGCTGAGCCAAGATCGAAACGATTACCAACTGGCGCATCTAGCAAACCACAAAAACATTTCGTTGATCTCGTTGTTTGGACCTGATGGTGCAGGAAAATCTACGCATGTTGAACTGCTTGTCAGATACCTAAACGAAAACGGTGTAAAGGCCAAGAAAATTTGGGTGAGGTCGCCGCACACATTGGCCTTTCTTATTTGGGGACTGCTTCGCAGGCTCGGAAAATATAGTGTGGAGACAAACCACCTTGGAAAGGAATTCTATAGACCGAGGATTAGAACCAGATTATCAAGAAATGTCTGGGGCTTCATAGAATTAATCAGCATGTTGCCACACTTATTCGGTGCATATTTTTTGATAAAAAGGGGATATTTGTTAGTTGCCGAAAGGTACGTCATCGATTCTATAGCAACCATTGCTTACTACCTTGATGACCGATCCTTCATTGCAGGTCACACTGCAAAGTTATTGCTGAAATTTTTACCCTTGAACAGCGTACTCATTTTCCTAGATGCGACTTACGATGTTATAGCAAGACGAAGAGGCGCGATAGCGGAACCAATGACATTCATAGAGATGCAGAGATATGCATATCATTATTACTCAAAGATATTTGGCTGTGATACCATTTACACTGAAAATTATTCTGTCCAAGCTTCCCATCAGATGATATTAGATATTATTCATTCCAGACTTCAATCGGCTTCCTGCAGCAATTGAACATAATTACTTGGTATAGAATCAATGACCACAAATCTACAGCTTAATATTCAGCAGAATAGATAGGAACTTGTCCTTCAGCTTATTCCTAGTAGGTTTTAGCTTTTCTTTGACTGCAATGTTTACGCTGCTGCTTATAGAAAGCCTGAGGAACAGAAATCCAAAAGAATATTCCAGACATGTCGGTATCAACGGAGAAAAAAGGATCTTTATTCATTGCGGGGTTGTTGTTGCGTTCATAATAATTTCATTTATATCGGTCGTAGAAGGTTACCGTTCGTACTATTATTTTGCAGCAGAAGCGGCAGTATTTGCAAGTGGAGTTCTGGTAGCTAGGCGTAATGATCTAGAACATATCAATAGATACATTCTACCCCTAACAATCTTTGTCGTATTAGCATCAAATGTTTTGAGTGTCGCTATAAACAACGGCGGCATACCGATAAATTCAGATCAATATAGAGATATTCTCGCAGCTAACTCAATAATCTCAACAACGAAAATCAGTGATGCCCAACAATTCATGAATACTGTCAACGACTATTACGTGCTCGTTCCCGCCCTCCCAATCGATTTAAGCATGCTATCTGCCGCAACTAACTTTCCACCATATCTGCTTTATCCAATTCTAGGGGTGGGAATGTCTACGACGTTCGTACTGGGAACGTATGTAGCCATACGCAAGTTGGCAAATGACGACATTTCCCCATGGCTCTGTGCTTTTATCTTACTTTCAACTCCTCGCTTGGCATCCATGGATGTCATCCCTCAAAGACTAAGCATAGCCATAATAGCCTTAACCTTCTTCCTGATCATGAATCGACTTGCCAAGGGAAAGTTGAGCAATATTGATAAAAAATATTTTGGAATCTTTATCTTTCTTCTGCTGGCTAGTATTGTTTATCATCCTAGTGGAGGTTTAACGCTATTATTCTTGTTAGGTTCAATAGTTGCAATAACAATCTTTGTACCTTCGATAGTTGGTATAAAATTGCGACTGGTATCGTTAGTCAGCGGAATTGTATGCGTAACATACTGGTTGTACAATGAATTATCCTTATCTACTATGTCAAGGAGTGGAGAGAAAATGTTCCAAGGGTTTTCTAGCAGCTTTGAGAATTCTTCTTATTCTCCACCCAATTTTACAGCAGGAAATGAGATGTACGCTCTAACATGGGCACTACCTTACGGCATAAGTAGTGCCTTCCTTCTTGTTTATTTGTTTAATCGTCTAAGCAAGAAATCATCTCAACTTTCGGAGGACAAGTATCTTGTGACGTTCTGTGCGGCAGTTATAGCAATCCCTTTGACGTTTCTAGGTTTCATCAGTTTTGTTCTTTCACCAGGAGCGGCAGTTGAGCGTTACGTATCTGTCAGTACGTATTTCCTGATGATGCTACCTGCAGGTATAGTTGGAGGATTAATCTTAAGAAGAACAAGAACGGTACATTTCGTGCCTGCATTATGCGTATTAGCTTTATCGGTGGGGGTAGGCGCATATTCTCCAGACGTAGCGCCTTTAGAGCATAGGGATTTCGAATCACAGACTCCGAGATATGATGCATACCTAGAGCTTTCATCCTTAGAGAAACACATCCCTGCAGAGAGTTACATGTATGTAGATAATGATGTTCCTCCGTTTGGGCAGTTAAGATCTGATATTTTGAGTTTTAGATCACCAAAGAGTTATCAAGACACCCGTCAGGTTCTTGATGAGTTCGCGAATGGAACACTTGATCCGTGGGACTTGGATAAGCCCAACACGATCATTATAATAAGAGAAGATAGAATGATGAATCATGTCTCATATCCTGAATTAAATTTAGTCAATTCGAGCGGAAATCATCTTACCTTCCTAAAGGAAAAAAAGTAGGAATGTTAGCACATTGAAACTGTATTATAACATTTCAGTTTAATGGTCAATTCTAATTGAACCGAATATGATTTTCATTTGCCAAAAAAATAATCAGTGTAATCGAACATGGAGAAGATGTATTGCATAAACACTGCGTTCTTGCTATAATAGGTTCACGCAAGAGCAAGGGCTTTTGCTTATCGTTACTTCTGCTAAACCTCTTCTGGCTAAATCTTGCATACGGCACACATGCTTTGCCCAATCGAACTTTCGTATCAGAGCTAGCAGGTGTGAACTATTCCAACCCCGTGCTTTCTAGAACCGAAGCAGGTACGGTACAGCGCAATGCACCATCGGTAGATGAAAGCTTGAGTCACATACGACAGTATGATTTCAACTTGGTTCGTGTGCCTTTTTACTGGGAAGCGTTCGATATTGATGCTAAAGCTGTTTTGGCTGAGATGGAGTTAATCGCATCAAGAGCTCAACAACTTGAGATCTATGTGATCTTTGACTTCCATCAATATGGAACAAGCAGCTATTTCTACAACAACCCGTATTACGGTGGATTTCCTTGGTCCGCTCTCCAAGAATATACATTTGACGGAGGTCCTCGTGCAGAGAAGAAATTCTGGAACGATTTCTATAATAATGACATAACTGTCGATGGAATTAGTTTATGGGAACTGCAAGCTCGAGTATTCAACAAGATAATAAAAAGAGTCGACAATTACAAAAGCGTGCTAGGTTACGAGCTTCTAAACGAACCACCCATTTATGACAACTCTCAATATGAGAAACTCGGTAGCTATCATACTTTCATGGCACAGAAAATCCGTTCTTACGGGAGCGAGAAATTCATCCTTTTCAACCGAGCTTATCCAGCATGGGATTCGTCCCTTGTAGACTGGAGATATTACGAGAAGATCGCGCCGAAAGGAGTGGAAAATGTGATCTTCGCTCCTCATAGATATTCCAAGTTGTACGATGGGATATTTCTTAACTATCAGAAATTATCAAAGGTATGGGGTGGAGTGCCAGTCATTCTTGGTGAATGGGCTCAAGGGAGTCAGGAAGATACTACTAGGTTTGTTGCAGAGTTGAAAAAATATGGATTTGGCTGGACTTACTGGTCATGGAAACCAGGCAGTTCACATGACCCACAGCGTTTGATAAACTCTAACTACGAACCCACTGTATACTTATCATATCTTTCAAATGCTTACAATCAGTTTTACAATACATCAAAGTCAATGCCCAATCAAGATGATTCCGGGCCTTCACGTGAAGTAATTTTGAAAGCAGATGCGACTACAACCATCGATACTCGTTGGAGCGATACTAATTTTGGACACGATGATATGAATACTGTAAAGAACGGTAATAGAGCGCTTGCTTATTTTTCCCAGAAGAATATAGAAAATGCTATGGGTGATGATCAGTTGGCTGTTGCTGTACTGACACTTCAAATTTTGCAGAATAATGGTCGGTGGATCGATGGCGATCGAGAAATAGGTGTCTACAGAGTAAACACAGAGTGGAACAAATATGCTACTACCTGGAACTGTGCAAACGATACCAACATAAACAACAAACAGTCTGACTGCAATACACGATGGAATGGTGGAGATTTTTATCTAGGGCCTTCGGATATAGTAAAGATAACTAATAAGCAGTATAACGTGCTAGAGTTTGATGTTACTGAAGATGTTCGTCACTTCTTGGCTGACGATTATAAGAACTATGGTTGGCTTATCAAGAAAATGCGGGAGAACAAAAGCGGTACAGTCAGCTTTGATGTAACGCTTCGCCTCATGTTTAGATCAAACTGAGATGGAATAAGTTGGATCTACAGAATTACCCAGAAGATTCGTGCATATTGATGGAATGAACGCGTAGGAAGCAGGATAAAGTTGACAGAAAAGCCATTTGAAAGACTTGCAAAAGGCTCGTACTTCTTGAGCCTATCGAGTATTGTTAACATGGGTATGGGAGCTCTGTTCTGGTTCATTCTGGCAAGGATGGTTGAACCGGCTTACGTAGGACAGGCTATGGTCGTGATTGCACTAATCACGAGTGTCATTGGTTTCTCGGGCATCGGGGTTCAAGCTATGACTAGCAAGTATATCTCTGAGTGTAATGCTAGGCGTATGCCAGGTCTCTCAAGGAAAGTGTTTAGCGTTGGAATGAAGGTAGCAATTCTGGTGAGCGGAACAGCTGCATTATCAATTGGACTGCTATCAGAGAATATTGCAACAGCAGCGTACAAGGATCCTGGCATGGCTATTCTTCTGGCATTCGCTGCCTTCACTTACTTGCCAGCACATACTATAGTAATGGCACTCATTGGTGTTTTCCAAGGATCGCAGAGGATGGAATATGTTCTGTTCATTAATCTCCTTTTTCAGCTAGTAAGATTGTCGAGCGCGGCAGCACTAGTTTTGTACGGACTGAGTAGTTTCGGAATACTTACGGGTTTCGCTCTAGGATCTTCGGTTGCAGCATCGATCGCTTACTTTTACCTGACACCAAAAATGCTGCCTAAGCAAATCGAAGGAAGTCTTAGATTGAGGGATTTGTTGAAGTTTTCTGGGTTCAACTATATTGATGCGGGAGTAAGAAGTGTGGCAGGACAGATAGCAGTTTTACTCCTTGGTACATATAATTTTGAACTAGCTGCTTTCTTCGGAGTTACAGCCCTAATATCTAAGATCATGAGTAGTGTCATAGGTGGAGTTTCGAGCGCCATCTTACCAACTGCATCAGAAGAATGGGCAAAGGGGAACAAACATGAATTTGGTCACATCTTTAATGCCGCTGTTAGAATACCATTGGTTATCACGGGATTTGCTGTCTTGGTGCTTATGATTGCACCAAATGCCGTTCTTAGCTTGATAGGAAAATCATATGTCGAGGCTTCTGCAGCACTGAGGATACTCGTTATTTCATCGCTGATCGTTGCTCTGGATTCTATCATGCTCTCGCTCTTGAATGCAACCGGGAGATCAGGACTCGTTGCAAGAATAGGTCTAGTATCTTCGGCAGTCACGATTGTGCTAACGGTCATTCTGATCCCACTGTTTAGGCTTGAGGGTGCTGCTGTCGCTTTGCTTGTTGGTTCAATTAGCAGCTTAATACTTTCAGCAACGCTGCTGAAGTACAGAGAAGGGTTGTCACTACGCGGGAGTAGCGTTATCAAACCGGCGGTCTCAATCATAGCGGGACTCCTGATAGGTATTCTTATGCTAGGTTTACTCAATAACCCACTGCTAGCCATTATAACTGCCATTGCAACTTACTGTGGCTTTTCCCTCGTATCCCATGCCATAAAGATGAGTGAAGTAAAGAAACTGTTAGGTATATTGCTTCATACTGCAAAGATCTGATTTCGCCAATTCAAGCACAAGCGTTTGAGGATAATCTCTTGATATGAAAATTACTATTAAAGAGATAATAGAAAGGTACAGAGTAGACAAATCATTTGAAACAAGATTATTTTGGACTTCTTATGCTCAGCGACCGATCTCATTCTACTTAGCATGGTTGTGCCTGAAACTTGGTCTTTCCGCAAACAAGGTTACCCTCATGTTCTTTGGGGTAGGCGTAGTAGCGTGCTTATTCTTTGGTACCGGTGATTATACTTACATGATAATTGGAGCCGCTCTTCTGGAGTTTTCCTTCATACTGGACTGCGTAGATGGTCATATAGCAAGGTTAAAGGGTTCAACCTATCTAGGTCAGATATTAGATCTGTGGAGCGGCAATGCTATAATGGCATCATCCATGTTTGCCTTAGGTATAGGTTTATCGAAGAATCATGAATTACTATCACTTCATTTGTTGCACAGCATATTTCCCACTCTGAGTAACATTTCATTACTATATGTTGGATTTTTTGCTAGTTTCGTATCTCTCCTGACATGGTACATGCGAAATAGCTGGCGAGTTAAAGTCTTACACCTGAACAAAGATGACCCAGATTTCCAACCGAGAACCAGGGCGATGATAATAATCGAAAATCTATTTGCATATCCAGGGGGTTATGCAATTACTATGTTAGTGTTCGCTGTACTGCACGTTCTTGATATATTCCTGATCTTAATAATGATAATTTATGCTGGGTCGTTGCTTTTATCTTTGCATAAAATGTTACGAACTGCGTACTTCTTGGATAAATCAAGTTCGCGTAATTCACGAAGAAACACAATCATTGAGAACGATGGGTAAAACCATCACAATTGTTCCACACTTCAGTATAGAAAATTAAGGCCGTTGAGCTTGACTATAGGCAAAGGCTGCTGTTACAATCAATCATTGAAGAAATTTCATGACTGAACTACCATCAAAGAATATTCTGAGACGTAACGTTCTAGTGCTTTCAATTGATGAAGTTGATCGTCTATCTTGGGATAGGCTTCTCGATAATGCCTGTACTACAACTCCGTTTCACAATCTAGACTGGATTAGAGCACTGCACGAAACCTACCCTTCCATCAAGCCTGAACTGTTAATTTTTGAAAGTGGAGGTGAATATCTTGGTGGGTTTCCTTATGTGATTATGAAAAGATATGGTTTTCTAAAATTCCTTGTCTCGCTTCCCTTCAGAACCTACGGTGGGCCAGTAGTTCGAGATGATGCGCCGCCTGATGTTGCTCGTGCATTATGGGAATCTGTTCACAAGATCATTCGAGAACAGAGGATTAGTGCGATCAGAACTATCAACTTTCATGCCTTTTCAACCTTGAGTCCGCCCAGCTATTACAAACCGCACTTGATGTTTACTCATCAAATTCCACTTGTTCCGGATTACAATCATGTTCTGAAAAAAATCTATACGCACAGCGTTCGTACGATGCTTCGTCAGACACGTGAAAAAGGTGTTCTAGTTGAAAAAGTTGCTAACGAAGCTGGAGTGAAAGAGTTCGCTCGCATTGTTTGCGATACAGATAAGCGTCATGGAGAAAAACCTCTTCCGGAGAGACTATTCATCAATTTATTCCGTTGCATGGGTGATCATTGTTTGTACCATTTAGCCTATCATGAAGGAAGAGCTATCGCGGGAATACTCAGTCTTGTTCAGGGTGATTCCGTACATAACTGGAAAGCTGCGTCTTATCCTGAGTTCTGGCACTTGCACCCGAATAATGCTCTAGTTGATCATGTAGTACGTTGGGCAGTAGAACACAAGAAGAAATGGTGCGATTTGGGAACAAGTCCTAGGCAGGCCTACAATCTTATACGTTACAAGGAGCGATGGGGAGCAAAGCTTTACAACTACAATATGTGGGAATGGGAATCAAGGTCATTAAGATCAATAAGGAGATTTCTCGGCAAGGTAGAGTGAATAGATCATTTGAATCTCTTAATATGTCACGTTCAGCCTATATTTTTGTAGGTCACC
>Ga0247727_10018197_pt1 | contig 11077 bp, 11 predicted proteins | sample WisWelCaveWW1625_FD_202498 | JGI IMG/M metagenome (GOLD analysis project Ga0247727, IMG submission 202498) | Biofilm microbial communities from Wishing Well Cave, Virginia, United States - WW16-25 | ecosystem: Environmental > Aquatic > Deep subsurface > Groundwater > Cave microbial mat | place...
CACACGGATCGCAGCATTCGTCCCTCCGCGCGAAGTCGGGTCAGGCATACCACAGCCTGCCCGCCGCGCAAGCACGTCCAAGTCGCGTCGTTACGGAGACGGTCCGCCCGACGGGCAGCCGCGCGCGCCGGTGTAAGCTCGAAGCGCATGGGCGAACGCCTCGTCGTCTGCCTCACGAGCGCGGAGCAGGAGTACCAGGCGCTCCAGGGGGAGGATGCGCGGGCCGCGTGTCAGCGTCTCGGCGCCGAGGTCGACGTGCTGTTCGCCGACGACAACGCGGTGATGCAGATCCAGCAGCTCTTCCGCTTCGTCCACGCCCCCGAGGCGGAGCGCCCCGCCGCGGTGCTGCTGCACACGCGCGTGCCCGACGGGCTGGAGCGGGTGGCGCGCAACGCGGCCCGGGTGGGGATCTCGTGGTTGCTGCTGAACCGGACGGCGCCCTACATCGAGTCGCTGCGCCGCGAGCACCCGGGACTGGCGATCGCGGCGATCACGACCGACCACGCCGAGATCGGCCGGATCCAGGCGCGCCAGCTCGAGCGGCTGCGGCCCGGGCCAGGTCACGTCCTCTACCTCCAGGGGCCGGCGGAAACGTCCGCGGCCCGGCTGCGCCTCGAAGGCTTCGAAGAGGAGACCCGCGGGCGCGGGCACGAGCTCAGGATCCTGAACGGCGAGTGGACGGACACGAGCGCCGAGAAGGCGGTCGCGGCCTGGCTGCGGCTGAAGACGGCCGAGCGCTTCGTGCCGGACGCGGTCGTGTGCCAGAACGACAACATGGCCCGCGGCACCCGCCGCGCGCTCGAGCTGCTGCGGCCCGACTGGGCGCACGCGCCGTTCCTCGGCTGCGACGGCCTGCCCGGCAGCGGACGCCGCGACGTCGACGAGGGCCGCCTCGCCGCCACCGTCAAGGTCCCGTCCTGCGCCGGTCCGGGCATCGAGCTCGCGCTGCGCTGGAGGCGCGACGGCGTGGTGCCCGCCGCAGAGACCGTGCTCGCTCCCCTTCCGTACCCGGCTTCCTGAGCCGCTACGCGAGCTTCCAGGGGCTGCGGTACTCCTTCGTCAGCAGCTTCGCCGCCTCGGGGTCGCCCAGGATCTGCTCGGTCTTGCCGTCCCACGCGATCTTGCGCTTCGTCCGGTAGCTGATGTTCGCGAGGTGGCAGGCGCTCGTGGAGCGATGGCAGATCTCGATATCCGAGTTCGGCTGCTTGCGGGACTTCAGGCACTCCAGGAAGTTGACGATGTGCGGGTAGTGTTGCGGCGAGCTGCCGCCCTTGGCGGCCGCGATCGGCGGCGGCAGGCTCTCGTCGCGCGAGGGCTCGGGGAAGACCTCGTAGCCTCCACGGTCCACGAACAGGGTGCCCTCAGTGCCGTGGAACTGGATGCCATAGCCCTTGCCGTCGACGCCCCTCCCGTTGAGCGTCCGGTAGGAGTAGTTGACGACGAACCCGGGGTACTCGTAGACCACCTCGAGCGTGTCGGGCGTCTCGCGGTTGTCCTTGAGGTGCAGCTTGCCGCCCGCGGCATACACCGAGAGCGGCGCGTCGATGCCCGTCCCCCAGTGCACCACGTCGATCAGATGCGTGCCCCAGTCGGTCATCATGCCGCCCGAGTAGTCCCAGAACCAGCGGAAGCTGTAGAGGCAGCGGTTGCGGTTGTAAGGGAGCTTCGGCGCCGGCCCGAGCCACAGGTCCCAGTCGAGGCCCGGCAGCGGGGCCGTGTCGGGCGGGTTGCCGATCCCGAACGGGTACTGGTTGCCGTAGTTCCAGGTGCGCACCGAGCTCACCTGGCCGATGCGGCCGCTCTTCACGACCTCGACCGCCTCCTGGAAGTGGCGGCCCGAGCGCTGCTGCGTCCCGGCCTGGACCACGCGCTTGTTGCGGCGCGCGGCCTCGACCATCTTGCGGCCCTCGACCAGCGTGAGCGAGAGCGGCTTCTCGACGTAGACGTCCTTGCCCGCGTCGCAAGCCTCGATCGTCGGCAGCGCGTGCCAATGGTCGGGCGTCGAGACGATCACGAAGTCGATGTCCTTGCGCTCGAGCACGCGGCGATAGTCCTTGTATTGCGCCGGCTTCCCATCGCTGAGCTCGGCGACCTGGGCCATGTTCGTGTCGTAGACGTCGCACACGGCCGCGATCTCCACCTGGCCCGTCTTCTGGAAGTCGCGCAGGTTCCAGCGTCCCTGGCCGCCGCAGCCGATCACTCCGGCCACCGGCCGCTCGTTCGCGCCGAGCACGCGGCCCACGAACGGGCCGGAGGACAGGGCGACCCCCGTGCCCACGGCGGTCTTCACGAAGCTGCGACGGTTGACGTTCATCAGCTGCCTCCCGTGGCCCTGCTTTGTATCCCATCGAGCGGCGACGCACCATAGGCCGCTTTGCTATCCTCCGCCGTGGCCTCCGCGGCCTTCCCCGAAGCCCCCTGCGCCGTGATCCAGGACGGCGACCGCTTCCTCGCCTTCGAGGGGCCCGTCGCGATCCTCGAGGCGCGCGACGCGGGCTCCGTGCTGTCGATGCTGCGCGAGGCGGACGCGGCGCTCGCGGCCGGCCGCTTCGTCGCGGGATTCGTCGCGTACGAAGCGGCGGCCGCCTTCGGCCTCGCGACACGCCCGCCCGATCCCGACGGCCCGCCGCTCGTCTGGCTCGGCGTCTTCGGCGAGCCGCGCGAGACCCCGTGCCCGCGCGCGGAGGGCGGGCCGCCGCCCGGCGTGAGCTGGCAGCCCGCGCTCGACGCGACGGAACACGCGGCGCGGCTCGCCCGCATCCACGAGCGGATTGCCGCCGGCGACACGTACCAGGTGAACTTCACCTTCCCGCTGTGCGCGCCGCTCGCCGAGGAGCCGATGGCACTCTTCGCGCGGCTCGTCGCCGCGCAGCGCCCGCGCCACGCCGCCTTCGTGGACCTGGGCCGCTTTGCGATCGTCTCGGCGTCGCCCGAGCTGTTCTTCGAGCGCGCGGCGGGCGTGCTGCGCACGCGGCCCATGAAGGGCACCGCTTCACGCGGCTCGACCGCGGAGCAGGACGAGGCGGCGGTCGCGGCGTTGCGCGACTCGGAGAAGGAGCGCGCCCTGAACCTGATGATCGTGGACATGCTGCGCAACGACCTCGGGCGGATCGCCGAAGTCGGCAGCGTGGAGACGACGTCGCTCTTCGATGTCGAGCGCTACCCGACCCTGCTGCAGATGACCTCGAGCGTGACCGCACGCGCGGCGGCCCCGCTTTCGGCGGTCTTCGAGGCGCTCTTCCCGTGCGCCTCGGTCACCGGTGCGCCCAAGAAGCGCACGATGGAGATCGTGGCGGCCACGGAGCTCGCGCCGCGCGGCGTCTACACCGGCGCGATCGGCTGGGCCGGCCCCGGCGGGCGGGCCGCGTGGAGCGTCGCGATCCGTACCGTGGTGGCCGATCGCGACCACGGCACGGCGAGCTTCGGCACCGGCAGCGGCGTCGTGGCCGACTCGCGCGCCGCGAGCGAGTACCAGGAGTGCCTGCTCAAGGCCCGCATCCTCGACGAGGCGCCGTTCGCGCTCGTCGAGACGTTCGCGCTCTTGCCGGGTGAGGGCTTTCGCCGCCTCGACGGTCATCTCGCGCGGCTCGCGGCTTCGGCGCGCCACTTCGGCTTTCCGCTCGAGATGCGCCGCGTCGAGGAAGCCCTGCGCGCGAGCGCCGCGTCGATCGTCGGCAGCGCGCGCGCGCGGCTCGCGCTCCACGGCGACGGCCGGGTGGAGCTGCTGGCGACGGCGCTCCCGCTCGCGCCGTCGCGAGCGCTGCAGGTGGGCCTTTCGGCCCGGCCGGTCGACCCGCGCAGCATCTGGCTCTACCACAAGACTACGCGACGCGAGACCTACGACGAGGCCGCGGCCTCGCAGCCCGACTGCGACGACGTGCTGCTGTGGAACGACCGCGGCGAGCTCACCGAGTCGACGATCGCGAACGTGGTGGTCGAGGTCGGTGGGCAGCGCCTCACGCCGCCGGTCTCCTGTGGGCTGCTCCCCGGCGTCGAGCGCGCGCGCGCGCTCGGCGAGGGCCGGGCACGCGAGGGCGTCGTCCGGCTCACCGACCTGCGGCCCGGCCAGCGGCTGTGGCTGCTCTCGTCGCTGCGCGGGTCGCGCGAAGCACGCCTCGTCGGCTGAGCCGGCCGGCCCGGCGGCTATACTCGCGAGCGAGGGTGAACCAAGCGTGACGACAGCCGCTCCCCGCACGGCGACCGCGATGCTGGGCCTCGCGGCGGCACTGGCCGCGGCAACGGTCCGCGGCGGCGACACGCCCACACTTCTCGGCGGGCGCGTGCGCCTCGGCGGCGAGCTCCGCGGCACGATCGCGCCCGAGGACTTCGGCTTCTTCAACTACACCGACTACGAGGCGAGCACGCTGCGGCTACTGCGCCTCGACCTGATGGCCGAGCTGCGGCTTGCTTCCTTCGCGTCGGTCCTGTTCGACGTGCGCAGCGACAACCTGGACGCGCCGCGCGTCTACGCGCTCTACCTGCGCGTGCGCCCGTGGCAGGCCCGCGAGCTCGACTTCCAGGCGGGGCTCGTGCCGCCGGTGTTCGGCTCCTTCGCGCGGCGCCGCTACGGGGCCGACAACCCGCTGCCGAGCCTGCCGCTCGCCTATCAATACTTGACGACGCTGCGCGAGGACGCGATACCCGCGAACGCGGAGCAGCTCGTCGTCCAGCGCGGGCGCGGCTGGCTGGTCCGCTACCCGATCGGAGACAGCGCACCGGGGCCCGGGCTGCCGCTCGTGAACGGCGAGCGCTGGGACGCGGGCGTCCAGCTGCGCGTCGGGGTGCGGCCCGTCTCGCTGGCCGTGGCCGTCACGCAGGGCACGCTCTGCGATCCGAAGCTCGAGGACGACAACGCCGGCAAGCAGGTGTCCGCGCGGCTCGCGTGGACGCCTTCGCCGGGGTTCGTGGCCGGCGTCTCGGCGGCGAGCGGGGACTTCCTCGCCGACTCGGTGCGTGACGCGCTTCCCGATGCGTCCCAGGGAATAATGCGGCAACAGGCGATCGGCGTCGACCTCGAGTGGTCGGCGGGCCACCTGATCCTGCGCGGGGAGGCGGTTTGGAGCCGCTGGCGGCTGCCGGCGGTCGACGCGACGCGTATCGAGAAACCGCTCGACGCCCTGGGGCTCTACGCCGAGGCGCGTTACAAGCTGCGGCCCGGGCTCTACGCCGCGTCGCGCGTCGAGCACCTCGCGATGTCGGAGCTGAAGAGCGATTTCGGCTCGAGGGGCTGGGACGCGCCCGTCACGCGCTTCGAGCTGGGCGGCGGGTTCGCTCCGGCCCGGCAGGTGCTGCTGAAGGCCTCCTGGCAGCACAACCGGCGCGACGGCGGGCGCGTGAGGCAGAACCATCTCGTGGCGGCCCAGGTGCTGCTGTGGTTCTGAGGCTCACCGTGGCCGCGCTGATGCTCGCCGCGCTCGAGCCGGGCGGCGCGCGCGACGCGTTCGCGCAGGATCTGCGGGCGGGTTCGGGTGCGATCCGCGGCCGCGTCGAGCTGCGCCGACCCGCGGCACCGGGCGAGGGACGCCCGACGCTGGCCGAGCTCGGCATGCGCGCGCCGCGCGAAGCGCACGACCGCCGCCGCAGCGTCGTCTATCTCGAGACCGCGCCTTTGGGCGCTTTCGAGACGCCGCTCCCCGGCCGCGCCGCGCTCGACCAGCGCAACGAGAGCTTCGTGCCGCCGCTGCTCGCGGTCACGGTCGGCAGCACCGTGGAGTTCCCGAACAGTGACCGCGTCTACCACAACGTGTTCTCGCTCTCGAAGGCCAGGCGCTTCGACCTCGGCCGCTACCCGCGCGGCCAGTCGCGCTCGGTGGTCTTCGACCGGCCGGGCGTCGTCCGCGTCTTCTGCGAGATCCACTCGCACATGAGCGCCTTCATCCTGGTGTTCGCGCACCGCTTCTTCGCGGTGGCCGACGCCGAAGGCCGCTACCGCATCGACGGGGTCCCGGCCGGGAGTTACACGCTCGCGCTCTGGCACGACGGTGGCGTGCGCGGGCGCCGCGAGCTGCGCGTGGCCGGGGGCGACGCGGTGGAGCAGGACCTGGTGGTGGAGTGATGGCCCGCCCGTTCGCGTCGCTGCGCTCCCGGGTCTTCGCCGCGACCGCGGTCGTGGCCGTGCTGCCGGTGGCGGCGGCGCTCTTGTTCGTGACCCGCCGCGTCGCGCAGCAGGCCGAGGCGGAGCTGACGCGCGGCCTCGTCGAGGCGGCGCGCCTCGTCGAGCAGTATCACCGCACGCGGATCGAAACGGCCACGGAGCGTGCCTCGCTGGTCGCCGATCTGCCCAAGCTCAAGGCGGCCGTCGCGACGGGAGACCCCCCGACCGTGGAGCAGGTCGCGAGCGACTACCGCCAGAGCGTCCGCTCCGACGTGTTCGTGGTGACCGACCGCGACGGCCGCACGCTCGCCGCGCTCGGGGCGGCGGCCTTCCCGGTCGCGCCGGGCGGGCGACCCGGCGCGTTCCGGGTCGAGCGCGGGCGGCTGCTCGAAACCGTCGCCGTGCCGATCCTGCTCGGCGAGCAGGCGCCCGAAGTGCTCGGGCACCTGACGCTGGCCTTTGCGCTCGACGATGCCTTCGCCGTCCGCCTGAGCGCCCTCACCGGCAGCCAGGTGGTGATCGCACAGGAAGGACGCGTTTTCGCCTCGACCCTGCCGCGCGCTCTCGACGCCGCGTTCGCGGACCGGGGTCCGGAGCGCGACAGCATCGGCCTGGCCGGCGAGGACCACGCGGCGGCTCGCACCGCGCTCGGCCCGGAGCCCGGCGCTCCGTACGTCCTCGTGCTGCGCTCGCGCGCCGAGGCGCTCCAACCGTTGCGCACGCTGCGCAACGCGCTCGGGGTGGCTGCGCTCGGAGCTGTCGCCGTGAGCGTGCTGCTGAGCTGGGCGGTGGCGCGGACGGTGACACGCCCGCTCGCGGCGCTCACCGACGCGATGAAGGAGATCGCCGCGACAGGCGACCTGGCCCGGCGAATCGGCCCCGGGCGCGCGTGGGACGACGAGGACGCGCGGCTGGTGGCGCGCAGCTTCGGCACGCTCACCGACTCGATCGCTCGGTTCCAGCGCGAGGCCTCGCTGCGCGAGCGGCTCTCGGCGCTCGGCCGGCTTTCGACCGTGATCGCGCACGAGGTGCGCAACCCGCTGATGATCATCAAGGGTTCGCTGCGCACGCTGCGGCGCGAGGGCGCCCTGCCCGGCGAGGTTCGCGAGGCGGCGGCCGACATCGACAGCCAGGTGGCCCGGCTCGATCGGGTGGTGGGCGACGTGCTCGACTTCGCCCGCCCGCTCCGGGTCGAGGCCGTGCCCGTGGATCCGTCGGCGCTGGCACGCGACGCGGCGGCGGCGGCGCTCGAGGGCGCCGTGGGCGTCACGGCCCGTTTCAATCTCGACCCGCGTGCGGCGAGCGTCGTGACCGACGCCGAGCGCCTGCGGGCGGCTCTCGTGAACCTCGTCGCCAACGCGCGCGACAGCCTCGAGTCGCGGTCGCGGTCCGGCCAGGAAGCGGCCGCCGCCGTCGAGGTCGGCACCGAGCGTCTCGACTCCGGCCGCATCCGGTTCTGGGTCGAAGACCAGGGAGGCGGGATCGCGCCGGCCGACCTGCCGCACGTCTTCGAGCCATACTTCACGACGAAGCGCACGGGCACGGGGCTCGGCCTCGCGATCGCGCGCAAGACGGTGGAGGCGCTCGGGGGAACGATCAAGCTCGAGAGCCGGCCGGGGTCGGGCGCCCGGGTCGAGATCGAGCTGCCCGCGACCGCGCCCACTTCCGAGGCGGAGAGCCGATGACGACACCCGCGCGCGGCAGCGTGCTGCTTGCCGACGACGAGGCCGGGATCCTGAAGACGCTCGGACGGGCCCTGCGCGAGGACGGGCACGAGGTCACAGCCACCTCGAGCGCCGCGGAAGCGGAGCGGCTGCTCCAGGAGCGCCCGGTCGACGTCTTCGTGGTGGACCACCGGATGCCCGGCAAGACCGGCCTCGAGCTGTTCCGGCATCTGGTCGCGACGGTGCCCGAGGCCGAGCGGCCGCAGGTGATCATGATGACGGCGCACGCCACGGTCGAGAGCGCGATCGAGGCGATGAAGCTCGGGGCGTTCGACTACCTGCAGAAGCCCTTCGAGGTGGACGAGCTCTTGGTCGCGGTGCGGCGGGCGCTCGAGCACCAGAGCCTGAGGCGCCAGCACCGCTACCTGCTCTCCGAGCAGGAGGAGGAGTTCGACCACTACGGGATCATCGGCAGGAGCCGCGCGATCCAGGACGTGATCCACAAGCTCGAGCTGGTGGCGCGCTCGAAGAGCACCGTGCTGATCACCGGCGAGACCGGCACCGGCAAGGAGCTGGCCGCGCGCGCGATCCACGCGCGCAGCGCCCAGCGCGAGATGCCGCTGATCAAGGTCAACTGCGCCGCGATTCCGGAGCCGCTGATCGAGTCGGAGCTGTTCGGCCACGTCAAGGGCGCTTTCACCGGGGCGATCGCGAACCGGCGCGGGCGCTTCGCGCTCGCGGACGGGGGCACGCTGTTCCTCGACGAGATCGGCACGCTCGGGTCCGCGGTGCAGGCACGCCTGCTGCGCGTGCTGCAGGAGCGCGAGTTCGAGCCGGTGGGCTCCGAGCGCACGACTTCGGTCGACGTGCGGGTGATCGCGGCCAGCAACCGCGACCTGCGCGCGATGGTGGCGGACGGCCGCTTCCTAGAGGACCTGTACTACCGGCTGAGCGTGATCCCGATCGCGCTGCCGCCGCTGCGCGAGCGGCCCGACGACATCCCGCTGCTGGTCGACCACTTCGTCCGCAAGCACGCGCAGCGGACGGGGCAGCGCATCGACGGGCTCGAGCCCGCCGCGCGGGAGCGGCTCGCGGCGTATCACTGGCCCGGCAACGTGCGCGAGCTCGAGAACACGATCGAGCGCGCGGTGGTGCTGGCGTCGGGCCCGGTGATCGACGCGGCGGCGATCTCGATCGCGGAGCCGCCGCTGGGGGCCGCGGCCCAGGGCCTGCCCTCGCCGCGGCTGCACGAGAACGTGGAGTGGGCCGAGCGCGAGTCGGTGCGGCGCGCGCTGCGCCAGGCGCAGGGCGTGAAGAAGGACGCGGCCGAGCTGCTCGGGATCAGCCAGCGCGCGCTCAGCTACTACCTGGGGAAGTACCGGATCGAGTAGGGGTGCGACGACGAATCGGTTTACCGCCGTGGTACGGGGTTACCTGTTTCGTAAGGTACTCCGTTCACCGATCGTCCCGATGTCGTTGCTTTCGAACGGGCGACGCGGCGGCACGCGGTTTGCTGCTACGTTACCCTTATCCAGGTTTGGGATGGAGGACTGAATGAACGAACGAGAGACACTCGACCGTCGTGAGTTCACGCTGGCGGCGGCGCTCGCGGCGCTGAGCGGCGTGACGATCACGATCTCCGCGTGCGGCGGCGGTGGCGGCTCCCCGTCGTCCCCGTCCACGCCGGCGCCAACGCCGACGCCGGGCGCTGGCGACAAGTCCGGATCGATCGGCACGAACCACGGCCACACCGCGACGATCACGGGAGCACAGCTCACGGCCGGCGCCGCGATCAGCCTGCAGCTCGTGGGCGGTGGCCACACTCACACGGTCAACCTGACCGCGGCCGAGGTGATGCAGATCGCGGGCAACACGCGCGTGTCAAAGACGTCGAGCAACGACGACGGCCACAACCACACCGTCACCTTCAACTGATCCCGATTCCTGTCGCCGGAGGGGCTCCCTCCCGGCGCGCCGGCCTCACAGCCTGGTCCGGCGCGGCCGGGGCCCCTCCGGATAGACGCGATCCGGACGCTCGCGGCACCGCCGGGGCGGCGGCCGACAGATCCGCGCCTCCATCCGCTGGCTGCGCCGGGCGGAGCGTCAGGGCGGTTCAGCCCGTTGGGCGGTTCCGCCTTGGACGCGGCGGTCAAGTGTGCTACACGAGAGGGCGGAGCGTGCCGATGAGCGACGTCCAGCGTTCCTCTCCCCGTGCGTACAACGTCGTCGAGGTGGATTGCCACACGCTCGACGAGACGGCGACGCCGGTGGCCGCTCGCATGAGCGACCTGTCGACGACCGGCGCCTTCCTGGACTGCATGGGCGGCCTGCGGCCGGGGACACGCCTCAGCCTGCGCTTCAAGGTAGGCGAGCAGGAGCTTCTGGCCACGGCCGAGGTGGTCCACCAGATGCCGCAGTTCGGCATGGGTGTCCGCTTCCTCGAGCTGACTCCCGAAGGCCGCGCGGCGATCGAGCGCCTGCTCGCGGCGCAGGGCTAGTAGCGGAGAGCCGCTCTGTTTCGGGTCAAGGGGCGGCCGGGCGGACCACGCGCAACTCGAACACGGCGCCCGTCGACTGCGAAGCCCCGGTGCGGAAGCCCACGCGGACGCTCCGGCGTCCGAGCGTGAGCCGTTCGGGCAGCGGGTATTCGACCGCGTAGAGCTCGCCGGGGCGGTCGTCGAAGAGCGACTGGGTCGCGAGCGTCTCGCCCTCGGCCGTCACGTCGAACCGGTGACGCCATGCGAGGGGGCCGGCATGACCTCAGCCGGCCCATTCTGGCCTATATCGACGTATCGAACTTTCTTGCCTGCCTTGGACGGAGACACTACTCCGCTTCCGGCGTGACGGTCGAGGTTTGAGATCGGCGTGTCAGGCTGGGTTGGCCGCGATCTCTCGTCCCTCGTCGTCCACCAGCACACGGACGACCTCTCGGACGTCAGGAGGTGGCTTCTCCAGCGGGCTGAGATCGAGATGGTCCAGGATTCGGTGGATCGCAGTGATGTAGGCGACGACCTCGAGCGGGCCACCGCAGCGTTTGCAGACGAGCGGATCCGCCTGAAAGACCTTGGAGATGAGCCGCGCCCAGCTGGGCGAGCAGCGGCATTTTTTGGGCTGCTCCTGATCGTCCCCGTGGCTCGTCACCTCTTCCGGCGGCCGCTCGCGTACGCGGTTGGCGTAGTGGGCATAAAAGTGGTAGGGGGTATTCATCTGAGCGGACTGGCGTCAGGATGCTCTCCATGGCCGGGCCGCTCGAGGGCGGTCCATGCTCGGGGGGTGCCCCCTTCTCCCGGGCGGCCTGGGTGGTGCAGCCTTCGGCTGC
>Ga0247727_10018198_pt1 | contig 11077 bp, 8 predicted proteins | sample WisWelCaveWW1625_FD_202498 | JGI IMG/M metagenome (GOLD analysis project Ga0247727, IMG submission 202498) | Biofilm microbial communities from Wishing Well Cave, Virginia, United States - WW16-25 | ecosystem: Environmental > Aquatic > Deep subsurface > Groundwater > Cave microbial mat | place...
AAGCAAAGGTCGCGCAGTTGCTCGTATTTGGCGCGAAAGTCATTCTTGTGGATGGAACGTATGATGACGCGTTTGATCTCACCGTCAAATGCGCGGATGAGTTTGGCTGGTATTGCCGCAACACGGGCTACAATCCCTTCACAGCGGAAGGCAAGAAGACCGCCGCGTTCGAGATTTGGGAGTGGTGGCTGAATGCTCATCGCGAGTGGCACAAACAGATCGGCGAGGAAGCCGATCACGCACCGCTGACAATTTTCGTTTCAGTAGGGGATGGAAATATTATTTCCGGTATCCACAAGGGTTTCAAGGATCTGCAAAAACTCGGGTGGATGCCGCGCATCCCGCGAATTATCGGGGTCCAGGCTGAGGGATCTGCCGCGATTTCAAACGCCTTTCATGGGAACACTGAGACGATCACGCCCGTCTCAGCAAAGACGATTGCTGACTCGATCTCCGTTGACCTGCCGCGAGACGGAGTCCGCGCGGTGCGCGCGTCGAAAGAGACAGATGGCACGTATATCACAGTGTCAGACGATGAAATTTTGAAAGCGATTGCGGAACTTGGCAAGGCTGGGGTTTTCGCGGAACCGGCTGGGGCGGCCGCCTATGCTGGTTTGGTAAAGGGAGCAGGCTCGGGCGTAGTCGGAGGCGAAGATCCCATCCTGGTGTTAAATACCGGCAGCGGACTCAAAGACGTCCGCGCCGCGATGAGCGCTGTGAATCAAGCGCCGATCATTGAACCAACTTTGGAAGCGGTAAAAAGGTTGTTATGAATACAGAGAATCAATGGAGTCTGTCCTTCCGTTATGTAATGGGAATTGTGTTTTTCGCCGCGTTGGTTGCGTTCATTTTTTACGCGCGCGAAGCGATAAGAAACCTTGTGATTGCGGCATTTGTGGCGTACCTGATCAACCCTGCCGTTGTTTATCTCACAACTCGAACAAAGATGACGCGCATTGCGGCGGTGAATCTTGTTTATTTTTCGTCGTTGATCCTGCTGGTGGGTGTGCCTGCCACTTTAACGCCAATCTTTTATGAAGAGGCGCAGAACGTAATTCAAGACCTTTTGAATCTCTCTAACCAGTTGAGCAATACGCTTTCACAGCCTGTGCAAATTGGCGGCCTGGTTTTTCATTTGGAAGCCTGGGGGCAGAACCTGTCACAGGTGCAGGGCGCATTTCTAACCCCGCTCCCTGAGGAGGCTTTGCAATTGCTTGAAACAACCTCGGTGGGCGTGTTGTGGTTCCTCATCATTTTAGTCAGCGTGCATTTGTTTTTATCCGAATGGCCCCGCCTGCGCGATAAGTTGTTCTCATTTGTCCTGCCGCCTTATCGCGCCGAAATGGAGGAGTTATATAGACGCGTGAGGCGGGTGTGGATGGCTTACCTGCGCGGGCAGATCGTGTTGATGATCATCGTCGGCGTTGTCTTTACGATCACCTGGCTCATCCTGGGCATCCCCGGCGCGCTGGTGCTGGGCGTGCTGGCAGGTCTTTTTACGCTCGTCCCAGATGTCGGTCCTTTCATTGCGGCAGTGCTCGCGGCAGGCGTGGCTTTACTCGAGGGTTCCACCTGGATACCGCTTTCCAATTTCTGGGTGGCGGGCATTGTCGTTGTAGTCTACCTTGTTTTGATCAACTTGAAGAATTTCTTCCTGCGCCCGATCATTATGGGCCGCAGTGTGCATATGAATGAGGCGCTCGTGCTAATCGTCATTTTGATTGCGACGATCCTGGAAGGCGTTATGGGCGCGCTGCTGGTTGTGCCGGTCATCGCGTCTTTAATTGTGATCGCCAATTATCTGCAACGACGTGTGCTTGGCTTGCCGCCATTCGAAGATGATGGAAGCATGCAATTCGTTGCGCCGCCTGAAAAGATCAGGCCGCCGCGCCGCAAGTGGAGGGGAAATGAAAAACGTCAACAGTTGGATGAAGAACGCGCCGTCCCGATGGGGACGCTGTCAAACTCACCCAAGCCTGCCGCGTCCTCAAAAACCGAATCTCCAACCAAACCGAATCCTGATCGAACGAAAGCCAAGAAATGAAGATAACCTACTCAATCATCGCACCGATCTATAACGAACTCGATAACCTCCCCGAATTGTATCGCCGCGTCAAGGAAGTGATGGACTCCACGCGCAAACCCTGGGAACTCGTCCTCGTGGACGACGGCTCCACAGACGGTTCGACGGATATCATTCGCGAACTTGCGAAAAAAGATAAGCAGATTCGCCCCATTATCTTTGCGCGCAACTTCGGGCATCAGATCGCCATCACCGCAGGCTGGGACTACGCGCGCGGCGACGCGGTCGTCATCATCGATGCAGACTTGCAGGACCCGCCCGAACTCATCCTTGAAATGGCGAAGAAATGGAAGGAAGGCAATGAAGTCGTGTTCGCTGTGCGCGCCGAACGCGAAGGGGAATCCTGGTTCAAGTTGTGGACCGCATCCCTATTCTATCGGATTATCTATCGGATCACAGATGTGAAGATCCCGCTCGATACAGGTGACTTCCGCCTGATGGACCGCAAAGTGGTGAACGTGCTCAAACAGATGCGCGAACGGCATCGCTTCCCGCGCGGTATGTCTGCGTGGGTTGGGTTCAAACAGGTCGGTATCGAATACAAACGCGCGGCGCGTGTGGCGGGTGAGACGAAATATCCGTTCAGGAAGATGTTTCGCCTGGCGATCAACGCTGTTACAAGTTTTTCTTATTTCCCTTTGCAGGTGGCAACGTTTTTTGGATTTATCTCAGCCGGTGTTGCGGCGCTTGCCATTCCCGTTGTCGTTTATATGCGTATCACCGGCTCGCAAGCCTTCTTCGGTCAAGCCACCACGTTGATCGCAGTGCTTTTTCTGGGGGGCGTGCAATTGATTTCACTTGGCATACTGGGTGAATATATCGGCCGTTTGTACGATGAAGCCAAGGGCAGGCCCCTGTATATTATTCGTGAAATGCCGGAAGATTAATTTGTAGGGGCGGAGCGGCGCTCCGCCCTTATTTTTTACATATAAACAGCCTGGACACAGCATCGCTGTGTCCCTACGATTTTATACCATGTCGCTCTCCTTCTTCCGCGATAAAGACTTCTTCCGTGCCATGCTGGCATTGGCTGTGCCGGTTGCCTTCCAGCAGCTCATCACGGCCGGGCTCAACATGATGGACGTGCTCATGGTCGGTCAGTTGGGCGAGACCGCTGTCGCTGCGCTGGGGTTGGCGAACCAGATCTTCTTTCTGCTGATCCTCTTTCTCTTCGGTGTGACGAGCGGCATGTCCATTTTTACCGCGCAGTTTTGGGGCAAGGGCGAAACGAAACAGATCCATCACGTGCTTGGGATATGTCTGGTCGTTTCCATCTCTGTGGGTCTTCTTTTTTCCCTTGCCGCGACTCTAATCCCCGAAACACTGATGAAGTTCTACACCGAAGACCCTGAGGTAATAAAACTGGGAAGCGATTATCTCCGCATTGTCGGCTTGAGTTATGTGATGACGGCGATATCTGTCTCCTATATTTCGATCCTGCGCAGCATCACTATGGTCAAACTAACAGTTGTAGTCTCTGTTTTGGCATTAATTCTAAAAACATCCATTGCTTATGTATTGATCTTCGGGATCGGTGGTTTTCCTGCATTAGGCGTGCGCGGCGCCGCAATTGGCACAGCCATCGGCTGGGCGTTTGAATGTGTGTCGTTATTGATACTGGTATACATGTTAAAAACGCCTCTTGCCGCCAATCCGTTGACCTTCTTTCAATTTAGCCAGCCATTCCTGCTCAAGGTTTTGCGAACCTCCATGCCTGCGGCGGCAAATGAGGTGTTGTGGTCTTTTGGCATCACCACTTACAACGCCGTCTACGCGCGCATCGGCACGGATTCCATTGCGGCGATCAACATCAATGCCACAATCGAAGAACTTATGTTTGTGTTGTTTATCGGCCTTGGCAACGCCTGCGCAGTGATGGTCGGCAACAAGATCGGCGCGGGAGATAAGGACATCGCATTTGAATACGGCCGCCGCTTCACGATACTGGGTGTGATGTGCGCCATATTGGGCGGCGCGGTCGTCTTTTCCATGCGCGACCTGGTGATTGGCTTGTATCAACTCTCGCCATCCGCCGCGTATAATTTGCACTACATCATGCTGGTCTACTCACTTTCCGCGTGGCTGCGCGTCTTCAATTTCATGTTGTTCATCGGGGCGTTGCGCGCAGGCGGCGATACCCGCTATGCCATGTTCACAGAACTTTTTTCCATCTGGCTGATCGGCGTTCCATCCGCCCTCATCGGCGGGTTCGTGCTGCATCTTCCCGTCTATTGGGTGTATGCGATGGTGCTGATCGAGGAAGCCATCAAAGCGGTCATTATCTTCAGACGCTATCTCTCGCGCAAATGGATTCACGACCTCGTCAACGTGACTGTGGATTAATTGCCCGCCGCTCTTTCCAAGCCTGAAACTGTTTCCTGACCTCTGCAAACCTCTTCCTGGTTATAATGGCTATAATCACAGCATGAAGCGCGCGATTTACCTTTGCCTGCTTTTTCTTTTCGGTTGCGCCTCATACGCTCCCACACCTGCCCAAGGAGAAAATGATATGCCTGATATTCGTTATCTTGCCCTGGGCGATTCTTATACGATCGGTGAAAATGTCCCTGAAAATAAAAGATGGCCGAATCAACTTGCTGGATTGTTGCAGGCAAATGATCTTTCGACTGAAGTCACGATCATCGCTCGTACTGGCTGGACAGTGAACGAACTCTGGGAAGGAGTCCAGGCTGCGCCGCCCAAAGGAACTTATGATCTGGTCACTTTGCTGATCGGCGTCAATGATCAATATCGGGGCTACCCAGCGGATGGCTATCGCGAAGATTTCCGCTTTATGCTTGGGAAGGCGATTGAATATGCAGGCGGGGATCCGAAGCGCGTGGTTGTTCTTTCCATTCCAGATTGGGGATACACTCCTTTTGCCGCGACAAGAGATATAGAGCAAATCAGCATTGTGATCGATGAGTTCAATACAATTAATCTCGAAGAGACGAAATCTGCCGGCGCGCATTACGTGGACGTCACCCTCATCTCCCGTATGGGGCTGGATGATTTTGATTTGATTGCGCAGGATCGTTTGCACCCCTCAGGCAAAATGTATGCAATGTGGGCAGAGAAAACGCTTCCCGTGGTTGTCGATATTCTTAAGAACGAATAAAAGGAGAGAACATGACGAAAATATCTTACGATGCTGTGCAGGATTATCTTACATCACTTGTCCCCGCGCGCGAAGCGGAAATGCAGGAGATGGAAAAGTATGCGGAGAAGAATGATTTTCCGATCATCGGTCCCGCCTGCGGGTATTACTGTTATCAACTTGCGCGCATATTGAATGCCAAATCAATATTCGAGTTGGGGTCGGGATACGGTTATTCCACCGCTTGGTTTGCAAAGGCAGTGAAGGAGAATGGAGGAGGTGCCGTGCATCACACCGTCTGGGATGAGGATCTGTCGAAACGCGCGGCGGGACATTTGTCCAGGTTGGGACGCGGGGATGTCGTCCAGTATCATATCGCGGAAGCGGTGGAGACTCTGCGTCAAACACCGGGCCCTTTTGACATTATCTTCAATGACATTGATAAAGAGGCGTATCCCGATTCGCTTCCGGTCATCAAGGAAAAACTCCGTTCAGGTGGGGTGTTGATCATTGACAACATGTTGTGGAGTGGAAGGATTTTCGACCCGAAAAATCACGATAAAAGTACGGATGCGATTCGCCGCTTCACGCAGGATATTACGACTGATCCTGACTGGATCGTCTCTCTCGCCCCCGTGCGCGATGGCATGATCGTCGCCTACAAAAAGTAACAATGTATTGGTGGTTGAGTAGGGCGAAGCCCGTATCGAAACCACCAGGTTAATTGGACATCATGACTTACAACTTTGACAAAGTCCCAAATCGCCGCGATCCCAACGTATTGAACAAGTGGACGTGGTATCCAAAAGACGTGCTTCCCATGTGGGTGGCGGATATGGATTTCCCCGCGCCCAAACCGATACGCGATGCGCTTCATAAAGCTGTAGATCAGGGCGTGCTCGGGTATGAAATACCGTCAAAGGCTCTGCAAGAGACTGTTGCTGCGCGTATGGATCGTTTGCATAACTGGAAGGTCAAGCCCGAAGCGGTTGTAGCAGTCACTGGCATTGTCGGCGGATTCAACGTTGCAGCGCGCGCATTTTCCTCGTCGAAAAAGGGGTATCTTGTCCAGCCGCCAGTCTATAACGAATTCCATGAGATAAAAAATAACCTGGGCATTTCCCAGATCGATGCGCCGCTTGTCAAAAGTGTGAATGGCAACATCCTGAATTATGAAATTGACTGGGACGTTTTCAAGAAGCAGGTTAAGAAGGCAGGTATGTTCCTGTTATGTAATCCGCATAACCCGCTTGGGCTCAGCTTCCCGCGTAAAGACTTGGCTCGTATGGTTGATATCTGCGTTGAAAATAACGTATTGATCGTTTCCGACGAAATCCATTCCGAGTTGTTGCTCGATGGTCAAAAATTTACCCCGTTGGGGAAGTTGTCCTCTGAAGCTGCCAAACATTCGATCACGCTTATCGCCCCGTCAAAAACATTTAACGTGCCAGGATTGTTTTGCGGTTTTGCGATCATCCCAAATAAGGAGATTCGCGAAAGATATATAACGGTGATGAGGCATTTACGACTGCATGTGAATAGTTTGGGAATGCATTCTGCTCAGGCTGCGTTTTCGGGTCAATGCGATGGTTGGCTGAAGGAGTTGTTGCGCTACCTCCGGGGAAATCGTGACTTCATTGTGGACTACGTGACGGAATATATGCCGGGCGTCCGCACGACGACCCCGGAAGCCACCTATCTCGCATGGCTCGACTTTACGCAGTTGAACTTGAAAAAGTCCCCGCAGGATTTCTTTCTAAAGAAAGCCAAAGTGGCATTGAGTGATGGGGCAATTTTTGGGGAGGGTGGCAAAGGGCACGTCCGTTTGAATTTTGGCACATCACGCAAATTGCTTGAAGAAGGTCTGGAGCGAATGAGAAAAGCCCTGAAATAAAAAGGACGGATGGGGGTTACCCATCCGTCATACGTATTTATGTCCCAGGAAGAAGTGGGGAATGCCGCTATCTTTTTCGTTCGGAGAACGTCTGGTGCAAAAGCCAGTGGCTTGACCAGTTCAGAGCGTTCCAATCCTTCCCTTGATCTCATTGTCAGGCGGTGTTTCTATAACTGCCTCCTTTCACTTAAGCCCATCATACTCCCAAACATTTGGTTTCACATTAAAAACAACATACGCTTCCATTAAAGTTTTATTCTTGAAACAGATGTGCGGAATTACTGTGTTTTCTTCAACTTGCTGAAGAGTTTGGCAATCAACACACCTGCAGGCGCGGCGAGAACAAATGCAAGCACACCAGAAAGGATCAGCCCGATGACGGCAATGATGCCGATCCAAAGAAAGGCAAAGCCGACGGGATCTTCCTTCACAACATCGCCGCCCGCGTCCACGCATTGAAGCACGGAGGTTGTGGATGGGCCACTTCCATACGTTGCGAATGAACGAATCTTAGGAGTCGTGTTGTCGGGACAAACGATTGCGCCCGTCTGCTTGATTGCAAAATCAGTTATGGACGTCATGCCACCGATAGCCATTGAAATTGGGAGAATGCACATGCTAATCACTCCAAATGCAATGATCCACACGAGACAACCTGAAATTGTGCCTGTCGTTGCCTGTTTCATTTTGAGCTCCTTCTAACATGTCACTCTGAGCGTAGCGAAGAGTCTCTGTGATGGCGAATTGCTAAGAGTATAATACAACTGTCAGACAATTTTCCCCGGGAGAAACCATGACTACCATTGACTTGACCATTCACAAAGAACGCCGCGCTCGCGCCGTTCAACGCGCCAGGGAAAAGAATATCATCATTCCCACCTACGCACAAATGAAAGACCCTTCGAAGATTCCCGCAAAAATAAAGGATGAATTGAAGTCCATCGGACTCTGGGACATTCACCCGCGCAACCTCTTTCGGATCAACTGGCATAACCAGCCCAGCGCCTCGGGCGGGACTTTTGGCGGGGTCAACTATCTTGAGCTTCCGTCCACGCTGACAGGTGTCCCGGCGCGCATCGTTGTCATCGTTGGCAAATGGTTCCCGACCGGCGCGCATAAAGTGGGCGCCGCGTTCAGTTGTTTGGTGCCGCGGCTGGTCACAGGTCAGTTTGACCCGACGACGCAAAAAGCAGTCTGGCCCTCCACAGGGAATTATTGCCGCGGGGGCGCGTACGACTCAGCTTTGCTCGGATGTGAATCCATCGCGATCCTTCCCGAAGGCATGTCCAAGGAAAGATTCGAATGGTTATCCAAAGTCGCGGGCGAGACCATCAAGACCCCAGGTTCTGAGTCAAATGTAAAAGAAATATTCGACAAATGTTGGGAATTGAAAAAATCAGGCCAAGACCTGATGATCTTCAACCAGTTTGAAGAGTTCGGCAATTACCTGTGGCATTTCGAAGTGACGGGTCATGCGATGGAAGAAGTCTTCAAACAAGTCGCGGGCAAACACGGACGCTATCGCGGCATGGCATCCGCCACAGGTTCGGCAGGGACAATCGCAAGTGGTGACTATATGAAAAACCTGTTCCCCGATAGCAAAATCGCTGCGAGTGAAGCGTTGCAATGTCCCACACTGCTTGAAAACGGATTCGGCGCGCACCGCATCGAAGGCATCGGCGATAAGCATGTGCCATGGATCCACAACACAAAGAACACGGATGTTGTCACCGCGATTGATGATAACGCGGTCGTCAACATTGCGCGCCTCTTCAATGAAGAAAACGGGCGCGCGTATCTTGTAGAAAAAGGCGTCCCCGAATCTCTAATCTCCAATCTCGATTTATTAGGCTTCTCCGGAATCTCGAATGTTTTATCCTGCATAAAAGCAGCGAAATATTACGAAATGGACGAGAACGACGTGATGATCACCGTCCTCACCGACTCGATGGAACTGTATCACTCGCGTCTGCACGAAATGAGTCAGGAGTCTGGCGAATACACCGAACGTGATGCCGCGATAGATTTTGCGCGTTACCTGCACGGTCAATCCACGGACAACATGCTCGAACTGCGTTATCCTGACCGCCGCCGCGTGCATAATCTCAAATACTACACTTGGGTCGAACAGCAGGGCCGCACGTACGAAGAAATCCAACAACAATGGTATGAACCGAACTATTGGACGGACGTGCAGAAGCAAGCCAATGAGATTGATGAGTTGATTGTTGAGTTCAACAAAGAAGTTGGAATCGTATAAGATTGCTCCCTGCGCCGTTCCCGCCGCCGAGGCTTGCACTGACGGTTCGTCTTTCGCCACCGTGTCGAAGTGACGGCGGCCGGAGCATATAGGGTTACTCGGAAATGATGATCAACATCAGGAGTAAAGTGCCCTATTTACGAGAATTTTTGTATTCATTTCGCACTCCTTGTTATAGATATGAGTCAGAGGAGTCGGGCAGGCTGGAACACAATCCAAGCCTTCTAGACCTTCCTGGTCGTGGCAAATCTATGGCAATCCTGGCACGTTGTCGAGATTCCAGATTTTGAAATTGTCATAAGTGATAATCGCCGAACGTGTCTCGGCATCAGCCCAGCCCCGCAGCGCGATAAAGTCATCTGGAATAGAATGCGCAGAGTCATTCACATATGCCAGCAATGCGCCATCGACATAGGCGGCCCATTCATTTCCTCGCACGATTACCATTAGGTTCACAGGTACATCCTTTTCAAGTCTTACCGGGCCTGATTCGTAGATTTCTGGACAAGTGGCGGTCGGCCCGCACCATGATGATTCCCAGGTCTGCACTGCTGACATGCCAAAATTCATTGAATTGCCCCAAGCCCCCCAACTGATATTGATCTTGGTATTTTTACCTGCAAACTCCCGCACGGTACTGTCAACCACCATCACAAAATTACGATATCTGATAGTAGGATTGATCATGGTCATCCAGTCTATATTTGCGCCTACCTGTAGGTAAAGCTGTTCATCTTGGATGCTGGGTGTTGTCCAACCGCGCCCTTCTCGCCAGCCTTTATCGGTGGAGAAATCATCCTCAAAATCCGGCGGGCGATCCGCAATCGCGGCCAGGATTGGCTCGGCGAAAGCACGGGCCTGTTCGGCCTGCGGACTTAGGGGGTCGGCTGACTCTGATACCCCGGCCAGCCGGTACACCCCATCCGGCGTAACAACGAACACTCGTGATGAATCGTTCGGGTCAATCGCAATGGAATAGAGGATGAGGTTGAGGCCGAGGCCATCATTCAATGCATTCCACGAGTCGCCGCCATCTTGAGACAGGAAGACTCCACCGTCCGTCCCAACATATACAACCTCTGGATCACGCGGGTCGAAGGCAAGCGTGTTGACGTACAGGTTGGCTAGGCCGGAATTCGCTGTTGACCAAGTCTCGCCGGCGTTGCTGGTCTTGAGAATCCCGCTCCCCCACGTTCCCAGCAATAGGATGCTGCTATCTTGAGGGTGCAGCGCCAGAGCGGGCGGATTGCCGTTGTTGTTCGTCGTCGTCTGACTCGCGCCCCACGATTGCCCCCCATCGTTGGAAGCATCCACCGCGCTGTAACTCGCGGCATACATCCGCGATCCATCGTCTGCGATCGCGATGCGCCCGTGATAGATATCGCTGACAGTCGGCAAAGACTCCCACGTCTGCCCGCCGTCGGTAGAGCGATGGATGTATGGGCCGGGTGGACAGCAAGAGTGAAGCGTGTAGAGAGTATTCCCATCCACTGGGCTGACGTACACACGGTAGTTATCGCCACCAGATGGAGTCTGGCCCACGCTGGCCCACGTCCGGCCCTCATCAGTAGAACGATAGAGTGTGTTCGAATCCGCACGATAGAGCCAGTTACTTGCCCGGTCAAATGCCAGACCACAGCCGGAACTTCTTAATTTCTCCCAAGTAGCCTCACTGTCTTGCGACTTAAAGAGGGCACAATCATTATCCTCGGCATATAGCGTATTGCCTGATGGATCGAAAGT
>Ga0247727_10018199_pt1 | contig 11077 bp, 8 predicted proteins | sample WisWelCaveWW1625_FD_202498 | JGI IMG/M metagenome (GOLD analysis project Ga0247727, IMG submission 202498) | Biofilm microbial communities from Wishing Well Cave, Virginia, United States - WW16-25 | ecosystem: Environmental > Aquatic > Deep subsurface > Groundwater > Cave microbial mat | place...
GTGGAAGAACTTGCTGCCGATCACATCGGCCGAGGTGGCCATCTCGAGATTGCCGCGCGGGTCGAACTTGATGGCATAGAGGTCTCCGCGCGAATCGCGGATCCTGGAAAAGCCCGGCGTGATCCCCTCGTTCTTTCCCTTCAAGACCTGCCAGGTTCCAGGAGCGGGACCTGAGCCCCTGTTCGGCCCGCGCGCCAGCTCCTCGATCGACATCCGCCGCCGCGCGTGCCGGTTGGTGAACCAACTGCTGTCCGGCGCCTCCCCCAGCGTGTTGATGTTCATCGCCGTGCGCGGCCGCCGGTCGCCCGGATCGCCGAAGCTGTTCTCGAAAAAGTCGTAGTAGTCGCTCAGCTTATGCCGCCTCGGCGGGGCGATGTTGGCGTGATCCGGGTCGACCTGCACCGGATCGTCAGGCAAGAACCTCTGCCCCGGCAGGCCGGCGCTCAGCAGCAAGCCGACCGCCGAAAGCCGAAAGCCGATCGCTCTAAAACACATGGCCAAACTTGAAGAAGAATCGCATCCCTTCGCGGCTCCTGCCGATGTCGATCCGCAGGAATACCGCCTGCGCCTGGTTGAACCGAAACCCGATCCCGTAGTCGCCCTCGAGATCGGAAAGATTGAAATCGCCGCGCCGGCTGAACACCTTCCCCGCGTCTCCAAACAGAGCCATATCCAGCCCCGAGAAGGCCTCCCACCGGTACTCCAGATTGTAGACCATCAGGTTCCTGTCGCGAAACCGGAACTCCCGGAAGCCGCGCAGATCTTCCGACCCCCCCAAGGTCTGCTGCAGGTAAAAGGGCGCCGTATGGCCCGGATCGGTGTCGGTCAATGAGGTCCTGGCGCGAAAGGCGATCACCCGCCGGCGGTTGAAAAATGGTACATACTGCTGGAACTCGGCCTCGTATCGCCGGAATCCGTAGAGGCCCAGGCTGCGGTCCCCGAAGGTGTTCCACGCCAGCAGGTAGTTCCCTCCCGAGCGTGGATTGCCCGGCTCATCCCGATAATCCATCCGGGCAAACGTGCCGAACTGGTAGAAGTTGTTCTGGCGGTCGAGCCCCGGGGTGTTGGCCGGCGTGAAGATCGTCTCGGTCGAAGGGAACCGCCCGTCCGTTCCCGGGCCGACATTGGTATCGATCAACCCGCCCTGGACCCCGATCATGATCCAGTTGCGCCACCGCGCGCCGGCGGTTCCCAGCCAGCCCACGTCTTCCAGCCGAAAGGCGGTCCGGTCCTGCTTGCGCGATCGCGGGCCCAGGCCGAAGAAGTCCTCCTGGGGGAAGTTCCGGCGCGTGGCGGTGAAATCCAGAAACAGGCGCTGCTTCCAGAGCCTGGGCAGCCCGATCTGAAACTCGTATTTCTCGTATCTCTTGAAGGAGCCCCGGGCGATGACGTGCAAATCCAGCAGTCCATCCGCCAGCCGCTCCTGCCGATACTCGACCCCCAGAGCGAAACCGGACCCGGTGCGCAGTCCTCCGACTTTGGGATGGAGGCCGTGCCACCCCGCCATGAACCGTTCCAGGACCCGCTGTTCCCGGAAGTTGTAGAGGAACTTCTCTACCCCGCCCCGGCTCGGCGGCCGGACCTCGGTTTTCTTTTTCTCTCGGAGACGGCGCCACTGCTCCAGCCGGGAAGAAGGGGACGACTCGGCCGCCTGAGCGCCGGTCTGGGCCCGCAGCGCCGCCTGGGTCAACCCGCAGAGACCAGCGCAGCAGATCAGGTGGGTGAGGGTTCCCATGCAAGCGCGTTACGGGATCGACGGCGCCGAAACCAGCCAGCCTATCAGGATTGGCCCGCCTGCGGCAACCGCCGCGGATCAGAACATGTACTTCAGGGCCAACTGAATCAGCCGCGGATCCCCCGCCCCGCGGATCTCTCCGAAAATCGCCGCCGACTGATTGGCGTTGGGACGATCCAGGTTCACCCGGTTGAACAGATTGAAGATCTCGGCGCGGAATTGCAGGCGGTGGCCCTCCTGGAGGGCAACGTTCTTGATCAGGCCGAAGTTCACGCCGGCGAAGCCCGGCCCGCGCAGGATGTTCCGCCCCGTATTGCCGAAGGTCCCAGGCGCGTTGGTCCGGAACGCCGCCCGGTTGAAATACTGAGCCACCTGCTCGCCGCGGGACCGGCCGGTGTCCAGCCGCGGATCCCCGACCAGGTCCGCGCGGTCGTTGTTCACCCCGGAGGCCGAGTTGTCGCGCCCGGAGACAACGCTGAACCACCGCCCGCTCTCCAGCGTCACCGCGCCGTTGGTCTGCCACCCGCCCAGGACCCGCCGCATCACCGTCGAGCTTCCCGCCAGCCGCGGCAGCTCCCAGATATAGGTCGCCACAAAGCGGTGCGTCAGGTCGAAATCCGACGGGCCCTTTTCCCGGTTGATGTTGGACGGATCGGAGGGCGCCGCGCCGTCCCCGCTCGCGTTGTCCAGCAGCTTGGACCAGGTGTAACTGCCCAGAATGGTCAGCCCTCGCGCGAGCCTCTTGTTCAGGTTGAGCTGCAGCGAGTGATACGTCGAGTTGGCTTGGCTCGACTGGTTGGTGATCTGCGCAAAGGCCGGGAACAGCCGCCGCCGCTCGTTCAGCGTCCGTCCCGGCGCACCGAAGATCGCCGGGTTGAGCTCGTTGCCCATGAACAGGTGATTCCCCTTGCTGCCCACGTAGGCCAGGGTGGCGATGTAGCTGGCGAAGAACTGCCGCTGCAAGGTGAAGTTCCACTGCTGGACGACGGCGTTGCGGAAGTCCGGGTCCCACTGCTGGATCACCAGCGGGGTCAGGAACCGGTAACGCCCCTTCTCTTCGGGCGACCGCGGGGCCGCAAACGGGAACGGATTGCCCGTCTCCGAATAGGGATTATCGATGCCCAGCGGCGGATTGTCGATGGTCAGCCGGATCGAGAACGGCTGGTTGTTCGAGATCTGGTTGTGCGCCTGCTGCCGGATCTGGGAATAGAAGATGCCGTAGCCGCCGCGGAGGCTGGACTTGCCACGCCCGGTCGGGTCGAAGGCGAAGCCGAAGCGCGGGCCCAGCCCCGCCAGCCGCCGCCGGACGGTGGCTCGCGGCACCCCGGCATCGCCCGGAAACACGTTGCCCCGCGGCGCGGTCGGGAACAGGGTCGATTGCTGCCCCAGCCGCACCTGCGAGAACTTGTCGGTCAGGTCCACGAACGGCAAGTACGGATCCCAGCGCAGCCCCAGGTTCAGCGTCAGCCGCGAGGCGGCCTTCCAGTCATCCTGCACGAACAGCGCGAGCTCGGTGGTTCGCGGCTGGTTGCTGTCCTCGGCGATCTGCTCGACCTGGGTGGGACGGCCGAGCAGAAAGTCCGCCGCCGCGTCCCCGGTGAAGGTATTGCGGAAGCGCAGGAACGGGTCGCCGCGGAAGTACTCCTGCAGATCCAGGATCGACCGCCGCGCGTCGCCGCCCAGGCGCAGGAAATGCGCCCCGCGGTTCCAGCTCAGCGTGCTCGAGACCTGGATGTTCTTGCGGAAATGGTTGAGCGGGAACCGCGAAAAGGCGTTGAAGTAACTGTCGAGCTGGGTGTGCATGGCCGCCGGCGCCTGGGCGGTGAAGGTGCGGGTGAAGCGCGCGCCGAAGTCGTTCCACGTCTTGTTGCCCGGCACAATGGAGAGCTGCTGCCGGTCGATATCGTTGTAGGAGAACGTGAACACGTTGAGCAGCGCGGGGCTGGCCACCCAGGTCTCGGTGAGCGCCGCGCTCCAGTTGGTGTACTCGATGGCGGCGAAGAACCCCGGCAGGTTGCCGGTCACTTCCGCCCGGTCGTTGAAGTTGTAGAGCAGCCGGCCGGAGAGCTGGTGGGCGTTGTGGAGGCGGTGATCGCCCCGGACCAGCAACTGGTCGTCGTCGATCGACTCCTGGCTGGCGAAGGTCAGCAGGCCGCCGGGACGGTTCGGCAGCGGCACGAACGCCTCCAGAAAGCTCTGGGCCGCCGGATGGAGCCGCGAAGCGGGGACCTGGCCGCCGGCGAAGTTGCCCCCCTGCGGATCGCGCAGCGTCCGGCCGGCGAACAGGCCCCGCCGCTGATCCGGCGTCAGCACGGTAGCGGTCACCGACCCCGGCGCGCTGCGCTGCGTAGTCCTCTGGTAGGAGACGAAGTAGAACGTCCCGTCCTTGCGCACCGGCCCGCCCAGGGTCCCGCCGAACTGGTTCCGCTTGAACGGCGGCACGGTGTTGGCAAAGAAGTTTCTGGCGTTCAGCTTCTCGTTGCGCAGGAACTCGAACAGCGCGCCGTGCATGGCGTTCGTGCCGGACTTGGTTACCGCGTTGATATAGGCCCCGGCGTTGCGGCCGCGATCGGCGCTGTAGGCGCTGGTCTGAATGCTGAACTCCTCCAGGGCGTCCGGCGAGGGGAAGATGGCCGGCGAGTTGAAATAGGGATCGTGGTTGTCCCCGCCGTCCAGCGTGTAGTTGTTGGCATTGGCTCGCGTTCCGTTGATGCTCACCGTCTCGTTCTGCGCCTGGCCCTGCTCGGCGCGCGCCCCCACGCCGGGGACCCCGTACTGGAGCTGCAGCGGGTTCCGCCCGTTCAGCGGCAGCTCGACGATGCGGCTGGAGTCGATCACCTCTTTGAGGGCCCCCGAGCGGGTCTCCACCTGCGTGATCTCGGCCGCCACGTTCACCGTCTCGGTCGTCGAGCCGAGCTCGAGCACGAAGCTGATCTGGCGGTTCTCGTCCACCCGCGTCAGAATATTATCTTGCTGATAGGCTTTGAACCCTTGCGCCTCGGCCTTCAGGGTATGGCGGCCCGCGGCAAGGTTCGAAACGACGTAGCCGCCGCCCGCCCCGGTCGCCGCCGTGCGCGACGCGCCGGTGGCCCGGTTGGTTACGGCGATCGAGACCCCCGGCACGACTGCCCCGCTCGGATCCGTCACCGTGCCGAAGATGGTCACCGAGCCCTGCCCCCAGCCCAGCGCCGCCCCCAGCGCGGCCATCGTCATGGTGTGGAACAATCTCATAGAGACCTCCGCTCCCCCAGCAGCTCCCCCAGCACATCGTCTTGGGGATAGGCGTGCCCGCGGTGCTGCCGAAATCCCTCCGCGTACTCGACGCCGGCGCCCCGCCCCACCTCCGCCGACCAGCGCTTCATCGCCTCGACGTATTCATCCACGCCCAACTTCGGGGGCCGGCGGTCGGGCAAAGGCCCCTGCTGCTCAATCTCCGCGCCTGGTGGCCGCCCGCCAGTTCAGCCACACCGTCAGGGGCGCCTCGGGAGCCTCGGTCCCGGCGGTGTTGACCAAGAAGCGCTTGCCGTCGGCGGCCACGGCATAGAGGTAGCGGACATACCCGGGGGGAATGGAAGGAATGCGCGTGTCGAACAGCGGCTGGGGAGCGGAGACCTCGAACACCGGCCGGGCGCCCGGGACGGCGGCGTTCACTGCCACGGCCATCAGCTTGTGGCCCGTCGGCGCGAGGTAGAACAGCTCCTTGCCGTCGCGGCGCCAGCGCGGATGCTGGCCTCCGCCGATGGAGATCTTCACCTTGCCGGCCGCGGTGGGAAACGGCCGGACGTAGATTTCCCACGGGCCGGACTCGTCGGAGGCGTAGACGATCCAGCGCCCGTCCGGGGAGAACTGTCCCTGTGTTTCGAGGAACTCCGTCTGGAGGAACGGCGCCGGTTTTCGATCGCCCTCCAGAGGCAGGACCCATAGGTCTTGTCGAGTCTGGGGATTGGTCTGACCATAGAGGACGTAGCGCCCATCTCGCGACCAATCGCTCACAACCTTGAACTCCGGGGAGCGGAGCAGCAGCTCATCCTTGCCGGATCCGGTAGTGTCTTTGAGGTACAAGTCGAGCGCCCCGCCGCGGCCAGAGCTGTAGGCAAGGCGGCCGCCGTCGGGCGACCAGACCGGGGTCAGGTCCTGGGCGGCGTCCATGGTGAAGCGCGTGTCGGCGCCCCGCGCCACCTCGTACAGCCAGATGTCAAAGCCGCGGGTCGCCGCGGCGTCGGGGCGGGCCTCGGCCAGCGTTTTTTCGTCAGGGGAAAGAGCGAACTCGATAAGCCGGCGAGGCGCCCCAACCTTGCCCAGGGCCTTGCCGGCGCGATCGTACCAGGTGAGCTGCTGGTCAGCGAGGTTGCGCCCGGTCTGATACACGAGCACTCCGTTCTCCGACGCCGACACCGCCGGCGTGTTGCCATACGGGGCGGCCATAACCTGCTCGGCGACCGGGAACAGCTCGCCGGCAGGCTGCATGGTCTGGGGGTCGAACGGCTGGGCCATAAGCGTGTTCTCACGCCCAAACAGAAGCTGACCGACGCGGTAGCCCGGCGCCGGCGGAACATAGACGACGCGGGAGTTGTCGGCCAGGGCGCGGCGGCCGTCCACCGAGTCGAGCGAGGCCCAATAAACGCCGCTTTGTGCGCCGCCCCCCATCCCCGCCGAATAGAAGAAGCGGCGGCCGTCGGGCAGGAACACCGGGTAGCGGTGTGAGGCTCCACCTTCCGACCGCGTGGCGGGCGCTGGAACGCCACCCGCCGCCGCAACCCGCTGGAGGCCGCTGTTAGTGGAAGGCGCGAAGACGATCACGCCGTCGCGATTCCACGCGCCGCCCCGCCCCTGCGGCGCGTCGCACAGGGTTTGCGCCGGACCGCCGGAGGCGGCGATCTTCTTGAGCTTGCCTTGGGCGAAGAATCCGATGTAACGGCTGTCGGATGACCAGAAGGGGAATATGGCATCCTCGGTCCCCGGCAGGGCGCGGGCCTCCAGGGCGTCGAGCGGACGCAGCCAGAGCTGGCGCTTCCCGCCGCCCTCGGCGGCCATGGTGAGAAGGTGCCCGTCGGGAGAAATCGCGAAGGTGTGGATGGTGGTCTTCTCCGGGGCGGCGATGGTGAACCGAACATCGCGCTCCGGCGGGGGCGTCTCCCGGAAGTGGACCCAGGAGACGGGGGCGGCGACGGCGAGGAAGGCGACCGCGACGGCGGGCCAGAGGAAACGGCGGACTTTGGAGACTGGCGGAGGAGGCGCCGCGGCCGGAGGCGGCGCGGCGGCTTCTTCGGGAGCCGCTCCGCTGAGAACATCCTCGATGGTGAGGCGCGCCTCGCCGATGGCCTGCAAGCGGCGGCGGGAATCCTTCTGCAGGCAGCGCCGCAGCAGCTTGCGGATCGGGGCGGGGAGGCCGGCGGGCAGCAGGTCCCAGGGCGGCTCGTCCTTCATCACCGAGGCCAGGGTCTCGGGCGCCGTCTCGCCGGAATAGACCTGGCAGCCGGCCAGCATCTCGAACAGCACCACGCCGAACGACCAGATGTCGGCGCGCCGGTCGACGGGCTTGCCCTTGGCCTGCTCCGGCGACATGTAGGCAGCAGTACCCAGAACGACCCCGGCCCGCGTCGCCGCCAGGCTCAGGGTGGGGGAATTGGGGAGGCTCGAGGCGCCCGGCTCGTCGTCGAGCGCCTTGGCCAGGCCGAAATCCAGGAGCTTGACGGCGCCCTGGGGCGTGACCTTGACGTTGGCGGGCTTGAGATCGCGGTGGATGACGCCTTTGTCGTGGGCGGCCTCGAGCGCCTCGGTGATTTGCCGGGCGATGCCCAGGGCGTCATCGATCGGGATCGGCCGGGCGGCGATCTGCTCGGCGAGCGTCGGCCCTTCCACCAGCTCCATCACCAGGGCGCGAACGCCGGCGGATTCCTCCAGGCCGTAGAGGGTCGCGATGTTGGGATGGTTCAGCGAGGCCAGCACCTGCGCTTCGCGGTGGAAGCGCGCCATGCGCTCGGCGTCTTTGGCGAAGATCTCGAGCAGGACCTTCAGCGCCACGTCGCGGCCGAGCCGCGGGTCGCGGGCCCGGTACACCTCGCCCATGCCCCCCGCGCCGAGTCGCCCGAGGATCTGGTAGGGGCCAAGGCGGCCGCCGGGAGAGAGAGGCATACGATTGACGATTGTACCATCGACAATTGACGATTATTGGGCAGGTCCTTCAGGAGGTGAGCCGCCGCAGGGAGAGCAGGTCGAGCGGCCCGGCCTTGGGAAAACGCTCAGGCGCGCGCTCAATGGCGTCGCGCAGGGGCTCGAAGTCCTCGGGGTTGTTGTGAATCAGCGGCAGCCCGGCGGCCAGGGCGGTGGCGGCGATCAGAATGTCGAAGCGCCAGCGAGCCAGGCGCTCGGCGCGAGATTCGGCGCGGCGGTGCGCGCGCCGCGGCGGGCTGGGGGGAGACGGGCAGAGCGCCATCAGCTCGGCGCCGTACCTGGCCACTTTCGAGGTCAGCGGTAGAACCTCGACCAACCCTGTCTCGATCTCTCCAAGGTACTGACTGCGCGCGGCCTCCATGCGGGCCCTCCCCGCGGATTCCATTGCTTCCAGCAGTATTGCGTATCCGCGAAGGCGTTCCACGACCGTAAGCGCCGAAACGAGCACGGGAGAATGTGCGGCGTAGACGGCCACCCACGTCCGTTCGGCCGGTTTCGTCGTCCGGCTCAGGTAACTGTCGGCGCTCGTGTCAAAAACGAACGGTCCCGACGCCGGGTCGATCATCAGGACGCGGGAATCTCTTCATCGAGCACGATACCTTCCAGAAGCAGCCGTTCTTCCTCATTCCGCGGGATGTAAGCCGTCCGCCACCTTCTCCGCAACCAGGCAACACGTTGCGCCCCCTCGTTCCCGTTCCGCAGGCCGTCGGCGATCAAGCCGGCGACCATCGAGCTGAGGGTGCGGCCGCGCTCGCGGGCGAGACGTTCGGCTCGATCGAGCAGCGGCTTGGGCAGGGTGAGAGTGGTGCGGCGGTTATTGCCGGCGAGTAGAGGAAGCCGCCCCCGGCGTCGCGCTCCGTGGGATCGTCTGGGCCGCGATGCGCTCATATGATACAGTATAGCGCATTTTGGCGTTTTACAGCATCAGGCAACGCTCACTTCCTGGTAGACGCCGAACACCTTTTTCAGCGCGGAGGACATCTCGCCCAGGGTGGCGTAGGCGCGGAAGGCGTCCTCGCCGCGGGACCGGCCGGTGTCCAGCCGCGGATCGCCGGCCAGATCCGCGCGGTCGTTGTTCACTCCGGAGGCCGAGTTGTCGCGACCGGCAGGGTCACGGTGAGCTTGGCGCCCTCGCCTGGCGGGTCCGCGTCTGAATCAGGCCGGGGCGGGCGGCCCGGCGCACCGCCTCCGCGGCGTTCAGCAGCAAGTTGAGCAGGGGCTCCCATCTTAGTCAACGCCGACATGGATGACTTCGCCTGGCCGTACAGCCTGGACAGCCCGGAGCAACTCCTTCTGCATTAACCGGTATTGCGTCATCTGGTTCTTTAGGACATGGACGACGATTACACCGAGCCGGAATCTGCTGAGATTCTGCTGGAACTCCAAGCCGCGGTCAATGGTCAGCAGAACATCGAACTGCTCCTGAGCCAACTCGAGAAGCGGGCCATCCTCCAGTGTGCCCCAGCCCTTTTCGTGAACTGTAGCGGCATCATGATCGTCAAACAGACTGCTTGACCCTGGGATCTACGCACTCATCAATGAGGATGCGCATTCGAGGATCTGGTGATTGGCGAAGTCAAGCACCGCAAGGACCTGCTGACGCGTGACGGACGGATACAGCTTGAGGAATTGTTCGATGGTTTCGCCACCTTCCAAGTGGTCGATCAGGCTCTGGACCGGGACGCGCGTGCCGCGGAAGCAGGGCGTGCCACTCATGCGCTGGGGGCCGACCCAGATCGCCTCATCGAGCCTGTGTTTCTGTTCGATTGTCATACTTCTACGTTAAGACAATTCCTAGGGTTAGCGCAACCAGCCGCCAGCCGAGCCTTCAGCTCCGGGTAACGGGCAACAACGGGCAACTATCGCCAGCAGGAAGGTAAGCCCTGACTCCTTGAGCGCGTCGGGCGAGGGGAAGATGGCCGGGGAGTGTGTTGTCCGCGGGGACAACCATGATCCCTACTTCAACTAGTCCCTCCGCTCCCCCAGCAGCTCCCCCAGCACATCGTCTTGGGGATAGGCGTGCCCGCGGTGCTGCCGGAATCCCTCCGCGTACTCGACGCCGGCGCCCCGCCCCACCTCCGCCGACCAGCGCTTCATCGCCTCGACGTATTCGTCCATGCCGTGCCGCGTGCGCAGCCACTCCCGCTGGCTCTGGTGACAGGCCAGCATGTCCGCCTTCAGGCCGATCACCTCGGAGATGTCGATGGCCAGCGAGAACCTGATGGGCTCCCCGAAGATGTCCTTCCCCTCGATGGGCGCGGCGTAATAGAGGTGCGGGATCCGCCCGGTGGCCCGGGCCGCCGGCAGCTCATCGGTCTGGAAGTTGGGAACCGGCGCCCCGAAGCAGGCGCTGCGGGCCAGCAAACTGGTCATCTCGTGGTCCGGCACGTAGTCCTGGGGAGAATGGGTGATGACCACGGCCGGATCCACCCGGCGCACCAGCTCGACGGTCCGGCGAATGGACGCCGCGTCGTAGCAGACGATCAGGTCTCGGCGCCCCAGGCAATGGTAATGGCCGCGGATCCGCGCCGCCGCCGCCCGCGCCTCCTCGATCCTGGCCTGGGCAATCTTCTCCCGCGACAGATCCATGCTGCCGCAGTCCCCCGGGGTCATGGAAGCGATGTGAATCTCCCAGCCCTTCTCCTGCAGGCGGATGAGCGTTCCGGCGCAGAGAAACTCCGCGTCGTCGGGGTGAGCCATGATGGACAGCACGCGCTCCGGCATGGGAGCAATGCTAGCAGGTCGGCGGAATCAAAGCGCTGTCAGGAACTCCTCCAAGGTGGTATTCGCTTGCCGGAGGATGCTTTTCAGAGTGCCGGGCGCCAGGGTGGGGTGATTTGGAATCGTGACCTGTATTTGACCGGGTCGGTCACGAAGTGGAGGCGAATGCGGCGCGGCGCCTGTCCGGGTTGAAAATGGCACCGGACCGCGTCTGTGACTTGCTCCTGCAATTCCCGGAGATCTCGGCCCTGAGTTGTAATGCCCCCGCCCTCCGGGGCCTCCCAGGAGGCCACCAGCCACCCGGAGTCCGCATCAGGCTCGACCTTTAGAGCAATCTCCTCCACGTCTCAGCTTACGGCCCTAACTAACTAGTTTCTGTCGCGAAACGCCTGTAGAACCGCTTGCTGACGCGCGCGGCTCGGTGACCGCCGTTGATTCGTCGGCGCT
>Ga0247727_10018200_pt1 | contig 11076 bp, 10 predicted proteins | sample WisWelCaveWW1625_FD_202498 | JGI IMG/M metagenome (GOLD analysis project Ga0247727, IMG submission 202498) | Biofilm microbial communities from Wishing Well Cave, Virginia, United States - WW16-25 | ecosystem: Environmental > Aquatic > Deep subsurface > Groundwater > Cave microbial mat | place...
TCAACATCACGCATCAGTTGTTCCAGGCGGAGCAGACGCGCCAGGCAGGCGATGCCGAGATCGATCGGCGGACGCTGAGCCTGATGGAATCCATCGAAGAGCAATTGGAGCCCGCGCGCAAGCGATAAGTCCGCTTGCAAAGGTTTCTGGTATTTGATACGGTACAGACAACCCCAGTGAGGGGAATGCAGTAGGGTAGAATATTGTGGCAGCGGGTAGCAGGGACGAGAAAGGCTGACGGGTTACCAACGCGGAATTTGTCGAACGTGCTGAAAACACTGGAATTCATCACACGGTGGGTGCGGGTGTCCGGGGTCACGCTGGGCGGGGCGGTTCACACGATCAGAGGCATGATGGGAACGCCTGTCCGGCTGGCAGTAGTGAGGGCGACGCGGGGCGTCGCGCAACGACCACGACGAGATCGATCCCGGCCCGTGTAACGGCGTACGTTCTTCAGTCTGCTTGACCGGCCTTTCCCTTCTGATCTGACCATCCGATTGATCCGGTTCCTTTGTGCCGATCGGCTGCTGGCCACTCGCGTTCCATCCTGCTCACGCTTTGTACGATCCAATCGAACCGCGCGCGTCCAACGGGCGCTGCACGGGTGAAGGGAGTACCTTGCTGTGATCGAGACTATTCTGACATATGTGATCGCTGGAATATGCGGCGCGGTGGCCGGTGTCGGCGGCTATCTGGTGATCCGTCGCAACACTGTGGCGGCGCAACAGCGTCAGGCCGACGAACAGGCCGCCCGTGCGAAGCAGAATGCCGAGCGCGAGGCCGAAACGCTGGTCAAGGAAGCCAGGGTCGAGTCGAAGGATCTGCTGTTGCAGGCCCGGACCGGCATGGAGAAGGAGCAGAAGGAAAAACGGGCCGAGATGGGCGCCGTGGAGAAGAAGCTGCTCCAGCGCGAGGAGCAGTTGGAACGGAAGGCCGGTTCGCTGGAGCGCGGCGAAGCGGAGGTGCAGAAGCACGAGGCGACGCTGGCGAAACGCGACGCGTCGCTGGCCTCGGCGGAAGCCGTCTGCGAGCGCGCGACCAAGGAGCACCGGCAGGCGCTGGAGCACGTGGCCGGCCTGACCGTCGAAGAAGCCAAGCGGCAGTTGATCAACTCGGTGGAAAGCGACGCCAGGCTGGAAGCGGCCGGGGTGTCCAAGCGCATCGTGGACGAAGCGAAGGAAAGCGCCGAGCGCGAGGCGCGCGAGATCATCGCGCGTTCGATCCAGCGGGTGACGCGCGATTACGTGGCCGAGGCCACGCTCTCGGTGGTGCCGATCGCCAACGACGCGATGAAGGGCCGGATCATCGGGCGCGAGGGGCGTAACATCCGCGCGATCGAGGCAGCGACCGGCATCGACCTGATCATCGACGAGACGCCGGAAGCCGTGGTCATTTCCGGCTTCGATCCGCTCCGTCGGGAAATTGCCAAGGTCTCGCTGGAACGGCTGATGCACGACGGCCGCATCCATCCGACCCGGATCGAGGAAGTCGTCGACAAGGTGAAGACGGATATCGACAAGCTCATGATCGAAGAGGCCGAGAAGATCATCTTCGAGCTGGGGTTGTCAGACTTCAACCCGGAGATCGTAAAGGTGCTGGGGAAACTCAAGTACCGGACCAGCTACGGGCAGAACAATCTCTACCACGCGCGCGAGGCGGCCTATATCTGCGGAACGATGGCGGCCGAATTGGGCCTGGACGTCCGGCTGGCCAAGCGCGGCGCGCTGCTGCACGACATCGGCAAGTCGGTGAGCCACGAAGAGGAAGGGACGCACGCGATGCTGGGAGCCGACATCGCCAAGAAGTACGGCGAGTCGGCCAAGATCATCAACGCGATTGCGGCGCACCACGAGCAGGTGGAGCCGATCTGCCCCGAAACGGTACTGGTCGCCGCGGCGGAAGCCCTGTCGGCGGCGCGGCCTGGCGCGCGGCGGGAGGCGCTGGAGTCCTACGTCAAGCGGCTGGAGAAGCTTGAGTCACTGGCGACGGGATTCAAGGGCGTCCAGAAAGCCTACGCGATCCAGGCCGGCCGCGAAATCCGCGTGATCGTCCGGCAGGAAGAAGTCAGCGACACGGAATCATCGCTCATGTCCCGCGATTTGGCGAAAAAGATCGAGCAGGAGCTGACCTATCCGGGGCAGATCAAAGTGACCGTGATCAGGGAAAGCCGGTATACGGAAATTGCGAAATGAGATTAGGGTACGGGGTGCGGGGTACGAGGTAGCGGGGTAAGAGTTTCGGAGATCATCCTCGAACCCCGAACCTCGCACCTCGAACCAGGGATTTAATCATGAAAGTCTTAGTGATCGGCGACATTATGGGAGAGCCGGGCCGGCGGGCTGTGGAACGCCGGCTGCCCAAACTCGTCGCCCAGTACAGCATCGATATCGTCATCGCCAACGGCGAGAACATCGCAGGCGGCTTCGGCATTACTCCGGACCTGGCGCAGGAACTGTTCGACTGGGGCGCTGCGGTCATCACCACCGGCAACCATGCGTGGGACAAGAAAGAGATCATGGAGTTCATCCGGCACGAGCCGCGCCTGCTCCGCCCGGCCAACTACCCGGACGGTGTGCCCGGCAAGGGCTCGATCGTGGTGGAAACGGCGGGTGGCGAGCGCCTGGCCGTACTCCATCTGATGGGCCGCGCCTTCATGCCGACGCTGGATTGTCCCTTCCAGGCCGCCCGCCGCGAGTTGGCGAAGCTCAAGCAGGAAACCGCCGCGATCGTCGTGGACATGCACGCCGAGGCGACCTCGGAGAAGATGGCCATGGGCTATTTTCTCGACGGCGAGGTGTCGGCGGTCGTCGGCACCCATACGCACGTGCAGACGGCCGACGAGCAGATGCTGCCGAAGGGGACGGCCTATCTTACCGACATCGGGATGACCGGCCCGGTGCATTCTGTCATCGGCGTGAAGAAGGAACTGGTGATCGAGAAGTTCCTGACAGGGATGCCGCGCCGCTTCGAAGTGGCCTCCGGCCCCGCAGTCTTCTGCGCGGCGTTGATCGAATTGGATGGCACGCTCGGCAAGGCGCTGAGCATTCAACGGCTCCGAATTCCCGACTGAGCCCGATGCTGTGAACCGGGATGCCACGCACTGTGGTTGACCGTCCGCAACGGATCCTCACCGTTTCCGCCCTGACCGCGCTCGTCCGCGAGCGGCTGGAAGAGGGCTTCTCCGATTGCTGGGTGGAGGGAGAGGTCTCCAACCTCCGTACTCCCTCCTCCGGCCACATCTATTTCACTCTCAAAGACGCGACCAGCCAGATTCGCACGGTGCTGTTCAAGCCGGGCGCGCTTCGCCTGCGGTTTGCATTGAAAGAAGGGCTCCAGCTCGTCGTGCGCGGGCGCCTGACGGTGTACGAGCCGCGCGGCGAATACCAAATCATCCTGGATTATCTGGAGCCAAAGGGGATCGGCGCGCTCCAACTCGCGCTGGAACAATTAAAAGAGCGGCTGGCCCGCGAAGGCCTCTTCGAACCATCCCGCAAGCGGCCGCTGCCGTTCCTGCCGCGCCGCGTGGGAGTGGTCACGTCGCTCACGGGCGCGGCGCTCCGCGACATCCTGGCCGTGCTGCGCCGTCGGTGTCCGATCGTGGGCGTCGTGGTCGCGCCGGTGCCGGTACAGGGCGATGAGGCCGCCGCGCAGATTGCCGCGGCCATCCGCGCGCTGAGCGCATCGAAACTCGTGGACGTCATGATCGTCGGACGGGGCGGCGGCTCCCTGGAGGACCTCTGGTGTTTCAACGAAGAAGCCGTCGTCCGGGCCATTGCGGCCTCGGCCGTGCCGGTCGTCTCGGCGGTGGGCCACGAGATCGACTTCACGCTGGCGGATTTTGCCGCGGACTATCGCGCGCCGACCCCTTCGGCCGCGGCGGAGGCGGTGGCGCCGGTCTTGGACGACTTGATCGAGACCCTGCGCGATCGCGTGGCACGTCTGAAGCTGGCGGTGCGCGCACGCCTGCGCGAGGATCGCCAGGAGTGCGCCGCCGCGTTGCGGGTGCTGTACGCGCGGCCACTCCCGGTCGAACAGGCCGCGCAACGTCTGGACGATCTGACGGGACGGTTGGGCGGCTCCGTGATGGAGACCTTGTCCGCATGGCAGCGGCGCGCGGATGCGTGCCGGCATGCGCTCCAAGCCTGCAGCCCGAGAATTCGCATCGGATCGGCGTTGACCCTGGTGCCTCAGCTCGTCAAGCGGATCGAGCAGGGCATGCGGGCGGCGCTGGCGCTGAAGCATCAGGCCACCCGCTCGATCGCGTCGGCCCTCGACGGCTTGAGCCCGCTGGCCATTTTGGGGCGCGGTTACAGTATCGTGCAGATGGTGCCGGATGGCACGGTGGTGAAACGCGCGCGGGATGTATCCGCCGGCGATCAGGTCTCGGCCAAACTGGCGGATGGGCGTCTGCTGTGCGATGTGCGCAAGATCCTGTCTTCATAACGGTTGCGCCTCCTCTGAGGCCTCCGTATAATAGGTTCGCGTGCGTCGGATCAGGAGGTGGCTCCCATGGCTCCTGTAAAATTTGAACAGGCGATGGCCCGGCTCGAGACGATCGTCTCGGAGCTCGAAAAGGGAGACCTCTCGCTCGACGACTCGCTGAAAATTTTCGAGGAAGGCATCAAGCTCTCCAAAACCTGCCTCAAAATGCTGGATGACGCGGAACGCAAAGTCGAAATTCTGATTCAAGACAAGGACGGGCGAAAGCGGCTTCGCGCACTCTCATTGGAAGAGGACGAAGACGAGCCCGCCCATTCCACCTGACGCGCTGCCCGGTTGCCTCTCACTCAGTCCTCATGGCTCGGAAAAGCACAGTGGTTCGGGATCGATTGGATCGCGTGCTGGTGGCCCGCGGATTGGCGTCAAGTCGCGAGCAGGCCAGCCGGATGATTCTGGCCGGTACCGTCAGGGTCAACGGAGTGCTGACCGACAAGCAGGCGGCGCTCGTGCCCGCGGAAGCCGCGATCGACGTCGCGTCGGGAACGATGCCCTATGTCAGCCGCGGCGGCGGCAAGCTGGTCGCGGCGCTCGATGCCTGGGCGGTGGATCCGGTCGGGCTGGTCGCCATGGATGTCGGCGCCTCCACCGGCGGGTTCACCGATTGCCTGCTGCAGCGGGGCGCGCGGCGGGTCTATGCGGTGGACGTGGGCTACGGGCAGTTGGATTGGAAACTGCGCCAGGATTCCCGCGTGGTCGTGCTCGATCGGCAGAACATCCGCTATCTGGAGCGCGCGGCGGTGCCGGAGCCGGTCGATCTGGCCGTGATCGACGTGTCGTTTATTTCGCTGACGCTCGTACTGCCCTGCGTGGCGCCGTTTTTGGGACGGCCGGCGCGGGTCATCGCGCTCGTCAAACCGCAGTTCGAGGTCGGGAAGGGCCAGGTGGGGCGCGGGGGTATCGTGCGCGATGACGGGCAGCGGCGCGCGGTGACGGAAAAAGTCCTGGCCTGCGCCGAGTCGCTTGGATTCCAATTGCTCGGTGTGCTGGATTCGCCGGTGCCGGGGCAAAAGGGCAACCGCGAAATCCTGTTGGGGCTGAACTGGCACGGCGCACGCGCCGGGGGACGGTCTGCATGACGCAGCGGAGGGCCGCGTGAAAATTCTGGTGACCGGAGGAGCCGGGTTCATCGGGTCCCATCTCGTCGATCGTCTCGTGCAGGAAGGGCACGAGGTCGTCGTGGTGGACAATCTCTCGACCGGCAGGCGCCGGAACGTGAACCGGGCGGCGGAATTCTACAAGCGGGACGTGCAGAGTTCGCGCATGGAGGGCGTGTTCCGCCGGGAACGCCCGGTCGTGCTGATCCATCTGGCGGCGCAGATGAACATCCGCCGGTCCGTCGAGGATCCGCTGTTCGACGCGCAGGTCAACATTCTCGGCACGCTGAACGTGCTCGACCAGGCGGTCCGGTATGGCACGCGAAAAGTCATCTTTGCATCGTCGGGCGGCGCCATCTACGGGGAGCAGGACGTGTTCCCCGCGCCGGAGTCGCATGCGACCCGCCCCCTGTCGCCCTACGGCATCAGCAAGCTGACGGGTGAATATTATCTGACCTATTACCAGCGGGCCAGCGGGATCCAGTACGTGAGCCTACGATTCAGCAACGTGTTCGGCCCCCGCCAGGATCCCTACGGGGAGGCCGGCGTGGTCGCCATTTTCACCCAGAAGATGCTGGCCGGCGAGCAGCCCATCATCAACGGCAACGGCCGTCAGACGCGGGACTTCGTGTACGTGGACGACGTCGTGGAAGCGCACATGGCGGTGCTGGGCAAGGACATCCAGGGCATCTATAACGTGGGGACGGCGCACGAGACGTCCGTCAACGAGCTGTTTGGCACACTCGCGGACCTGACCAAGTCGGGATGCAAGCAGCTCTATGGGCCGGCGAAAAAGGGCGAGCAGGCCCGCAGCGTGGTGGATGCCAGCAAGCTGCGGCAGGAACTCGGATGGGAGCCGCGCGTGTCGCTGGAGGAAGGGCTGGCGCGCACGGTGGAGTATTTCCGCGCGCTGTGAGTCCGCTCGTCAGTAGCGCGGGACCTTCGGGTCGACGTGAACGGACCAGGCGTCGATCCCGCCGACCAGGTTCTTGACACTCTTGAATCCCTGCTGATGGAGAAAGGCGGTGGCGTCGGCGCTCCGCATCCCGTGATGGCAGTGGCAGACGATCTCGGCGTCGCGGTCGAGCTTGTCCAGGGATTGCGGGACGGTCGCCAGCGGGATCAGCATCGCGCCCTCGATCTTGGCGGTGGCATATTCCCAGGGTTCCCGGACATCCACCAGGACGAGCTTGTCGCCTTTGTCCAATCGCTGTTTGAGTTCCTGAACGGTGATGGTGAATCCCATGTGCGCGGCCTCCCTCTCAGAACGACTCCCTGGATGTCTCGGATGTTTTCTCCGGACGAGCCGTATCATAGGGGGCCGGTTGAGAGGCTGTCAATTGGATGCTGGCAGATGTCGGGAGTGTTAGACAGAGAGAACGTTAGGACATGAAGAAGCAGGGTGCAGGGGGCACGAGAACGAGGCAAAGGCGGCGGGCCATTGTCGTGCTCGTGACGGCTGTCTCGAAACAACAAGCAGGCCGGATTGGGCGGGCACTGGTCAGGGCCGAACTTGCCGCCTGCGTCAATATCGTGCCTGGGGTCCGCTCGATCTTTCGCTGGAAGGGGAAGGTTTCAGAAGAACGGGAGGCCCTCTTGATCATGAAGTCTCGGGCCGATCTCTTTGGCCGGCTGGCTGCGGAGGTCAAGCGGCTCCATAGTTACCAGGTCCCGGAGGTGATCGCATTCCCGATTGCGCAGGGATCAGCTGATTATCTGGATTGGATACAGAAATCGACTCGCAAGTCGTTGAAATAGAAGCATTTATAAAAAGACAAAACCATTGACCGGTGGGGGAAGTTTGGGTAGACTTAGCACTTGCTTCATGAGTGTAGATGGCTCGAAACAGGAGCCATGATGGATAGAGAAATGGATACGACGGGAAAAAACCAAGCCGCTGACGCCTGTACCATTGTGATTTTCAGGGGTGCCAAGACCGCCCCCCTGCGGTTCAGCTTTTCAGGACCGACCATGAAGCGACTCAAAGTATTGGGGCTGGGGCTCCTCCTGGCGCAGGGTCTGTTTCTTACTCACTACGTGATCCAATCGAGCCAAATCTGGGAATTGGGGGTTCTTCGGGAAGAAGCGGCCACGCTGCGCGAGCAAACCACCTCGTTTTCAGCTTCGTTGGAAGATCTCAAACGTCGCATGGTGTCGATAAAAGAGGTCAATCAGCGGCTGCGGATCATGTTGGGGATCGAAGATCAGCGTCCTGCCGATATGATGAGCGGCAAGGGCGGCAACGAAGTTCCTATGGACGGGGGACAACCGATTCAAGGCGTTCCACCTGTCGCTCAGCCGGTCGGCGTGCAGGATCCACCTCCCGGCGAGGCGGCGCCGAACGGGGACAAGTCTCTTACCGAGAAAGTTCAACATGACATCGCCTGGCTAGAACGACACTCCACAATGGAAGAACGGATTCTGGAAGAGTTGATCGAAGCGGCCAAGAACAAGTCCGCGCGCTGGGCGGCGACTCCCTCTATCTGGCCGGTGAGAGGCTGGGTCACGTCTGGATTTGGCGCCCGCATTTCTCCCTTTACCAACCAGTTGGCCATGCACGACGGGCTCGACATCGGCGCGCCGCCCAATACGCCGGTGCAGGCTCCGGCCAGCGGGCACGTGACGTCAGCCGGTTTTGACGCCAAGATAGGCAACGTGGTCCTGATTGATCACGGCTACGGGATCGAGACGGAGTACGGCCATCTGGCAAAAATTCTGGTCAGGCAGGGGCAGAAAGTGAAGCGCGGCGATGTGGTCGCGCTGGTCGGCAGCACCGGACTCTCCACGGGGCCGCATCTCCACTACATGGTCAAGCTCAAGGGCCAGACCGTCAATCCTCACAACTATATTCTCGACTAGCGCCGCCTTCGTCAATTCCGGTCGATCGCTCTTCTTGTGCCGCTCCTCCAACGTCTCGTCCCCCATGCTATACTGCACAGGCTTCGTTCAGCGCCATGATGCGCCATGCCCGATGTGAGAGCCCTCTCGTGACACCCCGCCCTATTCGTGAGATCGGCAAGCAACTCGGCCTGCGCGAGGAAGAGCTGATCCCATACGGCCATTTCAAGGCCAAAGTCTCGCTCGATGTCCTCTCGCGGCTTGCGGATCGTCCCAGCGGGAAATACGTGCTCGTCACGGCGGTCAATCCCACGCCGTTGGGGGAAGGCAAAACCACGACCGCAGTCGGATTGGTCATGGGGCTCTGCCGCATGGGCCAACGGGCAGTCGCGAATCTCCGGCAACCATCGTTGGGGCCGGTGTTTGGCCTGAAAGGCGGCGGTGCTGGCGGCGGACGCGCCTGCATCGTTCCGATGGAGGAGATGAACCTCCACCTCACCGGCGACTCGCATGCGGTCCAGGCGGCGCACAATCTGCTCTCGGCGTTCATCGACAATCATCTCTTCCACGGCAACGCCCTGGAACTGGATCCGAAGCAGCTGACCTGGCCGCGGACCGTCAGTGTGAATGATCGGGCGCTACGGCGCGTGCATCTCATCGGCCAAAACGGCGAAGAACGCGAGGAGCGGTTCGTCCTGACGGAAGCGTCCGAAGTCATGGCGATCCTAGCGTTGGCGAGCGGTTTGTCGGATTTGCGCGCCCGGCTTGGCCGGATTGTCATAGGGGCGACTCGCGATGGCCGACCGGTGACGGCGGATGATCTACGCTGTGCCGGCGCCATGGCGGCGCTGTTGAAGAACGCGCTCTGTCCCAATCTCATGCAGACGGTGGAAGGAACGCCGGCCTTCGTGCATGCCGGACCTTTCGGCAACATTGCGCACGGCAATTCGTCTGTGCTTGCCGACCTGCTGGCGCTGCGCTGTGCCGGTTATGTCGTGACGGAGTCCGGCTTCGCGAGCGAACTGGGCGCGGAAAAGTTCTTCAATATCAAATGCCGGGTGTCCGGGCTGACACCCGATGCCGCCGTCATCGTCGTGACCCTGCGGGCACTCAAGTTTTATGGCGGTGGCGGGGAAGTCAAATCCGGACAGCCGATTCCATCCGGGTTGACCGGACCGAATCGCGAAGCACTGGCCATGGGTTTTGCGAATCTCGAAGCGCATCTCGCCAACGTGCAGGCGTACGGAATCCCCGCGGTCGTTGCGGTCAATGCGTTTGACCAGGATCCGGACGATGAAGTGCGCTGGGTATGCGAACAGGTAAAAAAATCCGTGGCGGCCGACGCGGTGATCACCACTCACTTTCGGGACGGAGGGAAAGGATCTGAAACCCTCGCCCAGGCCGTGATGAACGCCTGTCAGAAACCGAGGCGGTTCGTGCCGCTTTACGATGTGGCGTGGCCGATCAAGCGAAAAATCGAGACTATTGCCACGCGGATGTACGGCGCTGCGGGCGTCAGTTATGGGATGCAGGCGGAGCAGGACATCGAGCGGGCGACTCGATGGGGTTACGACCGATCGCCCATCTGCATGGCGAAGACACCGCTGTCGCTGTCCCACGACCCGGCCCTCAAGGGCCGTCCGTCAGGATTTACCGTTCCGATCAAGGAGCTCCGCATCCTGGCCGGCGCCGGATTTCTCACGGCGGTCTGCTCGGGCATCGAACTCCTGCCGGGCTTGCCGAAACACCCCTCCGGCGAGCATATCGATCTCGATCCGGAGACGGGCGAAATCGTCGGATTATCTTAATGATGGGCGAGAGGCGAGTGGCAAGCGGCGAGGGGGCACGAACTGAGACCACCAGCCTCTAGTCTCTAGCCTCGTACCTGCGCGTCAGCGTTGCTTGAGGTATTTGAGGAATTCGGAGTCTGGGGTCAGGACCATCGTCGAATTGTGCGAGAAGGTTTTCTTGTAGGCTTCCATCGAGCGGGTGAACTCGAAGAACCGGGGATCCTGGCGGTAGGCCGATGAATAGATCTTGAAGGCTTTCGCATCGCCCTCACCCCGGATCTGTTCAGAGGCTTTATAGGCATCGGCGAGGAGGATTTCTTTATCCTTCTCCGCCTCGGAGCGAATCTTCTGCGCTTCCTCGGCACCTTCCGCGCGATATTGTTTGGCCTGTTGCTCCCGCTCCGCCTGCATGCGGGCGAAGACATTCTTTTCATTTTGTTCCGGCAGGTCGGCCCGCCTGATCCGCACGTCGTGAATCTCGAGGCCGTAGAGGGCCGCCTTTTCATTGGCCCGTTGTGTGACGACGGCCATCACCTCAGAACGGTTCTTGGAGACGATATCGGCAAGATCGTGCCGCCCCAATTCGACCCGCAGCTCGGAATAGATGATGTCGTCGAGCCGGCGGAGCGCTCCTCGCTGGGTCTGGAAGTTCTGAAAGACCTTGAGCGGGTCGACGATGCGCCACTTGGCAAAGTTGTCGATCAGCAGCGTCTTTTTGTCTTGCGTGATGACTTCCTGCGGGGACGAGTCATAGTCCAGCAGCCGTTTGTCGAAGTAGGTCACGTCTTGGATGAACGGCACCTTGAAGTAGAGGCCTGGTGACGTGTAGTTCCGCTTAGGCTTGCCCAATTCGA